>Ga0247781_1000018_pt1 | contig 45125 bp, 34 predicted proteins | sample UWRJL184509B5_FD_179922 | JGI IMG/M metagenome (GOLD analysis project Ga0247781, IMG submission 179922) | Plant litter microbial communities from Arlington Agricultural Research Station in Wisconsin, United States - UWRJ-L184-509B-5 | ecosystem: Environmental > Terrestrial > Plant litter >...
GCTGGTGGGCGTCCCCGCCTCGTACGTGCTGGCCCGTCGCTCGTTTCCCGGCCGCAGGCTGGTCTATCTGGTGTTCCTGCTGCCGATTCTGATGCCCCCGATCACGTACGGGATCCCGCTGGCCACCGTGCTCTACAAGTACGGCCTCGCCGGGCATCTGGCCGGTGTGGTGCTCGCGAATCTGGTGCCGTCGATCCCGTTCGTCATCCTGACCATGACGCCGTTCATCGAGCAGATCGACCCGGCCGTCGAGCGGGCCGCCCGCATGTGCGGCGCGCGCACCGGCCAGATCTTCGTCCGGATCCTGGCACCCCTGCTCGTCCCGGGCATCCTCGCCGCGTCGATCCTGGTGCTGGTCCGCACGGTCGGCATGTTCGAACTGACCTTCCTCACCGCCGGCCCCGACTCGCAGACCCTGGTCGTGGCGCTCTACTCCTCGATGTCCGCGGCCGGCATCCGCGCCCAGCAGTCGGTCGACGCGATGGCGGTGCTCTACACGTCGTCGATGCTCGTGCTGCTCGTCGTCGCGCTGCGCTTCGTCAACCCGACGCAGCTCGTGGCCCGGGTCAACGAGGACCCGGCGTGAGGATCGCCGAGGCTCGCGTGATCGTCACCTGCCCCGGCCGCAACTTCGTCACCCTCAAGATCGTCACCGACGACGGGGTGACCGGGGTCGGCGACGCCACCCTCAACGGGCGCGAGCTCGCGGTCACGGCCTATCTGCGCGAGCACGTCGGGCCGGCGCTGATCGGACGTGACCCAGCCCGCATCGAGGACACCTGGCAGTACCTCTACCGGGGAGCCTACTGGCGGCGTGGGCCGGTGACGATGACGGCGATCGCGGCGGTCGACACGGCCCTCTGGGACCTCAAGGGCAAGGTCGCCGGGCTGCCGGTCTATCAGCTGCTCGGCGGGCGGTCCCGGGACGGCGTCACGGTCTACGGGCACGCGAACGCGGCCACCGTCGACGAGGTGCCGGCCGCGGTAGCCGTTCTGGTGGCCGACGGTTATCGGGCCGTCCGGGTCCAGTGCGGCATTCCAGGCCTGGCCAAGACGTACGGGGTGAGCACGACCGGCGACCGCTACGAGCCCGCCGACGCCGCTGTGCCGAGCGAGGAGAGCTGGTCGACCGAGCGATACCTCGCGCACGTGCCGGCGGTCTTCGCCCGGGTGCGCGCCGAGTTCGGCCCCGGCTTGCGGCTGCTGCACGACGTGCACCACCGGCTCACCCCGATCGAGGCCGCGCGACTGGGGCGCAGCCTGGAGCCGTACGCGCTGACCTGGATGGAGGATCCGGTGCCGGCCGAGTTGCAGGACGGCTTCCGGCTGATCCGCGCTCACACGACCACGCCGATCGCGGTGGGCGAGGTGTTCAACTCGATCTGGGACTGCGAGCAGCTCCTGCGGGAGCAACTCATCGACTACCTGCGCTGCTCGGTCGGGCACGCGGGCGGGATCACGCACCTGCGCCGCATCTTCGACCTGGCCGCGCTGTATCACGTGCGCAGCGGCTCGCACGGCGCCACCGACCTCTCCCCGGTCTGCCTGGCCGCGGCGCTGCATCTCGATCTGAGCATCCCGAACTTCGGTCTGCAGGAACACATGCCGCACACCGCCGAGACCGACCGGGTGTTCCCGCACGCCTACCGCTTCTCCGCCGGCCTGATGCATCCGGGCGACGAGCCGGGGCTGGGGGTGGACATCGACGAGGAACTGGCCGCTCGATACCCGTACCGGCCCGCGTCCTTGCCGGTCAATCGCCTGGAGGACGGCACTCTGCACAGCTGGTAGATGGATCTTGACTTTGTTTCTCCCCGATGACAACGTTGTCACGAAATTCGTCAAGATCGACACGAGGAGTGCCGTGCTCAGTCGATTCACCAGGCGACGGGCCCTTGCCGTCGTCGCCGGGACAGCCGTGACCGCAGGTCTCGTCCTGGCCGCCACCACCCCGGCGCAGGCCCACCCGGCCGACCCTTCGGTGGTCTCCGGCAACGCCCGCTTCCAGGTGCTCTCCCCGACGCTCATCCGCACGGAGTACGCCGACGACGGCCACTTCGCGGACGCGTCCACCTTCAACGTGATCGGTCGCGAGGACTTCGCCCCGGTGCGCTTCACCAAGCGCACCGACAGGGGGTGGCTCACGATCGACACCGGCGCGGTCACGCTGCGCTACAAAGTGGGGTCCGGCTCGTTCAACGCCGGCAACCTCGACGTCCAGCTCCGCAGCGGGAAGCAGACGGTCCAGGCCTCGCCGTGGGCCGGGCACTACCCGCCGGACTGCGTCGCCGGGGTCCTCTGCGAGGCCGAGTCGCTCGACCTGCGCGGACCGGGCCTGGCCACCGACCATCGGGACTTCACCGGCCGGGGCTTCGCGGCGGGCTTCGCGAACACCGGCGACGGACTGCTCTTCACGGCCACGTCGGGCGGGACCTTCGACCTGGCCGTCCGCTACGCCAACAGCACCGGCGGCGACGGGCAGAACGTGACCCGTACGCTCTCGGTCGTCGTCGACGGCCGGACCAGCACACTGTCGCTGCCTCCCACCTCCAACTGGGACACCTGGGCCGTGGCGACCGTGCCGCTGACCATCCCGGCCGGGCGGCACGAGGTCAGCGTCGTGCACGGCGCGACCGACACGGGCAACATCAACGTGGACAGCCTGGCGCTGGTCCAGCCCGGTGCCGCGTACCCGGCGCCGACCCCACCCACGCCGCAGCCGTGTGCTTTCGGGACGGTCTGCGAGGCCGACCAGGGGACGCTGAGCGGGGGCGCGACCAGCGCGTCCGACCACAACGGCTACTCGGGTGAGGGCTTCCTGGCCCGGCTCGAGAAGACCGGCGCGGGAGCCGCGTTCACCGTCACCGGGGTGCCCGCGAAGGGCACGTACAACGTGCAGGTGCGCTACGCCAACGGTAAGGCCGGCGCTCAGCCTGTGCAGGCACGCACGGTGTCGGTCAACGGTGTTTTTCGCAAACTCGAGCCCACCAGTTCGTGGGACTACTGGCGTACGGTCTCGGTCCCGGTGGTTCTGCGGGCCGGCACCAACACGGTGACGCTGGGGTGCCCGACCGACGACAGCTGCAACGTCAACGTCGACACGGTCGCGGTCGCTCCGAAGGACGCGCCACTGCTCGCCCCGCACGCGGCTCTCGGCGGGTACCGTCGCGGGCTCGACGGCGTGAACGGCGCCGCGCTGACCGAGCCGGGCCTGCTCTACCAGGACGGGTGGTCGCTGCTCGACGACTCGGCCGCGGGTCTCAGCGCTCAGGACGGATACGTCTTCGCGTACGGCCAGGACTACGGCCGTGGCCTGCGGGAGCTGTCGACCCTGACCGGCCCGACGAAGCTCCTGCCGAGCTGGGCCTACGGCGTCTGGTACTCCGAGTACTACGACCGCAAGGACACCGAGTTCCAGGAGATCGTGAAGCGGTTCCGCAGCGAGGGCGTCCCGCTGGACGTGCTCATCGTGGACACCGACTTCAAGTCGCCCGACCGGTGGAACGGCTGGGAGATCGATCCCACCCGCTTCCCGGACCCGCAGGGCTTCTTCTCGTGGGCGCGCACCGAAGGCCTGCACACCAGCTTGAACATCCACCCGAGCATCCTCGGCTCGGACCCGCTGTTCGCCGCGGCCCAGGAAACGGCGAAGGGCAAGCTGCAGCGTACGGGCTGTAACGGCGGCCCCGACTGCTACACCTTCGACTGGGGTGACCCGAACCAGCTCAAGGCGTACTTCGACCTGCACACCAAGATGGCGCCCGCGAACGGCCCCGACTTCTGGTGGCTGGACTGGTGCTGCGACGCCTCCCGCTCCTCGAAGGCCGGAGTGACCCCGGACGCGTGGATCAACCAGCAGTACGCCGACCGGGACGGGTTCGCGTTCTCCCGGGCGTACGGCGGGTTGCAGGCCGGTGGCTACAGCAGCCCGACCGCGGTGCCGACCGGTCCGTGGGCCGACAAGCGCACCACGCTGCACTTCACCGGTGACACGGTCTCCACCTGGGAGACGCTGCAGGCGCAGGTCGGCTACACGCCGGGCGAATCGGCGGCGACCGGTCTCGCGGCGGTCAGCCACGACATCGGCGGCCACACCGGCGGCCTGTCGACGGCGAAGGGCGCCGAGCCGGACAGCACCAAACTGCCCGACGACCTGTACGCGCGCTGGGTGCAGATGGGCACCTTCCAGCCGATCGACCGGCTGCACTCGAACCACAGCGACCGCCTGCCCTGGCAGTACGGTCCCGAGGCCAACGCGTCGGCCAAGAAGTTCCTGAACCTGCGCGAGAAGCTGCTGCCGTACACCTACAGCGCCGCCGCCGAGGCGACCCGGACCGGAATCCCGATCGCGCGGCCCCTCTACCTCGCCTACCCCGGTGAGCAGGAGGCCTACGCGACGGCCGGTGCCGAGTACCTGTACGGGCCGGACTTCCTGGTCGCGCCGGTGACGACGCCGGGCCCGTCGGCGACGACGTCGGTGTGGTTCCCGCCGGGCAGCACGTGGACGGACTACTTCACGGGCCGCGTCTACCCGGGCGGCACCACCGCCACGGTGACATCCACCCTGGACACCATGCCGGTCTTCGTCCGCTCCGGCAGCGTCGTGGTGACCCGCACCACCGACGTCTCCGGCGACCGGCAGCCCCTGACCGCCGCCACGGCGACGATCTACGCGGGCGACCGCGGCGGCCAGGCCGTGGTGACCGAGGGCAAGGCGACCACCAAGGTCACCTACCGCCCGCACTCCGTGCGGATCAGCCCGTCCCCCCTCCGCCGCACCTGGACCGTCAGGATCAACAACACCGCAAAGCCCCGAGACGTACGCGTCGACGGGCGTCCGGCGGCCAAGTGGACCTACGCGGCCGGGACCCTGACGATCACCGTGCCGGAACGCCCGGCGCGCACCCCGGTAACTGTCACGTACTCCTAGGTCGGCAACGCCGCGCCCGCTTTGTGCGGGCGCGGCGTCGTTTCCGAGGACCTCGACGTCGGTGGTCCGGGGGCGCTGGGCGGTGCCGAACGGGCCGTATGGGCACGGGGCCGGGTCCAGGTCGCTCCCGGTGTCGAGCAGCGCGGGACGGTCGAACGTGTCGGCCAGCACCCCGGCGGGCAGGGCGAGCAGCATCATCGGTGAGACCGCCACGGTCATGCTGTCGCCGTCGACCGGGGCAGCCGGTAGCGCTGGCCCGGGGCGAGGACGTGGATGCGCTCCGGGTTCTGGACCAGGTCGTACAGGGTCTGCGGGTTGCCGTTGAAGGGTGGGAAGTCGGGTGCGTCGACCGATCCCCAGTGGTGCAGCAGCAGTGGTGTGTCGGGGTAGGCGTTGGCCATCCGGGCGGCGCCGGCGAGTCCGAAGTGCCATTCGCTGTCGGAGAAGTCGAACAGCAGGGCGTCGGGAGCGGGCATCCGCAGGTGATGCTCGGGGATCAGCCGTGAATCGCCCGGCGCCCAGATGGTGCCGTCGGGTGTGCTGATCCAGAAGCCGCAGGCATCCTCGGGCTGGAAGACGCGGGTGGCGGCGCCCGGGGACTCGTTCTGCCAGGCGTGGTCGGCCGGCGTCACCTCGACGAGCACCGCCCCGACGGTGAAGTGGTCGCCGATGTCGTGGCCGTGCGCGGGCAGCCCGTGGTCGGTCATCAGGGCGGCGACGTACCGGGTGGAGTGGTAGGCGCCGGTGACCTCGGCGAGGTCCCGGCAGGTCGGGACGCTGTAGTGGTCGTTGTCGCTGTGGGTGACCAGGACGGCGTCCAGGTGCGGCACGTCGGCGGTGACGAGGGGCATCTCGATCATGATCGGCATGTCGAACCCGTGCAGCAGGGGGTCGATCATCATCGTCGTGCCGCGGCTGTTGATCAGAAAGCCGGCCATGCCCAGCCAGCGCAGCGTCGTGTCGTCGGAAGGCGCGAACGCGTCGGCGCGGAAGGGCTGCGTGGGTGGGGCCTTGGCCTGCTGCGGCATGGGACGACTCCTTGGCAGTGCGGACGGGGATGTGCAGGTGGCCGATGCCGAAGGAGGACAGCGGGCCGCACCGGATCACCATCGGTAGCTTCTATTCACTTGCCGACCAGGGACACGCGCTGCTCGTTGTAGCGGTTGCCCCGCACTCCGATGCGGGCGGCGAGTGTGTTGAGGCCGGCCGTACACGCGGGTGCGGTAAGGGTTGGCCCACAGCGAGTGCCGCAGGCCGAAACCCTGACGGCCGGCGTGGACGTGCTGGAGTTCCATGGGTGTCTCCGGAATCGTCAGGGCCTGAGCAGGGCCTTGATGGCCCGGCGCTCGTCCATCGCGGAGTACCCCTCGGTGGCGTCGTCCAACGACAACTCGAGGTCGAAGACCTTGCCCGGGTTGATCTCGCGCTGGAGGATCAGGTCGATCAGCTCGGGCAGGAAGCGGCGTACCGGGGCGGGGCCGCCGAGCAGGTGCACCTCGGCGAGGAATAGCTCCAGGCCGGGCAGCTCGACCTCGTGGGCGACGCCGACGTAGCCGACGTGCCCGCCGGGGCGGGTCGAGCGGATGGCCTGCATCATCGACTCCTGGGTGCCGACGGCCTCGATCACCGAGTGCGCGCCGTACCCGCCGGTCATTTCCTTGATCTTGGCGACGCCTTCGTCGCCGCGGTCGGTGACGATGTCGGTCGCGCCGTACTCCAGGGCCAGCTTCTGCCGCTCAGGGTGCCGGCTCATCGCGATGATCCGCTCGGCGCCGAGCTGCTTGGCTGCCAGGACGGCGAGCAGGCCCACGGCACCGTCGCCGACGACCACGACCGTCTTGCCCGGGCCCACCTCGGCGGCGACCGCCCCGAACCACCCGGTGCCCAGCACGTCGGAGGCGGCCAGCAGCGAGGGGATCAGGTCCTCGTCCGGCAGCGATCCGGTGGCTACCAGGGTGCCGTCCGCGAGGGGGACGCGCAGGTACTCCGCCTGGGCGCCGCCGGCGCCGACCGGCTCGACGTGGATGCAGCGGCTCTGGTAGCCCGCCTGGCAGATCTCACAGGTGTTGTCGGAGGCCATGAACGAGCCGACCACGAACTGCCCGGGCCGGATCGTGGTGACCTCGCTGCCGACCTGTTCGACGATGCCGACGTACTCGTGGCCCATCGGGGTGGGTTCGTCGACCTTCTGGATGCCGCGGTACGGCCACAGGTCCGAGCCGCACACGCAGGCGGCAGATACCTTGATGATCGCGTCGGTCGGGTGCAGCAGGGTGGGCTTGTCGCGCTGTTCCACGCGAACGTCGCCCGGGGCGTACATGACTGCCTGACGCACGTCAGTTCTCCTTCGAAGTGGTGCCGAAGACCTGCTTGGCGACGGCCCTGGTGTCTCCTCGCCGAGGTCGTGGGCGGACGTCTCACGGACTCCATGAAAGCGGGCCGGCGGCGCGGGTGGGAGGGCTTGGCGAAACAGGTAATGACAGGGCCTCTTTGGCCGCCGGCGCAGGTCGTAGCGTGGGTGTCGTGGACAACCGCGACGACATCCGAGAGTTCCTGACCTCCCGCCGGGCCAGGATCACCCCCGATGAGGCCGGCCTGCCGGATTTCGGCGGCAGCCGTCGGGTCGCCGGGCTGCGCCGGGCCGAGGTCGCCATGCTGGCCGGGGTCAGCCCCGACTACTACACCCGGCTTGAACGCGGCAACCTCGCCGGCGTCTCCGACAGTGTCCTGGACGCGCTGTGCCGGGCGTTGCGCCTCGACGAAGCCGAGCAGTCCCACCTGTACGACCTGGCCCGCGCCGCCGGACCCACCCCGCGCACCCGCCGCCGTCCCGCCAAGCCGCACGTACGCCCCGGTACCCAGCATCTGCTCGACGCGATGACCGACGCCCCCGCATTCGTCCGCAACGGCCGCCTGGACATCCTCGCCGCCAACCGGCTCGCCGAAGCGCTCTACTCCCCCGCGTTCGACATCGCGGACCGGCCGGTCAACCTGGCCCGGTTCTGCTTCCTCGACCCGCGAGCCGAGGAGTTTTATCCCGAATGGAACGACGCCGCGAACACCACGGTGGCGTTGCTGCGCACCGAAGCCGGCCGCGATCCGTACGACAAGGGGCTGACCGATCTGGTGGGTGAGCTCGCCACCCGCAGCGATGACTTCCGCGTCCGGTGGGCCGCCCACGACGTACGCCTGCATCACACCGGAACCAAACGCTTTCAGCACCCGATCGTCGGGCCCCTCGAACTCGGCTTCGAGGCCATGCCGATGCCGGCCGACCCGGGCCTGACTCTCACGGCGTACAGCGCCGAGCCGGGCACCCCCACCTCGGATGCGCTGCGGCTGCTGGCCAGCTGGGCAGCCCCGGACAGCCGATCGCAGCACGCGCAGGTCGCCGACCAGCCCTGACTGGGCACGCAGGCGAATCATCACCGGTCAAGGCCGGCACGCCCAGGTTCGGCGCGCGATCAGCAGGTATCGGTGTCACGCAGGTGGCCCAACTCTGGAGGGGCAGTGGCCTCAGCAGCAAGGTCCGGCGCCATCGACCCCGCGCCGGGCGAGCGATGAGGGTCATGCCAACACCCGCAGGTTGGGCGCCGTGGCATCCGGACCGCTCATCGACGCCGTGACCACCGGAAAACCGACCGTGACCAGCAGTAACCCGACTACGCAATAGCCCTGGGTCAGTGCCCCGCCGAGGTGGCCGAACCTGCCGTCGAATTTGTGCCGCCGGACGATTCCACCGAGGACCTGGCAGTCCTCGACGATCCACCCGGGGGTGCGCCGTTCTTGAGGTAGTCGCGCACCACGGGCCGTCCGGTCGAGTTCCAGCGCAACGAAGACGACCGTGATGCGACACACGGGCCCTTGTACGACAGCCAGGTCGAGGCCCGTGCACTTGCCCGGAACGCTCAGGTTCGGCCCCGGCACGCCGATGAACTCAGCGTAAAGGGTCGTACCTGATGCAACGGGTTGGAACGGCATGGAGCGAACAGATTGGCCGGTCGGGTGGGATGTGCATACCGACTCGGCCGGGCTGATTCCTCAAGTGCTGGCATGGCGTGCCATATACCCGCTGTACCAGCCCATCGTCGATCTCGCGACGAGAGCCTTGGTGGGAGTCGAGGCGCTCGCGCGCGGCCCGGCTGGATCTCCGGTGGAGTTCCCGGACGCGCTGTTCCCGGCCGCCGTCCGAGCCGGGCTCCTTCCGCAACTCGACCAACTCTGCGCCGCGCGCGCGTTGGAGATCGCCCGGGAAGCTGGGGAGATTGTGCCGCCGCTGCTGTTCGTCAATGCCGAGCCGGCGGCGATGAACCATCCGCTCGCCCCCGACCTGATTGCCGCCATCACCTCCCCACGGCTGTTCCGGATCGTGCTGGAGTTCACCGAACGGGCACTCGCAACGCACCCAGCCGGCCTGTTGGACATCGCCCACGGCGTGCACTGCGGTTCGGGCGCCCTGGCCCTCGATGACGTCGGCGCCGAGCCGCTGTCGCTGGCGTTCCTCCCGCTGATCGAGCCGGAGGTGGTCAAGCTGGACATGCACCTGCTGCGCGAACCACACGCGGCAGCCACCGTCGACACCGCCGCGACCGTCTGCGCGTACGCCGAACGCGCCGGGGCGATGGTTCTCGCGGAAGGCGTCGAGACCGAGGACGACCTGGCGACCGCGCAGAGCCTCGGAGCCCAGTGGGGACAGGGCTGGCTGTTCGGGCATCCCGGCCCGCTCACCGCGCTCGCCGGCCGTCCGGTGCACCGCTACGCCCGGCTGCGCTCGGCCCGGCCGGACCTGCACCTGCCCACCGGAACACCGTTCGACCTGGCCTCGATGCGGCACTACGCCCGGTCCGGCAGCCAGCAGACGGTCGACGCACTGACCGGGTACCTCATGTCCCTGGCCGCGCGCGCCGGTCCGCACGCCGTGGTGCTCGGCGCGTTCCCGAACCCGGTCGTCGGTGCAGGCTGGCTGCCCGCCCTCACGGCGGTCGCCGAAACGGCCGCGTTCGTCGGGATCGTCGGGCCCGCGATGGCCGGCGCGGACCCTCACCCGGTACGGGTGGCGGCGGCACCGGCCACCGGCCCGGCGGGCACGGAGACGGACCTGGCCGTGGTCGGTCCGCATGCCACGGCAGCTCTGTGCGCGCGGCCTGGCCCGGGCGACTGCCTGGAGTTCGTGTTGACCCACGAACCGGACTCGGTGCACGCGATGGCACGATTGCTGCTGCGACGGCTCGGCACCGCGCCCGAGCGGCCGGACCCCTCGATCGCCGACCGTTCGAGCTCCCCCATCACGGCGATCCGGTAACCTACGCGACCTTCCCCACTCACCGGGAAGGTCCGATGCGCGCCGTCACGTACTCCTAGGTCGGCAACGCCGCGCCCGCCGGGCGCTTCCCTGAGCTGGGTGTAAGACTCGGAACGGTGGACATCAACGCCATCGCGGAGTCGGTGCTCGGCTTCACCCTGCGCCCGGCCCAGCAGGAGACCGTCGCCGCGGTCGTCGGCGGCCGGGACACCCTGGCCGTGCTTCCGACGGGCAGCGGCAAAAGCGCGATCTACCAGGTGGCGGGGCTGGCCCGAGAAGGTCTGACGGTGGTGGTCTCGCCACTGGTCGCCCTCCAGCGCGACCAGCTCCGCGCCCTCACCGGCAACCGGGTCGCGGCCCACATGATCAACTCCAGTCTGCGGCACGCCGAGCGCATCAAGGTCCTTCAATCCGTACGGGACGGGGAAGTTGACTTTGTGCTCCTCGGCCCGGAACAACTGGCCAACGCGGAGACGGTCGGCGCGATCTCGGCGAGCCGACGCCCGGTGACGCTGGCCGCCGTCGACGAAGCCCACCTGATCAGCCAGTGGGGGCACGACTTCCGCCCCGACTACCTGCGCCTCGCCGACGTCATCGACAACCTCGGGCGCCCGCCGGTGCTGGCACTGACCGCGACCGCCGCCCCGCCGGTGCAGGCCGACATCACCCGGCGGCTGCGGATGAGCGACCCGAAGGTGATCGTCACCGGCTTCGACCGGCCGACCATCAGCCTCGCGGTGCGGCTGACCCGGCAGGACGTGCCCGAGGCCCAGGCGCTCGAGGACCGCACGGTCGAGGTGATGCTGAGCCAGAAAACCCCGGCCCTGGTATACGCCTTGACGCACGCACACTGCGAGCAACTGGCCGAGCGGCTGCGCCTGGCCGCGTACAAGAGCGCCGCCTATCACGCCGGCGTACCCGCGGCCGAACGTGCACGCGTCCAGGACGCCTTCTTCACCGGCGAGCTCGACGTCGTCGTGGCGACCAGCGCCTTCGGCATGGGCATCGACAAGCCCGACATCCGTACGGTCGTGCACGCCGGTGTCCCCGGCAGCCTGGACGAGTACTACCAGGAGATCGGTCGCGCCGGCCGCGACGGAGAGCCCGCCGCCGCGGTCCTGGTCCACGACGCCCGCGCGGTGCGGATCCCCCGGCTGCTGGCCTCCCGCTCGCGGGTCCCGGTCGGCACGGTGACCACGATCGTCGACCACCTGGAGAAGTCGCACGGCCGGATCGTCCTGAACGATCTGGTGCAGGCCACCGGTGTGCACCGCAACGCGGTGCAACGCATCGTCGAGGAGCTCATCGAGCTGGACTTCCTGACCCCCGACGGCAACGACGCGGTCCTGATCGGCACGATCCCCGCGACCGCCACCGACTCGGTGCTGGCCGTCGGCGATCGTCGCCAGACCGTCCTGGCCAGTCAGATCGACGCGGCCCGGCACTACGCCGAGACCCTGCAGTGCCGCCGAGCCGAGCTGCTGGCCTACTTCGGCGAGCACTACCCCGCCCCCTGCGGCACCTGCGACAACGACGCGACGGCCACCCCGGCAAAAAACGCGTGGACTCCGGCGACCGGCGAGGGCGTCCGGGTCGAGCACAAATATTGGGGCTCCGGCCTGCTGCTGACCCGCGACGACCACGAGCTGACGGTGCTTTTCGACTCGGTCGGCTACCGGCACCTGACCCCGGCCGTGCTCACGAACGGCCTACTGACGATGGCGTGACCGCCGCGCACAGCCGAGCCCGCAGCGGCGTGGGCTAGGCTTGAGAGTGGCTCTTACGCATAAGGAAATCTTCGAGCAGTACGTCTACGCCAGCGCGATCACCCGGAACCCGGACGCGATCGCCGCGATGTTCACCGAGGACGGCGTCTACGAATCACCGCTGGCCCCCGACGGCCATCCGTTGCGGCGCTTGGTGGGCCGCGCCGCGATCCGGGCCGGGACCAGCGTCTATCACCAGCAAACGACCTACCTGGCAACGATGAACTTCCAACGGTCCACCTACGTCCTGCACGACACCCCGGATCCCGACGTTTTCCTCGCTGAGATCGACGTCGCCTTCGACGAAGCCGACGGGCGACTCACGACGATGTCACTCCTGCAGATCTTCCGCCTCCGCGACGGGCAGATCGCCAAGCTTCGCGACTACTTCGCGGAGCTGCCATCCGCCGCCACCGACAGCCACCCGAGCTGAACGTGCGTCCTGCGGCTTATTCGCGGCAGGTGAGGACAGCGGCTAGGTGGTGCGGGGCCGTGACGGCCGTGACGGCCGTGCCGGGGCTTGGGCGGTGGCGCGTATGGTCAGGCGGTGAATCCCGCTGACCTGCAGGGCCTTCGATCGGGTGACCTCGAGACCCGCGAAGCACATGTGTACAACCTGCTCGACCGGGCCAGGACGCAAAACGACGAATCGGCCATTGCGGCGCTGCACGCGCTCACCCGCGACTACCGAGATTTTCACCGGTCGCTGTATACCCGGGCGATGAACCAGGCGGCCGTCTTCGCGGACGCCGGACTGCGGGAGCCGTTGCTCGCCGCGCTCGGTGACACCCGCTACAACTGCCAGGCCTGGGCTGCGATGGGTTGTGCGGCGATGGACATCCGGGCCGCCGTGCCCCAGCTGATCACGCTCCTCGACCACCCGCAGCCGATGGTCCGGGACGAAGCGGTGACCGCGCTCGGCCGCCTCGGCGACGCCGCGGCCGTTCCCGCGCTGCGACCACTGCTCGGCGACCCGGCCGACTGGTTACGGCAGCGAACCGCCGACGCGCTGGCCCGCATCGGTGGCGACGCGGCCAGGCAAGCGCTGTGGGACGAATTCGAGCATCGGCGATTCCCCCGGATCGGGTACATCGCCAGCACGCTGGCCATGTTCACGCCGGAGATAGTGCCCCGGCTGGTGGCCGCGGCCGACAGCACCGATCCGGATCAGCGGTACTGGGCTGCTGTCGCGCTCGGATCGACCGGCGACGATCGGGCCGTCCCGACGCTGGAGCGGCTGATGGCCGGCGACCGCGGCGTGACCGTGTTCGACGGGGAAGTTCGCACCGCGGCGAAGAAGGCCCTCCGGACGCTCCGGCGCATCCAAGCCGCGATCGCCGAACGAGACAGCGCCGAAGCGCCGACTGATGGGTCTGCTCCCGGGCGACGCCCCGCGTCGTGAAGCTGGCGACGGGGTCGCCGAGGCAGGCCTGGATCCGGCATGATCCACAGTTGTGACCGCTACTCCCGTTGTTCCTCACCCCGCCTGCCCCCGGTGCGCGGAACCCACCGTCACTACCGGCCTTCGCCATGCGTGGTGCCCGTCCTGCGACTGGAATCTGGACCAGGCGACGCCGGTCGACTTCTTCAGCTTGTCGACGGTGTTGGGCGCCGCGTTGATCGGCGTCGCCTTCGTGTTGCGCCCGCGTCTGGGCCGGCTCGCCGACCTGACCAGGCAAGGCATCCTTGTGGACCCGGGCCAGGCCCCGCGACTGTCCGCTCTGGTCGAGCGCGTCGCCACCGCGGTCGGGGCGCCGCTGCCGCAGGTGCTGATGGTCGGATACGACCTGAATGCCTTCACGACCGCGGTAGGCGTGCGCCGCACCCGGGTGCTTTGCGTCGGCCTGCCGCTGTGGGCGACGCTCGAACCGCAGGAGCGAGTGGCGTTGCTGGGCCACGAGCTGGGTCACTTCGTGAACGGTGACATTCGCCGCGGCCCGCTGACGCAGGTCGCCGAGATGACCCTGGGCCATGTCGCCGACCTGTTCGCCATCCACGGGACTGCGGGAGGCGGGTTCATCGAATACCTTGCCGCGATCATCACCCGTGCACTCGGCCGGCTCGTCTCCGCTGCCGCTCGGGCTCTGCAGCTGTTGCTGGTGTGGACGAGCCAGCGAGACTCGCAACGGGCGGAATACCTGGCCGACGAGATGGCCGCTCGGGCCGGCGGGACGGAGGCGGCGGTCAGCCTGGCGAACCACCTGGTGATGGCGGCATCGATCGATACCGTGGTGCGCCGCGAAGCCCGTGCGGGCAACGGCATGCCGGCCTGGCGTGACGCCGCGCGCGTTGCGCGGGCGAATCTCGCCGCGAACCTGCCGACACTACGCCGGCTTACGCGTCACACCGAGGTGTCGTTGTACGCCTCGCACCCGCCCGCCGGGCTCCGCGCCGAGATGCTCGAACGGCGGCCGAGACAAGCGGCCGCGGTAACGCTTACCGAGAGCGAGGCCGCCCACATCGACGACGAACTCGCCGTGCACCAGAAGAGGGTCCTACGCGAGCTCGCCCACTGAGAACCACAACCCGAACCGCATCGCAGGCAGCCCTGGTCGGCTCACTCGTCGTCCGTGAGTTGCCGCCGCCGCGCGAGCTCGTCAACAGCCAGCCCGGCGGCGCGCAGGGTAGTCAAATGGTGGGGCCGCGCTCACCTCCGACCCCCGTCGGTTACCTCGGAGGTAAGCGCCGCTCAGCCGTAGACGACGAAGCCGCCCGGCGGAACTGTCAGCTCGACCGCCTTGCCGTTTCGGGGCTCGACGGGGAGCTGGTGGCCCTCCTGGTTGGCGTCGGTGCTGAAAAGGCACGTCAGCTTGGCGCCGTCGGCGTGGGAGTCGTCGATCGTCACCCAGGCCGTACGGGCGCGGTCGGGGTCGGTGTTGATGGCCGCCAATGCCTCGGTGCCGGCGAAAAGGCGGGACCAGGCGACCACCGAGCGCATCTCGCCGCCGACCAACGTCGGGTAGCCGAAGTCCACGCCATTACCCGAGATCTGACGCAGATATTGTCTCCCCCGGCGCAGCGCGGGCAGCCGGCGGCGCAGCTCCAGCACGCGGGCCACCTGCCCGTACATCTCGCTGGTCTCGTCGAAGCAGTGCGCGCCTCGGCTGCGGAACGGGCCGAAATCGCCGCCGAACATCGCCTCGCGCAGGTAGCGGTCGTTCGGCCCGTGCCCGTCGAAGCCCTGCTCGCTGCCGTAATAGAGGCACGGGATACCCAGCGTCGTCGCGTTCAGCGCGATCGCCGCGACGCCGAGTTTCCGGCCCAGGCGGTCGGCGGCGAAGCGGGCCTTGTTCTCGCCCTTGCGGACCTGGTCGTGGTCGTCGAACGCCGTCACCACCTTGTCACGGAACCAGGTGTGCGAATCCTTGCCGAACTGCAAGGAGTCGCGGAACAGCCCGAAATACTCGCGCGGGTCGCGGTAGCCCTTCACGAGCCATTCCATCTGGTCCTGCACGTCGGCGATGCCGAGTGCCGCGTTCATGCCGACTTCCTCGAGCGTCCGGTACGCGAACTCGCGGGAGCCGGTGATCTCACCGATGAGGGTGAAGTTCTCCTTGCCGAGCGACTGCGCGAATTCGTGCACGGCGGAGGCGAAGAAGCGGGCCGCTCCGGTGTCCATGTGCTTGACCGTGTCGACGCGCAGGCCGTCCAGATCGGCGAACGCGATCCAATATTGATAGACGTGGGTCAGTGCCTTCAGGGCCGCCGACGGTTGGTAGTCGCCGGTGGTGCCCTGGCCGAGCGCGATGTCCTTCAGGCCCAGAAAATCGCCCTGCAAGAACTCGGGATGGTGGTCCCAGTTGTCGATGCGGCCCTTGGCCGTGAACGTGCCGGCCCGCTGGAGATCGGCCGGCCAGACGGCGGCGTCGGGGAACAGGGCGTCGTCGACCGGGCCGAACGGCAGCGTCGGTGCGCCGTCGGCGTCGCGGAAACCGGCGACCCGGTACGGGCGGCCGTCCCAGCGCGCGTCGAGGCCCGCGCCGGCCGGGTAGCGGTCCGGGTCGTACGCGAAGACGTCGCCCGCGTGGTTGAGCACCACGTCGAGGATGACCCGGATGCCGAGCGTGTGCGCCTCGGCGACCAGGTCGCGCAGATGGTCCGCCGTACCGAAGTGGGGGTCGATCTCGAGGAAGTTCTGGGTGGCGTACCCGTGGTAGCTCTTCGTGCGCGGCACCTGGCGCAGGACCGGACTGATCCAGACCGCGGTGATGCCGAGCCGGCTCAGATAGCCGAGCTTGCCGCGCAGCCCGGCCAGGGTGCCGCCGGCCCACTCGGCGCCGGACTCGTGCCAGCGTTCGTCGTCCGCGGTGCCTTTGTCGGCCGCGGTCAGCAACGGGGTCGTGCCCGTTCTGACCGGGTCACCGCGGTTGTCGCGGCCGCCCTGTTCGTTGCCGTCGGAGAACCGGTCGAGCAGGAGGAAGTAGAGGACCTCGTCCTCCCAGGCCGCCGGCGACGGGTGGAACCGGCGGCCGGCGACCAGCTGATCGAGGTTGACTTCGGCGACCCGTCGGAAGCTCATGTGGATTCATCCAACGCCATCCGGCGTACGGCCGCACGGTTGAATCCAACATCTGACACCGCCGACCGCCCCGCCCATCGCCCCTGACCGGACTGAGGACCGCCCTATTCCCCCGGTTTCTTGAACTCCTCCCGGTCGGCGTCCTTCAGGTAGTCGGCGAGGGTATGGTAGACGACCGGGTTGACGACGCCGTGCGACATCCGGTCGGTGTGGTTGGCCCAGTCGGGGTTGACCAGGTAGCCGGCCACCACCAGGCTGCGCGACCCGACCACGAGCGATGCGGTCTTGTCGCTGTCGGTGGTTCCGGTCTTGCCGAAGATCGGGTGGTCGATCACGCGGTGCGCGTTCGCCTCGGTCGCCCCGGCGCAGGTGCCGAGCTGGGCGCGGTCGCCGACCGGGCAGCGGGCCGCGTCGAGCGCCTTGCGGGCCACGTCCTTGTCGGTGGCCCGGATGCAGGACGGCTGCCCGGCCTTGATCTTCGAGCCGTTCGCCGCGGTGATCTGCTTGATCGGGGTCGGCGTGCAGAACATACCGTCGCCGGCCAGGGTGGCGTACGCGTTCGCGATGTCCAGCGGGGTCGACGAGGTGACGCCGAGGGTGAACGCGCCGAAGTTGTGCGCGGCCTCGGGGGTGGCGACCAGGTCGTTGTCGCTGGAGGAGCGGAACTGCATGCCGAACCGCTTCGCGACGTCGACGACCTTCTCGGCGCCGACCTGTTCCTGCAACGGCACGAAGTACGTGTTGACCGACTTGCCGAAGCCGGTCCACATGTTGAACGTGCCCTTCTCACTCTTGGAGGAGTTGCTCGGGCAGTAGTCCGAGGTGCCGGGGCAGGCCGCGGGCGAGTCGAACGCGACCGGATACTTCGAGTGGTAGGTGGAGTCCGAGGTGATCGAGTGGTCCAGCTCGTAGCCGTTCTCGAGCGCGGCGACCATCGTGAACATCTTGAAGACCGAGCCCGCCTGATACCCGTCGATGTCGCCACCACCGGTGATGATCGGGTTCGTGGTGTTCGGGTAGGTCGCCCGGGCCCCGTACTTCCGGGTCGCCGGGTTGGAACTCTTCGGGTTGGCGCCGTCGTCGAGCTTGAACTTGCGGTTGGTGGCGAGCGCCTTGACCCGCCCGGTGCCCGGTTCGACCCCCGCGATCAGGAGGGCGTTCTTGTTCTTGTCCTTGATCTTCTTGGTGATCTCCTTGCGGGCGGAAGTCTGCGCCTTCACATCCATCGAGGTGACGATGGTGTAGCCGCCGGTCTTGAGCTGCCGCTCCCGTTCGTACGGATTGGCCCCGAACGCCTTCTGGGTCATCCACCAGCGGTAGACGTAGTCGCAGTAGAAGCCCCAGCTGTTGACCGCCACCGAATTACAGCCGTTGCCGGGCCGGTTCGTGGTGTGCTTCACCTTGGTCTTCTTGGCCGCGTCGCCCTGCTCCTTGGTGATCTGCTTGAGCGCCACCATGTTGTCGATGATGTAGTTGCGCCGGTCGAGGGCCTGCGGGTAGCCGGTCGTGGTGGTCGGGTCGAACGCGGTGGGCGCCTTCACCATGCCGGCCAGCAGCGCGGCCTCGGCGATCGTGAGGTTCTTGGGCGACTTGCGGAAGTAGACCTGGCTGCCGGCGTAGACCCCGTACGCGCTGTTGCCGAACGGCGCGAGGTTGAGGTAGCGCCGCAGGATCTCCTTCTTGTCCAGGTCCTTCTCGACCTGCAGCGCGTACTTGATCTCGCTGATCTTGCGTTCCGGGCTGTCCTTGGTCGCGTCGATCGCCTCCTGCGGCGTCTTCGCGCCGTAGGCCTGGGCCATCCGCACGTACTGCATGGTCAGCGTCGAGGCGCCCTGCTGCGCGCCGCCGTTCTGGTTGTTGACGACCGCGCGGGCGATGCCCTTGAGGTCGACGCCGTTGTGCTCGTAGAACTTGTGGTCCTCGGCGGCGACGATCGCGTTCTGCATGTTGACCGAGATCTGACTGATCGGCACGTCGCTGCGGAACTCGTCGTACAGGACGGCGAGCTGGGTCTTGCCGTCACTCGCGAAGACCCGCGTCACCTGCGGGGCGGACTGCTGTTCGATCGTGCTCGGCAGTGCGGCGAAGCTTTCGGCGCCGGCCTTGGCCACGAGACCGCCGAGCGCGGCCGCCGGGAAGGAGGCAGCCGAGACCACCAGCCCGGTCAGCAGACCGCAGATGAGCAGCAGCGTGGCCGCGCGGGCGATCGATCGGTCTTTCGTCCGGTTACCGATAGTCACGGAACTCCAGACCACCTTTCTCGACGGGAGCAGGCTTCGTCGCCGCGGGGGCGTCGGGGTGACGCTCGGAGTGCCCGGGAAGCGTACGTGATCATGATGTACCCCGACTGCAAGCCTAGGCAGTCACCGACTGATCCCCATTCGTCCCCGCCTCGGTTGTGACCCAAACCCCTGCCGGCCGCCGTGGGCGCTGTTCGCCAGGGCCGCACCTCGTTCACTGTGCGTAGCTGGTGAGCCCGCAAAGGGCACGTCAAGTGAAGTTTTCCCCGTTCGTGACAGAGTGTCGGATTCCTGCCTGACCGGAGCGCATCGGTTACCTATCGTGACCGGCAAGGGGATACCGGCCGGGGCAATCCGGCGGTTTCGCGGCCGCGTTCGTGGCGCCCGCCGTGCTTTACCTCGTCGGCCTCCCGCCATCGGGTCACATGGGGGAAAACATGCCGCGTCTCGGACACGGAAAGACGATCACTGAGAAGGGTCTCGACCAGGCCGAACTTGCCCTCGCCGAGGCCGCCACCGAGAGTCCGCTGGCCTTCGCGGTCACGCAGCCGGTCGAGAGCCACAACTTCGACTTCCTGTTCCCGAGCCTGCAGGACGACCCGGCCAACCTGCTGCCGGCCGACGACGCCACGCTCGTGCAGCTCAAGAACCTCGGCTCGGCGATGATCGACACCGACCTGGCCGGCGAGGACAGCCCGATCCCGGCGGCGTACACGTACTTCGGGCAGTTCGTCGACCACGACATCACCCTCGAGAGCCAGGAGGGCGACGGCTCGGCGACCATGTCCCAGCTCCTCGCCGACGACATGCGGCCGCTCGGCGTGGCGGAGATCCGTAACGGTCTGCTCAACAAGCGGACGCCCACGCTGGACCTGGACAGCGTCTACGGCCTGCCGGCCCGGCGGGACCCGGCGAACGGGCAGAAGATGCGGCTGGGCGAGGTGACCGACGTGACGGGCGACGACGTGCCGGTCAAGCGCCCGCCGGGCAGCGCGGGCGACGACTTCCACGACCTCTTCCGGGAGCCGCCGGCCCCGGGGAATCCCGAGCACGACCGTGCCGCCGTCCTCGGCGACCCGCGCAACGACGAGAACCTGATCATCGCGCAGCTGCACGTCGCCTTCCTGCGGGCGCACAACGCGCTGATCGACCAGGGGCTGTCGTTCGAGGAGGCCCGCCGCGTGCTGCGGCAGCACTACCAGTACATCGTGCTGAACGACTTCCTCAAAAGGGTCGCCGATCCGACGATCGTGGACGACGTCATCAAGAACGGCAACAGCTGGTTCGATCCGCTCTCGGCGCCCGTTTTCATGCCGCTGGAGTTCGCGGTGGCCGGCTACCGCTTCGGCCACACGATGGTCCGGGCCGAGTACGACTTCAACATCAACTTCAACCGTACGAGCGGGTTCGACGCGTCGCTGGAGAGACTCTTCACCTTCACCGCGCTCAGCGGCGAGCTGGGCAACCTCCCGACCCTCCCGTCGAACTGGATCATCGAGTGGAAGAACCTCATCGGCGACGACGCGTCGGTGATGAGGGCCCGTCGGATCGACCCGAACCTGGCCACCTTCAAGGCGGGCGGGTTCCTCGCGCTGTTCGCCCTCAGGAAGGTCGACGGCCAGCCGGAGACGCCCGATCTGGCCGCCCGGCTGGCGGTGCGCAACCTCCTGCGCGGACACCGGCTGCGCCTGCCGACCGGCCAGGCGGTCGCGAAGCACCTCGGGGTCAAGGAACTGAGCAAGGAGGAGATCCTCGCCGCGGCGGGCAACGACGATCAGCGTCAGGCCCTGAAGGACGGCAAGTTCGAGGGACGTACGCCGCTCTGGTTCTACGTTCTCGCCGAGGCCAAGGCGCTCGGCCACAACGGCGCCCACCTCGGCCCGGTCGGCAGCATCCTGGTCGCCGAGGTGCTGGTCGGGCTGGTGCGCCGCAGCACGGACTCGATCCTGTCGCAGCCCGGCTGGACCCCGGCGCTGCCGGCCGCCAAGCCCGGCAAGTTCGAGCTGGCCGACATCCTGCGCCTGGCCGGTGTGCTGGGCGGCACGGTCACCCCGTCGACCTACGAGGTGAAGCCGGGCGACAGCCTGTCCAGGATCGCGCAGACCGAGCTGGGCGCCGCGAACCGGTGGCCGCAGATCTACGCGCTGAACCAGTCGCTGATCCGCAACCCGGACCGCGTCTTCGTCGGCCAGGTCTTCGTGCTGCCGCCGAAGACGCCGGTCGGCACCATCCCGCGCCTCCAGACGGTCAAGCGCGGCGACACGCTGAGCAGCATCGCCGCGGCCAAGCTCGGCGCGGCGAACCGCTGGCCCGAGATCTTCACCCTCAACCGCGCGATCCTCACCAACCCCGGACGCGTCATCCCGGGCCAGGTCCTGATCCTGCCGGCGAGCTGATCCCGCCGGCGAGCTCGTCCTCCCGGCCCCGGGCGGGCCGGGCCGCACGAGGAGATCTTCGGCCCGGTGCTGACGAACGCGGCGAGCCCGGCCGACCGTAGCAGGTCGACCGGGCTCGCCGGGTCGGACAGGGATCAGCGGAGATCGAACCGGTCGAGCTCCATGACCTTGGTCCACGCCTTGACGAAGTCCTGGACGAACTTCTCGTGGGCGTCGTCGCTCGCGTACACCTCGGCCACGGCCCGCAGTTGCGAGTTGGAGCCGAAGACGAGGTCGACCGCGGTGGCGGTCCACTTCACCTCGTCGGTGGCGAGGTCGCGGATCTCGTACCCGTGCTCCTCGGTCTCCGACGCCTTCCACCGGGTGCCCGGGGACAACAGGTTGGCGAAGAAGTCATTGGTGAGCACGCCCGGCTTGTCGGTGAACACGCCGTTCTTCACACCGCCGAAGTTGTTGCCCAGCGAGCGCAGGCCACCGATGAGGACGGTCATCTCGGGGGCGGTCAGATCGAGCATGTACGCCCGGTCGATGAGCAGCACCTCGGGCTGGGTCTTCTCGCCGGGGCGCAGGTAGCTGCGGAACGCGTCCGCGCGCGGCTCGAGGACGCGGAACGACTCGACGTCGGTCTGCTCCTGAGTGGCGTCGGTGCGGCCCGGGTGGAACGGCACGGTCACCTTGACCCCGGCGTCGGCGGCCGCCTTCTCGACCGCGGCCGAGCCGGCCAGCACGATCAGGTCGGCCAGCGAGATCTTCGTGCCCCCGGCCCCGTTGAACTCGCGCTGCACGCCCTCGAGCACGGCGATGACGTCGCCGGTGCCCTGGTTGATCTCCCAGCTGCGCTGCGGCTCCAGACGCAGGCGGGCACCGTTGGCCCCGCCGCGCTTGTCGGTCGAGCGGAAGCTCGCGGCCGAGGCCCACGCGGTGTTGACGAGCTGCTCGGTCGTCAGGCCGGACTCCAGCACCTTCGCCTTGAGGGCGGCGACGTCGGCGTCGGACACGAGCTCGCCCTCGACGGCGGGCACCGGGTCCTGCCAGAGCTGCGCCTCGGGAACCCACGGGCCGAGGAAGCGGCTGACCGGACCCATGTCCCGGTGCAGCAGCTTGTACCAGGCCTTGGCGAACGCCAGCGCGAACTGCTCCGGGTGCTCCAGGAAACGGCGGGAGATCTGCTCGTACGCCGGGTCGACGCGCAGCGACAGGTCGGTCGTGAGCATCGTCGGGCGGTGCTTCCTCGACGCGTCGAAGGCGTCCGGGATGATCTCGTCGGTGGTCTTGGCGACCCACTGCTTGGCGCCACCGGGGCTGGTGGTGAGCTCCCACTCGTACCCGAACAGGATCTCGAAGAAGCGGTTGCTCCACTGGGTCGGGACGTCGGTCCAGGTCACCTCGAGACCGCTGGTGATCGTGTCCTGGCCCTTGCCGCTGCCGTGGTTGCTCAGCCAGCCGAGACCCTGCGCCTCGATCGGTGCGCCCTCGGGCTCGGGGCCCACGTGACCGTCGGCGACACCCGCGCCGTGCGTCTTGCCGAAAGTGTGCCCCCCGGCGATGAGAGCGACGGTCTCCTCGTCGTTCATCGCCATCCGGCCGAAGGTCTCGCGGATGAAGTGCGCCGCGGCCAGCGGGTCGGCGTTGCCGCGCGGACCCTCCGGGTTGACGTAGATGAGACCCATCTCGGTCGCGCCGACGCCCTCGGCCATCGTGCTCTCGGTGGCGTAGCGCTCGTCACCCAGCCAGGCGTCCTCGGGACCCCAGAAGATCTCCTCCGGCTCCCAGGTGTCGGGGCGGCCGAACCCGAAGCCGAAGGTCGTGAAGCCCATCGACTCGAGCGAGACGTTGCCGGCCAGCACCAGAAGGTCGGACCAGGAAACCTTCTGGCCGTACTTCTGTTTCACCGGCCAGAGCAGGCGCCGGGCCTTGTCGAGGTTGGCGTTGTCGGGCCAGCTGTTGAGCGGCGCGAACCGCTGCCCGCCGTCGCCCGCGCCACCGCGGCCGTCCTGGATGCGGTAGGTGCCCGCGGCGTGCCAGCTCATCCGGATCATCAGGCCGCCGTAGTGCCCGAAGTCGGCCGGCCACCAGTCCTGCGAGGTGGTGAGGACCTCGGCGATGTCGCGCTTGAGGGCCTCGACGTCGAGCTTGGCGAACTCCTTGGCGTACTCGAAGTTGGCGCCGAGCGGGTTGCCCTTGGCCGAGTGGGTGTGCAGCACCGACAGGTCGAGCTGGTTGGGCCACCAGTCGCGGTTGGTGTGCGGCCGGCCGCCGGTCTTCGGGGTCGGCGAGTCGATCGCCGGGTTCTCGCTCTCACTGCCGTGCGCGGTGACCGAGTCGTGCGCGACGGGGCAGCCTTCTGCCTTGTCCTGGGTGTCGCTCATCTGATTCCTTTGCTTCCTTCCGGCCTGACATCTGCTTCTGACGTGGGAGGGGTCGCACAGTCGGGGCAGGTGCCCCAGTAGACGACCTCCGCCTCGTCGATCACGAAGCCGTGATCGTCGGAGGCGGTAAGGCAGGGGGAATGCCCGGCGGAGCACTCGACGTCGGCGATCGCGCCGCAGGAGCGGCACACGACGTGGTGGTGGTTGTCGGCCACGCGGGTCTCGTAACGGGCGGTCGCGCCGGCGGGCTGGATGCGCCGCACCAACCCCGAGTCGGTGAGCGCCCGGAGGACGTCGTAGACCGCTTGGTGGGAGACGGTGGGAAGGTCGTCACGGACCAGCGCGATCACCGTGTCGGTGTCGACGTGCGGGTGGTCGTGCAACGCGGCCAGCACCGCCATCCGCGGTCTGGTCACGCGCAACGAGGCCGTTCGCAGCAGCACCTCGAAGTCGGACGTCACCCGATGACCTTAGGACCGCAGTCTGGAATAAATCAACTTTAGGGAACGGTCAGTGCCCCGGCCCCGGCCCGGATGGGGTTTCACCAGGGCAGGAGATCATCTATGCTCCGCGCGTGCCTGAACAGACGGCCGTGATTTCGGTAGTCCCCAAGCCTCCGCGCCGCGAGTTCTCGGTCCCGGAACGCCTGGGCGGCTTCGGCATGCTCGCCGCCGCCGGCGCGGCCGTGTGGCCGTTCCTCACCGGCCGCACGGGCGTCGGCCTGCCGTGCCCGCTGCGCCTGATCACCGGCTTGCCCTGCCCGGCCTGCGGCCTGACCACCGCGGCCGTGGCCCTGGTCCGCGGCGACGCCCACGCCGCCTGGTCGGCCAACCCGGTGATCTTCCTGCTGGCCGCGCTCGCCGCGACCGCCTGCCTGCTGGTGCCGCTGCGCGCCGCGGGCCTCATCCGACCGCCCCGCCCCTGGTCGCCCGCCCGGCGCCAGGGCCTGGGGTGGATCATCGGCCCGCTCGCACTCGCGAGCTGGCTGTTTCAACTCCACCGGCTCGACATCGCTTGAGCCACACGAAGGAACCTCACACCATGACGAATCCCCAGTACGACGCGCCGCAATACGCCGCACCGGCCGTGGCCTACGCCAGCTGGATCCAGCGGGTCGGCGCTTACCTCATCGACGGCCTCTGCGTCGCGCCCTTCTCCATCCTCGCCGCTGTCCTCGGCCGCAGCGACAACGGCGTGAACGCCTTCTACTACGTGTTCATCGTGCTGGCTGTGGCCGTTCAGGGTTACAACCGCTGGTTCCAGGCCGGCAAGACCGGTCAGAGCTGGGGCAAGAAGGCCCTCGGCATCCGCCTGGTCGGCGAGCAGACCGGCACCCCGATCGGCGCCGGCCTGGCGTTCCTCCGCGACCTGGCCCACATCGTCGACAGCATCATCTGCTACATCGGCTACCTCTTCCCCCTGTGGGACGCCAAGAAGCAGACTCTCGCCGACAAGATCGTCAAGACCGTCGTCGTCCGCTGACCCAGGCCGTCGCCGGGAAGCCGCTCACCCCGGTTTCCCGGCGACGGCCCGCCGGTGCCCGGACCGGGGCTTGGTGAGCACGGCTACGGTGCGGGGTATGCGAAGTCCGGCACCGACCGCCGGGACCATCGGTCGAGACCGCGAGATCCGGCGCATCGACGATCTGCTGCGGGCTGCGCGCGGGAGCCGGGGCAGCGCGCTGGTGCTGCAGGGCGACGCCGGCATCGGCAAGAGCACACTGCTGGAGTACGCCCGCCGGCCGAGAACCGGATGCCGGATCATCGAGGCCGCCGGATCGGAGTTCGAGACGGAGCTGCCCTTCGCCGGGCTGCATCAACTGTGCGCACCGATGCTGGGCGAGCTGCCCGAACTGCCCGAACCGATCCGCGCGGCCCTGGAGGTCGCGTTCGGCCTGCGGCCGGGAACCCCGGAGCCGTTCCTCGTCGGCCTGGCGACCCTGACCCTGCTCGGGTCGGGCCCGGATGACCGGCCGGTGGTCTGCCTGGTCGACGACGCGCAGTGGCTGGACACGGCGTCGTCCAAAGCCTTGGCGTTCGTGGCCCGGCGCCTCGCCTCGGAGCCCGTCGCGATGATATTCGCCCGGCGTCCGCACGACACCCCGAACGAGCTCGACGAGCTGCCCCGGCTGACCGTGGGCGGTTTGACCGACGCGGAATCACGGGCGGTGCTCGCCGCGCAAAGCCATGTCGCCCTCGACGCCCAGGTGCGGGATCACATCGTGGCGGAGGCCCGGGGGAACCCGCTGGCGCTGCGCGAACTGCCGAAGGCCGGCGGTTTCGGCCCACCGGACCCGGCGCCGGTGCCGTCGCGGATCGAGCGCGGCTACCAGGACCGGCTGGCCGGCCTGCCGGACGACGCGCGCATGCTGCTCACCGTCGCCGCGGCCGACCCCACCGGCAGTCCCGCCCTGCTCTGGCCCGCCGCGCAGTGGCTGGGCCTCGACGTGGCCGTCGCGGGAGCGGCGGCGACAGCCACCGGGCTGGTCGAATTCGGCACGCGCGTACGGTTCGGCCATCCGCTGGCCCGGTCCGGGGTCTACCGCGCGGCTTCGCCGGAGCGGCGGCGCACCGCGCACCGCGCTCTGGCCCAGGTCACCGACCCGGCGGCCGACCCGGACCGGCGGGCCTGGCATCGCGCGCAGGCCTGCGCGGGCCCGGACGACGACGTCGCCGCCGAACTGACGCGCTCGGCGGCCGTCGCCGGAGCGCGCGGCGGGGCGCAGGCGGCCGCGGCGTTCCTGGAACGGGCCGCCGCCTTGACGCTGGATCCCGGAACCCGGATCGGGCGGACGATCGAGGCGGCCCAGGCGAGCCTCGACGCCGGCCGGGCCGAGGCCGCCACCGACCTGCTCGCCACCGTCGAGAACGCCGGGCTGGACGACCGGCAGCAGGCGCGGGCCGACCTCATCCGGGGACGCCTCGCGTTCGTCCGGCCCGGCGACGGCAACAGCGGCGGCGCCACGTTCATGGTGCGCGCCGCCCAGCGGCTGGCGACCGTGGACCCGGCGTCGGCGCGCGCGAGTTTCCTGGACGCGGCCGAGATGAGCCTCGCCGTCGGACGCGCCAGCGGGGTCCTGAGCACGATCCTGGCCGAGGCCCGCCGCACCGCGCCGGCCGCGCACGCCCCCGACGTTCTGGACGCGCTCCTGATCCTCGTGCGGGATGGGCATCGGGCCGCCGTGCCCCTGATGCGCCGCGTCCTCGCCGAGACCGATCCTCCCTTGTGGAGGAGACATCCGGCGCTGGCTCTCATGCTCACGTCGGAGCTCCGGAATCCCGACGCCCACGCGGCGATCGCGGCGGTGCTGCTGCGGACCGGTCGCGAGTCGGGAGCGCCGCTCGCGATCCGGCTCGGCCTGGCCCAGACCGCGTCGCACGCCGTGCTGACCGGCGACCTCGACCGGGCGATGACCGCGATAGCCGAGGAGGAGGCGATCGCCGACGCGACCGGCGGCACACCCGTGTCATACCACCGGCTCCAGCTGGCCGCCATGCGCGGCCGGCGGCAGGAGGCCGCCGGCCTGCTGGACTCCGCAGCCGCGACGCCCGCTCCCGGCCAGCTGGCCGCCAACGCCCACTGGGCGGCCGCGCTGCTGAACAACGGGCTGGCCGACTACCCCGCCGCGCTGCGGGCGGCCCGCCGCGCGCAGGAGCAGGACGACCTCTTCCTCACCGGCCTGGTCCTGCCCGAGCTCATCGAGGCGGCCGTCCGGTGCGGCCACGCGGACGAGGCGGCCGGCGCGCTGGAGTCGCTGGCCGAGCAGACCGACGACGACGGATCCGACTCCGCCCACGGCATCAGCGCGTACGCCCGCGGTCTGGTCACCGGCCGGGAGGACGACTTCGGCGAGGCGGTCGAGCGGCTCGCGCACAGCCCGTTGGTGCCGTACCGGGCTCGCGCGCACCTGCTGTACGGGGAATGGCTGCGCCGCGCGGGCCGGCGCCGGGACTGCCGCCACGAGCTGCGTACCGCCCACTCCTTGTTCGCCGACCACGGCATCGAGGCGTTCGCCCGCCGCGCCGCCGACGAGCTCCAGGCGACCGGTGAGGTCGCCCGCAGCCGGGGCGAGGTGACGTACGACAAGCTGACCATGCAGGAGCTCTACATCGCCCGGCAGGTCGCCACCGGCGCGACGTCGCAGGAGGTCGCGACCCGGTTGTTCCTCAGCACCCGAACGGTCGAGGCGCACCTGCGCAACATCTTCCGCAAGCTGGGGATCTCCTCGCGCCGGCAGCTGCGGGACCTGCCCGGGGTCCGGCCGGGGCCGGCGGACGACTGATCCACGTACGTAGTTCTCACCGACGCGAACGGGCAGGCGGTCGCGACACTGTGTCCAGGTGCAGACAACAACGCTTTCCCGAAACACCGCGGACGCCGGCCTGCGAAACCCCGGCGCGGAGCGAGCCGGACGCCTCCTGCTCGCGATCTGCGCGGTCGCCACGGTGGCCGCCTTCGCCGGCGGCATCTTCCGGATCCTCGACGCGCCCGACGACTACGTCCTGACCGAGTTCTGGCGGACGACCGCATACCTGGTCTTCGCCGGGATGTGGGCCCTGCTCGCGCTCGCGCCGCGCCGGCAACGAGGCATGTTCGAGCTGATCCTGCTGCAGAAGACGCTCGTGACCGTCCAGGCCCTCGCGCTCCTCGACCTGCCGGCGGCTGTGCAGACCGCCTGGGTCGACGGCGCCCTGGTGGTGGCGACGGTGGCGGCCTATGTGCTGTGCCGGGGCTGGTCCGCCTGGCGGAACGCCGCGGCGTAACCGCACGGCCCGCCGGTCACCGTCGGCGAGCTCCGGCCGCGAGGTTGGCGACGAGCAGGGCGCCCGTTGCTTCGAGGTGGCCGCGCATGGCGGCCTCGGCAACGGCGCCCGCGCGGGACAGGACAGCGGTGACCACCGGTTCGTGTTCGGCGAGGATCTCGGGCAACGTGCGACCGCTGGCCGTGGTGGGCGGGCCGAGCAGGGCGGTCGCCGCCCGGAGCTGGGCGACGATCGCCGCGGCCCGCGTGTTCCCGGCCGCGCGCAGAAGCAGGTCGTGCAGGTTGCGGTCGGCCGGCCAGAACAAGGCCTCGTCGTCCCGCGCGGCCGCTGCCGTCATCTCGTCCAGGGCCTCGCGGACGGCGGCGTGCTGTGCCTCCGTGCCCAGCAGGGCGGCCTTGCGGGCGGCGGCGGGCTCCAGCGCCAGCCGGATCTCGACGATCTCCTCGACGTCCCGGGCCCGCGGCCGCAACACCCGGAACCCCCGGTTGCGCATGATCTCCACCAGGCCCGCCTCGGCCAGCCGCAGCATCCCCTCCCGCACCGGGCTGCGCGAGACCCCGAGCAACGAGGCCACCTGATAGACCGAGTACGTCGTCTCGGGCACGAGCTCACCGGTGGCGATCCCGTCCTGGACGGCCGAGGCGACGGCGTCGGCCAGGGACGCCGCCTCCGACGGGAGCGAGAGGGTGGGCACGAGTAACATGTTACCCATGAGCGATGTGGTGGCGGCACTCGAGAAGGCCGGCCTCGAGGTACGCGCCGACCCCGGCACCCGGGGCATGTATTCGTCCGACGCCTCGCTCTACCGCATTCCTCCGCTGGCGGTCGTTCGCCCCCGCGACGCCGACGAGGTGGCTGCCGCCCTCGCCGTCGCCCGCGCGACCGGCACGCCGTTCACCTCGCGAGGCGCCGGCACCTCGGTCGCGGGCAACGCGGTCGGGCGCGGCATCGTGCTCGACTTCTCGCGCCACTTCAACCGCGTCCTGGAGATCGACCCCGAGGCGCGTACGGCCGTGGTCGAGCCCGGCACCGTGCACGCCGTGCTGCAGAAGGCCGCCACCCCGCACGGCGTGCGGTTCGGGCCCGACCCGTCGACCCACCCGCGCTGCACCATCGGCGGGATGATCGGCAACAACGCGTGCGGGTCGCGGTCCCTGGCGTACGGGCGGACCTCCGACAACGTCGCCGGCCTCGAACTGCTGACCGCGGCCGGCGACAAGCTGAGCACCGGCCCCGGCGGGGCGACGAGCGGCGCCGAGTCGATCATCGAGGGCCTGCGTGGCGCGATCACCAGACACCTGGCCACCGCCCGCACCGAGTTCGACCGGTTCGGCCGCCAGGTCTCCGGATACGCCGTGCAGCACCTGCTGCCCGAGCGGTTCGACCTCACCCAGGCGCTCGTCGGCTCCGAGGGCACCCTCGCGGTGATCACGAAGGCGACCGTCAAGCTGGTCGTCGACTCGCCCGTCCGCGTGGTCGTCGTCCTCGGCTTCCCGGACATCGTCGCCGCCGGTGCGGCGTCCCCGGCCGTGGTCGCGCACGGCCCCACCTCGTGCGAGGGGCTCGACTCGCGGCTGCTCGACGTGCTGCGCGCCCGCCGCGGCGCCGACGCCGTGCCGCCGCTCCCCCGCGGTGGCGCGTGGCTCTTCGTCGAGCTGGCCGGGGACGACGCCGGTGAGGTCGAGGCGCGGGCGCGGAAGCTCGCCGCCGAGCACGAGGACGCGCTGGTCGTCACCGACCCGGCCACCCAGGCCCGCCTGTGGCGCATCCGGGAGGACGGCGCGGGCCTGGCCGGGCGTGCCCCCTCGGATCGGCCGGCGTGGCCGGGCTGGGAGGACGCCGCCGTCCCGCCCGAGCGGCTCGGCGCCTACCTTTCGCGCTTCGACGAGCTCGTCGCCTCGTACGGGATGACCTCGGCCCCCTTCGGGCACTTCGGCGACGGCTGCATGCACGTACGGCTGGATTTCCCGCTGGATCAGCCGGGCGGGACCAAGGTGATGCGGGACTTCCTGACCGACGCGGCCAAGCTCGTCGGCGAGTTCGGCGGGTCGCTGTCGGGTGAGCACGGGGACGGCCGGGCCCGCTCCGAGCTGCTGCCGCACATGTACTCGGCGGACGCGATCGCCCTGTTCGCGGGGATCAAGCACGTCTTCGACCCGGGCAACCTGCTCAACCCGGGCGTGCTGGTCGACCCCGACCCGGTCGACGCCGACGTGCGGCCGGCCGGGCAGTTCCCGGTGCGGGGGCTGGCGCTGGCCTATCCGCACGACGGTGGCGACCTGGCCCAGGCCGTGCACCGCTGCACCGGCGTCGGCAAGTGCCGGGCCGACAACACCGCGGCGAACGGCGTGATGTGCCCGTCCTACCTGGCCACCCGCGAGGAGAAGGACTCCACCCGGGGACGCGCCCGGGTGCTGCAGGAGGTCGTGCGTGGCGAGCTCTCCTGGTCCGATCCGGCGGTGCACGACTCGCTCGACCTCTGCCTGTCCTGCAAGGGCTGCGCCTCGGACTGCCCGACCGGCATCGACATGGCCACCTACAAGTCCGAGGTGCTGCACCAGACCTATCGGGGGCGGCTGCGCCCACGGTCGCACTACACGCTGGGCAGGCTGCCGTTCTGGGCACGCCTGGCCGGCCGGCTGCCGCGCCTGGCCAACGTCGGTGTCCGGCTGCCGGTCGTCGGGAAGGCCGCGCTCTGGCTGGCCGGCGTCGACAAGCGGCGCTCGGTCCCGGCGTTCGCGCGGCGCCCGTTCCGCCGCACGTTCCGGCCCGGGACAGGCGGAAAACCGGTCGTCCTCTTCGCCGATTCCTTCTCCGACGCCTTCTCGCCCGAGGTCGCCGAGGCCACCGTGCGGGTCCTCCGCGCCGCCGGTTACGAGCCGCGGCTGCCGTCCGGGTCGGTCTGTTGCGGCCTGACCTGGATCACCACGGGTCAGCTGGACACCGCCAAGAAGATCCTCTCCCGGACGGTGGACAGCCTGGCCGCCGATGCCCGGGCCGGAATCCCGATCGTCGGCATCGAGCCCTCCTGCACCGCCGTGCTCCGCTCCGACATCCACGAGCTGCTCCCCGGCTCGGCGGACGCGGCCGTGGTCGCGGGGCAGGTGCGCACCCTGGCCGAGCTGCTCACCGCGACCCCCGGCTGGAGCCCGCCCGACCTGTCCGGTGTGGAGGTCGTCGCCCAGCCGCACTGCCACCACCACGCCGTGCTCGGCTGGAAGACCGACGCCGACCTGCTCGAACGGAGCGGCGCGAACGTGCGCCGACTGGCCGGCTGTTGCGGTCTGGCCGGGAACTTCGGGGTCGAGATCGGACACTACGAGGTCTCGGTGGCCGTGGCCGAGCAGAACCTGCTGCCCGCTCTCGACGCCGCCCCCGGCGCGGTCCTGCTGGCCGACGGTTTCTCCTGCCGCACCCAGGTCGCCGACCTGCGCGACCGGCCCGCCGTCCATCTGGCACAACTTCTCGACCGCTGAGCCGTAACCTTCGCAGTACGTTCGTCGTTCTCAAGCATTACCCCCCACAGACCTGGACGTCATCCATGAGAGGTGGCACCCCCCTCCGCGCGGCGGTCTTCGCCGTGCCCGCGATGCTGGCCGCCGTCGCCCTGATCCTGCTACCCCCGGCCGCGGTGGCCGGCTTCCTGACCGCCTGCTCCGGCGCGTTCGCCGCGGCGATGACGTGCCGCGGCGCGGGGCCTCGCCTGCGCTCTCTCGCGCTGGCCACCGGGGCCGGGCTGGCCGCGCTGGCCGGCGCGGCGAGCGGCCTCGCCGTGCTGCTGGCGCCCGACGTGCTGGTCGGCGGGGTGCCCCTGCCGGCCGAGATCCCGCTGGTCAGTCTCTTCCTGGTCGCCGCGGCCTACCTCCCCGCGCTGCTCCGCCCGCAGCAGCGCCGGTCCGCGTCGGCCCGGCTGCGGGTCGGGCTCGACGCTCTGGGCGTGACGGCCTGCCTGATGTTCGCGGTCTGGGTGCCGCTCTTCTCCGGGGGCGAGCGGCGCGGCGCCTCCATCACCGCCCTGATCTTCGGCTCGGCCGCCGTCGCCACCAGCGCGGTCACCGGCGTCCACGCCCTGCGGCACCGGGCCGCCCTGCGGTGGTGCGGGCCCGCCGCCGCGTTGTCGCTGCTCGCGCTGACCGCGCTGGTCATCTCGATGGACTTCCCGTGGGAGCCGAACGCGGCGATCGCCGCCGTGGCCGCGGGCGTCGCGATCAACGTGGCCGCGGCCGGTCTCTGGTACGGGTCGGTGCGGATCTCCCCCGACACCGCCGAGGTGCCCCCGCCCGGCAGTGAACCCTCCGCGAGCTTCCCGCTGCTCGGCCTGGTGTTCGTCGCCGCCGCGCTGGTCGCCGTCTACCAGCTCGTCAACGGCCACGGCCTGGACGCGACGTCGGTGCTGCTGGGCTCGGTGGCGATCACGGCGGTGGCGACCCGCGAGTGGGTGTCGGCGACCGCCCTGCGCCGACAGGCCGGTCACCTCACCGACCAGGGCAACCGGCTGCGCAGCCTGATGTTCGGGTCGGCCGACGTGGCGATGATCCTCGACGCGAACCTGGCCGTGCGCTGGCAGTCTCCCGCCGCGGCCCGCCAGTTCGGCCTCTCCGACCAGGAGGTTCTCGGGCGTACGGTCTCGGTGCTGGTGCACTCCGAGCAGGTCGACGCCGTGCACGCCCACCTGACCGCCCGGATGGCCGGGCCCGCGCGGGGCGCCGACGAGGGCATCGCCGTGCGGCTGCGGGACGGCTTCGGCCAGTGGCGGGCGACCGAGTGGACCACGAACGGCGCCGACCCGGCCGACCCCGGGCACACGCTGGTCGTCCACATCCGTGACGTCACCAACCGGCGCGATCTGGAACAGGCCCTGCGGCAGGACACGCACCTCGACCAGCAGACCGGCCTGGCCAACGGCGAAGGCCTGGTGCGCGCGGCCGAACTGATCCCGGACGCGGGCGCCATGATCGTCGTCGAGCTGGGCGGGCTGACCGCGGTCGGGGACGTGCACGGGCGCGACCGCGCCGAGGCCGTCCTGGTGGAGGCGGCGCGGCGGTTGCGGAGCCGGGTGGACCAGGCGGACGTGCCGGCCCGGCTGGGCGAGACCCGGCTCGCGGTGCTCACTCACTGCGGCGCGGTCCGGGCCCATCTGCTGGCCAGCCAGCTCGTCAACGCGCTCTCCGCGCCCTACCCGACGGCCGGCACGGTCGCCCACCTCTCCGCCTGGGCCGGGCTGGCCGACGTGACCAGGGAGAACACCGCCGACGAGGTGATCCGGCGGGCGACGCTGGCGCTGCGCTCGGTGCACTCCGGGCCGCCGGGCGCCGTCGAGTGGTACGACGCCGAGATGGAGAGCCGACTGCTGCGCCGGTCGACCCTGGAGCAGGATCTGCCCGGTGCCGTCGAGCGCGGCGAGATCGACCTCCGCTACCAGCCCGTCGTCGAGCTGGCGGGCCGCCGCCCGGTGGGGGTCGAGGTCCTGCTGTCGTGGCGGCACCCGACGCTGGGGACGGTCTCGGCCGACGAACTGCTGGCGCTCGCCGAGGAGCTGGGCCTGCTCAACCGGATCCAGCAGCGGGTGCTCTATCGGTCGTGCCGGCTGCTGGCGGGCTGGCGGCGGCTGCACGAGGAGCTCTGGCTGGCCGTCGACGTGCGGCCGCGCGAGCCGGGCGACCCGGTCTTCCAGGCGAGCCTGCACGGCGCGCTGGAGGATCACGACCTGCCCCGCTCGGCCCTGGTCCTCGAGATCGCCGAGAAACACCTCCTGGACGTACGCGATGAGGCCCCGGACGTGGCCGCCGACCTCGCCCGGCTCCGCGCGGAGGGGGTCCGCACCGCGGTCGACGACTTCGGCACCGGGCCGGCGTCGCTCGCCCGGCTGCGCACCCTCCCGGTCGACCTGCTGAAGATCGACCGCGAGGGGTTCGGCCTGCCCGCCGAGACACTGGTCCTCGACGTGGCGGTGACCCTGGGGCGGCGCCTCGGCCTCGAAGTGATCGCCCACGGTCTGCGGGACGCGGCCGACCTGGACGCCGCCCGGACCGCCGGGTGCCGCCTCGGCCAGGGTGACCTGCTGGGCCGCCCGATGCCCGCCGAGCGCCTCGAGGCGTTCCTGGACCGGAGCCGCGAGAGCCAGCGCTTCGACTGAGCCGCACACCCCGCCACGCTGTGACTCTTGACACATCGGGTACCCCGCTAGAAGGGTTGGAGTCCCGATCGAGGAGTTGCCGTGGCGACCACCGACGACGTAGGCAGGACGGGAGTGGCGGCGGCGTTCCCCACCCGCTACCTCCCCAGCCCCCAGATCCGTGACATGCCGGACGAGCCGCGGCAGTACCGGCGGCTGATCGGTCCGGGCATCATCGCCGCCGGGGTGGGCCTGGCCTCCGGCGAGTTCGTGCTCTTCCCCTACATCGCCTCCCAGGTGGGGTTGGTCTTCGTCTGGGCCGCGCTGGTCGGCCTGGTCACGCAGTACTTCCTCAACATGGAGATCGAGCGGTACACGCTGGCCACCGGCGAGACCGCCCTCACCGGGTTCAGCCGGTACTGGCGGCACTGGGGGCTCTTCTTCGCGCTCCTCACCTATTTCGCGAACCTGTGGCCGGGCTGGGCGACCAGCTCGGCGACCCTCACGACGTACATCTTCGGCGGCAACCGGACCGTGATCGCGGTCTGCATGCTGGTGGTCATCGGGTTGATCCTGACCCTCGCGCCGGTGGTCTACGTGGCCCTCGAGAAGGCACAGATGCTCAAGGTCGCGGCGGTGCTGACCTTCTTCGTGATCGCGGCGATCTTCGCGGTCGGCGCGTCGGCCTGGAGCGACCTGCCGCAGGTGGTGACGAAGCCGCGACTGCCGATCGACGAGCTCGGCTTCGCGCTGCTGCTCGGCGCGCTGGCCTTCGCGGGCGCCGGCGGCGGGCAGAACCTGGTGCAGTCGAACTGGATCCGCGACAAGGGCTTCGGCATGGGCAAGTACGTGCCGAGGCTGATGAGCCCGGTCACCGGCGAGCCCGAGGCGGCCCCGAGCACCGGGTACGCCTTCGAGCCGACCACCGAGAACCTGCGGCGCTGGCGCGGCTGGTGGAAGTTCGCCAACATCGAACAGCTCACCACGTTCGTGCTGATCACCTTCGTGACGATCCTGTTCACCTCGCTGCTGGCCTACTCCACCGTCTTCGGGCGCGACGGCCTGGAGAACAGCATCGGCTTCCTGCAGACCGAGGGCCAGGTGCTCGCCGACCGGGTCGGGCCGTGGTTCCAGTACCTGTTCTGGATCATCGGCGCGTTCTCGCTCTTCGCCGCGTCGCTCGGCATCGTCGACTACACCAGCCGGTTGGCCGCCGACGTTGTCAAGACCTCGTACGCCCGCGACGCGAACGAGAGCAAGGTCTACGCCGGGCTCGTCTGGGGCCTGGTCGCGATCGGCATCATCGTGCTGCTGGCCGGGTTCAGCCAGCCCATCGTGCTGCTGGTGATCTCGGCTGTGGTGGGCGGCTTCATGATGTTCATCTACTCCGCCCTGCTGATCCTGATCAACCGCCGGATCCTGCCCGCCCCGATCCGCGTCCGCGGCGTACGGCTGGCCGCCCTGGTCTGGTCGTTCCTGCTCTTCGGCCTGCTCTCGGTGCTCACCTTCGCCGACCGGATCGGCGACCTCGTCGAGTAACGTCCGCGCCGGGCGGTGGCGGCGCGAGGTCGTTCTGGTCGGAGACGGCCAGCAGCAGGGAGCCGATCGTGCCGGTGCGGCGGAAAGTCGGACCTACGGGACAATGAGCCGACACGAGCATTCCTCGACTCTGGAAGGAACAGCCTTGGCCGGTGGACTTGTAGCCCTGCTGGACGATGTGGCGGTCCTGGCCCGCGCGGCCGCCGCGTCCGTCGACGACGTCGGGGTGGCCGCCGCCAAAGCCGGCGCCAAGGCGGCCGGGGTCGTGATCGACGACGCCGCCGTCACCCCGCAGTACGTACGCAACCTGGCCGCCGAGCGGGAAGTGCCGATCATCAAGCGCATCGCGCTCGGGTCGCTGCGCAACAAATTCTTGATCATCCTGCCGGCGATCCTGCTGCTCAGCCAGTTCGTGCCGTGGCTGCTCACGCCGATCCTCATGCTCGGCGGGGCCTACCTGTGCTTCGAGGGCGCCGAGAAGGTCTGGGCCAAGATCGCCCACCACGACGCGCACGGCGAGGACGAGGCGGCCAAGGACGAGAAGACGCTGGTGTCGGGGGCCGTACGCACCGATCTGATCCTCTCGGCCGAGATCATGGTGATCACGCTGAACGAGGTGATCGACGAGCCGTTCTGGTCGCGCCTGGCGATTCTGGCCGTCGTCGCGCTCGTCATGACCGTCGCGGTCTACGGGGCCGTGGCGCTCATCGTGAAGATGGACGACGCGGGGCTGCGGCTGTCGCAGCTCTCGGGGCCGGTTGCCGGGTTCGGGCGGGGCCTGGTGAAGGCGATGCCGATGGTGCTCACCGGGCTGACGGTGGTCGGCACGGCCGCGATGCTCTGGGTCGGCGGGCACATTCTGCTGGTCGGCTCCGACGAGCTGGGGCTGCATTTCTTCTACGGGGCCGTGCACCACGTCGAGGAGGCGGCCCACGACGCGACGGGGGTGCTCGGCGGGCTGATCGGCTGGATCGTCAACACGGTGTTCAGCGCGATCCTCGGCCTGCTCGTCGGCGCGATCATCGTGGTGGTCGTGACCTACACGATCCACCGCCGCAAGCCCAAGGCTGCGGCCGAGACGCACACCGAGGCGGAGACCGGGACAGCCGCCGAGCCGCACTGACCGCGCGCGGGGAGCGGCGGGTCAGGCTTGGGTGGCCCGCCGCCGGTGACGGACCCAGACGTACGTGAGGAGGGCGAGCACCGCCACCACGACGACCAGCACCAGGTAACGGCTGACCGTAGCCGCGATCTCCTCGACGTGGTCGCCGGCCAGGTAGCCGGCGGTCGACCAGAGGCCGACCCAGAGCGCCGCGCCGAGCACGTTCCAGGTCACGAACTCGCGGTACGGCATGCCGCTGATGCCCGCGACCAGGCCGTTGAACTGGCGCAGACCCTCGACGAACCGGGCCACCACGACAATCTTCGGGCCTTGGCGGGCCATGAAGACCTCGACCTTGTCGAACCGCTCGGGGGTCAGATGCACGTACGGGCCGAAACGCTCGACCAGGGGCCGGCCGCCGCGACGCCCGATCCAGTAACCGATGCTGTCGCCGATCACCGCCGCGAAGAATGCCGACAGGGCGACGCCGACGATGTCGAGATGCCCACGACCGGCGTACGCCGCGCCGGCGATGAGGGCCGCCTCACCCGGCGCCGGAATGCCGAAGCTCTCCATGATGGTGGCCCCGAAGATGCCCAGGTAGCCGAACCGGTCGATGAGCCCGAGCAGCATCTCCCCACGGTAGGCCGACCAGGCTCTCCCGGGCGATGTCACGAGAGTGAAACCACAGTCCGCCCCGGTGCGCGGTGGTGGCCGGCACCACGCCGCGCGCGAACCGGGGACGGTAACGTCGAAGGTCGGCGGTGGGGTCCGCCACCGGCCAGGGAGAGACACATGGACGTCGCCGCGCAGCGACCCGACCTGTTGAGCACACCCGGCGCGATCGTCGGCGCGGTCGCGGTCGGCGGCGCCCTCGGCGCACTGGCCCGCTACGGCCTCGAAGCGGCGTGGCCCAGCCCGTCCGGGCATTTCCCGTGGGCGACCTTCGTCATCAACGTGACGGGCTGTTTCCTGATGGGCATCCTGATGACCTTCATCACCGAGATCCGGCAGGTGCACCCGCTGGTCCGGCCGTTCCTGGGCGTAGGCGTGCTCGGCGGCTACACGACCTTCTCCACCTACTCCGGCGACGTCCACAAGCTCGTCGCCGACGGGGACGCCCGTACCGCCCTGGCCTATCTGGCCGGGACGCTCCTCGCCGCCCTGGTCGCCGTCTATGCCGGGGTCCTCCTGACCCGGGTGACCGCCGGCCGGTTCAAGACGACGAGCGGCCGGCACGCGTCATGACCGTCCTGCTCGTGCTGCTCGGCGGCGCGGTCGGCGCCCCGCTGCGCTACCTGACGGACCGCTTCGTGCAGTCCCGGCAGAAGACGGCGTTCCCGTGGGGCACGTTCACGGTCAACATCATCGGCTCGCTCGTCCTCGGCTTCCTGCTCGAGGGTTCCCTGCTGCACCACGTCTCGGGCACTTTCAGCACCCTGCTCGGCACCGGTTTCTGCGGCGCGCTGACGACCTACTCGACCTTCGGGTACGACACCATCAAGCTCTTCCAGACCAAACTGCACGCCTTCGCCGTCCTCTACGTGACCGCCAGCATCACCGGTGGGCTGGGCGCCGCGTTCTGCGGCATCGCGATCGCCGACGCCGTCTGGCCGTGACCGGGCGCACAAGCAGGCTTGGTGCGACGACCGGACCGCGATGCCAGACTGCGAGACATGGGGTACGTGCTGGACACCGCCGACCTCCCCGCGCATGAGCGCCTCGAGGCCGTGCGCGCGGCGATGATGTACGCCTCGGCGCCCTGCCACGTGCTGCACGAGAACCCGGACGGCGACGTGCGGGCCCGGATGGAGGTGTGGGACTTCGGCGCCGCCACGATCTTCACCCAACGGTCGACCGGCATCCGGCTGCTGCGGACCGCGAAGCTGGCCCGCCAGGACGAAATGCCGGTGGTCGCGCTCGCCGTCCAGCATCGCGTCGACGGGCGGATCGAGCAGCACGGCCGGCAGCGGGTGGTCGCGCCCGGCGAGTTACTGGTCGTCGACGTCTCAGCGCCGTACGACTACGCGTGGTCGGGCGACGGCGGCGCCGGGTGCCTGCAGATTCCGTACGACCAGCTCGGTCTGCCCCTCGATCTGGTGCGCCGGGCCGCGCGCTCGCCTGCACCTCGCCGACGCCGCGCTCAGCCCGGGGACGGTCGCCGCCGCACACGGCATCTCGGAACGCCAGCTCTACAAGCTCTGCGCGGACGCCGGGATCAGCCTCGAGCAGTGGATCATCAACGAGCGGCTGCAGCGCGTACGGCAGGAATTGACCCTCCCGGACCGCAGGCATGTGCCGATCGCGACCGTCGCGCTCGGCTGGGGTTTTCGCGACCCCACCCATTTCACCCGCCGATTCAAGGCGCGGTACGGGATGACGCCGAGTCAGTGGCGGCGATCCTCGGCGGTGTGAGCCGACAACGGTGCGGGCAGGGCCGTTTTCGCGGCGCTGGAACTCGATACGGTCGGGCCATGCTCGTACTCGATACGTGGGCAGTCCGCTACGCGGTGTCGAGGGCGATGCGGCGTACGGACGCAGTTCTCTGGCCACATTCAAGGGTCTGCTCGTGATCAAAGACACCAGTAAGGAGCACCAGTGAGCACTATCGTTCTCGTCCACGGCCTCTGGGTGACCCCGCGCAGTTGGGAACATTGGGTCCCCTACCTCGAAGCCCAGGGCCACACCGTGGTCACCCCGACCTACCCCGGTTTCGAGGGCGAGGTGGAGGCGCTCCGAGCCGATCCGGCCCCGATCGCGGCGGTCACCGTGCCGGAGACGGTCGCCCACCTGGAGAAGGTCATCGGCGCGCTGCCCGAGAAGCCGATCATCATGGGCCACTAGTTCGGCGGCACACTCACCCAGCTGCTGCTCGACCGCGGCCACGGCGCAGCCGGTGTGGTCATCGACTCGGCACCACCGGAGGGCATCCGGGTCAACCCGCCGTCGCAGATCAAGTCGCTCTTCCCGATCCTCGACAACCCGGCCAAGCGCCACCAGGCCGCCGGTTTCACGCCCGAGCAGTGGCATTACGCGTTCACCAACACACTGTCCGAGGAAGACTCGAGAGCGGCGTACGAGCGTTACGCCATCCCGGCGCCCGGCAGCTGGGTCTGGGCGTACGGCCTGCTGGCGAACATCACCCCCGGCAAGCAGGAAACCTGGGTCGACTTCCACAACGAGGACCGGGCGCCCCTGCTCTTCATCGCCGGCGGCGCCGACCACATCATGCCCGCGTCCGTGAACAAATCGAACGCCAAGCACTACAAGGGCGAAACCACCGTCACCGAGTACTTCGAGTTTCCCGGCCGCTCCCACTGGACCTGCGCCGAACCCGGCTGGGAACAGGTAGCCGACAAAGCCCTGGACTGGTCGCTGACCCACGCCCGCTGAGCCGAACCGTCCGCGCCGATCGGCGCCGGCCGAGTGGCGGAACCAGATCGGGGCCGTTCAGCGTCGACGGTCGGCGCCCCGCCCAGGCGTGGAGCGGTTGGTGCCCCGCCCGGGCGTGGAGCGGTCGACACCCTGTCCGGGCGCGGAAAGGAACACGGTGGCCGCCGGGCGCCCGGGCGTTTCCTGGACGGCGGGAGGCGCCTCATCCTCAGCGACTTCCGGGTCGTGGATCTGCTTATGCAGCGCGTCGGCCTTCTCGCGCATCTGTTGCAGCGAGAGATGACCACGCTCACCGCTCACGTCGACCTCGATGCGGCAGAACTGATCACAGGGGTATTCGACGACAAACGTCGACTGCGGGCCAGTGGTCATTTCACATCACCGCCGACGCGACGTCGACACGCATCGCCACATTCGAGAAGCTTGGCATGCCCCCGATCGTAGCCGCAGCCGAAGTCGCCCAAGCCGAACCCACGACCACCGGACTCCCGACCTCAGATATTGCCTGGTCCTGGCGCCGCCACCCGGCAGATCGCGCGCGTGGACCCACTGCCCACCCCCAGGCGGATCGATCTTGTCATCTCGTCGTCGGACCGCGTTCAGCGCGAGGTCAGTGCCCGCCGGACGGCCGCGGTGATGCCGGCCTCGTCGAGGCCCTGTTCGGCCAGCAACGCCGCCCGCGAGCCGTGGTCCAGGAACTCCTGGGGCAGGCCGAGCACCTCCACCCGGCTGCGCGGGCAAGCTCGGGTGACCGCGGCCCCGAACCCCCCGGACACGCCACCGTCCTCGATCGTGACGACGAGACGGTGTTGTGCGGCCGCGGCGGCCAGCGCCGGATCCACCGGCAGGAGCCAGCGCGGGTCGACCACCCGTACGGTGATGCCGTCCTGTTCCAGGCGCCGGGCCGCGTTCGTCGCCGCGCACGCCAGCGGGCCGGTCGCCAGCATCAGCACGTCGGCGTCGGCGGGTCCGTACAGGACGTCCGCTCCTCCGATGTGGTCGATCGCGGGGAGCGGAGCGCCGACGTCGGCCTTCGGGAAGCGCACCACCGCCGGCCCGGGCCAGTCGACCGCCTCGGCCAGCAAGCGGCGCAGCGTGTCGCCGTCGCGTGGCGCCGCCACTCGCAAGCCGGGCACCATCGCGAGCAGGGACAGGTCCCACATGCCGTTGTGGGACGGGCCGTCGCTGCCGGTCACGCCGGCCCGGTCGAGTACGAACGTCACCGGCAGGTGGTGCAGCGCGACGTCCATCAGCACCTGGTCGAAGGCCCGGTTGAGAAACGTCGCGTAGAGGCAGACGACCGGGTGCAGGCCGCCCATCGCGAGACCGGCGGCCGACGTCACCGCGTGCTGTTCGGCGATGCCCACGTCGAAGACCCGGGACGGGTACGTCGACGCGAACTCGCCCAGGCCGGTCGGGTGCAGCATCGCGGCGGTGATCGCCACCACCGAGGGGCGGGACGCGGCGAGCGAGACCAGCGCCGAGCCGAACACGCTGGTCCAGGACACCGAGGCGGGCGCCGAGACCGAAGCCGACGAGGACGGAGGTGGGCTGATCGCGTGCATGCGGTCGTACTTCTCCGCCTCGGCCGCGGGGTAGCCCTTGCCCTTGACCGTGCGGCAGTGCACGACCACGGGCCGGTCGAGCGCCCGCGCCTGGACCAGCGCTTCCTCCACCGCGGCCACGTCGTGCCCGTCGATCGGGCCCACGTAGGCGAGCCCGAGCGACGACAGGATCGACGGTAGTGCGGCGTGGGCCGAGCCGATCGTCGGCGAGTACGAGCGGTCGTTGTCGTTGAGCACGACGATGACCGGCCGCGCGGGGGCGGCGCCGATGTTGTTCAGCGCCTCCCAGCACATGCCGCCGGTCATCGCGCCGTCGCCGACCACCGCCACCACCGAGCGGTCGCGCCGGCCCTGCAATCCGTGCGCCTTGGCCAGCCCGTCCGCATAGGACAGGGCGGTCGAGGCGTGTGAGTTCTCCACCAGATCGTGGTCGCTCTCCAGCCGGCGTGGGTAGCCGGAGAGCCCGCCGCCCTGCCGCAGCGTCGACAGCACCGAGCTGCGGCCGGTGAGCATCTTGTGCACGTACGCCTGATGCCCGGTGTCCCAGAGGATCGCGTCGCGCGGCGAGTCGAAGACCCGGTGCAGCGCGATGGTCAGTTCGACCACGCCCAGGTTGGGGCCGAGGTGCCCACCCGTACGGCTGACCGTGTCGATGAGGTGCCGACGGATCTGGGCGGCCAGGGCGGGCATCGCGGCGGCCGGCATCGCTCGCAGGTCGGCCGGACAGCTCACCGCGTCCAGACGGAACGGTGTTTCGATCTGGAGGGTCATGGCTACACGCTCACGGCGGCACGCAGGGACTCTTTGAGCGAACCGATGGTGGCGATGACCGCGGTCGGCTCGTATCCGCAGTGGGCCATGCAGTTGTTGCAGCGCTCGTCCTTGCCCCGCCCGAACTGTTCCCAGTCGGTCGTCTCGATGAGTTCCTTGTACGTCTTGGCGTAGCCGTCGGCCAGCAGGTAGCAGGGGCGTTGCCAGCCGAGCAGCGAGTAGGACGGGATGCCCCACGGCGTGCAGTCGAGGTCTCGCTTGCCCTCCAGGAAATCGAGGAAGACCGGCGAGTGGTTGAGCCGCCACTTCTTGCGCCGGCCCTCCCCGAACGCTTTGGCGAAGAGCTCGCGCGTCTCCTCGACGGCCAGCCAGTGCTCCTGGTCGGGCGCCTTCTCGTAGGCGTACCCGGGGCTGATCTGCATGTTGTCGACGCCGAGCTCGTCGTTGAGGTAGTCGAGCACCTCGATGACGGTCTGCGGGCTGTCGGTGTTGAAGAACGTGCTGTTGGTCATGACCCGGAAACCGGCGGCCTTCATCTCCTTGATGGCCGCGACCGCCTGGTCGAAGACGCCGTCCTTGGAGACCGAGAGGTCGTGCCGCTCGCGCAGGCCGTCGACGTGCACCATCCAGGTGAAGTTCTTGTGCGGCTTGAACTTGTGGAGGTGCTTGGGGACCAGCACGGCGTTCGTGCAGAGGAAGACGATCTTCTTGCGGTCGAGGAGCTGCTGCACGATCTCGTCGATCTGCGGGTGCATGAGCGGCTCGCCGCCGGCGATGGAGACCATCGGCGCACCGCTCTCCTCGACGGCGCCGACCGCCTGTTCGACCGGCATACGTTGCTTGAGCAGCGTGTGCGGCTGCTGGATCTTGCCGCAGCCGATGCACTTGAGATTGCAGGCGAACAGCGGCTCGAGCTCGACCAGGAGCGGGTAGCGCGCGGCACCCTTCAGCTTCTGCTGAAGAACGTATTGTCCGAGCCGGACGGTCTGCCGGAAGGGCATTCCCATGTCTAGCTCACCTCCTTGGGCAGTGTGAACCGGATGTTCTCTTCGCCGACGCTGGTTTCGCGGACCGTGACCGGTCCGAGCCCGGCGAGGCCGGCGAGGACCTCGTCGACCAGATGTGGCGGGGCGGATGCCCCGGCGGTGATGCCGACCGTGCGGGCGCCGGCCAGCCAGGCCAGCTCGACCTCGCCGGCGTCGTCGACCAGGTGGGCCGGGGCCCCCTCGCGCTCGGCCACCTCGACCAGGCGCAGCGAGGTGGCGGAGTTCCCGGAGCCCACAACCAGGACGCGGTCGCACGAGCGGGCGATCGCGCGGACAGCCTGCTGGCGGTTGGTGGTGGCGGAACAGATGTCCTCGCGGCGCGGGCCGTGCGGCGCGGGGAAATTTTCCCGGAGCACCCCGGCGCAGAACGATCGCGGCGCGGCCAGCAGCACCTCGCGTTTCCCGGTGGCCGCGGCCCACTGGCGCAGCGCCGGCGCCGCGGTGCGCAGGTTCTGCAGGCCCCGAACGCCCCGAAGCACCGTCCCGGGCGACCAGAGCGGCGCACCGACCGAGTCCGTCACGACGCGCACCGCGGCGAACGGCCGGTCCCCCGCCTGTGCCCGCAGCGACGCGGTCTCCATGTCGACCGCGAGCGCACCGGTGGCCGCGATCCGCCGGCGCTGAGCTCCGGTCACCAGGTGATCGCTCGAGCGGATAGGTCCCACGTGGACGGTCGATCCGAGGCGCCGCAAAGCACCGGCCAGCATCGGCGCACTGGGGTCGGGAGCAACCACGAGATCTCCCGGCCGCACGTCGGCCCCGACCCCGCCGGCCACGCCGAACACCAGGAACGCGTCCGCCTCGGGCAGCCGCGCCCGGCGGCCCATGCCCAGCCGGACCGCGCCGAAGACCGCCCGGCGTTCGACGGCGAGCGGAGCCCCGAGGACCGCGCTCATGACCGGCCCGCCACGTAGCGTCCGAGCGCGGTGACCGGGAAGACCAGCCGGTACAGGTGGTAGTTGATGTAGAAGTCGCGCGGGAAGCCCGTACCGGTGAATTCCGGCTCGTCCCACGACCCGTCCGCCCGCTGGGTCGCCACGAGCCAGGCGATCCCCCGCTCGACCGCGGCGTCGGCCCCGCCGGCCGCCATCAGCGCGAGCAGCGCCCAGGCGGTCTGCGAGGCGGTCGACGCGCCGCGGCCGATCCAGGCCGGATCCCGGTAGGAGCGCAGGTCCTCCCCCCACCCCCCGTCGGCGTTCTGGTGGTCGAGCAGCCAGGTGACCGCCCGCCGGATCGGCCGCGACCCGGGGTGGACGCCCGCGGCCACCAGCGCCGGGACCACCGCCCCGGTCCCGTAGAGGTGGTTGGC
>Ga0247781_1000019_pt1 | contig 44404 bp, 37 predicted proteins | sample UWRJL184509B5_FD_179922 | JGI IMG/M metagenome (GOLD analysis project Ga0247781, IMG submission 179922) | Plant litter microbial communities from Arlington Agricultural Research Station in Wisconsin, United States - UWRJ-L184-509B-5 | ecosystem: Environmental > Terrestrial > Plant litter >...
GTCTGTCGAGCATCGTTCTGCTGTCCGTGGGGCTGCTGCTGGCGCTGGGGGCCGGCGTGCTGGTAGCTCGGCAGATCGTCCGCTCGCTCGGCAAGGTGAGGGATGTCTGTGTCGCCCTCGCCAACGGGAATCTCACCCGTACCGCCGGGCTCACCTCTCGCGACGAGCCGGGCAAGATGGCTCAGGCCCTCGACACCGCGGTCGCCCGGATCCGACGGACCGTCGGCACGATCGGCGGCTCCGCCATTTCGCTGGCCGACGCGGCCGAACAAATGTCCGCCGTGTCCACGCGGATCGCCGGCTCCGCCGAGACCACGTCGGCCCAGGCGCAAACCGTCTCGTCCGCGGCCGAAGAGATCTCCCGCAGCGTGGAAACCGTCTCCGCGGGCAGTGAGGAGATGGGCGCCGCGATCCGGGAGATCTCCCAGAACGCCAGCGAGGCCGCCCAGGTCGCCGGTAACGCCGTCATCCTCGCGTCCACCACCTCGACCACCGTGAACAAGCTGAGCGAGTCGTCCGCCGAGATCGGCAACGTCATCAAGGTGATCACGGCCATCGCCGAACAGACCAACCTGCTCGCGCTGAACGCCACGATCGAGGCCGCCCGGGCCGGCGAGATGGGCAAGGGCTTCGCTGTGGTCGCCTCCGAGGTCAAGGATCTCGCCCAGGAGACCGCGCGGGCTACCGAGGACATCTCCCGGCGGGTCCAGGCCATCCAGACCGACACCACCGAGGCGGTCGTCGCGATCGAGGAGATCACCCGGGTAATCGGCCGGATCAGCGACTTCCAGACCACCATCGCCTCGGCCGTGGAAGAACAGACCGCCACCACCGGCGAGATGAACCGCAGCGTCGGCGAGGCCGCCACCGGTACCGCTCAGATCGCTCATACGATCACCGGCGTCGCCGAGTCGGCCCGGCTCACCAGCCAAGGCGTCGCCGAAACCGAGCACGCCACCGGCGAACTGCGCCGGATGGCCGCCGAACTCACCAGCCTGGTATCCGAGTTCCAGCACTGAACTCCGCGCTGGGCCGGCAGGCCCCGTCCCGACCCGGCGGTCGCGCTCAGCCTTTCCGGGCCCTCTTCCCGAGCCTGGGCCGGATCTCATAACATACAGGAAATTCGATGTCTGATAAATTCTACTAACTATATGTGTCTTGTAGGTCTCTAAGGGGGTGGTCCGGGCGGGAGAGGCCATACGATCGGGGCCGCCGGTTGCCGGGAAACCCTCGGTGTCCGGGTTTCACCCCCTCGAAGAAGGCACTGTGGTCGTCGACGCTCCACCCGTATCCGCTCCCACCCGGCAGGCTCGGCATCCCCTCCGGCAACTGCTGGCCGATCGGTGGGCGGTGGCCGGTGGGGTTACCATCCTGGTCTTCCTGCTCGTGGCCGTCGCGGCGCCGCTGCTCTCCGCGCTCGAGGGACACGACCCGTACACCTACGACACGAACGCGCTCACCGGCGACGGCCTGCCGATCGGCTTCGGCGGCGGGATCAGCACCGAACACTGGTTCGGCGTCGAGCCGCAGACCGGCCGCGACCTGTTCGCGATCGTGGTGCACGGCGCCCGGACGTCGTTCCTCGTCGGATTCGCCGCGACCGCGCTCTCGATCCTGATCGGGGTGGTCGTCGGCGTCACCGCGGGCTACTTCGGCGGCTGGTACGACCGGATCGTCAGCCGGTTCATCGACGTCCTGTTCGGCTTCCCCTGGCTCGTCTTCGTCATCGCGATCGGCGCGATCGCCCCCGCCTGGCTGCCCAAGCAACTGCTCATCATCCTGGTGATCGGCCTCTTCGGCTGGCCCGGCATCGCCCGGGTCATCCGCGGTCAGACGCTCGCCCTCAAGCAGCGCACCTTCGTGGTCGCCGCCACCGCGCTCGGCGCCGGTCCCGGCCATCTTTTGCGCCGCCAGTACCTGCCCAACCTGGTCTCGACCATCATCGTCTACTCCACCATGACGATCCCCGGCATGATCGGCGCGGAAGCCGCCCTGTCGTTCCTCGGCGTCGGCGTGCCCCCACCGACCCCGGCCTGGGGACGCACGATCGGCGAGGCGATCGCGTGGGTGCAGACCGACCCGATGTTCCTCATCTTCCCGGGCGCGGCGCTGTTCCTGGTCACGCTCGCGTTCAACCTCTTCGGCGACGGGCTGCGCGACGCGCTCGACCCGCGCACGCGGGGGACGCGGCGATGAGGACTCTCCGCTATCTCGCGACGCGGCTGCTCGGCATGGTCGGAACACTCCTGGTGATCAGCGTTCTGACGTACGCCGTCTTCTATCTGCTGCCTTCCGACCCGGCCCGGCTGTCCTGCGGCCGGCCGTGCACCCCCGACCGGCTGGCCGAGGCGAGCGCGTTCATGGGCTACAGCAAGCCCTGGCTGCAGCAGTACCTCGACTTCCTGGTCGGCATCGTCGCCGGGCGGCACTTCGGCTCGGGCCTGGCCGCGGTCGACTGCGCCGCGCCCTGCTTCGGGTACTCGTTCCGCCTCAACGAGTCGGTCACCCAGCTCATCGTCGACCGGGCCCCGGTCACCTTCTCCATCGCGATCGGCGCCGCCGTCCTCTGGCTGATCGTCGGCGTCGGCGCCGGGGTCGTCGCGGCGGTCAAGCGGGGCACCGTGATCGACCGCTCGGCGATGGTCTTCTCCACCATCGGCGTCTCCGCCCCGAGCTACCTGGTCGGGCTGCTCGGCATTCTGCTCTTCGGCTTCACCCTCGACGTGGTGCCGGTCGGCGGCTATGTGCCGCTGACCGAGAGCCCGGTGGACTGGCTCTGGCACCTGGTCCTGCCCTGGACCGTGCTGGCGCTGCTCTCCGCCGCGGTCTACGCCCGGCTCACCCGCGGGCAGATGCTCGAGGTGCTGAGCGAGGACTACATCCGGACGGCCCGGGCCAAGGGTCTGCGAGAGCGCCGGGTCATCGGGCGGCACGCGCTGCGCAACGTGCTCATCCCGGTGGCCACCGTCTTCGGCCTCGACCTGGGCACCCTGCTGGGCGGCGCGGTGATCAGCGAAAAGGTCTTCAGCATGCAGGGCCTCGGTGCGCTGCTCATCGACGCGGTCGGCAACGTCGACCTGCCCCTGATCGTCGGGGTCACGCTCTTCTCCGCGTTCCTCGTCATCTTCGCCAACTTCCTCGTGGACCTGGTCTACAGCGTCCTCGACCCCCGCATGTCCCTCAGCGATGCAGCTGCGAGTAGTGGAAGGAACTGACCCCTCGATGAAGAGACTTACCGCCGTGGCGCTGGCCGGCCTGCTGGCGTTGGCCGGTTGTGGCGCGAACGATCCGAAGAAGGAGGAGGGCGGCGAAGCCAAGGGCGGCAAGCTGACCATCCTGAGCGCGTCCACCGACATCAACTTCGACCCGGCCAAGAGCCAGAACCTGGCGATCACGACGCTCGGCCTGGTGCTGCGCCGGCTGACCACGTGGGACGTGCAGCCCGGCAAGCCCGCCGTGGTCGTGCCCGACCTGGCCACCGACACCGGCAAGATCGGCGCCGACGGCGAGTCCTGGACGTACACGCTCAAGGACGGCCTGACCTACGCCGACGGCAGCGCGATCACCACGGCCGACATCAAGTACGGCATCGAGCGCTCGTTCGCGCCGGAGCTGTCGGGCGGCCTCGGCTACCACAAGTCGCTGCTGACCGGTGGCGACAAGTACAAGGGCCCGTACACCGGTGGGGAGCTCGCCTCGATCGAGACGCCGGACGCCAAGACGATCGTGTTCCACCTGACCACGGCGTACGGCGACTGGCCCTGGATCGTCTCGATGCCCGCTTTCAGCCCGGTGCCCAAGGCCAAGGACGACCCGAAGAAGTACAACCAGAACCCGGTCGCCTCGGGCCCGTACCAGGTCTCCTCGTACCAGCAGGGCTCGCTGGTCAAGCTGACCCGCAACCCGAAGTGGGACGCCAAGACCGACCAGGTCCGCACCGCCGGGCCGGACGAGATCGACTTCCAGCTCGGCCAGGAGACCACAGTCGCGGCGCAGCGGCTGATCGCCGACACCGGTGACGACCGCAACGCCTTCGGCGCGGGCTTCGTCCCGCCCGCCCAGCTCGTCCAGATCCAGGCGAACCCCACGGCGAAGGAGCGCCTCGTCACCTCCGAGCCAGGCGCGCTGACCTACCTGGCGCTCAATACCCAGCGCGGACCGCTCAAGGACGTCAAGGTGCGTCAGGCCATCGAGTACGCCGTGGACAAGAAGGCGTTCCAGATCGCCTCGGGCGGCACTACCGGTGGCGACCCGGCCAGCACGCTGATCACGCCGGGCATCGCCGGGCGCGTCGACTACAACCTCTACCCGGCCGACCCGGCCGGCGACGTCGCCAAGGCCAAGCAACTGCTCACCGAGGCCGGCCAGACCAGGCTCAAGCTCGTCCTGCTCTCGGAGAACGACCAGGTGAACCTGGCCAAGGCCCAGGCGATCCAGCAGGGTCTGCAGCGGGCCGGCATCACGGTCACCATCAAGCCCGTGACGACAGATGCCTGGATCGAAGTGGCCACCGGCGACAAGCCCGACTTCGACCTGACGGTCAGCGGCTGGCAGCCCGACTTCCCCAGCGCGAACGGCAACATCCAGCCGCTCTTCGACTCCACCCAGATCGGTGGCGGCGGTTACAACCTCGCCCGTTACTCGCAGCCCGAGGTGGACACGCTGATCGCCCAGGCTACCGCCGAGGGCGACCCGGCCAAGGCCCAGGCGCTGTGGGCGCAGGCCGACAAACGCATCCTGCAGGACGCGCCGGTCGTGCCGCTGCTCTACGCGAAGAACTCGTTCCTGCACGGCTCGAACGTGCGGAACTTCTCCGTCGCGGCCTTCCCCGGCTACCCGAACTACCTGAAGGTATCGCTGAAGAACTGATGGCCCTTCTGCAGGTGGAGAACCTCGGCATCCGTTTCGATGTCGGCGGGGACACGCTGGAGGCGACCCGCGACGTGGCTTTCGAGCTGCGCCGCGGGCACGTCCTCGCCCTGGTCGGCGAGTCCGGCTCCGGCAAGAGTGTCACCGCGATGTCCGTGCTGGGCCTGTTGCCCGGCACCGCCCACGTGACCGGCGGGATCACTCTCGAGGGCGAGGAACTGGTCGGCGCCGCACCCGAACGGCTGCGCGCGCTGCGCGGCGGGAAGGTCGGCACCGTCTTCCAGGAGCCGATGGCCGCCTTCAACCCGGTCTTCACCGTGGGCAACCAGATCGGCGAGGCGCTGCGTACCCATCGCCGGCTGAGCCGGGCGGCCACCGCTGGGCGCGTACGGGACCTGCTCGGCGTCGTCGGGCTCGACGACCCGGTGCGGGCGGCCCGGTCGTACCCGCATCAGCTCTCCGGCGGCCAGCTGCAGCGGGCGATGATCGCGATGGCGATCAGCTGCGACCCGGTCCTGCTGATCGCCGACGAGCCGACCACCGCCCTCGACGTGACCGCCCAGGCCGGCATCCTCGACCTGCTGCGTGAACTGCGTGGTCGCCTCGACATGTCGATCCTGCTCATCACCCACGACATGGGCGTGGTCTCGACCCTCGCCGACGACGTCGTGGTCCTCAACCAGGGCCGGGTCGTCGAGCGCGCGCCGGTCGCCCAGCTCTTCGCCGACCCGCGCGACGACTACACGAAGGCGCTGCTGCGGGCCGTGCCCACGTTCGGCGAGACCCGCCCGGCTCCCGATGACACCACCGAGGTGCTTTCCGTACGCGAGGTGGTCGTCGACTATCCGGGCCGTCGCGGCGGCCGGGTCCGTGCGGTCGACGGCGTCTCGCTGCACCTCGGCCGGGGTGAGGTGCTGGGACTGGTCGGCGAGTCCGGCTCCGGCAAGTCGACGATCGGGCGGGTGCTGGCCGGCCTGACCCCGGTGGTCTCCGGTACGGCGCTGATCGGGGACGTCGACATCGCGCGGCTCGCCCGGCGCCCCTGGCGCAACGCCCGGGCTCTGCGCGGTGTCCGCTCCGAGATCGGCATCGTCTTCCAGGACCCGGCGTCGTCGCTGAACCCGCGCCGGACGGTGGCCGACAGCATCGCGGAACCCTTGGTGCTGCACCGCGATCTGAGCGCCGAGGAGCGGCGCAAGCGGGTGGACGAACTGCTCGACGCCGTCCAGCTCTCGTCCGGGATGCGCGATCGTTTCCCGCACGAGATGTCCGGCGGCCAGCGCCAGCGGATCGCCATCGCGCGCGCCCTGGCCCTGAACCCGGCCCTGCTGATCGCCGACGAGCCGACCAGTGCGCTGGATGTCTCCGTGCAGGCCAGGATCCTTGAGCTTCTCCGGTCGCTGCAGGACGATTTCGGCTTCGCCTGCCTGTTCATCAGCCACGACCTGGCCGTCGTCAACCAGCTCGCGCACCGGGTGGCTGTCATGTATCGCGGCAAGATCGTCGAGGAGGGCCCGGCGTCCTCGGTGCTGCGGACCCCGCGGGACCCCTACACGCAACGCCTGCTGGCCGCGGTTCCGGTCGTTCAGTAGGCGCCCGAGCTGCGGGCCACGGCAATGACCGTGCCATCACTCACACCATGAGACGCGGCGGTCAGGTTCGACTCGGCTTAGGCGGCTCACCGATCGCTTCGCGCACGATGCGGCTCAGATCGGCGAGGCGGCTCGCCGTGCGCCGGTGCTGGTGGAAAATCCACGCCTTGCCTTCAGCCGCGATGCCTTCCAGGATGTTCAACGTCCGGGGCAGACCGGAGGCGTCGAGCGACACTTCGGACAGCTTGGCACGATCTTCGCCGATCTCGACCTCGTCGATCGCCTCGGTGACGGCCATCGTGATCGCCGAACCGTTGACGAGTGCCAGCTCGAAAGTCAGCCGCTGGGTTGCCAGTCCGTTGATGCGCACTGCGGCGACCGCGTCGAAGCGGTAGTTCAGTCGCTGCGTGACCTGCCCGATCGCGTGCTCGAAGTCGACGTCGACGTCGATCTGACGTACACCGTCCTTGGTCAGAAGGAACAGCACGATCCGATATCTGGAGAAGCGCCACGGGCCGTGTTTGACCCTGGCGCGTTTCGTGCCGGGGCCGGGTCCCTCGATAGCGGCGTGGGCGATGATCTGACTGGCAGTGAGGCGGTAGTGCCGCATTGCGAAGTCGACCAGAACGCGCCGATCGGACTCGAGCCAGTCGGCCATCTCCGGATCGGTCGGCTTGACACTCAACTTGAGTGTCCACCGTTCATACGCCCGCTGACGTTCCTGCAGTCGATCGTGCCGTTCCGCGGTGTCCGCCCCGACCCTGCGTCGTTCGCTGTCGAGGCTGAGCCCTCTTCGTGCAGCCGCGGTCCCTGCGATGGCGGCGAGTAGTCCCCACGCCGCGCCACTCAGCGAGACGGTACCCACGATCACGAACCAGCCGGCTCCGACCGCGGCCAAACCGGCCATACATGCGGCCTTTTCGCGGTGCGGGGTGCGCAGTTCCCCGCGATAGGCGAACAGTGTGTTGTGATCCCAACGCTGCCGGACGTCAGCAACCAGGAAGCGGACGAGCCAGGCGAGCTCTTTCGCCTGGACCCGATCTTCCCGGTAGATCTCCACAATCTCGTCGCGCAGCCGCTGCCGAATGCCTGCCGTGGACGCTGTCCAGACGGCGGGGTCAGCACCCCTCGGCACGTATCGACCGAAGTATCGGTCGAACAGGACGTCGATGCTGTGTGCGAATCCGCGGTTCGGCGCCTCGCTCGGCGGCTCTCGCCGGATCAGCTCCGCGTCCTTGGCGCGAATCCTTCTTCGGCGGAAGTACCACCCCGCGCCATATCGCACGGCGACCAAACTGCCCACTACCGCGACGAGGATGGCGATGAACGGGGCTGCTTCGCCGAGGCGCAGCACCAGGCTCGCGATGTTTCCCAGGGCGTAGAGGAGCACGATCAGGCCCACCGCGGCGCCGACGAGGTCACCTCCGCGGTAGGACGCCGGCTGGACCTCTCGGGCGCGCGGGTGTGCGGGCGTGGGCTGGAAGAAGGTCCAGACGCGGTCCGTCCTGTCGTCGGACGTGCGCCGGGCAAAGGCGAGCTCGACCGAACGCCGCCACAACTCGTCCTCCATCGGGCCCTCGAGAAGGACGCCGAGGTGATCGACGATGAGGTTCCGTTGCTCGGTGGGCAGGCTGTCGAGCTCCTTGTCCACCTGCGTCGCGTCGGCGGCCGGCAGCGAGCCGATCAGTGCGAGCACGGTCCGCAGCGCGTCGGTCCATGCCTCCCCGCCCTTCAGCTCAGGCAGCCGAGAGCAGATTGCGTGGAGTCTCTCGATGTCTTCATTCTCGAGCTGTCGCAGATTCCGTCCGCTCAGCAAGGCCAGTAAACGGTAGAACCGCACTTCGTCGGTTTCGAACCCGCGCGCCACCGCCCTCTCGATAAGCTCACGTGCCTCGGCCGGCATGCGTGCCTTGAGCAACTCGACGCCGACGCGGAAGACCTCTTCGGGGAGTGCGTCCGGTGCAACGTGATAGTTGTTGATGTTGCCGTGCACGACACCGATCTGCGAGTCGACACGAGCGTCACCCGAAGCGGCGTTGATGAAGGTAGGAGTTGTCATGACAGCCCCTGCAGAACGCCGATGACCGTCCCGACAACCGCGGCGATCTCGGCGACCCCGGACACGAGGCCACTGAATCGCTTGAGCGCCACGAGCACCTTTCTCTTGTCGGCCAAACTATCCCCTGCGGTGTCCAACTCGGCCTCGGCCGCTGAGTAGGTCGCAGTGTCCAGGTACCCGTCGCGGTGGGCGGCCTTCGTCAGATTGCGCAGCTCCGCGATGGCCGTCGTCAGATCGGTCGGGTCCGCCGGCCGGCCGAACGAGATCGCGCCGTGAAGCTGTCCGGCCTGTACCCCCACTCTGGCGTTGCCAGTGGCAAGGTTCGTGAAGGTGGCGCCGCCTTCCGCTCGCGTCGTGTCAGGCCGGGCCGGATTCCCGTTGCTCTCCGGGCCGGTCAGGTACGGCGCCAACGCCACCGCGAACCCCGCGGCGTTGGCGGCTGCCCGTGTCTGCCAATTATGCCCGTCGGTGTTGGTCTTGCTGCCGTCGGCGCGATCGCTGATGCCTCGGATGACCACGACGGGTAGGGAACGATTCAGGTGACCGGCCTGCGCGACGCCGGCGGCCTCCATCTCGATCGCCAGGGCGTCGTTGTAGTGCTCGCGAATCCAAGCCGCGTGCCCGGACAACCGAGAATCCTGGACGACCTCGCCGGCCGCGATCGGACCGAAGTGAGCCTGAGGGCGGTCCTGGATTCCGGCGCTGTGCAGCCATCCCTCGGTGCGGATCAGATGCTGCGCGATCTGTGCCTCTCGATGCGGGATCTCCCACGTTCGCGGGCGTGCCCTCATGCCGTCGTCCTCGCTCGTGCCGCCGTGGTAGGCATACACCTGTGACGCGACCACGACGTCGCCCAGTCTGATGCTGGGCCACAATGCCCCGGCGACGCCAACGAAGAGCACAGCGATGGGCGAGAACTCGGAGATCGCACGCTCGGCAAGCACGGCCGCGGGGTTGTTGCCCTTGCCGACGAGGCCGAGCACCACGTCAGGACCGGTGGAGCCGAGTCGTCCGGTCTCGAATCGAGTTCCGGCCGGATGCCAGTGCACTTCGGGATCGGCGATCATCGCCCGTACCGCTTCGTATTCGACATTCAGAGCTGTGAGGACGACGACACGACCGCTGTTCATGGTGGCTCCTCTCGCTACCGGCGTTCGCCGGGCCGGGTCATGGGGGGATCGAGTGCCTGGCGGGGGCCGGGCCGGAACAGCCGGGCCGGGCGTCCCTTGTCGGTCTTTCGGCTGGGTCCGGCCGGCTCGATGAAACCGGGAACGCTCTGCACTTTGCGATAAAAGTTGCGCGGATCGAGGCGGATGTCCCAAACCACCTCGTAGACCTCCCGCAGCTCGGAGATCGTGAACATCGGGCCGCAGAAGGCAGTGGCCAGAGCCGAATGCTCAAGCTGAGAGCGGGCGCGTTCGACACCATCGATGAGGATCTGCCGGTGGTCGAAGGCGAGCGATGTTTCCGGCGCGAGGGCGCGATGGGTCGGGATCCACCAGGCGTCGGCGGCGTCCGTGCCGGCGACAGGCTCCGGAAGTCGCGGCATGATCGCCAGATAGGCGACCGAGATGACCCGGCCGCGAGGGTCTCGCCCGGGGGCGCCATAGACGCCGAGTTGATCGAGCCGCACCTGATCCCAACTAAGGCCGGTCTCCTCCGCGAGCTCGCGCTGGGCAGCGTCGATCAGGTCTTCCTCCGAGCTGTTGAGGAAGCCGCCAGGAAGGGCCAAGGCGCCTCGAAACGGTTCTACGCCGCGTTCGACCAGGAGAACCTGCAACTGGGAGGCGCGCAACGTAAAGATCAGCAGATCGACGGCGACAAGTACCTTGGGCGGAATCCAAGAATCGGTCCCCATGAATCAAAGCTACATTCTTGTCAATCTGACAGGAACCCTGGATGTGTGCCAGATATGGAAGATCTCGCCGGCAACGATGTCCCGGCGGTCTTCCACACCCGGACGCCGAAGGCCACCGCCCCGACCGCCTGCCCCGACGACCTGTGGATCGGCCAGGTGCCGGGGTAGTCGTTCGACGCGATGCAGCGTCTGATCGCCCGCTACCGGATGGCCGGCCTCCCACCCGACATCCACATCACCGTCCCGGTCAGCGCCGGCGGCATCCTCGACTTCCACCGGGCCGGCGAGCTGGTCGCCATCGGCCGAGAGTTGACCAACAAGGCCCTGGACGACGCCGGCTACTGAACCGGCTCGTAAACGGTCTCCAGGCCACGGCGTACCCGGACCAGGCCGGCCAGGTAGGCGCGGGTCGCCGGGTCCGTGGCGTGGATGATCGTGCCGCGCATTCCCCTGGTCAGGAGCACCTTGTACGTGTTGCGGATGAGCCGGTCGGCAGTCTCGTCGCTGACCGTCTTGCGGCTGCGGAAGTCGGGGTCCTTGAAGGCACCACGATCGGTGATCAGCCGTCCGCCCCGCGCCACCAGGTCGGGACCGATGATCACGCCGGACCACTCGTACTCGAAGCCCTGGGCGGTATAGACGCAGCCCACCTGCCCGAAGCCATTCGGGTCGGTGGCCCAGAACGGACTGCCGGGCGCCTCACCGACGCTGCGGTCGCTCCGCACATTCCAGGGCCGCGACCAGCCGCCGATCCGCACATCGTGCACCAGCGTGCCGTCTGGGCGCGGGTCGCTCCACGGCCAGCAGTAGCCGGCCGTCATCCGTGAGGTCTCACCCCGTGCCTGCTTGGCGGCCAGGAACGCCTCCAGTTCCGCAGGCGTCTCCGCGACCCGTACGTCGAACCGGCCGTCGCCCGTCCAGACCGAGGCTTCGCCGTGGTCGAGACCGAGCAGATCCAGGACCCACTGCTCGTACGCCGCACTGCCGCCGCACCGGAACTGATCATGCAGCGAGACCAGGTTGACCTCGAGGTTCATCGCCCGCGCGTGGGCCGTGATGACCTCCACGTTGCCCTGCTCACCCGGGCGTACGACCTGATGGTCGTCGAGCAGGAACACCGGGACCCGGGCCGCCGACAGCAACTCCTCGATCTGCGCCCGCGCTTCCTGCCGCTTGTCCTTACTCGTCCAGCGGTTGACCGACGTCTCCCGGATGCGGTGCGCCTCGTCGCAGATCAGCACGTCGATGCCGTTGCGGTCGTACGTCATGAAGCTGTTGAAGTACTTGAACATGCTCTTGATCCGGGTCGAGCCCTTCCCGGCGTACCGGCGCAACGTCTCGGTGAACGATCGCGAACCGGTGGCGTGCAGCGCCGGCCGACCCTGCCGGGCGAACTCCCCGAGCAGGCTCAGCGCGATGACGCTCTTGCCGCTGCCCGGGCCGCCGGCGACCACTACGACACTCTTGTGATCACCCCGGCGGGAGCGTTCGACGGCGTGCAGGACCAGCTCGTACGCCACCCTCTGCTCGTCCAACAGCGTGAAGTGCGAGCGTTCCTTGAGCTCCTGAGCCGCGTACGTCAGCAGGTGCCGGCTGGGACGCACGGAGCTGTTCAGGAAACGGTCGGCAGCGGCCGCACCGGATTCGCGTACGTCCAGTGCGGCCCGCAGATAGTCGAGGAACGCGCCCCGGCGCTGCTTGGTGAAGATCCGGCTCTGCTCGTCGACCGGCCGCTCGAACAGCTCGGCGACGTCCAGGTCACCTGCTCGCGTACGCGGTCTTCGGGCCCCTCGAAGGTCCTCGTGCTCGGTCCCGACTCGGCTCTCGGGCCGATGATCGCCGCGGCCGTCGTGCCGCTCGTCGTCGCCGGGGGAAACCCGGCATGCTCGAGGAACTGGACGAGGAGCTCAAGGCGAAGGGCATCTCGCTCGTGTTCGCCGAGATGAAGCACCCCGTCCTGGAGAAGATCAACCGGTACGGGCTGACCCGCACGATCGACCCGGCGCACTTCTACCCGACACTGGACGACGCGGTAGCGGCGTTCGAGGAGCTGAGGACATGACGGCTGTCTACGAGATCAATACCTGGCCCTGGCTGGCCGGGCTGAGCCGCGGCGAGGGCCGCCCGGTGACGCTGAGCGATGTGCCGGCGCGGGTGTGGGACGCGCTGGCCGGGTTCGACGCCGTCTGGCTGATGGGTGTCTGGGAGCGCAGCCCGGCCGGTCTCGCGATCGCTCGGGAGGACGAGGGGCTGCGGAAGGACTTCCACGAGGCGTTGCCGGATCTCACCACCGGGGACGTCGTGGGTTCGCCCTATTGCGTCCGGAGCTACGCGGTCGACGAACATCTCGGCGGCCCGGAGGGGCTGGCCACGGCCCGCGCCGAGCTGCGCAAGCGCGGCCTGAAACTGATCCTCGACTACGTCCCCAACCACGTCGCCCCCGACCACCCGGCGATCCTCGAGAACCCCGAGTGGTTCATCAACGGCACCGCCGACGACCTGGCGGCCGACCCGGCCCGCTGGTTCGCCGCCGGCGAGCACGTCATCGCGCGCGGCCGGGACCCGTACTTCCCGCCCTGGCCCGACGTCGCCCAGCTCAACGCCTTCCACCCCGGTCTGCGCCGGGCCACCACCGGAACCCTGTCCGCGATCGCCGAGCAGTGCGACGGCGTCCGGTGCGACATGGCGATGCTGACGTTCAACGAGATTTTCGCCCGCACCTGGGGTCACCTGGCCGGCCCGCCGCCGGCCCGGGAGTTCTGGCCCGCGATCGTCGAAGCCGTCCGCGTCGAGCACCCGGAGTTCCTGTTCATCGCCGAGGCGTACTGGGACACCGAGTGGACGCTGCAGCAGCAGGGCTTCGACCTCTGCTACGACAAGCGGCTCTACGACCGGCTCGCGCACGAGGAGGCCCGCTCGGTGCGGGAACACCTCTGGGCCGGCCTCGACTTCCAGAACAAGCTGATCCGGTTCATCGAGAATCACGACGAGCCGCGTGCCGCCACCGCGCTGGCGGGCGGGCGGGAGAGGGCCGCCGCGGTCGCGATCGCGACGCTGCCGGGGGCCACGCTCTGGCACGACGGTCAGTTCGAGGGTCGCCGCGTGAAACTGCCGGTCTTTCTCGCCCGCTACCCCGACGAGCCGGTCGACGTCGAACTGCGCGCCTTCTCCTCCCGGCTGGCCCAGGTCAGGATCAAGCAGGGGGAGTGGCGGCTGCTCGACACCCCCGACGTGCTCGGGTGGACGTGGGAGAACGGCGACACGCGGTACCTCGTCGTGATCAACTTCTCGGACGGGACGGCGCGGACCCGGGTACGGCTGCCGTGGAATTTCGCGACGCGGTGGCGGCTGACCGATCTGCTCGACGGGCGGGTCTTCGACCGGGACGGCGACGAGCTGGCGACGGAGGGGCTGTACGTGGAGCTGCCACCGTGGGAATCGCACGTGTTGGAGGTGCGGGTATGAACACGCATGCTGATCCTGCGGGCCGGTCACGAGCCCCATCTGATCGTGCCCACCCTGGAGCTACCGGCCGACTCCGGCGACGTCACGCCGATCGCCTGGGACGACGGTGCCGACCCGTACGTGCTGGTGGCCGACCTGCTCGACCCGCGCGGACGCTAGGCGATCTCGGATTCCGCGTGGGCGATGCACCTGCTCGCCCTGCAGGAGACCGCGCCGCGGAGCCGATCCACGTCGATGACGGCCACCCTGCCCATGCTGCGGGAACCGTCACCGTGGCGGGTGGGCGCCGGCTCAACGACACCGACCACGGGCTGGCCATTGTCGCCTGACCAGTCGTTCCACCGATCCTCACTGGCGGGCGGCTCGCACCCGGTGGCCAACCCCGAGGCGGCCACCCTGGTCGAACTCAGCAAGGAGGCCGCCCCCGCCTGACCTCAGTACTGCTCTCGATCCCGGGAGTTCTCCTCCCGGCGTTCGTGGCGGGACTTGTGGTCGGGCTGCTTGCTCGCGCCCTGGGTGACGCGGGCCTCGCTGGGAGTCTCGCCCTCCTCGTGGGCGTCGCGCGCCGCCGCTCGCATCTCGTTCTGGTCGGGCTTCTTCGACATGACTGCCGCCTCCCTGACTGCCGGAATACCGGGGATACCCGCCCGGACGGGCGCCGGAACCGTGTCGCACGGCACGTTCCGGCGTACAGTCATAGACGTCTGCTGATGATCGAGAGGGGTTGGGGATGTCGCAGAGCGTCCGGGACGATCTCGCTGATCCGGAGTTCCACGCCAACCCCCACCCGGTGTACGCCGATTGGCGTCGCGAGGGGCCGGTGCGCCCGGCCCGGATGGCCAACGGCATGGTCGTCTGGCTGGTCACCCGATACGACGAGGCGCGGCGGGCGCTCAGTGACCCGCGGCTGTCGAAGGTCCGTGGCGGCCTGACCACGCTGACCGGGGACATCGAACGGGCCCTGTCCAGCCACATGCTCGCGGTCGACCCGCCCGATCACACCCGCCTGCGCCGCCTGGTCTCGGCCGCGTTCACGGCCCGCCGCATCGAGGCGCTGCGCCCGCGCATCGCCGAGATCACCGACGAACTGCTCGATCAGATCGCCGCCCGTGATCCGGTCGAGCCGTTCGACCTCATCGACGCGTTCGCCTTCCCGCTGCCCATCCAGGTCATCTGCGAGCTGCTCGGCATCCCGGCCGACGACCGGGACGACTTCCGGAACTGGTCGAACATCATCGTCGGCGGCGTCGCCTACCAGAGCGAGTTCCCGGGCGCCGCCGTGGCGATGGTCGCCTACATCCGCGACCTGCTCGCCGCGCGCCGCACCGGCCCCGGCGACGACCTGCTCTCCGGCCTGATCGAGGTGCGTGACAGCGAGGACAGGCTCACCGAGGACGAACTGATCTCGATGGTCTTCCTGCTGCTGATCGCCGGCCACGAGACGACGGTCAACCTGATCGGCAACGGCGCCGCCCTGCTGCTCGCTCGCCGCGAACGCTGGGCGAGCCTGCGCGCCGACCTGTCGCTGCTCCCGACGGCGATCGAGGAGTTCCTCCGGTACGAGGCCCCGGTCGAGACGGCCACCTTCCGCGTCACCACCGAGCCGGTCACGATCGGCGATCAGTTGGTCCCGGCCGGCGCGCAGGTGGTGATCGGCCTGCTCTCCGCCAACCGTGACGAGACCCGCTTCCCGGACCCCGACACGCTGCGCCTGGACCGCGACCAGAACCCGCACCTGGCCTTCGGGCACGGCATCCACTACTGCATCGGCGCCCCGCTGGCCCGCCTCGAGGCGCAGATCGCCTTCACCGGGTTGCTCACCCGCTTCCCGTCGCTGCGGCTGGCCGTGCCCGAGTCGGAGCTGACCTGGCGGCCGGGTCTGCTGCTGCGCGGTCTGTTCACCCTTCCGGTGACCGTCGGGCCCGAGTGAGCGGGGCGCTCAATTCTTTGGCAAGCTGGCCCGGGTGGAAGCAATTCGGCTGATCCTGCTCTTCATTCATCTGGTCGGCTTCGCGCTGCTGCTCGGCGGGGCGATCACCCAATACCTGTCCGGTACGTTCCGGATCAACGCGGCCATGCTCTGGGGTTCGATCGTCCAGCTGCTGTCGGGGCTGGCGCTGGCGGCTCCGCTGCGCGGCGGTGGCGACGCCGAGCCCAGCCCGATCAAGCTGGGCGTCAAACTTCTGATCGCCATCCTGATCTTCATCATGGTCTTCGTCCCGCGCAAGCGTGAAGCGGTCGCGAAGGGCCACTTCCTCGGCATCATCGTCCTGACCCTGGCCAACGCGGCGGTTGCGGTCTTCTGGCGCTGATCTCTCCTGTCCACCCGGCCGGCACGTTCTCGTGCCGGCCGTTTCGTTTCCGTTTTGTCCTCCTCGGTCTTCAGTCGGAAACAATTCATAGCGAGTCGTACATAGTTCTCGGTCACACTCTTACGCGATTCCTAGATTCTCTGTGTACGGTTCCGCTCGCAGGGTGATCAAGAAGCCCGTGACCTGCCGAAACAACTGCCGGAGCGCCCCACCATGACCGAACTCGCCGACGTCAGCGTCGTCATCCCCACCTACAGCGAGCGTCGATGGGAGTCGTTGCGGCGCACGGTCGTCTCGGCCCGTGACCAGAAGGTGACCCCGGCCGAGATCATCGTCGTGGTCGACCACAACGCGTCGCTTCTCGAACGGGCGAAGGCGGAGTTCCCCGACGTGACCGTGCTCGAGAACACCTCGCAGCGCGGAGCGTCGGGCAACCGCAACACCGGCGCCTTCCACAGCCGGTCCGAGCTGATCGCGTTCCTCGACGACGACACTGTCGCCGATCCCGCCTGGCTGGGAAATCTGGCTGCCCCGTTCGGTGACCCGTCGGTCGTCGGCGCGGGCGGCAGCATCGTCCCGTCCTGGGAGCGGGACCGGCCGAGTTGGATGCCGGACGAACTGCTGTGGACCGTGGGCGTCTCCTATGCGGGCATGCCCACGTCGGTCGCCGAGATCCGCAACGTCTGGTCGGCCAGCATGATGGTGCGCCGCTCCGCGTTCCTCGCCGTGGGCGGATTCCGGGTGGGATTCGGCAAGCTCGGCGACCGCAACCGCCCCGAGGACACCGAGTTGTGCCTGCGGATCAGCGCGTCGACCGGCGGCCACTGGATGTACGTGCCCGACTCGGTCATCGAGCACGACGTGCCGCTGGACCGGTCGACGTTCCGGTTCTTCCTGCGCCGCTGCTACGCCGAGGGGCGCGGCAAGGTGCAGATGGCCGGGCTGCTCCCGCCCGACCAGAAGCTCGGCGCGGAACAGGACTACCTGCGGCGCACACTGCCCCGCGCGGTGGCCGTGAACCTCAAGGCGGCGACGCTGGGGCGCGGAGGCTTCCACGCGTTGCGCGCCATCACGGTGATCGCGGCGGTGGCGGCGGCCGGCTTCGGCGGGGGAGTCGAGACGATCGCCGGACTGTCCGAGACGGACGCGGCGAAGAGTCTTTGACCTTTTCGGCGCCCAGCGCCGTCCACCGATTTGACGCGCCCGGTTAATCCGGCCTCCTTAGCGTGCGGCCATGCGAAAGATCGTCCGCAATCTCCTGGCCGGGTCCGGTGTCCTGGCGCTCACCCTGACGCTGGCCGGCACCGCCTCCTACGCCGGCGGCCACAAGGTCGACAAGCCCACCCTCACCGGCTGGGCCTCGTTGGCCGCCGGCACGTTCGTCCCCGGCAGCGAGCCGTCCGGCGCGCTCGTCACCGGCAACCTCAACGGCTTCACCGCGCCCTTCGCCGACCAGCCGGTGCAGGGTTTCTCGGGCATCGTCAACAACGGCGACGGTACGTTCGACGTGCTCTCCGACAACGGGTACGGCAACCAGGCCAACTCGGGTGACTTCCTGCTGCGCGTCCAGAAACTGGCCCCCGTCTTCCGTACGGGCAAGGTCGACGTGCTCGGCGGCGTCAACCTGACCGACCCGGCCGGAAAGGTGCCCTGGAAGCTGACCCGCGACGACCGTGTGCTCACCGGCGCCGACTTCGACGTCGAGTCGATCCAGCAGGTCGCCGACGGCTCGTACTGGATCGGCGACGAGTTCGGCCCCTACCTGCTGCACTTCGACCGCGCGGGCCGCCTGCTCGACGCGCCGGTGGCGCTCGACGGCGTGATCGCGCCCGAGACCGCGGCGCGCACCGGCGGCACCGCGACCACCCGCAGCAGCAAGGGCTTCGAGGGCCTGGCCCAGTCGCCCGACGGTCGCTACCTCTCCGCGCTGCTCGAGGGCTCGATCGCCGGCGACCCGGCCGGCTCGCTGCGCCTGAACGAGTTCGACCTGCGCGCCGGCCGCTACACCGGCAAGCACTCCAGCTACCAGCTCGACAACCCTGACTTCGCCATCGGCGACGCGATCGCGATCGACAAGGACCGTTTCCTGTTCATCGAGCGTGACAACGGCCAGGGTACGACCGCTGTGACCAAGAAGATCTACCTGGCCGACAAGCGCGACCGAAACCACGACGGCGCCCTGGACAAGAAGCTCGTCGTCGACCTGATGAGCATCGCCAACCCGCGCAAGCTGGGCGGCTTCGGCCCGACCTTCACGTTCCCGTTCCAGACCATCGAGGACGTGGTCATCCTCGACGACCACACCATCGCCGTCCTGAACGACAACAACTTCCCGTTCTCCACCGGCCGCAGCGCCACCGCCGCCGACAACAACGAGTGGATCACCATCACCCTGCCGGAGTCGCTCCACCCCGACAAGCGCCTGATCAAGTAACGCGCGATCCGCGGCCGGACGGCATCGCGTCCGGCCGCGGCCTTTCGCTCGCCCGCCGGGAATGACGGAAGTCAGATGACGGCGAGGGCGACGTCGTGGCCGGCGGACAACTCGGGGATCCGGATGCCGATGACGGCCTTGGTCTCCGCCCGCTCGCGGAACACCTGCCCGACCGAGCGTTCTACTACCTAGCCTCCTAGGATGCCCGAGAGGGTGGATCGGACTGCACCGGCGGGGGAACCCCCCGGGGGGTCATCGGAGAGACACTTTCCGTCGCGGCCAATGTGTCCTAAGTGGAGTAATCACTCCGTTACAAAGGGGACGCTAGGCTAGTGATCGGTCAACCGGCCGTCAACGCGACAAAAGGGACGGAGAGTGGGTTCATGGTCGCACGCGCCCCGCGTGCTGACGCGTTGCGTAATCGGTCCCGAGTGCTCGCCGCGGCCGAGCAGGTCTTCGTGGCGCGAGGCACGTCGGTCTCCACCGAAGAGGTGGCCCGCGCGGCGGGAGTCGGCATCGGCACCGTCTTCCGGCACTTCCCGACCAAGGCGGCGCTGATCGAGGCCGTCTTCCGCGAACGCCTGCGCCGCTTCGGCGAGGAAGTCGAACGCCTGGCCGCCTCCGACGACCCGGGCGGCGCGATCTGGGTCCTCCTGAGCCGCGTCGCCGAGGTGGCCGCGGGCAAGCAGGACTGGGCCGACGCCTTCGCGGCCGACTCGATGAACGACGCGTTCAGCCCGGCCCGCGAGCAGCTTCCGCGCGCGCTCGGCACCCTGCTCACCCGGGCTCGGCGGAGCGGCACGATCCGCGCCGACGTGTCCGTGCCCGAGCTGGTCGCTTTGATGCTCGCGATCTCCCGCGTCCCCGAGCTGGACGCGGAGGGCGGTGCCCTGCGGGCCCGGCTCCTGTCGATCGTGTTCGACGGCCTCCGCCCCCAGGCCTGACGACGGCGCGGCGAACCCCTACGGGGCCGCCCCGCCGGCCGACCCGGCCCTCGTGCAGGGGGCCGCGGAATGTCACAGCCGGACGTTAGGCTGGCCGCGTGGCCCCGATGACCGCTACCAGGACCGATCGCCGCGCCGACGCCGCCCCATGACGAGGCTGCTCGCGGCGCTCCACGCCGCCGCCGACCTCCCCGACGCGGTGCGCGATCAGACCGCCGGCCTGTCCCGGCACGAGTTGCTGGCCCGAGCCTGCGCCCTGGCCGCCGAGATGTCGGGGCGGCGCATAGTCGCCGTCGACGCCACGCCCACGCTCGACACGGTCGTCGCGATCACCGCGGCCCTGCTGGCCGGTGTGCCCGCTGTGCCGATCCCGCCCGACGCCGGCGACCTGGAACGCGCCCATATCCTCAGCGACTCCGGCGCCGAGTTCGTCCGGGCCGGCGCGGGCAGCAGCACCACCGTTCCCGCCGAGCCCGACCCCACCACACCCGCGCTGGTCCTCTATACCAGCGGCACGACCGGTCCGCCCAAGGGTGCCGTCCTCTCCCGCGCCGCCCTCGCCGCTGACCTCGACGCCCTCGCTGCCGTCTGGCAATGGACCCCGGACGACACTCTCGTGCACGGCCTTCCGCTCTTCCACGTCCACGGCCTGGTCCTGGGCGTCCTCGGCCCGCTGCGGCTCGGCTCGCGGCTCGTGCACACCGGCAGACCCACCCCCCAGGCATACGCGGGCACGCCCGGCTCCATCTACTTCGGAGTCCCCACCGTCTGGTCCCGGGTCTGCGCCGCCCCGACCGAGGCCCGCCGGCTTCGCCGCGCCCGCCTGCTCGTCTCCGGCAGTGCCCCGCTGCCCGTCCCGGTCTTCGACGACCTGCGGGCTCTGACCGGTCAGGCCCCGGTCGAGCGCTACGGCATGACCGAGACCTTGATCACGGTCAGCGCCCGCGCCGACGGCGAGCGCCGCCCCGGTCAGGTCGGCCTTCCGGTTCCGGGCGTCGAGACCCGTCTGACCGGGCAGGACGGGGATGCCATCGGCCACCTGCAGGTGCGGGGCGCGACCCTGTTCGACGGCTACCTGCGCGCCGGTCGCCCCGAGCCCGCCCTCGACGCCGACGGCTGGTACACCACCGGCGACGTCGCCACGATCGGCGAGGACGGCTGGCACCGGATCGTCGGCCGCGCCTCCACCGATCTGATCAAGACGGGCGGCTACCGGGTCGGCGCCGGCGAGGTGGAAGACGCGCTGCTGTTGCATCCGGCGGTTCGTGAGGCCGCGGTGATCGGCGTTCCGCATCCTGACCTCGGCGAGCAGATCACCGCGTACGTCGTGGGCGGTGCGGTCTCGGCGAAGGAGCTCATCGCGTTCGTGGCCGACCGTCTCGCCGCCCACAAACGGCCCCGCGCCGTGCACCTGATCGATGCCCTGCCGCGCAACGCGATGGGCAAGGTCCAAAAGGGAGCGTTGCGCTAGTCGAGCCCGGCGGTCTCGGACCCCTCGCCGTAGATCTCCGTCACCGGCTCGGTGGCCCGACTGATCGGTGTGACCCGCGACCTGACCGAGATTCCCCGCGACTCCACTGTCCTCTATGCCCACCTCGGCGGCCAACCGGCCCTGAACGGCTACAGCGCCCTGTTCTCCTGAGCGGCTGCCAGGGCGGTTCGGAGCCAGCGGTAGGAGTCTCTCGGCGTGCGCACCTGGGTCTCGAAGTCGACATGGACCAGGCCGAAACGCTGTGAATAGCCTTCGGTCCACTCGAAGTTGTCGAGCAGGGACCAGACGAAATAGCCGCGTACGTCGACTCCGGCGCCGAGGGCGTCGTGGACCGCCCGCAGGTGGGAGTCGAGATAGTCGACGCGGAACTGGTCGTCGGTGCCTTCGGTGGTGCTGCACCCGTTCTCGGTGAGGTAGATCGGGGGCAATGCCTCGCCGTACGTCTCGCGCAGCCCGGTCAGCAGCTCGGTCAGGCCCGACGGGACGACCGGCCACCCGAACGCCGTGGTGGGCACGCCCTCGATCGGGAGCAGCTCGAACGGCAGCGGGCTGCCCTCGGCGGGCGTGCCGACCTTCGTGGGGTGGTAGTAGTTGATGCCCAGCGCGTCCAGCGGCGTCCGGATCGTCTCGAGGTCGCCGGCGCGCACCAGGTCGCCCAGCGCGTCCGCCAGGAAATCGGGATATCGGCCCAGCAGTACCGGATCGTTGAAGAGCCGGTTGTGGAAGGCGTCGTACGCGCCCGCGGCCGGCGCATCCTCGGCGGAATCCGGCCAGACCGGCGTGCAGTTGTTGGTGATCATCACTTCGGCGGCGCCCGCGGCTCGCAGCGCCCGTGTCGCCAGCCCGTGCCCGAGCAACTGGTGGTGAGCGACCGGCAGCGCGTCGAGCAGCAGCGTGCGGCCGGGCGCGTGGGTCCCGTAGGCGTAGCCCTGGGCCATGTGCACGACCGGCTCGTTCAGCGTGATCCACCGACGTACGCGATCACCGAGCCGCGCCACCACGTGCGCGGCGTAATCGGCGAAGTGCGAGGCCGTGTCGCGGGTCAGCCAGCCGCCCCTGTCCTCCAGCGCCTGCGGCAGGTCCCAGTGGAACAGCGTCGGCACCGGCACGATGCCCTTCGCCAGCAACACGTCCACCACGCGGTCGTAGAAGTCGAGTCCGGCCCGGTTCGGCACCCCCGAGCCGGTCGGCTGCACCCGGGGCCAGGCGATCGAGAACCTGTAGGCACCCACGCCCAGCTCCGCCAGCAGCGCGACGTCCTGGTCGTAGCGGTGGTAGTGGTCGCACGCCACGTCCCCGGTGTCACCGTGCAGTGTCTTGCCGTCGGTGTGCGAGAACGTGTCCCAGATCGACTGTCCGCGCCCGTCCACGTGCACCGCCCCCTCGATCTGATAAGCGGCCGTCGAACAGCCGAACAGGAAACCGTCGGGGAAGCGGGGCAGTGGATCCACCATCAGCCGAGGCTACTGCCGCGGGCCGCTCGTGTGTCACCCGTCTCGTCGCGGATTCGGGGCGATCAATCCGTCCTTGCCGGTTACTTACTTGCCGGTGCCGCTCGACGCGAGCGGTCCGGGCGTCCCCGCGGTCTTGCCGCCGTCCGGCTTGATCGCGAACCATTTGCCGTTCAGGCCCTGGCCGTTGATGTCGCCCGCCTTGTTGTCGGCGACGAAGTAGTAGACCGGCCAGCCGTTGATGGTCACCTGGCAGGTGCCGTCGGCACGCTCGACGTACCCGAGGATCTTGGGGTCGAGGCCGTCCGGGAAGATCTTGCCGGGCGACTTGATGAGCAGCGGCGGCCAGGCGGTCGCGCAATCGCCGTCGCAGTTCGACTTCGGCGGCTTGTTGGTGTCGTTGTCGAAGCGGTAGAGCGTGCGGCCCGCGCCGTCGGCGACATAGGTGCCGATCTGCGCGTTCTCGGTGGCGTTCAGCTCGACGGTCTTGCTGCCGCTGGTCCGGGACTTCGGCGGGGTGATGTCCTTCGGCGACGGCCCGCTGAAGATCTTCACCCACTCCTGCGTCTTCGCCACGGTCGGTGACGCCGCCGGCGCGGCCTGCTTCTCCTCGTCGACCTCGGGCTCGTTCACGTCAGGGGCCGGGGCCGGGGCCGTGGTCGTCGGCGGGTCCACCTGGGCGCCCGCCCCGGCGAGATCGGGCAGCTCACCGGGGCCCTGCGGGTTGACCGGCGCTGCCGACTCCTGCACTGCCACCGGTACCGGCTCGGTCGCCTCATCGCTCGGGTTCACCTGATTGCCGCAAGCCGTCAGGCTCACCAGCCCCGCCAGCATGCACGCCGCGACGTAGGTTTTCCTCATGGCCGTCTCCTGCCTCTCGGTGCTGCCCGTCCATTGGGGATGGCCTCCACACGTCCCACCCCCCGCAACGGTTCACCTCGATGTGCCACTTTGGGAAAATCTTGATCCGGGTACGCGACGAGGCACGTACTGCTGGTAGCCGCGGCACAGTACCTTCATCGATGTCGTCTTCGCGCTGCCAGCCGAGCGCGGACCGCACGAGGTGGTGCCGCAAGTGCCGCGGGGAGAGAAACGGATGCCGTCGAGCAGACAGAGACCGCACCGGGAGGTGGCCGATGAGGCCCTGGTCAGATCGTTGTTCCAGGAACATGGACGGGCCATGCTCGCGTACGCCACGCAGCTGACCCGGGACCGCGCCGCCGCCGAGGACGTGGTCCAGGAGGCGCTGGTCCGTGCCTGGCGGCACCCCGACAGCCTCAACAACGGCAAAGGCTCCGTACGAGGGTGGCTGCTCACGGTCTGCCGCAACATCGTGCTGGACCAGATCCGCGCCCGGAACAGGCGTCCGCCCGAGGTGGCCGAGAGCCCGCCCGACGCCGCGGTGGAGCAGGACCAGACCGACCGCGTCGTCACCTCGATGGTCGTGGTCGACGCGCTCAGCCGCCTCTCCCACGAACATCGTGAAGTGCTCGAGCAGGTCTACCTGAAAGGCAACACGGTGGCCGAGGCCGCTGAAGCGCTCGGCATTCCGCCGGGCACAGTCAAGTCCCGGTCCTTCTACGCGCTGCGGGCCTTGCGCGAGGCCGGCACGGAACGGTTGGCATCATGAGCACGCCTCTCAACGGTCACGTCGACATGGCGGGCTACCTGCTGGAAATGCTCTCCGAGCAGGAGAAGGCCCAGGCCGAGGAGCACCTGACGGGCTGCGCCGAGTGCCGCGCCGAGCGGGACTCGCTGCGCCAGTGGTCCGACCAGCTCGGCGAGGTCCCCGAAGAGATGCTGCTCGACGGCCCGCCCGAGGATGCCGACCTGCTCCTGCAACGCACCCTGAACCAGGTGCGCCGTGAGTCGTCCGGCCGTCGGCACAAACGCCTTGCCGGGGTCACTGCCATCGCCGCGGCGGCAGTCGCGGTCGCGATCGGCGGCGGGCTGCTCGTGGGCCGCGGCACAGCGACGCCGTCGGAGCCGGTCGCCCAGCCTACAGCGACGCTCTCGGTGCCGGCCGGGGCGCGGGCCGGGTCGGCCACGGACGCGTCGACCGGCGCGCGGATGGACGTGGCGGTGACCCCCGCGTCGGGCTGGGTGCGGGTGACGGCCACCGTCGGCGGCATCCCCGCGGGGGAGAAGTGCGTGCTCGAGGTCGTCGGCCAGGACGGTTCGAAGGCGGTGGCCGGGAGCTGGCTCGTGTCACCGTCCGGCGAGTCAGGCGGGACGACGTTGAACGGCAGCGCCCTGCTCGACCCGTCGCAGGTCCAGGCGGTCCGCGTCGTGAACACCGCCGGAAAGCAGTTCGTGACGGTCGACGTCTGAGTCAGGTCAGCGCTGCGGGCGAAGATCGCCGTGCGTCGACGTCATCAGCGCCTCGGCCAGGGCGTCCTTGGCGTGGAAGACGTCGACCTCGGTCTGTTGCAGCGGGCCGCCGGGCTCGGTGAGCCAAGCGGTCTCGACCCCACCGGCGTAGAACGGCGCGAACCCCATATCGCGGATGAGAGCGGAGGCGGCCCGGCGCGCGTCGCTGAGGTCGGTGCAGACGAACTCGGCCAGCAGCGGATCGTGCCCGCGCCGCCGCTGCAACACATTGGTGGGCAGCGAGTTCAGCGCCTTGGCCCAGTGCGCGTGCGGCGCCATCCGCATCAGCGCCTCGAACCCGCTCGGCGCGTTCCCGGCCAGTGGCCCCGTCGGATTCGTCGCATCAACGATGATCTTGCCGTGAAGCGTCGACCCCGCCATCTCGATAGCCTCCGGCGCGGACTCCCAGTTCGGCGCGAACAGCACTACCTCGGCGAAATCCACCGCCTCGGACACCGAAAGCGCCGTACCGTGCCCACCGAGGTGGTCGACCACGTCCCCGAGCCGCTCCGGATGCCGCGACGCGACCGCCACGTCGTGGCCACTCTCCGCGCACCACTCGGCGAGCGTAGCGCCGTGCTGCCCTGCCCCGATCACGCCGATCTGCATGGCCTCAGACTGCCTGGTCACGCCCCTGCCCGAGAGGCGAACGATCATTTTCCGGTGCGGCCCAGGGGTCAACGCCGCCCCACCCGTCACCAACGCCCCACCCACCCCGGACCCGGAGCGCAGCGTCAGCCTCCCCCGCCGAAGGTCAACACCAAGTCCTGACCCGGGGATCACACCGCCCCATCCGGAAGGTCGACGCGGGTCGGAGCCGGGAGGTGGGTCAATGGGGGCGGGAGGCGGGCCAGGTGCTGTCGCGGCGGATCAGCTTGGCGGGGATGTGTTCGGTGCGCGGGGGAGTGTCGGGAGCGGGCGGGTTCAGGGCCAGCTCCATCGCTCGCTCACCGAGTTCGGTGAGGGGCAGGCGTACCGACGTCAGGGCGGGGGTCACGTCGCGGGCGATCGGCATGTCGTCGAAGCCGACCACGCTCAGCAGGCGGTTCGCGTCGCGCATCGCGGCCAGCGCGCCCACGGCCATCGAGTCGTTGAGGGCGGCCACAGCGGTCAGCGTCGGGTCCACGGCCAGCAGGCCGGCGGCCGCGGCGGCGCCGCCGTCTCGGGTGAAGTCGGAGTGGACCACCCGGAGCGTGCGGCCGTGGGCGTCGGCGGCTCGTCGCAGGCCGGCCAGGCGGTCGGCTGTGGTGGTCAGGGCGGCGGGGCCGGCGATCACGCCGACGGCGACGTGGCCCAGCTCGAAGAGGTGTGAGCCGGCCAGGTAGCCGCCCTCCTCGTTGTCGGGCAGCACGGCGTCGGAGCTGTGGGCGTGCCGGCCGATCACGGCTATCCGGCCGCCGGTCGCCTCGAAGGACAGCATGCGGTCGTGCAGTTCGGCCTCGGCGTCCGACGACAGGTAGCCGGAGCCGGCCAGCACGATCGCCGCGACCTGGTGGGCGTGGAGCAGGTCGATGTATTCGAGCTCGCGGGCCGGTTCGCGGAACGTGTTGCAGATGATGACGAGGCGGCCGTGGGCCGTGGCGACGCGTTGCAGGCCCCGGGTGATCTCGGCGAAGTAGGGGTCGGAGACGTCGTGCACCAGGACCCCGACCGCGTTGCGGTTGTTGCGGGCCAGCATCTGGGCGTGCGCGTTCGGCACGTAGCGCAGCTCGGCCACGGCCGCCAGCACGCGGGCCCGCAGTTCCTCGGCCACCGGCTTCGAGCTGCCATTGATGATCCGCGATGCCGTCGCGGTGGACACCCCGGCGCGGCGTGCCACGTCCGCCAAGGTTGCCACGCCCACCCCCGGTTCCGTTCCTCCGCCGACCGGAGGATACCGCTGCCGCTCTTGCTCGCTCGGCGGCACGCCCGTACGGTATCAGGAAAGCGCTTACCTAAGGCTTTTCCAGAAGCGGCAGAGCCGGAGGCACCAGCATGGACCGTTCCCCCCTCGGCATCGTCCTCAACGGCGTCACCGGCCGGATGGGGCTGCGCCAGCACCTGATCCGTTCGATCCTGGCCATCCGCGAGGACGGTGGTCTGCCGTTGCGCGACGGCACCCTGCTCTGGCCCGAGCCGGTGCTGGTCGGCCGCGGCGAGACCAAGCTGCGCGCCGTCGCCGAGCGCCACGGTCTCGAGGACTGGACCACCGACCTCGACGCCGCGCTGGCCCGGCCCGACGTGCAGGTCTACTTCGACGCCCAGGTCACCTCGGCCCGGGTCAAGGCCCTGCGCGCCGCGATCGACGCGGGTAAGCACATCTACACCGAGAAGCCGGTCGCCGAGAGCCTCACCGAGGCCGTCGACCTGGCCCGCGAGGCCGACGCCGCCGGGATCAAGCACGGCGTGGTGCAGGACAAACTGTTCCTGCCCGGACTGCAGAAGCTGCACCGGCTGGTGCGCGGTGGCTTCTTCGGGCGCGTCCTGTCCGTACGCGGGGAGTTCGGCTACTGGGTTTTCGAGGGGGACTGGCAGGCCGCGCAGCGCCCGTCGTGGAACTACCGGTCGGCCGACGGCGGCGGCATCACGCTCGACATGTTCCCGCACTGGCACTACGTCCTCGAGCAGATCTTCGGCCCGGTACGGTCGGTGACCGCCCGCTCGGTCACCCACGTCGACCGGCGCTGGGACGAGTCCGGCGAGCCCTACGCGGCGACCGCCGACGACGCCGTCTACGGCCTGTTCGAGCTCGACGGCGGCGTGCTCGCGCAGATCAACAGCTCCTGGGCCGTCCGGGTGAACCGCGACGAACTGATCGAGTTCCAGGTCGACGGCACGCACGGCAGCGCGGTCGCCGGCCTGCACCACTGCCGCATCCAGCCGCGCGCCGCCACCCCCAAGCCGGTCTGGGACCCCGATGTGCCCACCGCGCAGCGCTTCCGCGAGCAGTGGCAGGAGGTCCCCGACAACGAGGTCTTCGGCAACGGCTTCCGCGCCCAATGGGAGCAGTTCCTGCGCTACGTCGCCGAGGACGCCCCCTACACCGGTGATCTGTGGGCCGGCGCCCGCGGCGTCCAGGTGGCCGAGCTCGGACTGCGGTCGTCCCGCGAGGGCCGCCGCCTCGAGATCCCGGCGCTGGACCGATGAGGTTCCGGGGAGCGGGCGGGCAGTTCCAGGGCGCGACAAGACCGTTCAAGAGCCGGATCGCGTACGCCGCCGCGCCCGTCACGGCCGACCCGAACGGCGAGAACGTCCCGGGCGCCCCGGCCGTGCTCGACTGGGACACCACCCTGCGTTTCCGGCATCATCTGTGGTCGTACGGCTTCGGGGTCGCCGAGGCGATGGACACCGCGCAGCGCGGCGCGGGGCTCGACTATCCGGCTACCCGTGAGCTGATCCGGCGCAGCGCCACCGAGGCCCGCGCGGTCGGCGGCGCGATCGTGGCGGGCGTCGGCACCGACCAGCTGCCGCCCGGTCCCGCCACGATCGCCGAGATCACCAAGGCCTACCTGGAACAACTTCACGACGTACGGGAGGCCGGCGCGACCCCCGTCCTGATGTGCAGCCGCCACCTCGCCGCGGCCGCCCGGGACGCCGACGACTACAAGCGCGTCTACGGCGAGTTGCTGTCCCAGTCGGACAAACCGGTGCTGCTGCATTGGCTGGGGGAGGCGTTCGATCCGGCGCTCGCCGGCTACTGGGGCAACCGCGACACGGTTCTCGAGATCGTCACCGCGCACCGGGATCGGGTGGACGGCATCAAGTTGTCGCTGCTCGACGCGGACTACGAGATCGAGACGCGGCGCCGGCTGCCCGCCGGGGTGCGGATGTACACCGGGGACGACTTCAACTATCCGGCGCTGATCCGGGGTGACGAGCAGGGGCACTCGGAGGCGCTGCTCGGCGTGCTCGCGGTGATCGCCCCGCCCGCGGCGGCGGCGTTGCGGGCGCTCGACGACGGCGACGTGGCGGCGTACGAAAGCATTCTCGCTCCGACGCTGCCCCTGGCCCGGCACCTGTTCGCGGCGCCGACCTACCACTACAAGACCGGCATCGTGTTCCTGAACTGGCTCGCCGGCCACCAGGACCACTTCACGATGGTGCACGGTGCTCAGTCGGGGCGCTCGCCTCGCCACCTGGCGGAACTGATGAGGCTGGCCGACGACGCGGGACTGCTGCCCGACGCCGAGCTGGCCGCGCACCGCGCGAACGCGTGGCTGACCACGGTCGGCGGCGAACGATGAAGGGCTTCTCGCTGAACCAGGCCACCACCAAACGCTGGCCGCTCGACGAACTGGTGGCCGGGTGCGTCGAAGCGGGCGTCGAGGCGGTCGGGCTGTGGCGCGAAGAGGTGACCGAATACGGAACGGCGAAGGCGGCTACGCTCGTCCGGGACGCGGGTTTGAAGGTGTCATCGCTGTGCCGGGGTGGCTTCTTCCACGAGGCCGACTGGTACGACGAGAACCGGCGCGCGATCGAGCAGGCGGCGACGCTCGGCACGGACACGCTCGTGCTGGTCAGCGGCGGTCTGCCCGGGAAGAGCCAAGACCTGGACGGCGCTCGCCGGCACGTCGGTGACGCGATCGGCGCTCTCGTGCCCGACGCGCGCGCGGCCGGCGTACGGCTGGCCATCGAACCCTTGCATCCGATGTTCTGCTCCGATCGATGCGTGGTGGCGACACTCGACCAGGCGTTGCAGCTCGCCTCGCCCCATCCGGCGTCGGCGGTCGGGGTCGTCATCGACACGTATCACCTGTGGTGGGACGACCGGGTGTGGGACGGGATCGCGGCGGCCGGGCGTGCGAACCGGATCGCCGCGTTCCAGCTCGCGGACTGGATCACGCCGCTGCCGTCGGGGGTGCTGCTGGGGCGTGGGTTGCCGGGCACGGGGGCGGTCGATCTGCGGCGGTTCGCGCGGGCGGTGCGGGCGACCGGCTACGGCGGGTACGTCGAGGTCGAGGTCTTCCACGAGGAGGTGTGGGCGCGGCCGGGCGCGACCGTGCTGGCGGCGGCCATCGCGGGCTACGAAGCGGCGGTCTCGTGACCGTGCTGCGTGTCGGCGAGGTGGAGGTGGCCACGTACGTCGTGGATCCGCCCCTGGCCGTTCGCCTGCGAGAAACCGCTCGTCATCGCGCCCGGCGAGACGCTGGACCGGCACGTGCGGGTCTTCCTCCGGGACCGCGTCCTTGATCGGACAGCCGCGCACCCCCGCCGCGGTCCTACGCTGAACGCCGTCGAGCAGCGCGCGGCGGGAAGGGGCCGGACATGACGCAGGCGGTTTCGCTCACCGATTACCTCGGTACGACCGAGGTCGGCCGGCTCACCCCCGCACAACGCAAACTCATCGTCGAGCAGGCACTGCTGCTGCTTGAGCAGAACTACGCCCTGCTGCCGTTCAAGGTGGCCCGTTACGGCATCAACCCCCTGCAACGGCTCCGCCTGCTGGCCCAGCGACTCGGCCGCGACGGCGACCCGGAACTCGAGTGGCACATGCACCGCGAACTGCTCGACGTCTACAACTCGCTCCGCGACCTGCACACCCGCTACACGCTGCCGCAGCCCTTCAACGGCGTCGGTGTGTTCCTGCCCTTCCTGCTCAAGGAGTTCACCGAGGACGGTCGCCGCCGCTACCTGGTCAGCCGGCGGCAGGCCGGCCAGCCCGAGCTCGACCAGCAGGGCTTCCGCTTCGGCGTCGAGGTCACGCACTGGAACGGGGTGCCGATCGTGCGAGCGATCGACCGGTTCGCCGAGCGGCTGCCCGGCGCCAACCCCGACGCGCGCCATGCCCGGGCATTGCAGATGTTCACCGTACGGTCGCTGGCCTTCGCCGCGCCGCCCGACGAGGAGTGGATCACCATCGGCTTCCTCGACGCTCGGCAGCAGCCCCGCGAGGTCCGGCTGGTGTGGAGTGCGACCCCAATCGCGTCGGCGGCCGCGGGCTCGGCCGGGCCGATCGACATCCCGCTCGGCGTCGACGTCGAGGGCGCCCAGCTCGCCCGGCTGCGCACCGAGTTGTTCGCCCCCGAGGCCATCGCCGCCGAGGAGGCCGACCGTCCGACCGTCGCCGCTCCCGACGCCGTCCAAGTCACGCCCGAGTTGGCCACCGTCTTCGAAGCCCGCCAGGTCACCGTGGGTGGCCGCCAAGTCGGGCACCTGCGGATCCGCACGTTCATGCCGACCGCGACGGGCGTCGTCGGTTTCGTGCGCGAGTTCGCCCGTCTGCTGGCCGCGCTCCCGCCGGACGGGCTCGTGCTCGACGTGCGCGGCAACGGCGGCGGCGCGGTCGTCGCCGCCGAGCTGTGTCTGCAGGCGCTCACCGCGCGCACCATCGAGCCGGAGCCGGCCCAGTTCTCGGCCACCGCGCTCAACCTGCGGCTGTGCCGCACCAACGACCAACTGCGTCCGTGGCTCAGGTCGATGGAGCAGTCGCTCGAGAGCGGCGCACCCTACTCCGCGGGCGTGCCGTTCACCGAGCCCGAGTGGTTCGAGGCGGTCCCGCAGTCGTACTTCGGTCCCGTCGTGCTGCTCACCGACGCCCGCTGCTACTCGGCCACCGACATCTTCGCCGCGGGCTTCCAGGACAACGGCATCGGACCTGTGCTCGGCACCGACGGCACCACCGGCGCCGGCGGCGGCAACGTGTGGCAGCTGGGCGACCTGCTGAACGCGCTCGGCGGTCAAGCGGACGTCCCGTTCCAGCCCCTGCCCCACGGCGCCGGCCTGTCCCTGGTCATCCGCCGCGTCCTGCGCGTCGGCGCCAACGCGGGCACCCCCTTGGAGGACTACGGCGTGGTCCCCGACGAACTTCACCGAACGACTCGGCGCGACGTCCTGCACGACGACGCCGACCTGCTGGCCGCCGCCGCCGACCTGCTCGACAAGGCCCCACCGCGCCGTTTCGACGTGACCCTCGCCGCGGTCGGCGGCTCCCTGACCGCGAGCTTCGACGTCAAAGGCATCGACCGCGCCGACATCGAGGTGGACGGCCGCCCCCGCCACAGCGCCGACGTGGGCGGCACCCCGACCCCGATCGACGTGGCCAACTCCGCGGGCGCCCGCGAGGTCCGTGTCCTGGGCTACGACACCGGCCGGCTCGTGGCCCTCCGCACCTTCATCCGCGACGGCGGCGACCTGCACCCGTTGCCGACCCTCCCCACCTGACCGGCTCAGTTCCACGCCGGGCCGTCCGGGAACGAGAACTCCGCGATCGAGGCGGGCCGCAGGTCGGAGCTGTATCCCGGGCGCGTCGGCACGAGGTAGCGGCCGTCGCGGGTGCGTACCGGGTCGGTGAAGTGCTCGTGCAGGTGGTCGACGTACTCGATCATGCGGCCGTCGAGGGACGTGCCGACCCGCAGGTAGTCGAAGATCGCGAGGTGCTGGACCAGTTCGCAGAGGCCCACCCCGCCGGCGTGCGGGCAGACCGGCACGCCGAACTTCGCGGCCAGCAGCAGCTCGGCCAGGACCTCGGGGATCCCGGCGACCCGGCACGCGTCGACCTGCAGCACGCCGATCGCGCCCGCCTGCAGGAGCTGTTTGACGATGACCCGGTTGGCGGCGACCTCGCCGGTGGCGACCCGGACCGGGGCGACCGCCCGCTGGATGCGCGCGTGGCCGAGCACGTCGTCGGGGTGGGTGGGCTCCTCGATCCAGTACGGGTCGAAGGGGGCCAGCCGGGCCAGACCAGCGATCGCCTCGTCGACGCCCCAGATCTGATTGGCGTCCATCATGAGCAGCGCGTCGGGGCCGATCTCGGCGCGGATGATGCCGGCCCGCCGCACGTCGTCCTCGATCGGGCCGCCGACCTTCATCTTCACGGCACGCCAGCCCTCGGCGTACGCGGTCCTGGTCAGTTCCCGCACTTTCTCGTCGGGATAGCCGAGCCAGCCGACGCTGGTCGTGTACGACGGGAAGCCCTCTTTCGCGAGGAGCGTGAGCCGGTCGGGCAGACCGTCGCGGCCCTGGTCGAGAATGGCGGCGGCCTCGGCGGGGGTGAGGGCGTCGTCGATGTGCCGGAAGTCGACGCAGGCGAGCAGCTCGTCGGTCGGCAACGACGCGAGGAGCTGCCACATCGGTTGGCCGGCGACCTTGGCGCGCAGATCCCAGACGGCGTTGAGGAGCGCGCCGGTCGCCATGTGCAGCGCGCCTTTCTCGGGGCCCAGCCAGCGCAGCTGGGGGTGGGCGGTGAGCGAGCGCGGCGGCTCGGCGGTCAGTTCGGCGACGGTCCGGCCGACGACCTGCGGGGCCAGGGCGCGTACGCAGGCGCAGGTGATCTCGTTGCCCTGCCCGTTGGTGAAGGTGAAGCCGGTGCCGGTCACACCGGCGTCGGTGCTCAGCTCGACGTAGGTGGCCGAGTAGTCGCCGCGGTTGATCGAGTCGGAGCCGTCGCCCGCCGCGGCCGTCGGGAACCGTACGTCGTGCACCTCGAAACCGGTGATGGTGGTCATCGGGCGCCGCCCCTTTCGAGCTTGAAGATCCGCTTGGGCAGGTGGTCCGCCAGGTCGGCCATCGTCGCCTCGGCCTCGGCGAGCGGCAGGCGGTCCGGCACGACGAGCGAGGCGAGATAGTCCGCGTCGACTCGGCGGGCGCCCACGGGGGGCGATCCGGCGGCGTTGTTCTCAGTCATGGCGTTCCCCGGGGTCCCGACGGGGCAGCGAAGGTTTGCAGCGAAGTTAGGCCGATCGATCAGTACGAGTCAACGACTGGTCTCAGTATTGCCCATTTTGCCCTATAGGGGGCGCGTCTTCGCCATCCTCTCGCAACAGAAGTCCATGGACCGTTGCGCGACCGTCGATCAGACGGAATCCGGTGACAAGCCGTTGCCGTACCCGGCAGCCCAGTCGTGATCGCAATGCGACGGTCAAGTTCGGCTCAAGGATCTTGAGGGTGGGCGGGGTGGTTGGCCTGCGCCAATGTTCTGGGCTGAACCTCATGCAAGGCGGTCTATCGGCGACCGTTGCAGAAGGACAGGAAGTAACCGTCTGTCACATTGATCTAGCTTCTTGTGGGCGAGTTTTTGGTGCCGTATCGTCCACGGCGGCTTCATGATCAACGGGGGTTTTCATGCCTTTGCCCGCAGATTTCCGATACGTCAGTGTCCTGTCTAGACGGTTTGGTAGAGCGGCCGCTGCCGTGCTTGTTGCCGCCGCTATGGGTGTGGTGGCGGTGACTGGTGTCGTTGAACCCGTGGCTGCTGCCCCTACCGGGCCGGTGCGGTTGGAGGCCTCCGACGAGGCGTCGGCGATGAGGCTGGCATATGTGAAGCGCTTGCCGGTGTTGGTGACCGGGCAGACGACGGAGACGCAACAGGTTTGGGCACAGCCTGACGGCAACTTCAAGATGACGCTGCATTCCGCGCCGGAGCGGATGCTCGACGACCAGGAGAATTGGATTCCGGTCGACCTGGATGGTACGTCGGCCTGACGGCAGCGTCGAGCCGAAGGCGCATCCGCGCGGGTTGAGGTTGTCGGGTGAGCGGTCGGCCGACAGCGAGTCGTTCGTGGACTTGGGGACGGACGAGGACAGGGTGTCGGTCGGTTGGCGTGGTCCGTTGCCAGCTCCCGAACTGGATGGTGCGACGGCCACTTATCCCGAGGTGCAGACCGGGGTGGACCTGGTTGTGCAGGCTCGTCCGACCGGCTTTGAGTATTCGTTGGTCGTCAAGAATCAGGCGGCGTTGGCCGAGGCCTGCAAGATCTTGATGCCGTTGTCAGGTGCGACCGTCACGTCCGCCGGCGCGAGTGGTCTGGCGGCACGGTCAGCGTTGGGGGCGACCGTCGCGGTGCCTCCTGCAGAGATGTGGGACGAACGCCGTTCGAGCGTGTCGGGCGATCCCACCCATCGTGCGCCTGTCGGTGTGACTACTGCGCTCCGCGGCGACGGCGGTACTGACCTGGTCCTGACTCCGGACCCGGCCTTCATGAGGGATCCGGGCTTGAAGTTCCCGGTCACCATTGACCCGGCGGTCGACCTCAATCCGGTCTATGACGCGTTCCTGCAGAACACGTACAGCACGAACCAGTCGGCGTCGACCGAGCTGAAGCTGGGCTACAACGACGACAGCGGCGAGGGATGCGGGTCGGGTTGTACGGCTCGATCGCTTCTGCGGTTCCAGCAGCCGACCGCGTTGGAGAACGCGACTGTCGGCACGGCGATGCTGCACCTGTACAACGCTCATTCGTGGTCGTGCGCGGAGATGCAGTGGGAGAGCTGGCGGGTGTCGCAGGCTGACACGTCGTACACGTGGGCCAATCAGCCGAGCTGGGTTGAGAAGGTGGGGTTGTCCACCCAGACCAAGGGCTACAGCGGATGCTCGGCCGGCGGGGTGGAGATCTCGGTGAAGTCGATTTTCCAGTACGTGGCGGACACGTCGACCGAGACGATGGCGAAGATCGGTCTGCGGGCGTCGAGTGAGGGCAACCACAACAGCTGGAAGAAGTTCAACTCGTCCGAAGCTCCTTCCAACAGGCCGTACGTCGAGCTGACTTACAACCATTCGCCGAACACGCCGACCGGGCTGGCGATCGATTCGTGTTACACCGCGTGCACCTCGCCGGCTGTGGTCAGTTCGGGCACACCGACGATCAAGGCGATGTTCAGCGACCCGGATTCGAGCACGATGCGTGCCGAGTTCGAGGTCTACAATGCGGCGCACACGGTGTCGTGGGGCCGCTCGGGCACAACGGTGACTGGCGTGACGTCCGGCAGCACCCGTTCGTGGAGGATCGTGCCGCCGTCGGGGTCCAGCAAGCTGCCGGACGCGGGATATGCCTACCGGGTCCGTGGTTGCGAGACCTGGAACGGGGCTGCGCTGTGCGGGGGCTGGTCGGGTTGGTTCAACTTCACGGTCAGCACGGCTATGCCGACCTTGCCGACGGTGACTGGCACGCCGTACACCGAACGGGCGACCGGCGTGTGGAACGGCGGCCCGGGTGTGGCGGGCACCTTCACCTTCGGGCCGAACGCGGCCGCCAACGTGCTGGAGTACACGTATCAGCTCAACGACGGCCAGGTTATCACCGTCCCGGCCGGCACCAAGGGCAGCGAGATGCTGACCGCCAACCAACAGACCGTGTCGACCAACACCAGCGGGTTCGTGGCCGGCGCGAGCTCGGTGATCTCGCGGAACGCGACGATGGGTCACGCCGCGGCGGGCTCGCTGCAGGTGGCGCCGGCGGCGACCGCGGGCACTCCGGCCGGTGCTGAGGGCGACTCGTTCGGTGCTTTGGGCGTCGACGACAACAGCGGCCTCGCGCTCGGTATGCAGGCCGGGCGCCGGTACACGGTGTCAGCCTGGATCTACGTGCCCTTGTCCACGGGACTGGGCACGACAGGTGACTACGGCGAGCCGCGCGGCATGCGGATCGTCGGATTCTCCCAGGTCGGCACGGGCTCGTACCTGGCCTATCATGCGGGGAAGGCGACGATCACCAACGGCTGGCAACGGTTGTCGATGACCATGTCTGTGCCCACCGGCGCCACCGAGGCGTTCATCCGGCTCTACAACGGCCACTCCGCCGGATCTACCCAGACCAGCAAGGTCGTCTATTGGGACGACGTCTCCGTCCGGGAGGTCACCGGCACCACCAGCGCGGAGAGCATCACGCCCGCGGACGAAGGGCCGAACAAGCTGGCTGTACAGTCGCGGACGACCAGCGGGCTGACCTCGGACAAGCGGTTTTACGAGTTCCTGGTCCGCCCCGGCACCGGCACCCAGAACTATTGGAGTCTCGACCAGCGCACCGACCCCGCCCCGTCCGAGCCGGATAACAACTTCCCGCTCAAGAAGAGCACCCAGGGAACGAGCTGGAGCGAGCCCGGCTACAAGGGAGACTCGGCTCTAACACTTGATGGCACGGGTGACCTGTCGTCGGCCGATCCGGTTCTGGACACCACGAACGCGGCGGGCTTCTCGGTCGCCGCGTGGGTACGCCTCGACCCTGATCAGCCGATCACCGGGACCCGCGCGGTGATCTCCCAGGCCGGCGTCAACACCGATGCCTTGCGGATCGAATTGCGTAATGACGTGCTCGACCCGGACGGCGACGGCACCAAGAACCCGTCCTGGTGTTTCTCGCTGCAGCCGACCGATGCGACGAACGCGGCTGCCCGCCAGTCGATCTGCACCACCGACTTCGTGACGCCGGGCGACTGGGTCCATCTGGGCGGTGTCTACAGCAAGGCCGCGGGCACGATGACCCTCTACGTCAACGGCGGCTCGCCCAACGGTGGCAGCGAGTACCCCCAGCCGTACGCCCCGGCGATGTGGGCCGCGAACCGGGCCTTCACCATCGGCCGTGCCTGGCAAGGCGCCAATGTCGACCGCTTTACCGGCGAGATCGACGAGATCTACACCAAACAGAAGGCACTGACCGCGGAGGAGATGGCCTTCTGGGCCATCCAGGGTTGATGTTCACGGGTACGAGAGGTTCGAAATGACGATACGTGACAATCGACTCGTGGGTAGCCGCACCCGGCGGCTTGCCGGGGTCGTGGCGGCCTTGGTGGCAGCGACCCTGGCGGCGCAGGCACCCGTGGCTCCGGCGGCGGCAGCCCAGTGGCAGCCACCAACTCCCAAGCAGGCCGCGGGCGTGCCCCGCCACGACGCGGCCTATCGATCGCGGCCGACCTGGACGGCCGGTGCCCGTGAGGTCAAGGGCACGCCGACCGTGGCGTGGCCGACTGCCGGCACCACCACGGTCACGCCCTCGTCTGGTCGTGTCCGGGCCGGATCACTTCCGGTCTGGACCGGGGCCGGCCGGGTCGGCAAGGTCGCGGTCTCCGTCCGCGACCACGCAGCCGCGACGAGGGCCGGGGTGGCCGGTCTGATCCTCGACGTGAGCCGGGCCGACGAGGTCCGGGCGGCGGGGTCGGCACCGGTCACGGTCGACTACTCAGGCTTTGCACACGCCTACGGTGGCGACTGGGCCTCCCGGCTGCGACTGGTCGACATGGCGACCGGTAAGCCTCTGGCGGGCCACAATGACCCGGCGGACTCGACGGTCACGGCCGACGTGCCGCTGGCCGCCACCGGTGCGGCCACGACGCTCATGCTCGCCGCCGGGCCGTCCGGCGACAACGGCACCTACGCCGCGACCAGCCTCACCCAGGCCGGCACCTGGCAGGTGTCCCCGCAGACCGGTGGTTTCTCCTGGAGCCAGGACCTGCGGATGCCGCCGGCGATCAACGGACCGGCTCCGTCGCTGTCGCTCGGCTATTCTTCGCTTTCGGTCGATGGACGCTCTGCTGGCACGAACACGCAGGGCTCGTGGATCGGTGACGGCTGGGACATGTGGTCCGGCTACATCGAGCGCCAGTACGTTTCCTGCGCCGACGACAAGGATGACTCGGCCGGTAACACCCCGGCGTCCACCGGCGATCTGTGCTGGCGCAAGCCGGAGGGAAACGCGACGATCTCCCTCAACGGTCAGGGCACCGAACTGGTCAAGTCGGCCGGCAACACCTGGAAGGGCGTCACCGACGATGGCGCGAAGATCGAGCTGTCGAAGGACACCAGCAACGGCAACGGCGACGACGACGGCGAGTACTGGAAAGTCACTACGATCGACGGCACCCAGTACTATTTTGGCCGCAACCACGGCATCGGCGGCGCGACCGCGACGACCGCGACGAACTCGACCTGGACGGTGCCGGTCTACGGCAATCACTCCGGCGAGCCGGGCTATTCGGCCGGGAGCTTCGCGTCGTCGCAACGTACGCAAGGGTGGCGGTGGAACCTCGACTACGCCGTCGACACCCACGGCAATACGATGACGTTCTACTACGCCAAGGAGGACGGCGCCTACGGCCGTGAGGGCGACCCGGCCAAGCGCACCAGCTATGACCGGGGCGGCTATCTGACCCGGATCGAGTACGGGAACCGGTCGGATGCGGCGAGTACCGTGAAAGCCGCCGCGCAGGTTGTCTTCGCCACGCCGGATCGCTGCGCGTCGAACTGCTACACCGGGTCCACACCGGTCCAGGCCTCCTGGCCGGACACGCCGTGGGACCAGTACTGCACGGCAGCGCCCTGCACCAGCGTGCTCACGCCGACCTTCTGGACACAGAAGCGGCTGTCGACGATCACCACCCAGGTGCTCTCCGGCAGCGCCTATACCGATGTCGACCAGTGGACGCTGCGGCACACCTACCTGCAGGCCGGCGGCAACGAGGGCAGCCCGATGTTCCTTGCCGGGATCACCCACACCGGTAAGGTCCTCACTGCCGGCGCCACCAGCACTGTGACCGACCCGGAAGTTGTCTTCGACGCCGGCGCCGACCCGATGCCCAACCGGGTCGACGGGCCCGCCGACGGCCGATCAAGCCTGTTCCGCTCGCGCATCACGGCCATCACCACTGAATCCGGCGCGCAGATCGTGCCGACCTACTCACCGATCGAATGCCGGCGAAGCGCGTTGCCCGTACCGTCGACGAACACCTCGCGATGCTTCCCGCAGTGGTATGGCGTGCCCGGCGAGGAACCCACCCTGGATTGGTTCCACAGCTACCGGGTCGACCGGGTCGACGTCTACGACAACACCGACAACGCGAGTCACGAGCAGTACAACTACGACTACGACACACCAGCCTGGCACTACGACGACTCCGAACTGGTCCCCGACAAGAAGCGGACCTGGGGTCAGTTCCGGGGCTACAGCAAGGTCAGCGTCCGCAGCGGATTCGAATCCGGGGTGCAGTCGCAGACCGACTACCTTTACTTCCGCGGCATGGACGGTGACAAACAGTCCACCGGTGTTCGCGATGTGTCGATCACCGACTCGCAGAACGTCTCACTCAAGGACGACGACGCGTACGCCGGCACCCTGCGCGAGGAGACCACCCTGCTCGGCGCCGGCGGCGCCTGGATCGCTGGGACCATCACCACACCGGGCAAGGTCGGCCCCACCGCGACCAGCGGACCGCTGAAGTCGTGGATGACCAACACCGCGACCACCCGCAGCCGCACCAAGTTGTCCACCGGCGCGACTCGCTGGACCAAGACCGTCAGCAGTTACAACGCCGACAACCTAGTCACCGCGGTGGACGACCTCGGCGACGAGGCGACAACGGCCGACGACCGCTGCACGCGCACCTGGTATGCCCGCAACGGCACCAACTGGACGCTCGCCGCGGTCAAGAAGACCGAAACCGTCAGCGTCAACTGCTCCACGACGGCGACCTTGCCAGGTGACATGGTCTCCAGCACTCGGACGACCTACGACCTCGAGACCAACGATTGGGACACCTACCTGCCGGTCAAGGGCGACGCTGCCAAGGTCGAACAGATCACCGGCTGGACCGGCACCACCCCCATCTGGGGAATCTCTGCCCGCGGCACCTTCGACGCCTTCGGCCGGGCCAAAGACGTCTACGACACCCTCGGCCGCAAGACCCACACCGACTACACCCCGACCCTGGCCGGGCCGCTTACCCAGACCGTGACGACCAACCCGCTCGGCCACACGGTCACCAGCACGGTGGCACCCGCCTGGGGCAGCCAGATCAAAACGGCTGACGCCAACGGCCAGACCACCGAGCAGACTTACGACGCGTCCGGCCGGCTGACCGGCGTCTGGCTGCCCGGACGATCAAAAGCCAACTTCGCCCTGTACCCCACCATGTCGTACGAGTATCGGCTGCGGAACACCGTACAGACCGCGGTCATCACCAAGAAGCTGATGCCGAACGGGTCCAACGTCTACGCCACCACCGTCACCCTCTACGACGGACAACTACGCCAGCGGCAGACCCAGACCCAGGCGACCGGCGGTGGCCGGGTCGTCGCGGACACTGTCTACGACTCGCGAGGCTTGGTCGACTGGACGTCGACTCCGTACTACGACACCGCCAACAACCCGGTCAATCCGGACAAGCTCGCGGGTGGCCCGGGCGACCCGCCCGCCCCGTCAACGACCGTGAACGTCTACGACGGTGCGGGCCGCAACACCGCCGCCATCTTCAAGATCGGGACAGTGGAGAAGTGGCGCACCATCACGGCCTACAGCGGAGAACGGGTCGACGTCACGCCGCCGCTCGGTGGCACCGCGACCGGCTCGGTCACCGACGCCCGAGGCAAACGAGTCGAGCTGCGGCAGTACAAGACCCGCGCCGATGCGGGGAGCACCGACCCGGCCAGGTACGACAAGACAACCTACAGCTACACCCCCCGGGAGGAACTCGCGTCGGTGGTCGACCCGGCCGGGAACAACTGGACGTTCACCTACGACCAGCTCGGCCGGCAGATCCAGACCGACGACCCGGACAAGGGCACGACCAAGTCCACCTATGACGCGGCGGGGCAGCTGACCTCGACCACGAGCGCGGGCCAGATATCGCTGTTCTACAAATACGACGACGCCGGACGCAAGCTGGCCGAACGCCTCGGCTCGGCGACCGGCACGCTGCAGGCCGAGTGGGTCTACGACGCGGTGACCAACGGCATCGGGCAGCTCACCAAGTCTATCCGCTACGACAACGGCCAGCAGTACGTCAACGAAACCTCGACGATCGACACCGCGGGCCGGGTCACCGGCACCAAGCTCACCGTCCCGGCCAGCGAAGGCTGGTGCGCCGCCGGAACAGCCACGACCTGCACGTTCACCGACACGCACACCTACCGGGCCAACAACCAGCGGGCCTCAACCACGGTACCGGCCGCAGCCGACCTGCCGGCCGAGACGCTGCTGCAGGGCTACACGGACCTGGGTGCCGAGGCAGGCCTTCTCTCCTCGTCCCAGATCTACATCCAGGGCGTCATCTACGACAAACTCGGCCGGCAAACCCAGCAAGTCCTCGGCGCCGAACCTAAAAGAGTCTGGCTGAATTGGACCTACGACGACAACACCGGCCGACTCACGTCGTCCAAGTCGGTACCCGAACTGAAGAACGACATCTTCAGCTACGCCTACGCCTACGACGACTCCGGCCAACTGACCCGGATCGCCGACACCCCCAACGGTGGCGGTACCGACACCCAGTGCTACGAACACGACTACCTCCAGCGCCTCACCGAGGCCTGGACTCCGTCGACCGGCAACTGCCAAACAGCCCGATCAACCGCGGCACTCGGCGGCGTCGCACCGTTCTGGCACTCCTACGAATACGCCGGCACGCCCGGCCTGGCCGGTAGCCGCACGAAGGAGACCTGGCACGCGGCCTCCGGCGACACGGTCCGCGACTACATCTATCCGGCCCAGGGCGGAGCAGCCGGCAGCAAGCCACACGCGGTGGCCCAGGTGAACACCACCGGCGCGGCCACCCGAATCGAGAAATACCAGTACGACGCCGACGGTAACCTGACCTGCCGGCCGAGCAGCACCGCAACCAACACCTGCCCCGGCGCCAACAGCCAGGCGTTGACCTGGAATACCGAAGGCCGGCTGGCGACCAACACCACCAGCAACATCCGCTACGTCTACGACGCTGCTGGTAACCAGCTCATCCGCCGCGACTCGACCGGGTCAACTCTGTACCTCCCCGACGGCACCGAACTGCGTAAGACCAGCAGCGCGCTGACCGCCACCCGCTACTACGCCGACGTCGCCGTGCGTACCGCAGCCGGCGTCAACTGGCTCGCCGCGGACCACCACGCAACCACCGAGTCGACCGTCAACGGCAGCAGCCTGAGCATCACCCTCCGCCGCACCCTGCCCTTCGGCAACGAACGCGGCACCGCCACCGGCACCTGGCCTTCATTCATGGACAAAGGCTTCGTCGGCGGCACCAAGGAACCCGACGGACTGTAAGTATTCGGTGATCCCGTGGAATGGCATGGTGAGGGCCCGGCCGGTGGTGGCGGTCGGGTGAGATGTCGGCTGGCTGGTGGGGTTACGGTGTGTGGCGGTCGGGGTCTGCCGGTTCGGGTGGTGCCGGTTGTGGTGGGTCGTTGTCGCGGCCGCCGGTGGTGTCGCCGGGCTCGGGGAGCCAGGGCAGGAATCGTTGCAGGGCTTGGCCTTCGAGGGGTTTCCCGCCGGCGAGGGCGCAGGCTTGCAGGTACTGCTCGAGGTAGGTCAGGGGTTCGCGCTGGTTGCGTTCGACGGTCGCGGTGATCGTCCAGACGGTCGCGGCGAGGTACGCGGCCCATTGGGCGTGGCTGCCGTAGTAGTTCTTCCGGCCGATCACCGGGTTACGCAGTGCTCTCTCGGCCGCGTTGTTATCAAGATCGATGTCGGGGAAGTCGCGATGGCGGATCAGGCCGTCCCATTCGCGGTCCAGGGTGTCCAGGACCTTCCGCGCGGCCGGGTGCAGGCTGAAGATGGCCTGCTGCTCGCGGCGGGCGTCGTCCATGACGGTGATCGCGGTGTCGAAGTCGGCGCCGGCCTGGGCGTGTTCGGTGGTGCCCGGGGTGGTGGCTGCGAGTGCCCGGTGCGCGGTGTACAGGTCTGCGATCCGGGCGATCCATTGATCACGCCAGTACGACAGCTGCGCGTGGGCGTCACCGGCCCGGATGAAATACCGGCGGATGTGAGCCCAGCACCAGAGTGGGTCGACGCCCTCGACCCGGGCCAGGGACTGGTAGGCGACGTAGAAGTCGGTGGACAGCACCAGGCGCCTGCCGTCGGCGAGTTTCTGGTCGGCGCGGTCGATACCGAAGTGGGTGTCCAGTACCGACGCGGAGCGGGTGGGATCCATGGTGAACACCACGGTGTCGTCGGCCAGGAACACCCACAGCCACCACCGGTAGCCGTCTTTACCGTCGGGGCGTTCGTACACCCGCCACGTCGTCTCGTCGGCGTGCACATGGACCGCACCACGGTTGCGGGCCACGATCGCTTCCCGCAGCGGCTCCAACAGGGCGGCCATCTGCTGCATCGCACCGGTCAGGGTGCCCTCGGACACCTCGAGACCCTCCGCGGCCAGTAACCGCACGATCCGGTGCACGGGCATGCCCAGCACGTACTTGTGGTACAGCAGCCGGGCCAGGAAACCAGCCGTGAACAGGCCCTTCGCGACCGGGTTCGGCGCCGGCGGGGCGGTCACCGTCCGCCCACCCACACAGTCACACCGCCGCCGGTACCGCAACCGGCGATGCACGATCCGGATCAGCTTTACCCGCCAGTCGATCTGCTCGCCGGTCTCCGAACCCAGAAACTCGAACGCCAACCCGCAAGCCGCGCAGCACCGCAACCCGTCCGCGACATCGTGGACAACCTCCTCGGTGTCCAGATACGAGTAATCCCGCCGGCCATGCCCACGACTACCCCGCTGCTGACCCCGCCCAGGCTTGGCGGGCCCGGCCACCCCCGCCCCCGCCTGCCCACCGCCGGCACCCGACGAATCCGGTGTCGAACCCGGAACCGGACGCGACTTCTCCGACGACTGCCCGAACAACATCCGCGACAACACCGCGACCTGCTCGACCAACTCCGCCACCCGAGCCTCAGCCGCCTCCGCCCGAGCCTCAGCCGCCTCCAACCGCTCCTGCCACGACATCACACCATCGACAGCGGAATCATCAGTCAGGACCGTGGCAGACACACCGGGTAGCAGACAACACAGCCCTCGTCGATGCACGCACCACCCCGGCGTGTCCTAAACGATCATGAAGCCGTCCACGCCACCCACGGGTTTACCGAACCCTTAC
>Ga0247781_1000020_pt1 | contig 44273 bp, 40 predicted proteins | sample UWRJL184509B5_FD_179922 | JGI IMG/M metagenome (GOLD analysis project Ga0247781, IMG submission 179922) | Plant litter microbial communities from Arlington Agricultural Research Station in Wisconsin, United States - UWRJ-L184-509B-5 | ecosystem: Environmental > Terrestrial > Plant litter >...
GATCTTTGAGAGGACCACTTCATATCGGAGTTCTGCGCCTTCTTGTTACACCGTGCCCAGCAACGGCTTTTCTACTATATTCCGGACAGTCACCCAACGTGTCCGTGACCTTGCGCGGAAAGGCTCAGTGTGCTCTCCTCGTTCGCCGGCTCCCGGGTCGCCGTCGGCGACGCGATGCATCTCGCCGTGGGCGCGAGCGACATACCGTTCGGCGACCTTCCGTAACCAGCTGGCCGTTGGGTGATGTCGTGGCGATCACCGGGTCCGCAGCGGCTCGAACACGTCTTGAACGACGTCTTTCGGATCGAGCGCGGACTGCGAGACGCCGCGGTCGGCTACGAAAGGGTCTGTCATGTTAACGGCTGATCTTGCTCGTTGAGGTGGTCATCGGCAGCGGATGGTTCGCGAAGTGCGGCCAGCACGACGCCGTCGATGATCGAGAGCATGAACTCCTCGTCGACGACCTGCTGCATGAAGAACGCTCGGTAGGCCGCCATCGACGGGATCACCTGTGCCAGAGCGTCGAGGTTGCGCGGCGGAGCGTATTCGCCCCGATCGACGGCCCGCTGGATCAGGAACCGGTAGGCAGCGGTCGACGGGTCGACGATGGCCTTGGTCACGGCGTCCACGGCCCTGGTGGTGCGGGTGATCATGGCCGAGACACTGCTCAGGATGCGCAGGCGCCGCTCGCTGCCGCCCATCCAGTTCGGGTCCAGCAGGGCCAGGAAGTCTGAGCGCAGCGTGCCGGTGTCGGGCAGGCCGTCCGGGCCCAGATTGGCCGAGTCGGTGCAGGCGATGGCGGCCAGGATCAGCTCATCCTTGCCTTCCCAGCGGCGGTAGATGGTGTGCCTTCCCGCTCCGGCCCGGGCCGCGACCAACTCGATGGTGACGTCGGCGTAGTCCGTCTCCGCGAGCACGTCGAGGGTGGCCTGGAGGATCTGCGCGTCTTTCTCAGGGTCGCGCCGGCGTCCGGCCTTGCCCGCCGTGGGAGTGCTGGTCATCCCGTGATGGTACGCACCATCGATTGCGGCACTTCCTAGTGCCGTATTAGCGTCGGGGTGTCGTACCGATCCGATCCAGGAGAACCACCATGCACAGCAACGACGTTCAGGAACTGCTCGACCGTGCCGCCATCACCGACGTGCTGTACCGGACCGCCCGCGCGATGGACAGCAAGGACTGGGACCTGCTCGCGGCCGGCTACACCGAGGATGCCCAGGGCGACTACGTCAACGCCGCCGCCAGCGGGCGCGCGGAGATCGTCGAGGGCACCCGGGCCTTCCTGGGGCCGCTCGATGCGACCCATCACGCCGTGCACAACATCGAGGTCAGCATCGACGGCGACGCCGCCACCACCCACGCCACGATGACGGCCCAGCACGTGCGAGGTGGAGAGCAGTTCCTGTTGGGCGGCACCTATGACGACACCTTCCGGCGTACCGAGCAGGGCTGGCAGATCAGCCACCGCCGCATCCGGGGCCTCTGGAGCACAGGGAACCCGACCGTTCTCACGGTGCCCGTCTCCTGAGTCGATCGATGCCTGAAGACGTGTTCGGCGGACCACGGCGCACACTGGCGGCGATCCGCCGGACACGTCCCAGGTGACTGGTGAAGGACGGTCAGATGCCCGCCCCGCCGGTCTCGGCCATCCGCAGGGGCCGGTAGCCGTCGGTGTCGAGCTGGCCGAGTTCACCATCGATGTCGACGGAGTGGGTGCCGTCGTCACCCCACATCGACGCCTGTCGCTACCGCCAGTTCTCGTTCCGTTGTTCCTCCTGGGCCGGGGACGCACCCTCACCCATCACCCCATCGTGACCGGTTGCCCCCGATCACCTGATCGACCTGTCCACCCAACTACAACAGCGTGGCGTCGAGCCCTGCCCGCCGAGCCCGCACGTTTGCCCTGGTCAGCCATATCCGTTGATTTTTTCCGCCAGGACTACGGGCACCCCCTCACCGGCGAAACCACCCCAACCTGGCGAGACCCAAAAACCACATAACACCACGAAATACGTTAATCAGACGTCCTCTTAAAACATCTTCCTGACATCTGTGCGCAATCATGCCTGCATGTCGATCCCGAAGATCCTTCTAACCGTTACGGCCGCCGGTGCGCTCATGGCCGGGACCGTGGCCGCCGCGTCGGCGGGCGAAGTGGCCAAGCGACCGCCGACTGTGACCGCGAACGACGTCATGCCTTATCTGTCGACATTGCAGCAGGTCTCCGACCGCAACGGCGGCAACCGTGCCGACGGGACGCCGGGTTACCGCCAGTCGGTCGCCGCGGTCAAGCGGGTGCTGGACGCGAGCGGCTTCCGGACCAGCGTCCAGGGCGTGAACCTGATCGCCGACTGGCCGGGCGGGGACGAGAAGCAGACGCTGATGGTCGGCGCCCACCTGGACAGCGTTCCCGAGGGGCCGGGCATCAACGACAACGGCTCCGGGTCGGCGGCCGTGCTGGCCACCGCCGTCGCCGTCGCCAAGGCGCACTTCCAGCCGAAGCGGCACCTGCGATTCGCCTGGTGGGGCGCCGAGGAGAAGGGCATGGTCGGGTCGCAGACCTACCTCGACAAGCTGCCCGCGGCGCAGGTCAAGCAGATCGCCGCGTACCTGAACGTGGACATGGCCGGGATCAACGACGACGGCACCTACCTGGTCATCGACTTCCAGGACGGGACCGCCCAGCCGATCTACGACTACCTGAAGAGCCAGCAGCGGGACACCTTCGACATCCCGGCCGGCGGCTCGGACGGACAGTCCTTCCAGGACCGCGGCATCCCGGTCAGCGGCTTCACCACCGGCCTCGACGACTGCTATCACGAGGCCTGTGACCGGATCGAGAACATCAAGCCGGAGATCGAGACGCTGAGCGCCAACACGATGATCCACGCCGTATGGGGGCTGGCATGAGAAACAAGATCATCGTCGCTGCGACGACCGCCGCTCTGCTCGGCGTCGCGACGTGGATCACCCTGCCCAGCGCCTCGGCGAGCACCGTGGCCGACCCCTACTTCCCGGACGACGGCAATCGGGGGCTGGATGTGCAGCACTATGACGTTTCCATCGGGTACGACGCCGGCGTTCTCACCGGCGACGCCACGCTCACCGTGAAGGCAACCACGAAGCTGTCCGAGTTCCACCTCGACCTCAGCGGCCTGACCGTGTCCGCCGTGGAGGTCGACGGCCGCGCGGCCAAGTTCCGCCGCGAGGCCGCGCACGAGTTGGTGATCACCCCGGCTCAGGCGATCGCCGAGGGTGCGCCGTTCAAAACCCGCGTCCGGTACGCCGGGAAGCCGACCGGCGAGGGTTGGTACACGTATCCGAACGGCGGCGCCGTCGCACTCGGCGAGCCGCACTCGGCGACGTCTTGGTACCCGGCCGACGACCACCCGTCGGACAAGGCGACCTTCCGCCTGACGGCGACCGTGCCGGACGGCTGGACGGCGATCGGCAATGGCGAACCGGAAACGCCGCGCAAGGACAAAGGCAGGACGACATTCCGGTGGACCGAGGACCGGCCGGTGGCGACCTATCTGACCACGGTCGCGATCGATAAGTTCACCGTCCGCCGGTCGAAGATGCCGGACGGCACGCCGATGCTCTTCGCCTATGGCGCAGGCATCGATCCTGCGCCGGACGAGGAGGCGCACGTACCCAAGATCATCAAGATCTTCAGCGAACGTTTCGGTCCCTATCCCTTCGGATCGGTGGGAGCGATCGCGATCAACCCGGTCGACGGGGAAGTCGCGCCGCAGGCCTTGGAGACGCAGCGGCGGCCCACCTTCCAGAGTGGCTTCTTCGACCTCAGCCTGTCGCATGAGCTGGCGCACCAGTGGTTCGGCGACAACGTGTCGTTCTCCGACTGGCGGGACGGCTGCATCGCCGAGTGCTTCGCGCAGTACGCCAGCCAACTCTACGACGAGGCCGAGAACGGCTCCGACCTGGACGGCTTCTTCTACGCCGCGATGCTCCGGCAGTCGATCGACGACCCGGACTTCTGGTCGACCAAGCTCTACGACCCGGGCGCGGGCAAGCAGTTGCACCCGGCGCTCTACGACAAGGGCTCGATGATGCTGCACGCGCTTCGCCGGATGGTCGGCGACCGGGCGTTCTTCGGCACGTTGAAGCGCTGGCAGCGCGACCACCGGGACGGCAACGCATCGTTCCTCGACTTCGAGAAGCTGGCCGCTCAGGTCTCCGGCAAGAACCTGACCAGCTTCTTCGCCGAGTGGGCGCACGGCACAGCGAAGCCCTCCGAGGAAAACCTGCGACCGGGTTCCCTGGCCGGGGTGGACCCGCTGCCGGAGGACCCGCCGAGCGACTCCGACCGGGGCGACCAGAGCGACCGGGTCGATATTAATAAGCCGAAGAAGTGACTAGCGGTAGTTTGTCGTCTTTATGGGGGTAGGTGGTGGTTGATGTCATGACCTCGTTCGAGATCAGCGCGGCCGCCGACCGCGATACCGACTCGCCGACTGCACAGAGCAGATTCGACGACCGGGCGCAGGAAGCCGCCGACCGCAACGATGCGCAAGACCCGTACGACTACGACGTCGAGTAATCGCACCGGGTGGGTGCCCGTCGCCGAGCCGGCGGCGGGCACAGCTGGGTCAGCCGCCGGCGGTCACGTGAGCGCAGACGCCACGGGCCCGGCGGCCGCCGAGCACATCGGGCCCGGCGGCCGCCGAGCACATCGGTGCCGACGGTGTCCCAGAACGCCGGGGAGCCGTCGATGTGGGCCGGGGTGCCCGCGCACAGCACCTGCAGGTCGGGGTCGCGGCGCTCGAGCGCCGCCCAGCACGACCGCGCCGGTACCGACCCTTGCAGCCCTCGCCGAAGACCGGCGGGGTCAGCGGCACCTCGTGGTCCGGGTCGCGCCAGATCAGCTGCTTGTCGTTGATGGTGCGCACGCCGGCCGATGAAGGCGTGGTCGCCCACGACGGTGTCGGCGGTCAGGTGCGAGCCGGGTGAGCAGCGCACCCCGGAGCCGATGTGGGTGCCACGTTCGACGGTGAGGTTCGCCGCCAGCTGGCTGCCCGCGCCGACGTTCACGCCGGTGCGAAGCAGCGTGTGGTGCCCGATCGCGCCGGCCCCGACCCCGACCGTGGTGGCGTCGCCGGTGGCGCTCTCGGGTGGATAGTGGCGATGGACGACCCGAACGCCCGTGATGTTGAAGGACAGCACTCAGCGGGCTGAGCTGATCCTGTCGTCCTGGGGACGAGATCTATTCCACCTTGCGTAGCCCGTCGGCCACCTGGCGGGCGGTGATGTCACGTGGAAGGGTTTCGGGCTGCCCGTGGGCGAGCGGCTGGTCCGCGATGTCGGCCCAGGCTGCGGCAAACGCCGCAAAGAGCGAGGGCGTGAGGCCTACTGCGGCTTGGGACCGGGCGATCTCGTGCATCTCGGCGACATAACGATGCGCCTTGGTGGCGGCGAGCGCCACCTCGTACGGGGTTCCGAAGCCGTCGCCGAGGTCGGCCATGACCGGCTCCAGAACCCCGTGCGCAGCCGCGGCACGGATCGCTTGGGCCATCAGCCCCATCAGTCCCTTGTAAACGGAAGCGGTGGACATCTTCACCGCACTTGCGGCACCGATACGGTCCCCGACCACGACCGGCTCGGCGTGCGTCCACCGCAGATCCGCGACATGGGTGGCGCGGGGACCGGAGAGGTAGAGCCTCGCTCCGGGTCGTACCGTGGGCGGCGGGCCCGAGATCGAGCCATCCACGAAGTCGAAGCCCGCGGCGGTCAGGACCGAGGCCGCCTCCGCGGCGGTCGCCGGCGACACGGCGTTCAGGTCCACCACGAGCGGCCGCCCGGCCCGCGCCAGCCGCCCGGCGAGGCCGGGGGTCGTGGCCATCATGGCAATCTCGGTGGCGGCGTCAAGCGCGGCCCCAGGCGGGGTGACCACCAGGATCACGTCCGCCTCTGCCACCACGTCAACCGGGCGATCCGCGATCCGCAACCCCGCTTCCTCCGCCAGGCGTGCCGTACGGAGCGACCGGCCTGCCAATGAGGTGACCACGTCGTGCCCACCCTCGCGTAACGCCCAACCGAGCGCGGAGCCCATGTGCCCGGCACCAACCAAGCCAATGATCTGCATTCGCGCAACCTAGCCGCGCAGTCCTCTGCGCGGGGATTCGGACTCCCAGCGCTATGAGTCCTGCGATTGTGATGGATCGCTTCGGTGGTAGTCGAGTGAATCGACACGGCCAGCATGCTCAGATGGCCGTGGTATCCGGCCCGCCGATGAGCGGGCCAGTACGCGAAACTTGAGTACGCGATGCAGGTTATGGAGCGGCGCCCGCACGTTCGACCAGGTGTGCGCGGTGCCGTCCGAGCCGTCGGTGATCTGCTTCTTTATGGAGTCGGAGCATTCGTTCGGCGGTAGGTCCGGACTGCGAGGTGTATCCCTACCTGGCGAGTACAAAGATGAACTCTTCGATGCCGTCCTCGGGCTTCGGGGCTTGCGTCTCCTGTACGCGGTCGCGTTGGAAGCCGCACTTTTGCAGGACGCGGATCGAGCCGGTGTTATGTGCGGCGACATGGGCGTACACAGGCCGAGCCGGCAGGTCGCTCAGAAACAGCGTGAGCGCGTTTGTCGCCACGCCGCGCCCCCAGTGCTCCCGCCCGATCCAGTAGCCGACCAGTCGCTGCCCCTCGTCTTGCCAACTGTTGATGCTGCCGGCGACGAGGCCGTCGACCTGGATGATGCGCGAGACCACCGTGTCGTCGAGGCGGATTTTCGCCCAGTGCGCGTCGAACCGCTCCCGGTCGCGTGCGGGGAAAGCCGCCATCTCGGCGGCCTCAGGGTCTGCCTGGTGGTCGAAGAGCACATCGAGGTCGCCATCCTCGACTGCTCTGAGACGTACCTGGTGTCGTGCGTCCGTGTCTTCAGTCATGTTCGTCCTGCCTCATTCCTTGCCGACGAGTGGCGTGTCAGCGCTCACGTAATTGACCCACAGCGCGCTCGTCGTGCCCATCGCGGGCTCGGCGGGAACCAACGCGGTCGCGCGCCGTGTTCATGGGTTCTCGGCTTCTTGCGGCACGCCCCATGACCACGGACGCCACCCGGGGTCGACAGCTGCGCAGACGCGACAGGTGGTCGAGTGAGACGGATCTTGGTATGGCGGGCCGCCGGTAGGGTGCCGAGCCATGACTGGTCGACTTCTGGTTACCGGCGCGACAGGTCATCTCGGACGGACGGCCGCTGCACGCGCGGCAGCTGCGGGTTGGTCGGTCGTCGGAACGTACTTCACGACGCCGTCGGACGCCGCGGGTGAGCGGCTCGACGTCCGGGATCCGAGGGCGGTCCGCGAGGTGTTGCAGCGGGTCCGACCCGACGTGGTGATCCACACTGCCGCTGGGCGCGACGACTGGAGTGTCATGGCCGACGGTGCCGCTCATGTCGCGGTGGCGGCGACGGCCCTGGGTATTCGGCTCGTTCACATGTCGAGCGATGCGGTGTTCTCCGGCCGGGAGGTGCACTACGACGAGACGGCGATGCCGGACCCGGTGTACCGCTACGGGGCGGCGAAGGCGGCGGCCGAGACCGCCGTCCGGGCCATCGACCCCACCGCAGCCGTGGTGCGAACCTCCGCCATCCTGGGCGACGGCGCGGGAGCACACGAGATCCTCACCCACCAGCTCATTGCCGGTCAGGCCAACGGGGTGTTGTTCACCGACCAGATCCGCAAACCCGTGCACGTCGACGACCTCGCGGACGCCCTGCTGGAGCTGGCGACTAACGGCTACCGGGGCGTCATCAACGTCGCGGGCCCGGATGTCATCAGCCGTTACGACCTCGGCGTCCTGGTCGCCCAACGCGACGGCCTCGATCCCACCTCGGTGCCCGCCGGAACGATCGCCGACCGGGGACTGCGACTGCCCGCCAACGTGCAGCTGCGTATCGACACGGCAACGTCGGTGCTCTGTACCCGGCTGCGCGGCGCGCGAGAGTTCATGACTGGCGCGGACGTCCGATAGCGTTCGTTCGCGAGACAGCCCGACCGGCCCGGACCCCGATTCCGATCTGCGCGGCTCACCGGCGTATCAGTCGATCATGAAAAGGTAACCTGGTCCGACTACTCCCCCGGCGGCACCGCCGATAGGCATCCGGATGGTCCTCGGCGAAGCGGTGGTACGCCACGCCGGTCGCATCGACCAGCACCGCGAACAGCCGGTCAGCTCGGTCAGGGTCGCGGCGATCGGGAAAGTCGATGCCACCGGCATGCCACCGGACGGCAGCCCGTCCGCCTGCGGTGTGCTGTCATGGTCGGTCGGTTGTGGGTGCGGTGGCCCACCGCTCGAGAGCGGTGCGGAGTTCGTCGGGGTCGATGGGTTTGGCGAGGTAGTCGTCCATGCCGGCCTGGAGGCAGCGTTGCCGGTCCTCGGCGAAGGCGCCCGCGGTCATGGCGATGATGGGCAGGTGGTGGTCCGCGTCCTCCCGGCGGCGGAGTTCCACGGTGGCGGTGTAGCCGTCCATTTCGGGCATCTGGCAGTCCATGAGGATGGCCAGGTAGGGCTTGGTGTGAGCGAGTTGGAGGGCTTCGAGTCCGTTGTGGGCGACATCGGTGCGGTAGCCGAGTTCGGCGAGGGTCTCGATGGCGACGAGTTGGTTGATGTCGTTGTCCTCGGCGAGCAGGACGATGCCGTGGTCGCTTTCGGCCGGGCTGTGCCGGGTCGCGTCCTCGGCTGTCTCGTCGACCGCCAGGACCTCGACGAGACAGTCGTAAAGCGTTGACGGTCCGACCGGTTTGGCGAGCATGGCGATCGCGCCGGCGGCTGCGGCGACCTCGTCGTCGCGGTAGGAGCCAGAGGTGAGCAGGATGAGCCGGACGGTGGCGAGGTCCGGGTCGTCGGCGATCAGCTCGGCCAAGTCGATGCCGGTGAGGCCGGGCAGACTCTGATCGATCAGGGCGATGTCGTACCCGTGCTGGCGGGTGCTCGCCTGGCGCAGCTGGTCCAGTGCGCCCTGAGCATTTTCGGCAACTGCTGCCGTCATTCCCCAAGCCTCGACGTGCTCGGTGAGCAGGTCTCGGCTGGTGGTGTTGTCATCGACGATGAGCACGCGTTCTCCGGCGAATTGTACGTGCAGGTGTGACGTGCGTTCGGTCAGGTCGGGTCGGGGGATGAGCGGGATGGTGAAGGCGAAGGTGCTGCCGTGGCCGGGTTCACTGTCGACGCCGAGCCGGCCGCCCATGAGGCCGATGAGCTGGTGGCAGATGGTCAGACCGAGTCCGGTGCCCCCGAATTGCCGATTGGCGGCGGCGTCGACCTGGGAGAAGGGCTCGAACAGGTCGATCTGGTCGGCCGGGGCGATGCCGATGCCGGTGTCGGTCACGGCGAAGGTGAGCTGGGGCCGCCCGTCGGCGCTGTCGGCCGCGGCCCCGGTTCGCAGGACGACTTCGCCGCGCTCGGTGAACTTGACGGCGTTGCCGAGCAGGTTGAGCAGGATCTGCCGGAGCCGGCCGGCGTCGCCGTGGACGGCGCGGACGAGGTCGGGTGGGTAGTGCCCGAGTACTTCGAGGTCTTTGGCCCGTCCGGTCTCGGCGGCGACTTGCACGACGTCGTCGAGCAGGACGTGCAGGTCGAAGTCCGCGTCGACGAGTTCGATCTTCCCGGCTTCGATCTTGGAGAAGTCGAGGATGTCGTTGATGATGGCCAGCAGCGCCCGGCCGGAGGTGCGGATCGCTTCGGCGTAGCGGCGCTGTGCCGGTTTGAGCGGGGTCTGCAGCAGCAGCCGGGTGAGCCCGATGACACCGTTCATGGGGGTGCGGATCTCGTGGCTGACCATCGCCACGAATTGCGATTTGAGCTGTGCGGCGGCGAGCGCCTCGTCGCGGGCGTCGGCCGAGGCCTTCTCGATCTGGTGGCGGGTGGTCAGGTCGAGGATCGCGGCGGAGACCAGGGTTCCCTGGTCGGTGTCCATCGGCGCCAGGCTGATCTCCACCGGGAACTCGCTGCCGTCGTTCCGCAGCGCGACCAGTTCCCGGCCCGCCCCCATGAGTCTGGGCTGCGGATCGGCGAGGTATTCGCGCCGGTAGGGCAGGTGCGCGTGGCGCGATCGCTGCGGGATGAGCAGTTCGATCGGCCGGCCGACCAGTTCACCGGCGGGATAGCCGAACATCTCGTTGGTGTGATTGTTCGCCAGGACGATCGTGCCGTCGCGGTCGACGATGACCAACGCCACCGGTGCGCCTTCGATAAGGCGGCGGAACCGTTCCTCGGCCATGTCCTGGGCGGTGAGGTCGCGAGACGTGGAGGCGGCACCGACGACCGTGCCGTTGCCGTCGCGGATGGGAGAGACGGTCAGTGCGACGTGGATGCGGGTGCCATCCTTGCGCAGCCGCATGGTGTCGTGACTCACGACCGGCTCGCCGGTGGTGACCTGGCGCAGGTTGGCGGACGTCTCCTCGGCCCGGTCGGCAGGCAGCAGGAGGCGCATGGATCGACCGATGACGTCCTCGGCGGCGTAGCCGTAGTAACGGACGGCCGCGGGATTCCAACTGATGATGATGCCGTCCAGAGTGCTGCCGATGATGGCGTCGGTGGTGCTGTCGACAATGGCGGCAAGCGAAGCCTGGGCTCGGTCCGCCTCGCGGCCGGCGGTGACATCACGGGCGCTGGCATAGATCATTCCGTCGTCCAGGTCGGCGGCGGCGTTCCAGTTCAGCCAGCGGTAGCTGCCATCGTGGCAGCGGTAGCGGTTGTCCAGGGAGGTGATGGGTGTGCCGTGCGTGAAGAGACCCGCAGTCTCCGCCGCGCTGCGCGCAACATCGTCAGGGTGCACGAAGTCGCCGTACGGCCGGCCCAGGAGATCCATCGCGGTGAAGCCGAACGTGCGCTCCCAGACCGGGTTGGTCCGTAGGAACCGGCCCTCGGAGTCGAAAATGCACAGCAGGTCGTTGGAATTGGTGAAGAAATGGTCGAGCTCTCTGGTCAGCCGTCGCTGTTGCGCGTCGGCCCGCTTGTCGTCGGTGGATTCGCTGTAGGTGACCACCAGCATCCGTATCCGCTCATCGGTGGAGCGCGCCGCGGTCACGGTGAACTCGACATCGGCGCGGGTCCCGTCGCGGCGCCGGATGACGATGTCGCCGCTGGCGTCCACGCCGGTCTCCAGGGTGGCGGCCAGTGTCGCCTGGCGCTTGGCGATGTCGTGGGGCAGCCACCACGGGTACGGGGGACGCGAGCCGACCGCCGCCGCGGCCGGAAACCCGGTGATCTCGGACCAGCGCGGGCTGACCTGCAAGACCGTGCCGTTCGCGTCGAGGGTCATGACGCCGTCGCGCAGGGAATGCAGCACTGTCCGGCCGAGATCCCGTTCCTCGCGCAACTCGGTGATCAGACGTTCCCGTTCGGTGTCAGCCTGTTCGAGTGTGGTGTTCACCCGGGTGAACACCACGTAGAGGGCTCCGAGCAACGTGAGGATGCCGACGGTGACCAGCAGCCCCTCCGCCGAGGACGGGTTGGATCCGCGCAACGCGGTCAACATGATCCCGACCAACAGGACCGTCAAGATCGCACCGGGTGCCACCCGCCGCAGTAGCAGGGCGCCGATGCCGCGGCGGGCGAAGACCCGGAGGGGCGGCAGTTCCGGCCGGCACACCAAGATCGAAACCCAGAGTATCGCGAACGAGATGGCCGCGGTGATCGATATCGCGGTCGGGGCGTCGCTGCCTCGCAGGTAGGTCAGCTCGTAGGCATAACTGGTCAGCGCAACGATCGGGATCAGCCCGGCGGCGGGCACCAGCAGCCGGGCCGGTCGGCTCAGCTGCCGGGGTCGGGCGTCCAGCAGCGCCAGCGCGAGGCCGAAGACCATCGAGCCGAGCCCGGCGAGAATAGGAGAATGGGCAGCGCCGTCGGCGGCTGCCCAGGCGCGCAGCCGGCCGGGGAACACCATCACATCGATGCCGATACGCCGGCCCGTCGTGTGGTCCGCCAGGATCAGAGCGCCGATCAATGCCGCCGACAGTGCGAGGATCGCGCCGGCCCGCCGCCGGGCCGTGTGAGCGTGGCGTGGCGCGACCAGCCACAGCGCCACTGCCAGCAGCAGCAGGCACACCGCGGTGGCCGGCTGCATCACCGGCCCCGCGGGCAGGATCCGGGCAAGGTCGCGCAGTCCTAGGCCGTACCCGAGCAGGGTGACACCGCCGATCAGGACGCACCAGCACGCAGCGCCGCGGGCATACCGCCGGGCCGCACGCGATTCGCTAACTTCACCAAGGTCGGAGGTCATAAATTATAGTATTAAGCCCATTCTTCTCCGGGATGCTCGGTTGTGAAGTTGCCCGTGGCGGACTCCTCAGCTCACAGGGTGGCAGCGAACATGGTTCAGACCTCGTTCAGTGATGACGTTGTGGCCGGCGTAACCGGTGCGGCGACGCGCCGTCGAAAAGAAGCGAGCAAGCCGGCGGACACGGCCACACCGCCGGATGGGGTGTTCAGCGCGGATCTGCTGGCGAAGATGAGTCACCAGTTGCGCAGCCCCTTGGCGGGTATCACCGGGCTGACCCGGATCATGCTGCTCAAGGCCAGGACGAGTCAGGCTGACCCCACGAAGCTGGTCCAGCAACTGGAGATGATCCGGGCAAGTGCCCAACGGTCGATGGCCACCGTCGAGCGGGTGCTCGACGTAGCCAAGGTCGAACTCGCCGCAGCGGCAGCCGAGTTCAAGCCCGTCGATCTGCGTGCACTGCTCACCGAGGCGGCGGGCGCCTCGTACCAGATCGCCGAGCAGCGCGCGACGGTGATCAGCGTGGACATTCCGCTTCAGCCGATCGTGGTGGCCACCGACCCGGAGATGCTGTCGCGGTTGCTGCACGAGCTCCTGGACAACGCGCTGAGGTTCGCCGACCCGACCGAAGTCCACGTCGCGGTGGGCTCCAGGACCGGGCAGGTCGCGATCGAGGTGTCCGATGACGGTGCCGGGATCCCGGACAAGGACCAGGTGCGGATCTTCGAGGCGTTCGAGCGTGGCAGCGGGGCCGCGCAGGCAGCCCCGGACGGCATCGGCATGGGCCTGTACCTGGCCCGCAAGATCGCCAACCGGTTGGGGGCGGTGCTCAGCGTGTCCAGTCAACCGGGCGCCGGCAGCACCTTCACCGTCGCCTTCGGCGAACCACCCGCACTCTCCGCGCCCGGACCCTGCTCCCAGACAGGCGGCTGAGCATGGCCACCGTGCTGATCGTCGACGATCGCCCGACCAACCTCGTGATCGCCCACGAAACGCTCGACCTCGGCGGGTACGAGGTCATCGAGGCTGCCGACGGTCACGACGCGCTCGCCGTCGCCAAGGACCGCCACCCCGACGTCGTCGTGACCGACGTGATGATGCCCGGCGTCGACGGGTTCCAGCTCGTCAGCGAACTGCGCTGCGATCCGCGGACGGCTGACATCCCCGTGCTGCTCTACACCGCCCACTACAGCCCCGAGGAGGCCCTTCCGCTGGCCGCGTCGTTCGGGGTGACCGGTGTGCTGTCCAAGGCGGGCGACCCCCTCGAACTGCTCGACGCGGTCGCCCGGGCGCTGCACGAGCACCCGCCCAGCGGGGTCGCGGCGGCACACCCGGACTTCGGTGAACGGCACCTGTATACCGTCAATGCCAAACTCATGGAGAAGATCGAAGCGCTCGACGAGAGCAACGCGACCTTCTTCGCCATGGCGCAGGAGTCGCCGGTCGGCATCGTGATCGGCGATCGCGACGGGCTGGCCAGCTACGCCAATCCCCGGCTCGGCGACATCACCGGGACCAGCGCCGTGGACCTGCTCGGACAGGGCTGGTTGCGCTGCTTGCCCGCGGTTCACCGCCGCGCACTGCACACCGGCCCCGGTGACAGCCTCGACCCCACCATGACGGACCAGCGTTTCCGTGAAAAGCTCACCTCCTCCGACGGCCGCACGTCCTGGCTCAGCGTCCTCATCCGCGCCATCCGCGACAGTGAACACCGGATGACCGGATTCATCGCCATGATCGACGACATCACCACCATGGTCGAGGCCGACGAACGTCACCGCGCCGAGGAACGCGACCGTGAGATCGAGGCACGACGGCAGGTGACCGCTCGATTCGACAGCCTTGCCCGGCTGTCCGGCGGCGTGGCCCACGACTTCAACAACATCCTGGGCATCATCCTGTCCTACGACGAGTTCGCCAGGGACGCCATTCTCGACGCCGTCGGGACCCGGCTCACCGACGAGGACGCCCGGGCGATCACCACCGATCTCGACAAGATCAAACAAGCCGGGGAGCGCGCTTCCCGGCTCGCCCACCAGATGCTCGCCTTCGGCGGCCGGGAGGTCGTCACCCCCACCGTCGTCGACGTGAACACCGTCATCAGCGACCTGCACGACACCTTCACCGGCACTCTGGGCGAACACGTCAGCTTCACGACCCGGCTGGACCCGGCCCTGCGCGCCGTGCGCATCGACCCCGGCCAGCTCAGCGAGATCCTGACCAACCTCACCACCAACGCCAACGACGCGATGCCGGACAGCGGTGCGTTACGCATCGAAACCCACGACGCGGATCCGGACCCCGACACCCACCTGCACGGGCTGCCGGCCGACCACTACATCCACATCGCAGTGACCGACAACGGCGAAGGGATGACCGCCGACGTCGCCGGTCAAGCCATGGAACCGTTCTTCACCACCAGACCCCGTGGCCAAGGCACCGGTCTGGGCCTGGCTACCGCGTACGGCATCGTCAAACAAGCCGGCGGGGAACTGGTCATCGAATCCGAACCGGGCACCGGCACCACCATCCACCTGTACCTGCCCGCCACCGAGCAACCCGCTCCACCGACCGAACGCCCGTCGCCCGTGGTCCCGTCGTCCGGGCAGACCATCCTGGTCGTCGACGACGAGGAGGGCCTGCGCGCCATCGTCACCCGCATCCTGACCGTCGCCGGCTACCACGTCCGCACCGCCGCCACCGGCCACGAGGCAGTCACCGTCGCCGACAGCGATCCTGGCGTCATTCACGCCCTGGTCACCGACGTGGTGATGCCGGCCATGAACGGCCGTGAACTCGCCGAAGCCTTGCATACCACCCGACCCGACATGCCCGTGCTCTACCTGTCCGGCTACGCCGCACCCCTGATGACCGAACAGGGCCTCCTCGAACCCGGGGTCACCGTCCTCGGGAAACCCTTCACCAAGACCGAGCTTCTCACCACCCTGAAAGCCGTCCTCGACAGCAGTCACCAGTCCTCGATGCGGTTGCGATGACCGATCAAGCCGGGGGGCAAGAACCCTGCGGCTGAGTGTCGCCACCGGCGTGGTGCCCGGTGGCGGCCGCCGCGTTTCCCCGCTTGCTGCGGAGCGTGTGCTTGCGGCGTAAGTGTAGTTTCGGGGCGTGTCGGTCATAGCGGCGTCGCTGGGTGAATTCCTCCGGTCGCGGCGGGAGCGGGTGTCGCCGGCCGAGGCCGGGCTGTTCGCCGGGCGGCGGCGGCGGGTGCCCGGTCTGCGGCGGGAAGAGGTCGCCGGGCTGGCCGGACTGAGCACCGACTACTACGCCCGGCTCGAGCAGGGCCGGCACGCGGAACCGTCGCCCGGGGTGGTCGACGCGCTGGCCCGGGTGTTACTCCTGGACGACGGCGAGCACGCGTACCTGCGCCGCCTGGCCGGATCCGCACCCGAGCCCGCGCCCGTCCGCTCGGTGCGGCCGGCCACGCTGCGGGTCATGGCCGCCCTGGGTACGACGCCGGCGTTCGTCCTCGGGCCGGCCTTCGACCTGCTGGCCAGCAACCGCGCCGGTCGCCTGCTCTACGCCGACTTCGACGCGATGCCGCGCCCGGACCGCAATGTGCTGCGGTGGATGCTCACCGAACCGGCGAAGGCGCTGTTCGGGGCGGAGTGGTCGCCGATCGTGGCCGAGATGGTCGGGCTCTTCCGCCGGCGCGAGGGCGAGCCACCCCGCGATCCGGCGGCGGCCGGGCTGGTGGCCGAGCTCTGCCGGACGAGCGACTTCTTCCGCACGGTGTGGGCCGACCGCACGGTGGTCGACGGCAGCCGGCCGATCAAGCGGTTCCGGCACGCGCTGGCCGGCCCGCTGGACATGACCGTGGAGACGCTGGAGATCCCGCAGGCGCCCGGGCAGCGGCTGGTCGTGATGACCCCGGACGACGAGCGGGCCTGGGCCGGGCTGGTGGGCCGGGCCGGTCCCGATGTGACGGCGATCCCAGACCTTCCTGGGCGGGGATGACCCGGGCGTACGCGCTTAGCGTTCCCGGCATGGCTGAACTTTCCATCATCAATCCCGCCACCGGCGCCGTCTTCGCCCAGGTTCCCGACCTCACCGTCGAGCAGGTGGACGAGACGGTCGAGGCGGCCGCGTTGGCGTTCGGCACGTGGCGGCAGGACGAGGAGTACCGGCGGGCCTGCCTGCGGGCCTGCGCCGACGCGGTCGAGGCGGCGGCCGGCGAGTTGGCTCCGCTGCTCACCGCCGAGCAGGGCAAGCCGCTCTCCGAGGCCCGCCGCGAGCTGACCGGCACGACCGCCTGGCTCCGCTACTACGCCGACGTCGAGCCGGAGCCCGAGGAGTTGCCGAGTCGCCTGCCCGGCCGCGCCACCCTCCAGCGGCGGCCGCTCGGCGTGATCGCGGCGATCGCCCCGAACAACTTCCCGGTGCTGATCGCGATGGCCAAGGTCGCGCCGGCGCTGCGGGTGGGCAACACGGTGGTGCTGAAGCCGTCGCCCTACACGCCGGTCACCACCGCGCGGGTCGGGGAGCTGCTGTCCGATGTGCTGCCGGCCGGTGTGCTGCGGGTGGTGACCGGCGGCGACCAGGTCGGGCGCCGGATGACCGGGCACTCGCTGGTCCGCGGGATCAGCTTCACCGGCTCGACCGAGGTCGGCCGGGCCATCGCCGGCGTGGCCGCGGGCGACCTGAAGCGGCTGACCCTGGAGCTCGGCGGCAACGACCCGCTGATCGTCCTGGACGACGTCGAGCCGGCCGGGGTGGCCGAGGAGATCTTCTGGCGGGCATTCAACAACAACGGCCAGGCCTGCGTCGCGCCGAAACGGATCTTCGTACCGGAGGCGCGGCGGTCCGCGTTCGTCGACGCGTTCGCCGCGCTGGCGTCGTCGGCCCGGGTGGGCGCCGGGGACGCTCCGGACGTCCAGCTCGGACCGGTGAACAACGCGGCCCAGCGCGACCGGGTGGCCGAGCTGGTCGCCGACGCCCGCGCCCACGGTGCCACGATCGTCACGGGCGGCGAGCAGCCGTCCGGCGACGGCTACTTCTACCCGCCGACCATCGTCACCGACATCGACCCGGGCGACCGGCTGGTCGTCGAGGAGCAGTTCGGCCCGGTCATGCCGGTGATCGGCTACCGGTCGGTCGACGACGCCGTCGGCTGGGCCAACGCCGGCAGGTGGGGGCTGGGCAGCTCGGTCTGGGGCGCCGACGAGAAGCGCGCGATCGCCGTGGCCGACCGGATCGACGCCGGGGCGAGCTGGGTCAACACCCACACCGCACTGTCCCCGGCGTTCCCGATCGCCGGCATGAAGTGGAGCGGCCTGGGCGCCGAGGGCGGCCTCCGCGGCCTCGACGGCTACACCGCCTTCCAGACCCGCTACGTCGCCTCATGACAGCGGGTTTTCCGGCGGCACGAACCCGGGACCTGGACCGTGCTCATCGCCTCGTCTCGTATCGGGTCAGGACCACGCCGCCGGGAAACGTCCGCGTCTCCACCAGGTTCAGGTTCACCCAGCTGTCCAGGGCCGTGAAGAACGGCGTGCCGCCGCCCAGCAAGACCGGTGCGGTGAGCAGCACGTACTCGTCGATCAGCCCGGCCCGCACGGCCGCCGCGGCAAGTGTGGCGCCGCCGATGTCCATGCGGGCGCCGTCTTCGGCCTTGAGCCGGGTGATCTCGGTGACCGCGTCGCCGGTGACCAGGCGGGTGTTCCAGTCGACCGGGCGGGTCGTCGAGGAGAACACCACCTTCGGCATGTCCCGCCAGCGGCGGGCGTACTCGATCTCCGCCGGTGTGGCGCCGGGCTGCTGGTCGGCGGTCGGCCAGTGGGAACTCATCGTCTCCCACAGCCTGCGCCCGTACAGCGCCAGGCCGGTCGCCTCCACCCGGTCGGACCACCACTGGAACAGCTCGTCGCTCGGTGCGCTCCAGCCGAGGTCGTCGCCGGGTGCGGCGATGTAGCCGTCCAGGCTCAGGTTCATGCCGAAGATCAGTTTCCGCATCGTGCCGGCCTCTCGTCAGTCGGTATGCCGATCGTCCTCATGATCGCCGGGATCGGCGGCGTCATCGCCACGAACGCCGGCGGAAAATTCGGTCGGGCAAGATGTTCGCGGAGCCGTCGACGAAGGGACAGCATGACCATCGATGATCTCCGGCCCGCGGAGTTCCCGTTGACCACATACCAGCGTGACATCTGGGTCGCGACCGCGCTGCACCCGGATTCGACCGGGTACAACGTGGCCGACCACCAGCGGTTCGAGGGGGTGGTGGACCTCGAGCGGCTGCTGCGCTGCGTGCGGGACGCGTTCGGCGCGGACGACGCCTGGCGACTGCGGTTCGGTGAGCGGGCGGGTGTCCCGTACCAGTGGCTGAGCGACGAGCCGCCGCCGGTGAGCGTCGTCGACCTGGGCGGGCAGGATCCGGCCGAGTGGATCGAAGCCGCTCTACGCCGGCCAGGTCCGCCGGTTCGGGCGGTCGTGCTCGTCGTCAGCCCGTCGGTCACCCATCTCTGCGTGTTCATGTGGCACATCGTGGCCGACGGATGGTCCGGCGCCTTGCTCAGCGAGTGGATCTGGCGCGCGTACCAAGGTGCGGCGCCCGCGCCGGTTCAGCCCTTTTCGGCGTACGGGCAACAGGAGCGCGCCTATCGCGCGTCGCCCGCGTGGGAGACGGACCGCGAGTACTTCCGGGCCGCTCTGGACGGGGTCGAGCCCACGTTGTTCGGTCGCCGGGCCGGGGCGCGGAGCGAACGCCACGCCGTCACCCTCGACCACGCCATCGCCGACGCGATCCGCGACCGCGGCCACAACCTGTACGCCTACCTGCTCGCGGCGTTCGCCATCGTGCTGTCCCGGCTGCACAACTCCGGCGAGGTGGTGCTCGGCGTGCCGCTGCTCAACCGCCGGGGCGCGCAGAAGAGGATCATCGGTCAGTTCGCCAACACGTTGCCCCTGCGCGTCGGCATCCCGGATCGCGAGCGATCGCTGGACGAATTCGTGGCCGACGTCGGGACAGCGCTGTTCGGCCTGCGACGGCACTCCCGGCTCGCCCTCGGCGACGTCCCCCGCGACCCGGCCGGTCAACTGTTCGATGTCACGGTCTCCTACCTGCCCACCGCACCGGCCGAGACGGCGGGTGGAGTCACCCGCACCCGGAGGCCGTGGGCCGGCCACCACCCGACCGACGCGATGAACGTCTACATCTGGGACCGCGGGCGCGGCGCCGACCTGGAGATCGACCTGTGCTCCGCCCGCGATGTCCAGCCCGTCCTCGAGTTCTTCGAGCAACTGCGCACTGTCATCGGGAACGGGCTGCGTCCGGGCCAGACGCCCACCGGCATCGCGTTGACGGCGGACATCGCCGTCGCGCGGGGACCCGAGATCGCCTATCCCGCCGACGCCACCGTGCATGGGCTCTTCGCGCGGCAGCGGGCCCTGAGCCCGGACGCCACGGCCGTGGTCGACACGGCCACGGGTGAGACCCTCACCTACGCGGAACTCGACGAGCGCGCGGAGCTGGTGGCGCGGGGGCTGCACGCGGACGGGGTGCGCCCCGAGGACCGGGTCGCGGTGCGGATGCGACGCGGCGTGCGATTGCCGGTCGCGCTGTTCGGCGTGCTGAAAGCGGGCGCCGCCTACGTGCCCGTCGATCCCGGCTATCCCACCGAGCGCATCGAGTTTCTGCTCGCCGACAGCCGGCCGGCGGCCGTCATCGGGGACGGCCCGCTGCCGCGTTCCGATACCGCCGCCGTGGCCGGAACGGGACGCCTGGCCTACGTGATCTATACCTCCGGCTCGACGGGGCGGCCCAACGGGGTGATGGTCGAGCATCGATCGGTGGTCAACCGGTTGCGGTGGATGCAACGCGCCTACCCTCTCGACGCCCGCGACACCTTGCTGCAGAAGACGCCGACCTCGTTCGACGTGTCGGTGTGGGAGCTGTTCTGGTGGTCGCTGGCGGGGGCGCGGCTTGCGGTGCCGCCGCCTGGGGCCGAGAAGGATCCGCGGGAACTGCTGCGCGCCGTCGCCGAGTACCGGGTGACGGTGCTGCACTTCGTGCCGGCGATGCTCGGCCCGTTCCTGGACCTGCTCGTGTCGGATCCGCTCCTCGTGGACCGGTGTGCCTCGCTGCGGCTGGTGTTCTCCAGTGGTGAGGCGCTGACCCCGGAGCTGGTACGCCGGTTTCATCGCGTCCTCGGCCGTCTGCCGGAGCCACCGCGACTGGTGAACCTGTACGGGCCGACCGAGGCCACCGTCGACGTGTCGCACTTCGCGTGTCCGGCGACGCCCGGCGACCTGGTGCCGATCGGCAAGCCCGTCGACAACACCCAGCTCTACGTCCTCGACCGGTGGGGCAACGCGCAGCCGACCGGCGTCGCGGGTGAGCTGCACATCGGCGGCGTGCAGGTGGCCCGCGGATATCTGGACCGGCCGGACCTGACACGCTCGCGGTTCCTCGACGACCCGTTCACGCCCGGCGGCCGGCTGTACCGGACCGGCGACATCGTCCGTCTGCTCAGCGACGGCAACCTCGAGTACCTGGGCCGCGCCGACGCTCAGGTGAAGATCCGCGGCAACCGGGTGGAGACCGGCGAGGTGGTGAGTGCCCTGCGCACGGTGCCCGGCGTCCAGGACGCGGTGGTCTTCGCCGCGGGCGACACCCGCCTCATGGCCTGCTTCGTCGCCGACCGAGACATCACGCCCGGTGAGCTGCGCGCGGCGCTGGGCCGTTTCCTGCCCGACTACATGATTCCCGCCGGGTTCCGGCGCATCGAGGCGGTGCCGCTGTCACCGAGCGGAAAGGTGGACCTGAAAGCGCTCACCGGCCCGGAGCCGGCCGGTGCGCCGCCCCACCGGGCACCGGCCGGCGAGAACGAGGTGATCCTCGCCCAGGAGTGGGCCGCGGTGCTGGGAGTCAAGCGGGTCGATCCGACCGCGGACTTCTACGCGCTCGGCGGGGACTCGCTGCTCATGCTGCAGGTCCGCGCGGCCTGCGAGGCGCGGGGCCGGTTCTTCTCGCTCGCCGATTTCGCGGCGAACCCGACCGTGGCGGCCCTCGCGGCGAAACTCACCAGCGGCCGGGCGGACTCCGACCGGCCGGCCGCCGTGCGGCTGGCGCGCATCGAGCCCTGCACTCAGGACTGCCGCGACGACGCGGCGCCGACCGTGAGCCGGGCACTGCGGGCGCTGCGGTGGTCGGGTGTGACGGTGGTGTTCCTCGGTGGGCTCATGATGATCCCGCTGGTGCAGCGCTGGCTGCCGCGCCGGCAAGGGGCGCTGCTACGCCGGTGGGTCGGCGCCGTGCTGGCCTGCATCGGGTTACGGGTGTCGATCGACGACCCGGGGCCGGCCCCGGGCGGTGAACTTGTCGTGGGTAACCACGTCTCCTGGCTGGACACCGCGCTGATCTGCCTGGCCCGCCGCGGCCACCCGATGATCAAGACGGAGGGCGTGGACTGGCCCCGGGCGCTCGACCGGGCCCTGCGCCGCCTCGGCACGGTGTTCTTCGACCGGGACCGGCCGGAGGCGTTACCGTCGGCGCTGCACGAGGTCACCGGGTTGCTCGCCGACGGCGGCCGGGTCCTCGCGTTCCCGGAGAGCACCACCTACTGCGGGAAGCATCACGGCACGTTCCATCCGGCGCTGTTCCGCTCGGCGATCGACGCTCAGGCCGCCGTGCAACCCGTCGAGATCCGCTATCTCCTCGGCGACGAGCGGCCCACCGCGGTGCCGGCCTTCCTCGGCGACGAGCACGTGTTCGCCTCACTGCGCCGGATCATCGCCACCCGGGGGCTCACTGCCCGGGTCAGCTTCCGGACCGCCTTCCCGGCCACCGGCGACCGGCGCGAGCTGGCCCGGCGGGCGCACGACAGCGTCTTCGCTCACCCCGGCGGGCGGTGAGCAGTCGAACCCGCCGACCAGCACCCCCGGGGAACAGAGCATTGGCCGGGCTGTCCGTCACGGTGGGCTCGACACAGAAGTTGACGCGGGTTCTCAGGAGAGGAGGGCGGGAGTGCGGAGCGCGCTCCAGCCCAGTACCCCGGTGACGGATTCCAGGGGTTTGCCGACGACCAGGCCGTCCGCGCCGATGGTGAAGCAGTAGACGTCCTTGCTGTGGTCGCTGTTGCGCATCTTGACGATGTTCAGCGCCCGGCCGGTGGAGGAGTTCATCTCGATGTAGCGCAGCAGGATCACGTTGTGGAACAGGAACATGACTCCTCCGATGGGTTCCGGGCTGGGTCCCAGTGCGGTGGTTTCGCTGGTGATGAGCAGGGTGGCGCCGGCGGCTCTGATGATCCCGGTCAGGCTGCGCGCATAGGCGGGGAACCGGTCGGATTCGCGGGAGGCGAAGACCATTTCGGCGAGGCTGTCGATCACGACACGGTGGACGGCGCCCTGGGCGAGCTCGGTACGGATGCGGTCGGCGAGCAGGTCCAGGTCGAGTTCGCCGAGCGGCACGTGGTGCACGACCAGATGCCCCTCGGCGCGGGCAGCGCCGAGGTCCCAGCCGAAGGAGGCTGCCATCTTGACGAGTTGGTCGGCGGTGTCCTGGAAGGTGACGTAGAGGGAGCGTTCGCCCTGGTCGATGCCCTCGGCGACGAACCGTAGCCCGGCGATGGTCTTGCCGATCCCGGACGGTCCGAGGATGACGGTGGCCTCGCCGGTGCCGATCCCGCCGCCCATGAGGTCGTCGAGGCCGGGAATTCCACTGGGGATCCGGCCGGTGACCTCCTTCGCCGTGCCGGTGTCGAGGGTCTCGATGCGGGGGTACACCTCGAGCCCGGCCGGGGTGATCCGGAAGGTGTGTTTGCCTTCGAGGTGGTGGGTGCCGCGCATCTTCACCACTCGCAGCCAGCGCCGATCGATCGGCTCGCGGGGCTCGTAGGCGAGGTGGACGATGGTGTCGGCCAGGGAGAACTCGACCCCGGACGCCATCTCGGCGGGGGTGTACTCCCCGATCAGCAGCAACGCCGCCTCGCTGTGGGCCAGACGGCTGATCAGGTCGTAGAACGCCATTCGCAGCTCGCGTTCGCCGGTGAAGTCCCGCAACGCCTTCGCGCTGTCGATCACCACCAGCGCGGGATCTTCGTCCATCGCCTTGCGCGCCACCTCGTCGACCAGGGGCCCCATCCGGCCGGGCCGGTCGTCGCGGATGAGATCGCCGAGGTGCAGGTACTCCACCCGCGGGCCCAGCGCCTCGGGGTCGAAAAAGTCGAACAGGTCCAGGTGCCGGACCAGTTTGGAGTGCGGCTCCGACAGGGTCGTGTAGTACACGGCGCGATGCTGCGGTGTGGCGTTGGCGAAGCACATCTGCTGGGCCAGGATCGTCTTACCGGTCCCCGGCGCCCCGGCGAGCACTGTCACTGAACCGGGCTCGAGCCCACCACCGAGCACCACGTCAAGTCCGGGAACACCGGTCGACAGTCGCTTCACGTTCGGTCCGCCTTCTGTTCCATGAGCGCGTGCGCCACCGTCAGAAGCTGTGGCGATTTCCAGGGTTTGGCCAGCACCGCATCGGCACCGTCGGCCAAGTGGGGGTCGCCGGACACGGCAAGAATCGGTATCTGCGCGGTGACCGGGTCACCGCGCAGCCGGCGAATGAGTTCGACTCCGCCCATGACGGGCATCATCATGTCGGTCACCACCAGGTCCGGCGGTGACCGATGCACCATCTCCAACGCGGCGGCCCCGTGCCCGGCGTCGACCACCTCATGCCCGGCCCGCTCGAAGACCCGCCGCAGTACGTACCGCACGTCCGGCTCGTCATCCACTACCAAAATTCTGAACAACGAGATCCCCACCCCGCCCGTGAACGCCACAGCGTCACCGCCGTCGCCCGCCCGCTCGACCGGACACCCCCCGCCCTTCCGCGGTTCAGAAATGGGCAGCGAATAGCCGGAACCCTCAAGCAACCACGCTACACTAAAAGATTATTTGTACCAATTTGTCCGGACACCTGACGTAGCCGCGTCACCCCGTCCAGCCGACGGCGCAGGTGGACCCGTCGCGGGCACATCCCCACCGATCCGGTCACCCGCACGCGAGCAAAGGTGGTCAGGACCTGCGCTCAGCCTCACGACGACCGCGCTTACCCAACGGAACCTCGGCCAGATCAACCGTCTGCGTGGACACGAGCTTGATCGGATAACCGCGCCCGGCCATCCACGCCACCGCCTTCGCCTCCGCCCGGGCCGTCACCCCCGGCACATCATCAGCCCTCTCCACCTCCTCGGCGAACCGGAACGTGAAGAACGGCCGCGCCGGCAAGTCATACGCCAGAAAACCCTCAGCCGAATACCGCGTAGCCATAAAATCGTGCTCCGCGGCCGCCGCCCGCAACTCCCCGAGCTGCGCCTCGCTCAACCCGTCGAAACTGCCACGCACAGTCACCCGCACCACCCGGCCCATGACCTTCACCCCTCCACCGCCCGACAACGTCGGCCAGTATCAGCCCCCCAGGCACACAGCGACACCGGATTAATCACGGCCAGCCGATCTCGTCCAAGAACTCATCGACCGCCACCACGATCCGCGCCAGCACAGCGATCGTGTCGGTCAACGGACCCGGAACATACATCCCATGATCAGCGGCGGGAACCTCCACGACATAGGGCGACAACCGCCGCGCCAGACGGCTGTCCCACATTCGGTCAGCCGTCCCACCCACCAGCAGAAACGGCGCCGTCGCCCGCTCCAGCGCCGCCGGCACCCACGGCACCGTCAACACCGGCGTCAACCACACCGCCGGCAAACTCCGCTCCGCCGCCAAAGCCGCCGCGAACGTACCCAGCGACTTACCGATCAACAACGGCTGCCCGGACAACCCCGCCAACACCGGCTCGACCTCGGCGCGCACCCACTCCTCACGCGGCGGCGGCTCCGACGGCGGCTCCGCGGTCCACTCATGCCGATGCACCGTCGCCCCACGCTTCTCCGCGACATCACCCGCATACATAGGCAACGGAGCACCCGGCCCGAATCTCCGTCCGGGAACCACCACCGCGTCGGCCATGACTGACGCTAACCGGGCCGGAACCGAAACGCGATGCTCCGCGGATCAAGAACTTCCACCAGCCCCGCCGTCGCGGTGAGACCACCCAGCCGACCGAGCGCCTCCCCGGCCGACGAAACATCACTGAGCTGCACCCACACACCCTCGAAAGCCAGCCACGCATCGACCGTGAACTCGTCCGGACCCAGACCGTCGATATCACCGGAGACCGAAGCAACCACCCGGACGAGATCACCCCGCTGCTCGGCCACTCGCACCACCACCCGGTCAAAACGGTGATGACCCCGGAAATACACACTCGCCTCGGCCGGCTCGGCGAACGAACCGCTCGACACCTCGAGACCCGTCATCGCCCGCCAATCAGCCACCACCCACGGCAACCAATCAAGATCAAGCGCCGCCGGCTCCCCCGCCACCGGCTCCAACGGGATCGAACACCTCCACGTCAGCGCCGCCGGCACCCCCACCACGGGGTTGTCGAAAAGCAATCCGGACCAGCCACCGCCCCCGGCGGCGATCAGCGCGCGAGCCTCCAGCCCACCCTTGTCGTCAGCCACGGCCGGGAGTTTGCCACAACCCCCCGACACTTACGATGATCAACTCGCGGTCGGGTCGCGCACGGCCACCGTGAGCAGATGACTGCTCCCACCCAACAGACTCGGCTCCTCCTCGACCGCCCGCAGCATGTCCAGCAGAAGCGCCGGATCATCCAGGAATCCGGTCAACGCGGCCCCGCTCATCCACACCGGACTCTCCACCCCGATCAACCGGCGCAACCCCAGCCCAGCCTCTGCCACCTCGGCCGGAATCTCGTCCGGCCGATGGAAATAAGCGGTCGTGAACCAGCGCGGAACCCCCGCCGGATTCTCGTGCCGCCCATCGGCCAGATCCTGCTCGGCCCGCGAACGGAACCCCGGATCCCGATAGAAACCCTTCACGAACCCGTCGAACAACGACGCGAACCGGTTGATCGTTGCCGCGATCACCGGACCACCCGGCCGTACGACCCGGGCCGCCTCCCGCCACGCCGCGACTCGATCGGACCGTTCCTGCAGGTGATACAGCGGACCCAGCAGCAGAACCACATCGGCGCTCGCATCCCGGGGGTCGGGGACTAACGTTCGGGAAAGTCACGCTAAGGATGATCTTGACCGGAGCGTTCTCGGCGGCTCGCGGCCGATCCGCGCCGATTCCGTGACTTGTGATCTTGTGAAAACTAGCGGTTAGGCTGGTCAGGCGGCCTGGCTCTGGATGGTGACGAGCCGGAACGGGTAGGTGTACTCGGCGCCGCAACCGGCGCACCAGGCGCGGAAGAGGGCGCTGGTCGGGCTGTCGGCACCGGCCGGCTCGACCTCGTACCGCACGCCCTCGATCACGACGTAGAGCCGCGGCCAGCGGAGCCGGCAGATGCAGGCGCTCATACCGGCGCCTCGTTCTGGCCGGGGTCTTGAGCGCGCCACTCGCGGGGTTTGAGGCCGGTCGCGGCGGCGACCGCGGCGACTTCGGCGTGGTCGTAGGCGGTGCGGATGCCGGAGATGGACATGCCTGCGGCTTTCGCGAGGTCGGCCAGGGTGTACGGCCGTGGTGTCACGAACTCGCGGCCGTAGGCGATCAGCGCGCGGATGTGCCGTTCGGCCTGCGCGATGATCTGCCGCTGTTGGGCGATGGCGCTCAGCAGCGGGTCGTCGCCGGTCTCGTCGGTGATCAGCCGTAGTTGCTCGGCGTGTTCCTCTCGCTCGCGTACCGCTGTGGTGTACGCGTCGGTGGCGGCGTCGTTCTGCCACTCGTCGAGTTCGGTCTCCGGTGCGGGGAAGGTGTCCGGGTGCTCGGGCAGCGCAACGTCGAGGGCGGCGAGGTGATCGAAGATGTCGGATCTCATGGGTACAGTCTGCGCACTTTTTTGCGATGATCGCAATAGCTGACGGCAATCGCATTTTCAGCTCTCGCAGAAATGTTCAGTTGCGAGAGTTCTGCGAGAGCCCCGATCTTGGCCGCGTTTCCGCAGGTCGCGATTCGCAAAACACCTCTCAAAACTCGCGGCTTATGCGAGACACTTTTGAGAGACTGTCGGCATGACCTTGACGCATGATCGGGCCGCCGCGGCGGTCGAACGGCACGACTGCCCGAACTGCGGTGCCCCCGCCGGCAGCGCCTGCCGGACGCGGGGCGGCAAGACCCCCGCGAAGTACCACACCCCACGTTTCGTCCTGGTGTCCGCGTTGCGCGAGGAACTCGACGTGCCGGTGCCCGCCAACCGCGGACCCGGCCGGACGTGGAGCCAAGGGTCGGCGCTCGCCGTGGTCCCGGCGCCGCGGGCCGAGCGGGCGATCCGGATTGGGTACGCGCGCACGTCGACCGCCCGGCAGGAGTTGGCCAGCCAGCTCGAAGCGCTGCGCCGGGCCGAGTGCCACAAGATCTTCTCCGAGCAGATCAGCACCCGGGTCAAAGTCCGGCCGGAGCTGGAGAAGGCGCTCGCGCTGGCGCACCAGTTCAAGGAGGCCGCACCGGAGACCCCGGTGATCGTCACCGTGCACGAGCTCAAGCGCCTGGCCCGCAACGCCGCGGAGTTGATGACGCTCTCGGCCGACCTGCAGGCCGGCGGTATCCAGCTCGAGTTGCTCACCGGACCGCTCACCGGCATCTACGACCCGAACGGCATGGGCGCCATGTTCTTCGCCGTGCTCGCTGTCGCCGGGCAGATCGAACGCAACTACATCAGGGAGAAGACCCTGGAAGGCCAGGCCGTCGCGGCGGCCAAGGGCAACCACGGCGGCCGGCCGAAGGTCATCGACGACGACTCGCTCATCTTCGCCCTCGCGCTCAAGGCCAAAGGCGTCCCCGTTCCCGACATCGCGAAGAAGCTCACCGTCAAGAGCGGGAAGAACGCGGGCCGTCCCCCGTCGGTGGCCTCGCTCTATCGGGCGTTCGCCGAAGCCGAGCAGGCCGCCGCGGACGACACCGCGGCGCTACGGCCCAAACCCGCCCGGATCGTGACGGCTGACGAGGCGTTACGCGTGCACACCTGAACCCCGGTGTGCCAGCTCAGGTCACTGTCGTCTCACTGGCGAGCAGTAGAGCGGCGGCGGCACCGAGGTCGGGGCAGGCTGGTGTGGTCCAGGTGGCGGGCCGGTCGTGGTGGGCGTCGATGAGGATGGTGCTGCCGATGCCGGCCCGGGTGCTGGCGTGGATGTCGAAGTGCGGGTCGTCGCCGATCATGACGCACTGGTCGGGGCGGATGCCGAGCGCGGCCGCGGCGTGCAGGAAGATGGCCGGGTCGGGCTTGGCGATGCCGAGGACCGCGGAATCGACGATCGCGGTCACGTACGACGTAAGCCCGGCGGCGGTGAGCTGCTCGTGTAGCCGGCCGTCGTTGTTGCTGACGCCGGCGATGCGGTAGCCGGCGCCGGCGAGGGCGGCCAGAGCGGTCGCGGCGGTGGGCTCGCCGATGCTCCACAGCGGGGTGACCGCGTCGGCCTGGTGGACCTGCTGCCAGATCCGGGCGCCATCGCGGGGGTTCAGGCCGGCGTGCCGGGCCCAGGCGTCGACCTTGCGGTCGCTGTTCCAGAACGCGACCGGGTCGGCGGCCGTGGCGCCTTCCCAGACGGTGCGGCCGATCGCGCGGACCGCGACGCCGACGGCGAGCGGCTGCTGGTGTGCGTGGGCGGCGCGTTGGAACAGGGTGTCGTCGGGGTGGATCAGGACGCGGCCGGCGTCGATGAGGACCGCGGTCACCCGGCGCATGTCGACTCCCTGCCAGCGGCCGGCACCTGGTGCTGGTGGGTGGCCCAGTCGGTGCGGGCCAGGCTGTCGAAGAACAGGTGCCCGTCGTCGACGTCGAGCGGTTGGGGCTGCCACGGCTTGCCGTGCCCGGCGAAGTGCCGGATCCGGGCGGTGGTGAGGATGTCGCGGTGGGCGCCGGTGCGGCGTTCGGGTTTGCGCCAGTAGCCGGTGACGTTCCAGACGGTGTCGAGTTGCCGCCACCGGCCGGCGGCGACCGCGTTGAGGGCGTCCTGGTCGAACAGGCGGATGTCGTCGCGGTGCGTGAGCAGGTACGCGATGGCGTGCTCGCCGACGCGTTCGCGCCGCCAGGCGCCGAGGTCGATGAGCAGGACACCGGAGTTGAAGTAGGGCAGGGCGGGGTCGAGCCCGTCCTGTTGCCAGGTGGGCAGGCCGTAGGGGCTGGCGAGGGTGGGCACATAGTCGTCGCGGACGGCGCCGAGCAGCCGGCCGTGCAGGTCGGTGCTCCACAGGTCGGTCAGCGGGTGCCGGGTGATGGTGTCGCAGTCGAGGTAGATCACCCGGTCCCAGCCGGGCGGGAGCAGCTCGCCGAGCAGCAGCCGGGCGTAGACGCCGGTGGTGACCTGCGCGCCGACGGCGGAGGTGGTGGGCAGGCCCGCGAAGCGGGTCAGCTCCACCGGCGTGAAGATGACCGTGCAGTTCGAGGCGTTCCAGGAGCGCCGCAGCCGCTGACGGGTGTGCTCGGTCAAGTCGCTGGCCAGCACGACGACGTCCAGGGCCTCGCCGGGCGCGCTGGTGTCGATGATCGAGCGGACGGCGGCGGCGGTCGGCATCGCGTACCGCTCGTCGGTGCTGACCACGATCCGGATGCTGGTCACGGTCGTGCCTCCTGTCGGGTGAGCCCAGCGAGCAGGTGTTCCCACTGGCCGGTGATGGTGTCCGGGTGCAGCCGCTGGGCCGTGCTGCGGGCGGCGTGGCCGAGCTGGCGGCGGCGCGGCGGGTCGCTCATCAGGGCGCGTAGGGCCGTCGTGAGCGCGTCGAGGTCGCCGGGGGTGACCAGCAGGCCGGTGTGGTCATGGCGCACGAGGAACCGGACGCCGCCGGAGACGTTGAACGCGACGGCCGGGGTGCCGGCCGCGAAGGCTTCGGCGATGACCATGCCGAAGCCTTCGTGTGCGCTGGTCATCACGAGCAGCTGCGCGGCGGCGTACTCGCCGGGCATGTCCCCGGCTGGCAGCCGGCCGCGGAACACCACGGCGTCCCCGGCCGGCTCGGCGAGGCGGCGCAAAGTGTGTTCCTGCTCGCCATCGCCGATCAGGTGCAGCTGCCAGCCGGAGACGGCAGCGCGGGTGAACGCGGTGATGGCCAGGTCGAAGCGTTTGATCGCGGCGAGTCGCCCGACCGCCAGGACCCGGTCCAGCCGGGGCGGCGCTGCCGGTGGCGCGGCGGCGGAGAGCGGGTTGGGTATCCAGGTCGTCCGCAGCCGGGTGTGGGCAGCGAACGCGGCGGCATCATCGGGGCTGAGGAACACCCCGGCGTCCAGGTGCGGCCACAGGTCGCGAATGACGTTCAGGTGGTAGTGGCCGCGGGCGTACTCGTAGGAGCCGTGGTAGTGCCCGATCCGTACCGGCCGGGCGATGCTGCTGGGCAGGTCGTGCAGCCACAGACTCACGTGCACTGACGACATGATCGTCACGTCACCGGCGTCGATAATCTGGCGCATCTGCCGCTTGGCCGAGCAGAGCCGGCCAGGGTCGGCGGGCATGTGCGGTGGTGGCGCGTGCAGGACGGTGCGCCGGTAGCGGGGCGTCTCGGGCGGCCCGGCCGGGTCCGGGTTCGCGTAGAGGCCGACGACGTGGACCTGGTGGCCGCGTCCGGTCAGGTGCTGGGCGAGGGTGTGGGTCGCGGTCTGGATGCCGCCGACCGCGTCGATGTCGTCGGCGACGAACACGATCCGCATGGCCTGCCCCCGGTGCTCAGGCCGTGGCCGGTTGCTGGCCGGGGACCGCCGTACGGGGCGCCGCCGCGGTGGTGGCTGGGCGGATCGCCTCGACGGTGAACGCCTCGTGCGCGCTGTCGGGGAATCGGGCCAGGTGGGTGCCGGGCACCGTGGCGAAGTAGCGCGTCTCGGTCATGGCCATGCTCTGCGCGGCAGTGAACCCGGCGGCGTGCAGCAGCGCGGTCGTGCTCGCCGCGGTGAGCAGCACCTGGTGCTGGCCGAACTGGTAGGCCAGCCGGTTCGCGATGCGCCAGCGCAGCAGCGGCTCGCCCGGATCCCAGCCGTGCACGCGGGTGTCGAAGCCGATCTGGGCCTGCAGGCGAGGGTCGTCACGGCCGTCGAGCAGGGCGGTGACGATGGCGGCGTCCGGGGACACGACCCGCACAGGGGCGCCGGGCCTGAGCACACGGCGGAACTCCGCCAGCATGCCGGCCAGGTCGTCGAGCGGGAAGTGCTCCATGACGTGCTCGGCCAGGATGCCGTCGACCGACGCGTCCGGCAGCGGCAGCCGCTTACGCAGGTCACAGCGGAATATCCGGTCGCCGTGTTTGAGATCGATGCCGATCCAGCCGGCCTCGACGGTGCGGCCGGAACCGATCGACAGCAGCACCGGCCCGCTGCGGCCGGCGAGGTAGCGGCGTAGCCGGCGCGCCTCGCGGCGGTGGGCGAACAGGTGATGAGCCGCCTGACCGACGGTGTCGCACAGGTCGCGCCAGATGTCGGCGCTGGTGAACGGCGGGAGTCCCCAGTCGCGCTGGTGGGGTTGGCGAAACGTTGCTTGGCGCATGGCGCAGCCTTTCGAGCAGGCAGAACACGGCAAGACGGATGAGGGCAGGGCGCGGCCCGGCCGCGGGAATCGCGGGGCAGGGTTGTGCGCCGGGTCGCCGCAGCGCGACGCCCGCGAGGGGTGAAGGGTGGGTCAGCCCAGCAGGTGGGCGCGGTGGGTGAGGATCCAGGTGGCCGCGGCGCGGTAGCCGCTGGCGTGGTCCTCGTCGCGGTGCACCGCGAACGCCGGGTCGCCGGCGCGGACGCGGGCCTCGATGTGCGCGCCGATGCTCAGCAGCCGGGCCGCGGCCAGATCGACCAGTTCGGCCGGGGTGACCTGCGGTCCGTACGCGTCGGCGAACAGCCGCAACCGGGCGGCCCGGTCCGGTTCGGTGTCCCAGCCCCAGGCAGGCAAGGCTTCGGTGGGGTGGAACGGCACGAACTGGTGCGCCGCGTACGCCAGATCCCAGGCTCGGCTGCTGGGGCCGGCGAAGTCCCAGTCGATGATCCCGGTGACCCGGGAGCCGTCGAAGACGATGTTCCACGGGGCGAGGTCCCGGTGCCCGACGCAGTCCGGCTCGACCGGGCCGGTGTAGTCGTGGCCGCCCCACCGGCCGGGCTCGGGCGCCACGAACCCCTGGCTGGCGTCGTGCAGCCGCCGGATCGCCGCGGCCACACTCTGCAGGGCCTCGTCGCAGCGCAGCTCGGCCGGCAGCGGCGGGTATCCGGTGTCGCCGGGCAGGAACGACAGCGTCTCCCGGGCGCCGTCGTCACTGACGGCGAGCACCTGCGGGGCGAGGTCGAAGCCGCGTTCGTGCAGGTGGGCAAGCAGGGCGTGGACGTTGCGGCGGCCGGGGCCGGTACCACGTTCCACGGTGTCGCCGCGGCGTTGCGGCGCGGCGAACCGGCCGCGGCTCATCGCGTCGGTCATCGCTCCACCTTTCCTGCCAGCGCCCACCCGGTGTCGACACCGTCCACGGTATCCGGTGCCGGCCGCCGGGCGAGCAGGGCGCGGTACAGGTCCTCCGTGCGGGCCACCATCCGGGCCAGGTCGAACCGGTCGGCGACCTCGGCCCGGCCGGCGGCGGCGAGCCGGGCCCGTTCGCCGGGCTGCTGGGCCAGGCGCAGCAGCGCGTCGGTGATGCCGCCAGCATCACCAGGGCCGACCATCAGCCCGGTGACCTGCGGGCGCACGACCTCGCGCAGCCCGTCGGTGTCGCTGACGATCACCGGCACCCCGCAGGCCATCGCCTCCACGACCGCCAACCCCAGCCCTTCGACGTGGCTGGGCTGCACATACACGTCGCAGGCGCGCAGCAGCCCGGCGACCTGGTCGTGGCCGCAGTCGACAATCCGGACCGCGCCGCCGAGCCGCAGCGTGGTGATCCGGGCCCGCAACTGGGCCGCGTACCGCCGGGAGGCGGAGCTGACGGTCCCGGCCAGCAGCAGCCGCACGCCCGGCAGCAGCACACGGACCTGCGCCACCGCGTCGAGCAGTTCCAGCAGCCCCTTGCGCGGCTTGAACCGGGCGATGCAGCCGATCACGAACTCGTCGCGCCCGACCCGCCACCGGCTGCGCGCGGCCGCGGTGTCACCGGGACGGAACCGGTCGAGGTCCACGCCCAGATCGATACGGTGCACCCGCCGCGCCCCGAGCTCGGCGGCCACCTGCCGGTAGTAGTCGCTGACCGCGATGTACGCGTCCACCGGCAGCGCGCTGAACACCAGCCGGCCCCGGCCGGCCCCGAGCGGGCCGTGTTCCCGGCCGACCTCGTGCGAGGTCACCACCAGCGGCACGTGCTGCTGCAGGCTGACGACCGCGCCGAGCACCGCGGTGTCCTGGCTGTTGGCGTGCACCACGTCCACGTCCTGCAGCCGCACCTCCCGCTGCAACGCCGGGAGCAGCCCGAACACGCCGTTCTCCCACGCCGACACGTCACCGCCGCGCTCCGGGCGCTCGCGCAGCACCGTGACACCACCGTCGACCTCCCGGGCCGGCGCGCCGGGCGCGGGGCTGGTGAACACGGTGACGTCGTGGCCGCGCCCGGCCAACCCCATCGCCAGGTCACGGCAGTAGCTTTCCGCCCCGCCGATCACCGGATGAAAGTTGGTGCTCAACATCAGAACCCGCACGACAAGCCTCCTTCTTCGACGCCGGCCTGCGCCCCGTCACGGCAGGCAACCGCCTACAAGCCAACCCCGTGCACCGGCCCGGTCGCGCTGGTGCGCGTGGTGCCTTCCGGAGCCCATCGGCGCCTATCACGGTTTCCCGGCACCCCATCAGGCGTTTACGCTGCGAACGCAGCCGGTAGCCGACTGCGTTCGCGGGAAAGGGGGATGCCCGGTGAGCGGCACCGTGGACCTGCTCGCGCAGCTGCTGGCCCGGCTGGGCTGGCGACCCGAACAGTTCGGCCGGCACCTCAACGAGTTCGCCGGCCGGCAGGGCCGGCCCGAGCGCATTCACCTCAAAACCCCGTACAAGTGGCTGGCCGGCGACGTTCCCCGCCCGCCGTGGCCGACGCTGGTCCCCGTGCTGCTGGGTCAGCTGACCGGCATCCACGTCACCGCGACCGCGCTGGGCTGGCCCGAGCAGGACCTGGTCGCGGTGCCCGCCGACGCGGGCCTGATCCTGCCGTGGACACCCGTGGGAGGGTTGCACGCCACCCGCACCGTCATCGAGGCTGAGAGTATGCACCGGCGCATGTTCCTGACCCTGATCGGCGCGTCCGCGACCTCACCGGCGCACGAATGGCTGATCGCTGCGGTCAGCGGCGACACCAGCCGCACCGCGGGCACCCACCTACCGCCGGAGATCGTCGAGCACCTCGACACCATCACCGACCGGCTGCGCCGCATGGACGACCAACTCGGCGGCACCCAAACCCTCGCCCTGGTCCGCCAGCACCTGGCCACCGTCATCGACTTGATCGAACAGCGCCGCTACGACGACACCGTCGGGCGCAGACTGCACACCACCGCCGCCGAACTGTTGCGCCTGGCCGGCTGGCTCTGCTTCGACGACTCCGCTCACCCGCAGGCCCAACGATTCTGGATCGCCGCCCTGCACCAAGCCCATACCGCCGGCGACCGGGCGCTGGGCGCCAACATCCTCGGGTTCATGTCGTGTCAGGCCAAAGACCTCGGCCAGGTCCGCTCCGCGGTCACCCTCGCCGAAACCGCCCGCGCCGGCTACCCGGCCGCCTCCCCACGGGTGTCGGCCATCCTCGACCTGCGCGCCGCCGAGGCATACGCCAACGACCGCGACACCACCCCGTGCCGTACCGCGATCGACACCGCCTTCGAGCACCTGGGCAACCCCCGCCCGCAGCACGGTGACCCCGCCTGGTCGTACTGGGCGACCGACGCGCAAGCCCATGCCCAAGCCGGCTACTGCTACCTCAAGCTCGAAGACTGGCCCCGCGCCCGCCACCACCTGCGCTCCGCCATCAACTCCCAAGGCGACCAGTTCAGCCGTGAAGGCGCGCTCCGCGACGCGCTGCTGGCCACCACCTACGCCCGCCAGGACCACCCCGACCTCGACAAGGCGCTGCACCTGGGCCGCCAAGCCGTCACCACACTCAGGGACCAGGTCACTTCCGCCCGCTGCGTCAAACACGTCCACCGGCTGGTCGTCAGCCTGCACCCCTACCGCCGCGACCCCAAGGTCCGGCACTTCACCGAACAGGCCCGGCCCCTGCTGCGCGCCTACGCCACCACCTAAAGCGCAACCCGGAAGAACCGGCAGCCGCCCACGGGTGGCGTGCTCACACCGTCAGTCGTCATCGCCGGCGTCGGCCTGAGCCTGAGCCGCCTGCTCGACCAGCGCGTTGACGGTCTACCGCCGCCCGACGGCCCGCGACCGATCGATAGGTGTCATACCGTACCGGTACGGTTGCGTTCGGCTAGTGAACGTCTCCGGAAAGGCTGACAACGTGGCCAAGCGCAGCAGCAAGGGACGCCGGCGCGAGCCGATCCGTCGATCTATCCCCGCAGCCCGGCTGTCCGCGCCGCGGACCGAGCCGCGCACGGATCTCACCCCGCGGCATCTGGCCGGCGGGTGGCCTCTCGACGGCGGGGTCCGGGTGCGGTTGGCCGAGCCCGCGGACATGTCGGCGGTGTGCGAACTGGTCGCGCTTGCCGGGGTGGCGCTGGAGCCCGAGGTCGTCCAGGCCGTCGATCGCGGGATCGCGGCCGCAGCGCTGCGCGCGGCCATAACCGGTGGCCGCGAGGCGTTCACCCGACACATGGCCGAACAGTTCATCGCTCATCAGGGCGGGGACATCAGCATGGCGTTTCAGCACGTCACGCTCGTGCTGGTGGCTGAGCACGACGAGCGCGGCGTCATCGGGGCAGCGGTCACCTACCCGCCGATCGCCGTGATCAAGCAGTTGATGGCGTACGGTCAGCGCGCCGGCGCGCGACCGCAGCAGGCCATGGAGATTCTCGGTTCCGGCGCCCTGGCCATCGCCCGAATCAAGGCCCTCGCCGTGGCCGAGGACCTGCGGGACTCCGGCATCGGCTCGGCGCTGCTGCACCGCAGCTGGCAGATCTTCGACCACAGCGGATACATGATCGTCTACGGGCAGGCGGCGGACTCGCCCGCGCTGCAACGCTTCTACCGCCGGCACCACTTCGAGGTGCTGGAGCCCGGCGCCGGGTTCGACCCGTGGGTGGTCTTCGGCATCCACGCCGACATACGGCCTGATCCCGGGGAGCGGACCTTCATCCGCCACCGCCCGTCAGAGTCCGAGCGCCGCCGGCAGCGCCCGGTTCCGGGGCCTCGCCGTCCGTCCCGCTACGACCCCGGCACGCTCGCCCTGCACGATGCACACCTGCCCTACCTGCTCGAGCGCGGCTCCGGCGAGCAACTGGCCACGCACTTCCTGCCGCTGTTGTGGGTCAAGCTCGCCGAAGGCAGACGGGCCAACTCCTGCGTCGACGCGTGCGCGACCCTGTTCCACGCCTTCGGGCAGTTCGGCATCGAGGCGGAAATCCTGCCGACCGGCGTGGTGGTCCACGACGGCGACGGCCAGCGAACCCAGTTCGCCACCGACCGGCCACACTGGTCGACCGACACCGAGTTCGTCGGCCACGCCGTCCTGGTCCTACCGCAGCTCGGCAAGCTGATCGACCCGACCGTCGAGCAGGTACCGCCGATCCGGGCGCTGGGCATGGGCCCGGTCATCGGCCGGATTCCACCCGAAGGCCGCGACGCACTGCGCCACGGTGGCGCCAGCTTCGGCATTCCCCGCGAGGAACTGCTCATCGAGTACGTGCCGGTCCACGCCGAGCACCTCAGCGTGCTCACCGAAGCCCCGCTGATGGCCGCCAACGCCGAAGCGCACCGACGCTCCGGCATCAACCTCGCCACCCTCGCGCTGAGCGCGCTACGCGCCGACGACGTCGTCGATCGGATCCGCCAGGCGCCCTTCCCCGGCATCCACGCCCTGCTCGACGCCGTCGGCAACGCCCCGATCGAACCCGACGGCGCAGGCGACATGCGCATCGCCCTTACCGACGACACCGGCGCCACCGTCAACATGCGACTCGACGACCTGACCTCACCACCCGCAACGCCAGCCAGGCCGCCACGAACCTGGTGGGGTGGCCGCCGCGAACGTTAGCCATCTCGGCCCCACGTACCCAACGCACGGTTGGCGGCACCCGCGCGCGAACCTGGGCCAGATCGCCCAGATCAACTTTTGCCCCTGCGCGCAAGATCGTTACTAATCAGCGTTTTCCCTGGTCAGCCATATCCGTTGATTTTTCCGCCAGGACTACGGGCACCCAAACCCGGAAGAACCGGCAGCCGCCCACGGGTGGCGTGCTCACACCGTCAGTCGTCGTCGCCGGTGTCGGCCTGAGCCTGGGCCGCCTGCTCGACCAGCGCGTTGCTCAGGTCCCGCAGGCCGGCGACCACGTTCCACTCCGGTAGGACCGCCGGGTCCAGGCCGCGGGCCTTCGCCCGTTCCCAGATCCGGTCGAGGTAGTCGTACAGCGCCTGCCGCGCGTGTAGCTGCGCGGCCCGGCCGGCCGGGTCCAGTTGGGTGAGGCCGGTCGCGTCGTGCTCGGCGAAAGCGTCGATCAGCTCGATCGCCATGCCCTGATGGTCCAGCGTGTCGTCGTCCACGTCGCTCATGCGGTAACTCTATGACGTCCGTCGATCACTGCGCGACCATGACGGGCCGGGCCGGGCCAGTCGCCACCGGCGTCCGCACCGGGAAAGGCCGGATGCTCCACGGGGGAAGAGCATCCGGCGCGACCACTATAGAGAGGACGGGCGGCCCGCAACCATCAGTCCTGCTCCTCGGGGTCGCTCTGGTCCGGGTCGCGCAGCGCACGCCACGCGCCGCCCAGGTCGGGCAACCGGAACGAGTAGTGACCATGGACGTTGATGTGCCGTCGCGTGTACGCCGACAGCCGGGCCACGTCCTCGTCCAGGACCGGGTAGCCCTGGGTGCGCAGTTCGGTCAACGCCCGATCGAGATAGACGGTGTTCCATAAAGTGACGCAGTTCAGCACCAGGCCCAGCGCGCCCAGCTGATCTTCCTGGCCGTCCCTGTAAGCCCGGTACAGTTCGCCCTTGCGGCCGTGGAACAGGTGCCGGCCCAGGTCGTGACGGCCCTCGTTGAGGTCGCGCATCCCCTTCATCTCCCGCCGATACGCGGGATCGTCGACGAGAGTGAGCACGTGCCGGGTCTTGAAGATCCGCCCGTACATGCCGAACGCCTCACCGAGCTGGGTCGGCCGGCCGTCACGTTGCAGCATCCGGATCACGTCGTGCGCGGACACGGTGCGGGTATGGATCGAGCAGACCACGCGCAGGATGAGCAGGGCCGACAGGACCCGGCCCTTCACCGCATCCCACGCGTCGTCGGCCAGCAACCGCGCCCGCGGATCGGCGAACCGGTCAGACACCCGGGCGAAGATGTCCCGGCGCTTGAGCCCGGTGTGGAACAGCTCCAGCACACAGAACACGTAGGCGTTGCGGTCCACACACCCCTCGGGCCGGTCCTTCGGGAACACCAGCTGGTTCCACCAGCCCCGCGGCACCAGCCCGATGTCGACCTTCCGGGCGTCCAGCCAGCCCTTCGGCACCCGGACCGTGTCGCCGGCGTCGATCAGCGCCGGCAGGTCCCGCATCGCGTTGACCACCCGCACCGCCTCGGCCGTCGCCCCGAAACTGATCACCTGACACAGCAACCGGATGAACCCGCGCACCGTGTTGAACCGCTCCACCACCTGCGCCCGCCACTGCCCGTCCGGCTCGGCGTCCTTCGGTGGGATGAGCTCCTGGACCGCCTCCATCGCCGTGCGCAGCTTCGCCCGCGACCCCACCGCAGACTCGATCGCGTCCCACACCACAGCGAGAGGCACCGCCTCACCCCAGGTCTCCGCCTCGAACAGCACCTGCACCGCCGCCGACAACACGCCGGCGTGCCGGGCCTGCCCCGGCGCCCGCTTCAACGTCTCCTTGTCCGAGCTGCGGCCCGCCCGGCCGATCAGCTCGCCGGTCATGAACACGTCGAACAGTTCCAGAGCGTCATCGGTCGCGGTGACCTCCAGCCACCGCACCGTCGCCAACAAGGTCGCGATCTTGCGGTGGTGCTTCAACGCCGCCAGCTTCGGCGCCTTCGCCTCGAACCCCGCCCGGGCCAGCTCGATCACCCGGCGCGTCGGCACCCCGGTCCCGGCCACATCCACCGCCCCCATGTGCAGCCCCGCGATCTCCGCCACCCGCTCCAGCGAGCGCACCATGCCCCGCCCGGTCGGATTCTTCGGCCCGCGCCGCCACAACTCCAACTGCGACCGGTGCTTGCCCTCCGGCACCTTCAGGATCTCCCGCAGCTCATCGGCCTGTTCCGCGGTGATCGCCTCGGCCAGGGCCACGTACAGCCGGAGCTCGGCCGCCTTCCGAGCACCAGCCACCTCGTCGCGCAGCGTCGTCACCCCGGGCAGCAACACCCGCTCGGCGCGCAACCGGGCCACCGCCGAGTAGAACAACGCCTTCGGCCCGTCCCCGGTCGCCCACGCCTGATCACCCACCCACGCCAGCAGCGAATCCCTCACCGCCGCATACGGGCGGTAGCCGTACACCTCACAGATCTCCGCCTGATGCTCGAACCGCGTCGGCTTGCGCTCCAGATACGCCTTCACACACGACGGGTCCGCCACCTCGATCTGCGAGGCCACGTAATCGACCACCACGCCTGGCACGTCGAGGGGATCATCCAGGAACCGGCCCAGATGGCGAACGGTCACCAACTGGAGGCTGAACCCCAACCTGTTGTGATCACCACGCTTGACCACCACCAGATCCCGGTCCGCATCGTCCAGGAAGAAAAACCGCTCAAGGACTGCCTGCTCCGGCGGCCCGGTGAACCGGCCGTAGACCGCCTCTTCGGCGGGAGTCAGAAAACTTCTCACGCCACATCAACGACCGCCACCATCGACGGTTATCGCTTGATCTTGATTGAAGTCGGCAAATCTCGCCCGGCTCACCAACGCCAAGATCATCCTTAGCGTGACTTTCCCGAACGTTAGTCCCCGACACCCATCCCCGGCAGGCAGATCCCGCGCGTCACCGAGCACCGCCCGCACACCCGGGAGTCGGGCCGCGGCCGAGACGTGTTCCGGCACGGGGTCGACGACGGTCACCTGATAGCCGGCGTCCACGAGCGGAGCCGCATATACCCCGGTCGCCCCGCCGACGTCGAGCACCTCGGCCGGGGCGGGCGGCAGCGTGCGAGACAGAACGTCCCACGTACGTAGGAACTCAAGACGCCGGGTGCCGGAAGTCAGGCGGTTCTGCTCACCACCGCGCAGGTAGTAGTCGAGGATCTCGGGCTCCATCATGCCGGCGATCGTCCAATGTGCGGCTGCTCCCCGGCGACCGATAAACGCCAAGCCTTCACTCTGTTGGTCGGAGTGGAGAGCGGCCCGAAGGGTCGCTTTTCTGATTATGAGGTTGATCTCGTCGTTTAGGGCATCCTAGGAAGATAGGAAGTGCGGCAGGGGCAGCAAGTCGGTCAAGGCCGAGACCGTGTGGGTGGGGCGGATCGATCCGGTGAGTGCCCGCCCGCGACGGTTGACGAAGACGGTCTCGATGCCCAGCGCAGCGGCGCCCACCAGATCGGCGGCCGGGGAGTCGCCGACATGGAGCACCTCGTCGGCGGAGCGGCCCAGGAGCTCGAGTGCCATTTCGAAAGGCTCGGGCCGAGGCTTGTACGCCCGGGCGTCCTCGCTGGTGACCACATGCTCGACCCGGATGCCGTGCAGCTCCAGAACGGCGTTCAGGGGCTCGCGGTCCGCGTCGGAGACCAGGCAGACCGGCACACCGACGGCGGCCAGGAAGGGGAGCGCGTCCGGGAACAACGGCGGCTCACCGAGCCCCCAGTCGCGCGCGTCGACCCGTACGCCGAAATGCTCGGCCGTCTCCGCGAGGCCGGCTGCGTTCAGCTCAGCGAGCGTCCGGAAACCGGGCCCGTGCGCCGCGTCGGCCATCGCCCACAGTCGTGCGGTCCAGAACCGCTCGATCTCGGCGGCCGGCACGCCGGCCAGCGCGGCGACGTCCCGCGCGACCGTGGCCGACTCGTCGTCCTCGACCAGAGTGCCGAAAACGTCCAGCAGAATCGCTCTGCGCATCGGGCCCATCCTCAAATGCGGCATAAGATCTGAACTCTGGACGTGGTGACGGTACCGATCGATCCTCATCGTCAAGGCCACCACCCGATACGGGTACGGACTCCGTAAGTCAACGGCAGCCTCGCCGTCCTCCGCCCAGCCACCCCACCCGATCGGTCACCACGGCCGGCCGGTACGCGATCGTGAACCGGCTCCGATCACCGACCTTCCGGCCTGGCTGTCCGAGCTGCCGGTGCTCGCGGGGACGACGCGGTCGACGCCATCGACCGCTGCCAGCGACGGCGATAATCTCAATCACGTGATCACCGTTGCGGGGGCGGAGGACCGCCCGAACATCGTCGACGCGCTCGTTGCCGCGTTCGTGAAGACAGGAATTTTCCGGGATCATGTCGAGATCCGTGGGGCGGCGCCGTCCTGGGTATGAGAAACCATCCGAGGACGGGAGAAAACCCATGCCGAAGTACCTGCTCATCGTCGACTACCGCAATGGCGTGTTCGACACCGGATTCGACGACTGGGAGCCCGGCGAGGTCAGGGCGCACCTCGACTACTACCGGGCCCTGAACGCGGAGCTGCTCGACAGCGGTGAGCTGGTCGACCATCACGCGCTGACCGGCCCCGAGTTCGCCAAGGAGGTCACCGGCGACGGCGGCGCCCCGGTGGTCACCGACGGCGTCTTCCCCGAGTCGAAGGAGATGCTGGCCGGCTTCCAGCTCGTCGAGGTCGCCGACGAGCGGCGGGCCGTCGAGATCGCCGCGCGCGTCTCCGCCGTACCGGGTCCGGGCGGCAAGCCGATCCAGCAGCCCATCGTCGTACGCCGGGTGATGGACCAGACCGACTTCGAGGCGATCACCGCCGAGCGGTGAGCGACGCCCACTTCGACGACCTGCTGCGCACCCTCGCGCCGCAGGTCGTCGGCGTGCTCACGCACCGGTTCGGCGACTTCGCCTCGGCCGAGGACGCGACCCAGGAGGCCCTGCTCGCCGCGGCCACCCACTGGCCGGCCGACGGCACGCCGGACAACCCGCGCGGCTGGCTCCTGCGGACCGCGTCCCGCAAGCTGCTCGACCAGGTACGCGGCGATCAGGCCCGACGCCGACGGGAGATCAACGACGCGCTGCGGGAGCCGAACAGCGCGCCGAGCGGCCGCGACGACACGCTCGAGGTGCTGTTCCTGTGCTGCCACCCGTCGCTCAGCGACTCGTCGGCCGTCGCGCTCACCCTGCGCGCGGTCGGTGGCCTCACCACCGCCGAGATCGCCCGCGCCTTCCTGGTCCCCGAGACGACGATGGGTCAACGGATCAGCCGGGCCAAGCAGCGCATCCGCTCCTCCGGCGTCCCGTTCGGCCCCGGTGGCCGCCTTGCCCCCGCGCTGCGCGTCCTCTACCTGATCTTCAACGAGGGGTACGCCGGCAGCACCGGTCCCGCCGTCCACCGCGTCGAGCTCGCCGCCGAGGCGATCCGCCTGACCCGCATGGTGCACGAGAGGCTGCCCGAGGACGGCGAGGTCGCCGGCCTGCTGGCGTTGATGCTGCTCACCGACGCCCGGCGGCCCGCCCGCACCGGCGCCGACGGCGAACTCGTCCCCCTGGCCGAGCAGGACCGCACGCTCTGGGACGCCGATCGTATCCGGGCCGGCACCGAGCTGCTCGACGCCGCGTTCCGCCGGGGCCGGGTCGGCGAATACCAGCTCCAGGCCGCGATCGCCGCGCTGCACGACCGGGCCGCCTCGGTCGCCGCGACCGACTGGCCGCAGATCGTCGCCCTCTACGGCCTGCTCGAACGTGTCACCGGCAGCCCGGTCGTCGCGCTCAACCGGGCGATCGCCGTCGCGATGTGCGACGGCCCCGAGGCGGGTCTGCGGCTGGTCGACGACCTGGAACCCGCGCTGCCGGGCCACCACCGCGTCGCCTCCACCCGCGCGCACCTGCTCGAACTCGCCGGCGACCCGACGGGCGCGGCGACGCAGTACAGGCTGGCCGCGGCGGCGACGGCCAGCGAGCCCGAGAAGCGGTACCTGACGATGCGGGCGGCCCGCCTGAACACCCGTACCCCAGGGACTTGACCTTGACCGAGGGGGAAGGCCCAGCCTGGGTCGTGCCGGTCGCCGTGACCGGCACGAGGAGGAGGCGGCTGTGGGTCTGCTGACGATCGGGGCGTTCGCGCGGGCGGCGGAACTGACGCCGAAGGCGCTGCGGCTCTACGACGAGATGGGCCTGCTGACGCCGGCGGCGGTGGACGCCGAGACGGGCTACCGGTACTACGATCCGGCGCAGGTGGCGCGGGCCAGGTTCATCGGCCGACTGCGCGAGATCGGGATGCCGCTGGCCGAGATCCGCGACGTGTGCGCGTTGCCGCCCGAGAAGGCGGCGGACGCCGTCAGCGCGTTCTGGCAGCGGGTCAGCGCCGGCGCGACGGCCCGGGCCCGGGTGACCTCCGACCTCGTTCAGCACCTGTCCGGAGGGGACAAAATCATGAACGACTTCGGTTACGCCGCGGCGATCGACCCCGGCACGACGCGAGAGACGAATGAGGACCGGGCGTACGCGGGACCGCAGCTCGTCGCCGTGGCCGACGGCATCGGCGGCCCGCTCGGCGCGGCCGCGGCCACCACGGCGATCGACGCGCTCAAGCCGCTCGAGACCGCGGCCGGCTCGGGCGCGGAGCTGCTGACCGCGCTCGCCGCGGCGGTGACGACGGCCGACGGTGCGGTGCGGGCGCTGGCGACCGGGGAGGAACAGCCCGGCACGACGCTGACCGCGCTGCTGCGACGCGGCTCGCAGCTCGCCCTCGTGCACGTCGGCGACACCCGCGTCTACCTGCTGCGCGACGGCGAACTGTCGCTGCTCACCCAGGACCACACGTGGGTGCGGGCCCAGGTCGACCAGGGGAAACTCGGACCGGCGGAGGCGGCC
>Ga0247781_1000021_pt1 | contig 43712 bp, 34 predicted proteins | sample UWRJL184509B5_FD_179922 | JGI IMG/M metagenome (GOLD analysis project Ga0247781, IMG submission 179922) | Plant litter microbial communities from Arlington Agricultural Research Station in Wisconsin, United States - UWRJ-L184-509B-5 | ecosystem: Environmental > Terrestrial > Plant litter >...
GGGTGGGCTGGCGGGTGGGCTGGCGGGTGGGCTGGCGGGTGGGCTGGCTGGCGGCGAGTGGGGCGGCGAGTGAGCGGCAGGAGGACCGGCAGGTCAGCGGGGTGTTTTCCAGGCGGTGGCCCGGCGGGCGCGCTCGACGGCGGCCGGCAGAGCGGCGATCAGCGCGTCGACGTCGGCCTGGGTGCTGGTGTGTCCCAGGCTGAACCGCAGCGACGACCGCGCCCGGTCGTCATCGGCACCCATCGCGACCAGCACATGGCTGGGCTGCGCCACCCCGGCCGAGCACGCCGACCCGGTCGAGCAGCAGATCCCCTGCGCGTCCAGGAGCAGCAGCAACGCGTCCCCCTCGCAGCCGGGGAAGCTGAAGTGGGCGTTTCCGGCCAGCCGATGCACCGGGTCACCATTGAGGATCGCGTCGGGCACGACCTGGCGGACCCGCGCGACGAGCTCGCCGCGCAGCGCGCCGACCCGTTCCGCGTACGCCGCCTGGCCTTTGACCGAGATCTCGACAGCCGTGGCGAAGGCCGCCACCCCGGCCGTGTCGAGCGTGCCGGACCGGACGTCGCGTTCTTGGCCGCCGCCGTGCAGCAGCGGGGTGCAGGCGATGTCGCGGCCGAGCAGCAGGGCGCCCACCCCGACCGGCCCACCGACCTTGTGCCCGGTGACTGTCATGGCGGCGGCGCCACTGGCCGCGAAGTCGACCGGCACCTGGCCGACCGCCTGCACGGCGTCGGTGTGGAACGGGATGCCCAGGTCGGCGGCGAGACGCGCCAGCTCGGCCACCGGCTGCACCGTGCCCACCTCGTTGTTCGCCCACTGCACGCTGACGACGGCGATCTCCTCCGCGTACGTCTCCAGGAGCTCGGCCAGCGCGGCCGGTTCGATCCGGCCGTTCACGTCGACCGGCAGCCAGCTCACCTGGGCGCCCTCGTGCGTGCCGAGCCACTCGGCGCTGTCCAGCACCGCGTGGTGCTCGACCGCGGAGGTCACCACGCGGCTGCGGTGGAGCGAACCGGCCCGCCGCGCCCAGAAGATGCCCTTGACGGCGAGGTTGTCGGCCTCGGTGCCTCCGCTGGTGAAGATCACCTCGGACGGGCGAGCGCCCAGGACGGCCGCGATCTGCTCGCGGGACTCCTCGACCACGCGACGGGCCCGCCGCCCGGCCGCGTGCAGGGAAGACGGGTTACCGACTTCGCGGGCCGCCGCAACGTATGCCGCCAGCGCCTCGTCGAGCATCGGCGTGGTCGCAGCGTGATCCAAGTAGGTCATCAGGGTCCAAGCTTATGCCTCGCCCCGCAGCACGAAACGGCCCGGCGCTGAGCACCGGGCCGTCACGTGATCGGGATTACTTGCGCTTACGGATCTCGTCGGCCGCCTGGGGCACGACCTTGAACAGGTCACCCACCACGCCGTAGTCGGCGAGCTCGAAGATCGGCGCCTCGGCGTCCTTGTTGACCGCCACGATCGTCTTCGAGGTCTGCATGCCGGCTCGGTGCTGGATGGCGCCCGAGATGCCGAGGGCCACGTACAGCTGCGGGGAGACGGTCTTGCCGGTCTGGCCCACCTGGAATTGGTGCGGGTAGTAGCCCGAGTCGACCGCCGCACGGGACGCGCCGACCGCGCCGCCGAGCAGGTCGGCGAGCTCCTCGACCAGCTTGAAGTTGTCGGCGTTGCCGACGCCGCGGCCGCCGGAGACCACGATCGAGGCCTCGGTGAGCTCGGGGCGCGAGCCCTTCTGCTCGGTCACCCGCTCGACAACCTTGGTCAGCTTGTCGCTCTCGGTGACGTTGACCGTGAGCTGCTCGACCGCCGGCGTCGCCGGGGCGGGCGACGGGGTGGTGGAGTTCGGGCGGATCGTCACGATCGGCAGTCCGCGCGTGACCTTCGACTTGACGATGCCGGAGCCGGCGAAGACGACCTGGGTAGCGGTGCCGTCAGCGGCGACGTCGACCGCGTCGGTGAGCAGCCCGTTGTCGAGTTTGACGGCGAGCCGGCCGGCGATCTCCTTACCCTCCTGGGTGGAGCCGAGCAGCACCGCCGCGGGCTGGACGGACTTGACCAGGTCGGCCACCACGGTGGCCTTCGGGGCCACGAGGTAGCCCTCGACGTCGTCGCCCGTGGCCACGTAGACCTTCTCCGCGCCGTACTCGCCGAGCTTGTCGGTGAACGCGGACGCGTCGCCGAAGACCACCGCGCTGGGCGAGCCCAACGTGCGGGCGATCGTGAGCATCTCGAGCGTGACCTTCTTGACGCCGGCAGCCTCGGAGGCTTCGACGACGACCAGAACCTCTGCCATGAAGAACCCTCCGCTCAGACGAACTTCTCGGTGGCGAGGTACGCGACGAGCTGGGTGCCGCCGTCGCCCTCGTCGCTGACCTTGGTGCCGGCGCTGCGCGGCGGGCGCGCGGCGAACTCGAGCACGGCGCTGGTGGCGCCGGCCGTGCCCACCTCGTCGGCCGCGATGCCCAGGTCGGCCAGGGAGAGCGCCTGTACGGGCTTCTTCTTGGCGGCCATGATGCCCTTGAAGGACGGGTAGCGCGGCTCGTTGATGGTGTCCCACACGCTGACCACGGCCGGGGTGGAGGCGGTGACGACCTCGTAGCCCTCGTCGGTCTGCCGCTCGACGGTCAGCGTCGAGCCGTCGACGGTGAGCTTGCGCGCGCCGGTGAGCGCGGCGATGCCCAGCCGTTCGGCGAGCATGTGCGGCATGACCTGGACCCGGCCGTCGGTCGACTCGGCGCCGGCGATGATCAGGTCGGCGTTCAGCGTGCCGAGCGCGGCGGCGAGCACCTTGGAGGTGGCGACGGCGCACGAGCCGTGCAGCGCGTCGTCCTGCACGTGGACGGCCTTGTCGGGGCCCATGGACAGGGCCTTGCGGATGGAATCGGTCGCGCCGGCGGGACCCATCGTGAGGACGGTGACCTCACCGCCGTGCGCTTCCTTGATCTTCAACGCCTCCTCGATGGCGTACTCGTCCATCTCGTTGATGACGTTGTTCGCCGAGGCACGCTCAACCGTGTTGTCGCTCGCGCTCAGGGTGCGCTCGGCACCGGAGTCGGGCACCTGCTTGACCAGTACGACGATATTCATCGCGCTCTTACGACCTCCTGTTGTGAACGCACCGTTGCGGCCGGACGCCTCTCGCCAGGTTACCCGTCAGTAGCTTTGCCGTGTCGGCCACCCAGAGTGACACACCTCACCCAGCGCGACCGTCGAATCGCTACAGTCGGAGACAGGGAGGTGTGCGATATGTCCACCCGAACCACCCCGTCACGGGGCGGGCTGCTTCCGTCCGCCTCACATCCTCCACCACGGGCGTTCACCCCGGCGCCGGACATCCACGTCGAGCCGACCCCGACTCTCCTTGGTGCGGGTGCGGCCGTTCGCGCGAGGCCTGCGTGAGTCGAGACCTGCGTGAGTCGCGAGACCTGCGTGAGTCGAGACCTGCGTGAGTCGCGAGACCTGCGTGAGTGACGTAGTACGCAGCTGGTGGCTGCCCCTTCTTGACCTGAGCGGTCAATAATCAGCGGGTGTTCGGCAGCCTGCGGCAATGGATCGACCCGGAGAAGACTCCCGCCGTCGGCCGCGCCCCCGATTACCGGTTCTCGCTCGCCAACGAGCGGACGTTCCTGGCCTGGATCCGCACCGGGCTGGCGCTGATCGCGGGCGGGCTCGGCTGCGCCCAGTTCCTGCCGCCGCTACCCGTCACCCACCTGCGCGAGATCATCGCGATCGCGCTGCTGGTGCTCGGCGGCGTAGTGGCGCTGCGCGCGGTCGATCACTGGGCCCGCACCGAGCGAGCCATGCGCCTCGGCCAAGAACTGCCCGGCTCGAAGTTCCCCGCGATCCTGGCCGTCGCCATCGCCCTCGGCGCCCTGCTGCTGATCGTCGCCGTCCTGTTCATGCCCGCGCGATGACGCGAGCCCAGCTGAGCGAGCCGGAATGAGCGCACAGCCGGAGTGGACGGAGGACCACGGCGCCTCGGCCGAGCGCACCCGGCTCGCCTGGCGGCGTACGGTCCTCTCGGCCACCGTCGTCGGCCTGCTCGCCGCCCGCCCGGCCTTCGAGCCCGGCGCCGGCCCCGCGCAGTGGATCACCTCGGCGCTCGGCGCGCTCGGCTGGTCGGCGCTGGTCGGGCTCGCCTACCGCCGGGCCCGGGGCCTGCGCCGCCGCCCGCCGCTGCCCGGACGACGCGCTATCGCCGCCTATGCCCTGACCACGATCGCCCTTACCGTGCTCGCGAGCCTCATTGTCATACTCTGATCGTCGCCGCTTCGGCCGGGGCGGGGCATCATTGCCTCATGGTCCGGTTGTTCATTCTCCTGGCTGCCGTGCAGCTGGTGCTTCTGGTGCTGTCGCTGATCAGCTGTTTGTCGGCCGTCCGCGTCCGCAATGCGCCACGTTTCGTGTGGGTGCTGGTGATCCTCTTCCTCCCCCTGCTGGGCCCGGTCGCCTACTTCGCCTGGGGTCGTCCGGCGCCCATCCCTCAGGAGGGCACGGTCATGCGCCGGCGTCGCGCCCCCGCGGCGCCCGACGACGACCCTGACTTCCTTCGATCGGTCGACACCGAGCAGTCCCGGCGCGACCGCGAGATGCTCGCCAAGTGGGAAAGGGATCTGAACAACCACGAAGAGCCGGACAAGCCCTGATTCTCAGGCGAGGTTCGACGAACGGGGATAGGCGTCGCCGGGGTCGGTCAGCACGTTGACCAGATAAGGCACCCCGGCGGTGAAGGCGCGCTCGAGAGCCGGGCTGATCTCGGACGCCTTCTCGACCGTCTCCCCCGCGCCGCCCAGCGCCTTGACCACCTCGTCGTAACGCAGCCCGGGCTGCAGGTCGGCCGCGACGTCGTAGCCGTACATGGCCTGCATGGGGTGCTTCTCGAGCCCCCAGATGCCGTTGTTGCCGACCACCATGACGACCGGGAGCCCCTGCCTGACCAGCGACTCGGCGTCCATCAGGGAGAAGCCCGCGGCCCCGTCGCCGAGCAGCACGCAGATCTGGCGGTCGGGATAGGTCACCCGGGCACCCATCGCGTAGCCCATGCCGGTGCCGAGACATCCGTACGGTCCCGGGTCGAGCCAGGTGCCGGGCTGGGCGGGCTCCAGGAACCGGCCGGCGTACGACACGAAGTCGCCCCCGTCCCCGATGGTCACCGCGTCGGGCGCGAGCACCTTGCGCAGTTCGCCATAGATGCGGGCCGGCTTGATCAGGTCGGTCTCGGCCGCCATCGCCTCGGCGTCGCGCGCCTTGCCCGCGTCCTCGGCGGTGCGCAGCCCCGCGATCCACTCCGCGTGACTCGCCCGGGTACCCGAGTAGTCGGCGATGGCCGCAAGGATGGTCCGCAGGTCACCGGCGGGTGACACTGCCGTCTGCACGTGCCCGGCCCGCTGGCTCGGCGCGTCCACGATGTGCACGACCTGGGCGGCACCGAACTCGCCGAAGCCGAGCCGGAAGTCGAGCGGGGTGCCGATCACGCAGACCACGTCGGCCTCGTTGAGCGCGGGGCGACGGGCCTTGGCGAAGGAGAGCGGGTGCGACGGCGAGAGCGCGCCGCGGCCCATGCCGTTGGTGAAGACCGGCACCTCGAGCGCCTCGGCGGCGGCCTGCAGTTCGGCGATCGCGTCGCCGCCCCAGACGTCGGAACCAGCGATGATCACCGGGCGCGCGGCCTCGGCGAGCAGCGTGGCGGCCCGGGACACCTCGTCGGGGTCGGGCTCGATCACCGGCACGGCCGGGCGGCCCGGGGCGGCGGCCGCACCGGTCGAGAAGACGACCTCGAGCGGCAGATCGAGGAAGGCCGGCCCGCGGTGCGCGGTGAGCGCGGCGGTCAGGGCGGCCCGGACCTCGCCGGCGATCGAGTCGGTGTCGCCGACCGTGGCGGCGTACTTGGTAACCGGGGCGACCAGCGGCACGTGGTCGAACTCCTGGAGGCTGCCCGAGCCCCAGCGGAACGCGGGCGCCCGGCCCCCGAGCACGAGCACCGGCGAGGCATTGAAGAACGCGCTGGTCAGACCGGAGATGCCGTTGGTCACGCCGGGGCCGGCGGTGAGCACCGCGAGGCCGGGACGGCGCTGCAGCTTGGCGACCGCCTCGGCCGCGAAGACCGCGGTCTGCTCATGGCGTACGTCGTAGATCGGGAAGTCGGTCTTGTGCGCGGCGTCGTAGAGCGGGAACACGTGCCCGCCCGAGAGGGTGAACATCTCGTTCACGCCGAACGCTCGCGCCGCGGCCAGCGCCAACTCGCCGCCGTGGCCCTCGATCACCTCTGCCATGCCTGGTGCCCCCATCCGTGCCTTCAGCCGGTGTAGGCACGCTACCCGGCCCGACCAGAAAGATGAACAGCTCTCATATCCCGACGAGGCCGCGCAGGTCCTCGATCAGGTTCCGCACGTCCTGCTCGATCGGGAGATCGTTGCCGTAGCCGTAGGCGAGCACCAGCGCGATCAGCGGCACCCCGATCATCACGACGACGCTGAACAGGATCTGCAAGGTGCGCAGGAATCCGCCGCGGCGCTTGGTGCGACGGACCGCCTGGGAGACCTGCGGTTGCGGGCGGGGTCGCGAGATCGGCGGCCGGGGCGGGGAGACCGGCCGCGACGAGATCGGGCGAGCCGTCGCCACTCCGTGGGAGGGCGTGACCGGCGGTGACGAGACCGGGCGCGCGAACCTCGGTTTCGGGGTGGGCATGGTCGCGTGCGGGTCGGGGACCCAGCTGCTGTGGTCGGCGTCGGGCCACGGGTCGACCGCCGGTTGCAACCCGGTCGTGCCGGGCACCCGCCGCGGCGCGGCGGCGACCCGTACGGTCGCCGACTCGGCCCGCCCGGTGGAGACCAGCCGCAGCTCGGACGTCGGCCCCGGCGCGGAAGCCCCGGTGGCCAGCAGGGCCGCGTCGGCCAGGACGCTCCCCTCGGCCACCACCAGCTCGGGCTGCTCGATCACGACCGGCGCCTCGCCCAGCTCGCGGTGGAGCAGCGTGGCCACCAGCGGGATCCGGCTCGCCCCGCCGACCAGGAACACCCCGGCGAGCCGGCCGTCGGGCAGGTCGGCCCAGTCGAGCAAGCCTTTGGTGACGCGGACGGTCTGCTCCAGCACCGGCCGGGCCAGTTTCTCCAGCTCGTCGCGGGTCAGGTGCACCTCGGTGTCGAGCAGCGGCACCACGAAATCGGCCGACTGGGCCCGCGACAGCCGCTCCTTGGCGATGCGCACCTCCTCCCAGAGCTGGCGCTGGGCACGCCTCTCCTGGGCGGTGGTCGGTTCGAGCAGCCGCTCCCACTCGCTGGTGCGCAGGTGCTCGACGATGGCCGCGTCCACGTCGAGGCCGCCGATGTCGTCGCGGCCGTCGACGGCCATCACCTCGAAGCCGGACGCCGTGCGGGCCACCACGCTGGCGTCGAACGTGCCGGCGCCGAAGTCGTGCACCACCACGACCGAACCGATCGGCACGTCGCGGCCGAGGACCTCGGCAAAGTAGGTGGCGGCGGCCACCGGCTCGGCGACCAGCCGGGCGTTGCTCAGCCCGGCCCGGGCGGCGGCGTCGGCGAGCAGCGTGCGCCGGGCCGCGCCCCAGGTCGCCGGGCAGGTCAGAGTCGTCTCGGGGGTGATCGGGCCGACCGCTCGGTGCCACTCCTCGGCGACCCGGGCGAGCACGGCCGAGATCAGCTCGACGACCGGGAACTCCTGCTCGCCAAGGAGTACCAGCCCGTCGTCGATGCGGCGCTTGGGGTTGGGCTCGAAACGCACCGGATCGAGCCGGGCGCTGTGCACCGCGTCGCGGCCCACCACCAGCGTGCCGTCCAACTCGGCATAGACCGCCGAGGGGAGCAGCGGCGAACCGTCGACCAGCAGCGGGCGAGCGCGACCGTCGGGCCAGCGCGCCACCGCGACGGTGTTCGAGGTGCCGAAGTCCACGCCGAGGGCATGCCTTTTCGGCTCACCTTGGTCGATGGCCATACCCCGAGTCTAAGGGACGGCGACCCTCATACGATCTTCCAGCGGGGGCGGTGCCGCCACTCGCGAACACAGCGTACGAGCTCACCCTCCGCGGTTCGCCCGTAAGCACCCACCGGGCGACATTCGTCACCAATTTTCACCGGTTGCCGCACCTCACCGGGGGGTGTGGAGGTCGGCGGCGGCGCCGGCTCGGGGGCGATCTGCGCGGGATCATCGGACGGCGCGGTGATCGGCACCGGCGCCCGGGTGGCCGGGGCCGCCGTCCGGGTGGGCGAGGCCGTCGTCCGGGGCGCGGTCGCGGTCTTGCGCGGCGCCGGACGGACCGACGGGGACGACGGCTTACGCGACCGAGTGGTCGGGATGACGGCCACGCGTGCGGAGGGCGGCACCGGCTTGACCCCGGCCGGCGGAGGCGGCGCGGCGAGCTGATCGACCACGGCGGAGCCCGGCGAGCGCACCGGTTCGGGCCGGGACTTGCCGAGGGTCAGCCAACCGATCAACGCGCAGAGCATCGCCTGGCCGACCACCAGCGCCACGGCCATGCGCACCGTGCGGCGCACCCGACGCGTGACCGGAACCGGTTCCACCCGTCGGACTTTATGGCAAGGGATCGATATGGTCGAGAGCTAACGCCCTGTAAATGTGGGTTTACGCTTCTCCACAAAGGCCGTCGTGCCTTCGGTGCGGTCCGCGGTGGCGAACAGGCCCGCGAAGAGTTGCGACTCCAGGGCCAGACCCGACGCCAGGTCGGTGTTCAGGCCGCCGTCCACCGCCAGCTTCGCGGCGCGCAAGGCCAGGGACGGACCAGTGACGTACGGCCGGACGAGCGCCACCGCCGTCGCATAGACCTCGGCCGCGGGCACGACCCGGTCGGCCAGACCGATGCGCAGCGCCTCCTCGGCATCGACCATGCGGCCCGAGAAAATCAGGTCCTTGGCGCGGGCCGGGCCGACCAGCCGCGCGAGCCGTTGGGTGCCGCCGGCGCCGGGGATGAGGCCCAGCTTGATCTCGGGCTGACCGAGCCGGGCGTCGTCGGCCACCACCCGCCAGTCGCAGGCCAGCGCCAGCTCACAGCCGCCACCCAGCGCGTAACCGGTGATCGCGGCGACGACCGGCTTGGGGATCCGGGCCACGGCGTCGAACGCGCTGGAGAGCTCGGCCGCCCGCACGGCCATCTCCGGGTATCCGACCTTGGTGAACTCGGTGATGTCGGCGCCCGCCGCGAAGACCTTCTCCCCGCCGTACACAATGACGGCCTTGACCTGTTCGTCCCCGGCGGCCGAGTGGGCCACCGCTCGCAGTTCCTCCTGAAGTTGCGTGTTCAGCGCGTTCATCGGGGGACGATCCAACCGGATGGTGCCGATGCCGTCGGTAGTCTCCAGTGTCACGAACTCGCCCACGCAAGCCTCCTGAGTGTCGGTTCAGGTCAGCCTACGACGGGGTACAACAATGCCTGTGACCACGTACTACCGGGATCCGGACGTGTGGATCGCCTCCACCGGCGTCCGGATGAACGGTCGTGACCTGCGCCTGGACGACCTGCTCCAGGTGTGGCACACGCGCGGGCGCCGATCCTGGAGCACGATCGCCGGGCGCGGCGCGGTCGGCCTGGCCATCCTGACACCCGTGGTGGTCGGCCTGCTCGGCATCGCCGTCGCGCTGGTCATCGACGCCTCCACCAGTACCACGATCGCCCTGGTCGGCGGGGGTGTCCTGGTCGGGCTCGCCGTCGCGCCGCTGGCCGACGTGTTGCTCGAGCGCGTCGACCGCTCCTACGACCGCGGCAGCCGGGTGCGCGAGATCTGGGCCCGCACCCCGGGCGGCGATCTGTTGTTGCTGAGCACCGCTGACTCGGCCCGGTTCGGCCGCATCTATCGCGCCCTGCAACGAGCACTGGAGCCGGCCGGACGGCCATGACACCACCGGCCCGGCAGACCCAACCGGCCCGCTAGACCCAACCGGCCCGGTAGACCTCGTCGATCTCGTCGCGGGTGGGCAGCGCGTTGGCGGCCCCGACCCGGCGTACGCAAGCCGCCCCGGCCGCGTTGGCCCAGCGCACCGCCTCGACCAGGTCACGGCCCTCGCCCCAGGCTACGGCGAGCGCCCCGGTAAACGCGTCCCCCGCCGCCGTCGTGTCGGTGACCTCGACCCGGTAGGCGGGGACGGTCTCGTCGCGCCCCTCCCGGTCGGCGTAGCGCGAGCCGCTGCCACCCAGGGTGAGCACCACCCGCGGCACCAGGGCGAGCAGCCCCGGCACGTCGATCTCGTCGCCGCCGGTGACGGCCCGCGCCTCGACCTCGTTCACCACCAGCAGGTCGATGTTGACCAGCAGTTCGTCGGGCAGTTCGCGGGCCGGCGCCGCGTTGAGGACCATCCGGGTGCCGCCGACGCGGGCCGCGTGGGCCGCCGCGATCACCGTCTCGACCGGGATCTCCTGCTGGCAGAGGAGCACGTCGCCCTCGGCGATCGTCTCCTGCTCGGCCTCCGTCAGGCCGACGAACGTGTTGTTGGCGCCGGGCGCGACCAGGATCGAATTTTCCCCGTCCCGGTCGACCATGATGACCGCGACTCCGGACGGGCCGTAACTGGTGCGTACGTGTCGCATGTCGACACCCGCACCGTTGAGCCGGGCGTTCAGGTTGACCCCGAAGGCGTCCGAGCCGATCGCGCCGAGGAACGCGGTCTGCCCGCCGGCCCGGGCTGCGGCGATCGCCTGGTTGGCACCCTTGCCGCCCGCCATCATCAGAAAGTCGTCGCCCAGCACGGTCTCGCCCGGCCGGGGCAGGCGCGGCGCCAGCCCGACCAGGTCCATGTTGGCGCTGCCGGCGACGACGATGCGCGGGGCCACGGTCAAGCCGCTCGGGCCGCGTAACGGTCGCCGAACCGGTCGACGACCAGCGGTAGGCCGAACGCCTTGGACAGGTTGTCGGCGGTCATCACCTCGCCGAGCAGACCGGACGCCACGATCGAGCCCTCGCGCAGCAGCATGCCGTGGGTGAAGCCGGGCGGGATCTCCTCGACGTGGTGGGTGACCAGCACCATCGCGGGCGAGTCGGGGTCGAGGGCCAGTTCGGTCAGACGGGCGATCAGGTCTTCCCGGCCGCCCAGGTCGAGCCCGGCGCTGGGCTCGTCGAGCAGCATCAGCTCGGGGTCGGTCATCAGCGCCCGAGCGATCAGGGTGCGCTTGCGCTCGCCCTCGCTCAGGGTGCTGAACTCGCGATCGGCCAGCGAGCCGATCCCGAGCTGGCCGAGGAGCTGCCGGGCCCGGCCCTCGTCGGCCGGGTCGTACGCCTCGCGCCAGCGGCCCACCACCGACCAGGCGGCGGTCACCACGACGTCGAGCACCCGCTCGGCCGGCGGCACCCGCTCGGCGAACTGACCGGTGGCCAGGCCGATCCGCGTCCGCAGCTCGTTGATGTCGGTGCGCCCGAGGCGCTCGCCCAGCACCCAGGCGGTGCCGCGCGACGGGTGCAGCCGGCCCGAGGCCAGGTTGAGCGCGGTGGTCTTGCCGGCGCCGTTCGGGCCCAGGATCACCCAACGTTCGTCGAGCTCGACCTGCCAGGACAGCCCCCGGACCAGGTAGCTTCCATTGCGGATCACGCTGACCCGGTCGAAGGCGATCACGGTGTCGTCGTCGGGCTGGGTCACAGCAGGCTCAGGCACGACATCATCCAACCACGCACGCGACCGGCGATCAGCCGGTGGTCGACCCGAACACCTCATCGCGTACGGCGGCCAGCGCGGTGTGCAACGCGCCGTGCAGAACCGGCTCCGATTCCACTCCGGTGATCACCACGTGGGGGTTGACCAGAGTGATCGCGGCGACCTCCTGCTCGACCCGCGCGGCCAGCGCCGGGCCGCCGGCCCGGGACACCTCGCCGGCCAGCACGACCAGCGGCGGGTCGAGGACCACGCACGTCGCGGCCACGCCGAGAGCCAGCCGGCGTGCCAGCTCGTCGAGCACCGGTTCGCCGGCCGGTCCCGCCTCGACCGCACCGCGCACGACGTCGGCCGCCTCGGCGCCGCGGAAGCCGTACTTCTTGCCGATCGCCTTGACCGCGTCGGCGCCCGCGATGCTCTGGAAGGCGCCGCGCACACCCCCCTTGGTCGCCTTGCGCCCCGAGTGCCGGGGGACTTCGGCGCCGGCCACCGGCAGGTAGCCGATCTCGCCGGCGGCGCCCGTGCTGCCCTGGTGCAGGCGGCCGTCGATGACGCTGGCCAGGCCGACGCCGCGGCCGATCCAGATCAGCGCGAAGTCCCGCACGCCCGCGGCGGCGCCCGTGGTCGACTCGGCGATGGCGGCCATGTTGACGTCGTTGCCGAAGACGACCGGGGTGCTCAGGTCGCGGCGCAGGTCGTCGAGGAGGCCGCGGTGCCAGCGGGGCAGGTCCCACGCGAACGAGATCTCGCCGCTCGCCGGATCGACCAGGCCCGGGGTGCCGAGCACGACGCGGCGCACCGAGGACATGTCGGTGCCGGCGTCGGTCGCCGCCTGGACCACCGCGTTGTGCACCACGCCGACCGGGTCGTCGGTATCCTTGGTGGACTGCTCGACCCGGCCGATGATGGTGCCGGTGATGTCGGCGCAGGCCGCGACCACCCGATCGGGTCCGACCTCGACACCGATCACGTGGGCGCTGCCGGGCGTCACCGCGTACAACTGGGCATTGGGTCCTCGGCCACCGGCCTGCTCACCGACCCGGCGCACGAGACCGCGCTGCTCGAGTCGCTCCACCAACTGGGACGCGGTGACCTTGCTCAACCCGGTCATCTCGCCGAGCTGGGCTCGCGTCAGCGGACCACGGTTGAGCAGCAGTTCCAGCGCCGCGCGGTCATTGAGCGCACGCAGCAGCCGGGGCGTGCCCGGAAGGCGGGTGGTGGCCATGCTTGTTCCCCTAGTTTTTAGGATACTTTCCTATCATATTAGCGAACCCGGAACAGGTAGGCGCAGCGTAACGGGAGGGATAATCCCAGCCCGCGCCGCTCGGGCACAGACCTACCTCGTCGGAAGGACATCCTGGTGAGTGACCCCGGACTTCGCCGTCTCGCCCTCGGCACCCTGTTGGCGGCCTTCCGTGGCGAGATCGCACCGGACTGGGCGGTCGCCCTGCTGGCCGAGGGACTGGCTGGTCACACCCTATTCGGTACGAACGTGGCCGACCCGGCCCAGCTCGCCCGCCTGACCGCGCGCCTGCGCGAGGGGCGCCCCGACGCCGTGCTCGCCGTCGACGAGGAGGGCGGCGACGTCACCCGGCTGGCCCACCGCACGGGCAGCCCCTTCCCCGGCAACGCGGCTCTCGGCGCAGTCGACGACGAAGAACTCACCCGCCAGGTGTACGCCGCGATCGGCTCCGACCTCGTCGCGGTCGGCGTCAACCTCGACCTGGCCCCCACCGTCGACGTCAACACGGCCGACGACAACCCGGTCATCGGCACCCGGTCGTTCGGCGCCGACCCGTTGCTGGTCGCCCGCCACGCCGTCGCCGCCGTCGAGGGCCTCCAGTCGGCCGGCGTGGCCGCCTGCGCGAAGCACTTTCCCGGTCACGGCGCAACGGTCGCCGACTCCCACCTGTCGCTGCCCACCGTGGACGTCGGGCTCGACGTGCTGCGGGCGCGCGATCTGCCGCCCTTCGCCGCGGTGGCGTCGTCGGCCCAGGCAGTCATGTCGGCGCACATCCGGGTGCCCGTGCTGACCGGCGACGACCCGGCCACCTTCAGCCGCGCGGCGCTGCGGACCCTGCTGCGTCGGGAGTACGGCTTCCGGGGCGTGATCGTCACCGATGCGTTGGAGATGGCGGGCGCGGCGGCATCGGCCGGCGGCATTCCACGGGCGGCCGTTCGAGCGTTGACCGCCGGGGCCGATCTGCTGTGCATCGGCGCCAGGGTCGACGCCGCGCTGGTCGAGGCGGTGATGGCCGAGATCGTGGCCGAGGTTCCGGCGTCGCGGCTGGCAGAGGCGTCCGCCCGTACGGCGGAGATGGCGTCCTGGACCTCGAAGCACCGCACGTCGCCCGGCTACGACGGCGAGCTCGGGCTGATCGCCGCGCGCCGGGCCGTCCGGGTCGAGGGCTCGCCGGCCGCCCCGGGGGCACCTCTGGTCGTCCAACTGGTGTCCGGCCACTCGATCGCGGCGGGCCACGTGCCGTGGGGTCTCGCGCCTCATCTCGACGGGGTCGAGCAGCTGGAGGTCGTGACGGACACGACGTCGGCCGCGGAGCTGATCGCCCGCGCGGGCGGACGTCCGATCGTCGTGGTCGGGCGGCACGCGCATCGCCAAGCGGGCAGCCGGGCCCTGATCGAGCAGCTCGCCGCCGTTCATGCCGTCACCGTCGTCGAGATGGGCTGGCCGTCGTCGTGGCGGCCGGCCGGCGCACGTGCTTTCGTCATCACGCACGGCGCCGGCCTCGTCAACGGCCGAGCCGCCGCCGAGGCTCTCGGCCTCCGCTGACCGACACCACTTGAACGCGTTCAACCATGTGCCCTAGGCTGGAACCTAGTTGAACGCATTCAAGAAAGACGCCGAGAACCCGGGGGGATCATCGCGGCGGCGTCGGCGGTCCAGCAGCGTACGCGGTCGGGTGTCCCGGGGACGACTACGGTGACGGGTGTGACGACCGCTGCCGCCGAGCCCGCCGAGCCCGAGCAGAGCCCGGCGAAGCCGGGCCAGGCCCGGGGCGAGCAGACCCGGCAGTTGATCCTCGAGACGGCTCTGCGGTTGTTCCGGGAGCGGGGATACACCGAGACGACCATGCGGGCGATCGCCAAGGAGGCGGGCGTCGCGGTCGGCAACACGTATTACTACTTCGACTCGAAGGAACACCTGATCCAGGGGTTCTACGACCGCAACCAGGCCGCGCACCGCGCTGCCGCCGAGCAGGTCCTGACGACCGAGAAGGAGCTCGCGCCCAGGCTGCGCGGAGTGCTGCACGCGGGCATCGACGTCAACGAGCCGTACCACTCGTTCGCCGCGGCCTTCTTCAAGAGCGCCGCCGAGCCGACGTCGCCGCTCAGCCCCTTCTCCCGCGAGTCGTCGCCGGCCCGGGACGCGGCCATCGCCATCTTCCGTGACGTGGTGGACGGCTCGACCGCGAAGCTCGACCCGGAGCTGCGCGAAGCACTGCCCGAACTGCTCTGGCTCGGCTGGCTGGGCGTGATCCTCTTCTGGGTGCACGACAAGTCGGCCGGCCAGCGGCGCACCCGGCGCCTGATCGACGGTGCCGTGCCGCTGATCGACCGGCTCGTGTCCCTCTCGCGGCTGCGGGCGCTGCGGCCGGCCCTGCGCCAGGTGCTCGCCCTGATCGCCACGGTCCGCAAGGACGACTGATCACTACGCGTAGTGCACGCGCCAGTTAACTAAGTGTGATATTTCCCGGGGTTTTATGCCACACCGTGCCCGACTAGCCACTTCTGTCGCCCAGCACGCGCTGCCCGAACGGCCATTTCGCGTCCGAGGATCTTCCCGCGTCCGACTACCGGCACGTAGCGTGACGTGTGCAGGTGGGTCTGGGGACGTCGCGGATCGACTCGGACTACGGGACCAGTCCGAGCCTCCGCGATGCAGACCGTGAGCCGGGCACGGCATCAGGATTTCGGGAGCGATCCGCCGTGCCCGGTTCCGCTCTGAAGTTCACGCCGCGGTGAAGCCGCGCAACCGCAGACTGTTCAGCACCACGAAGACCGAGCTGAACGCCATCGCCGCCCCCGCGATCATCGGATTGAGCAGACCGGCGGCGGCCAAGGGCAGACCGGCCACGTTGTACGCGAAGGCCCAGAACAGATTCCCCCGGATGATCCCGAGCGTCCGGCGGGACAGCCGGACGGCGTCCACGGCCGCGGTCAGGTCCCCGCGCACCAGCGTGAGATCCGAGGCCTGGATGGCGACGTCGGTCCCCGCCCCCATCGCGAGCCCGAGGTCGGCCTGGGCCAGCGCCGCCGCGTCGTTCACCCCGTCGCCGACCATCGCCACCGCGTGCCCCTCGGCCTGGAGCTGCTTGACCACGTCGACCTTGCCGGCCGGCAGCACTCCCGCCGCGACGTCGGTGATCCCGACCTCGGCGGCCACCCGCGCGGCCACCGCCGGCGAGTCCCCGGTGACCAGCATCGGGGTGAGCCCGAGCCGCCGCAGCCCGGCCACGGCAGCCGCGCTGGTCGGCCGCACCGAGTCGGCCAGCGCGATCCAGCCCAGCACGTTTCCGTCCGCGGTGACCGACACCCAGGTGGACGCGTCGTCCGCGTCCTCCGGCGCACCCGCCGCGATCACAATCTCGCGCCCCTCGACCGTCCCGCGTACTCCGACACCGGCCGTGGCCTGGAAGCCGGCGACCGGCGGCAGCGTCCCGCGCGCGCCGGCCGCGTCCGCGACGGCCCGCCCGATCGGGTGCTCCGAGGCGGCCTCGACCGCTCCCGCCAGGCGCAGCAACTCGTCCTCGGAGACTCCGTTCACGACGACCGACGAGATACCCATCCGCCCGGTCGTCACCGTGCCGGTTTTGTCCAGCACGATCGTGTCGACGCGCCGGGTCGACTCCAGCGCCTCGACCCCGCGGATGAGGATGCCCAGCTGCGCTCCGCGCCCGGTCCCGACCAGCAGCGCGGTGGGCGTGGCGAGCCCGAGCGCGCACGGGCAGGCGATGATCAGCACAGCGACGGCGGCGGTGAAGGCCCCCGACACGCCCTGCCCGGTCCCGAGCCAGTAGCCGAGCGTCCCCACCGCCAACGCGATCACCACCGGCACGAAGACGCCGGAGATCCGGTCGGCGAGCCGCTGCACGGCCGCCTTGCCGTTCTGCGCCTCCTCGACCAGCCGAGCCATCTGGGCCAGTTGCGTGTCGGCGCCGACCCGGGTGGCCCGCACCACGAGCCGACCGCCCGCGTTGATCGTCGCGCCGGTCACCGGGTCGCCCGGCCGCACCTCCACCGGCACCGACTCCCCGGTCAGCAGGCTGACGTCGAGCGCCGACGCCCCCTCCACGACCACGCCGTCGGTGGCGACCTTCTCCCCCGGACGTACGAGGAAAAGCGCACCCGGTGTGAGCTCGGCGGCCGGGACGACCCGTTCGGTACCGCTCTCGAGGATCGTGACGTTCTTGGCGCCCAGCGACAGGAGCGCCCGCAGGGCGTCTCCGGCGTGTCGCTTGGCGCGGGCTTCCAGATAGCGCCCCGCCAGCAGGAACGTCGTCACGCCGGCGGCCGCCTCCAGATAGATCGCGTCGCCGGCGCGGGCGGTGAGCGAGAACGGGTGCGTCATGCCCGGCATGCCCGCGTCGCCCAGGAACAGGGCCCACAGCGACCAGAGGAACGCCGCCAGCGTGCCCATCGAGACGAGCGTGTCCATCGTGGCCGCGCCGTGCCGCAGGTTGACGAAGGCGGCCCGGTGGAACGGCCACCCGCCGTAGACCACGACGGGCGCCGCGAGAGTCAACGACAGCCACTGCCAGTAGTCGAACTGCCAGGCCGGCACCATCGCCAGCACGATGACCGGGATGCTCAGCGCCGCCGAGATCAGCAGGCGGTCACGGAGGGCGTCCCGCGAGCTCGCGGCCACGACGGGCTCGGACGTCGGCTCCGCCGCGGTGTACCCGGTCTTCTCCACGACGGCGATCAGGTCAGCCGCACCAAGGGCGGCCGGGACGGTGGCACGGGCCTTCTCGGTCGCGTAGTTCACGGTCGCGGTGACGCCGTCCATCCGGTTCAGCTTCTTCTCGATGCGGTTGGCGCACGCCGAGCACGTCATCCCGCCGATCTCCAGCTCAATCACCCGCTCCATCCCCCCACCATATACCCCTTGGGGGTACCTGACAGGGGGGAAGGAACAGCGGAGGGGCCGGCGCTCCCGCCGGCCCCTCCGCAGGACGTCAGGCTGCTGAGGTCTTCACCAGGGTGCGGATCTGGCGTAGCAGGACCGACAGGGCGGCCAGCTCGGCCGGCGTGTCGGCGACGTTGCCCATCGCGTTGGCGGCCCGGGCGATCGAGGCGGCGTTGACGCGTTCCCACTCCGAGACGCGCTCGTCGGCCGTGGCGTCGACCGGGGTCGACTGCATCACCTCGGCGGCCAGGGCGGCCAGCGCCGCGTACAGGTCGTAGCGCAGCGCCATCCGGGCCAGCGTCTGCCACCGGTCGCCGCGCGGGAGGCGGGAGATGTGGGAGAGCAACTGGTCGACGTGGAAACGCTCGGACAGGACGAAGTAGACCTGGGCCACCTCGACCGCGGGACGGCCGGTGACCACGCCCGTCTCGAGGATGTCGAGCACGCCGAAGCCGTAGTTGCACCAGGTCACCCGCTCGGCCAGGTCCATCGGCACGCCCTTGTCGACCATCCGGGCGATGTGCTCGTCCATCGATCGGCGCTCGATGCCGAGCAGCACCGACGGCAGGTTCGGCAGCAGCGCCTGCACGCCCGAACTGAGCTTGGCGACCTCGCCGGCCACGTCGATCGGCGAGCGGCGGGTGCTGACCAGCCAGCGCACCGCGCGGTCGAGCAGGCGCCTCGACTCCAGGAACACCAGCGTCTGCGCCTCGGTCGGCACCTTGTTGTCCAGCGCTTCGGCCGCGACCCAGATGTCGGCCAGGCCGTACGCCTCGCGGATCACCGCGAACGCCCGGATCACGTCGGCCGCCGAGGCGCCGCTCTCCTCCATCGCGCGGAACACGAACGATGTGCCGCCCCGGTTGACCACCTCGTTGACCAGCGAAGTCGTGATGATCTCGCGGCGCAGCCGGTGACCCGCCATGCGGCCCGCACAGCGCTCGCGCAGCGGCGTCGGGAAATATCGCGCCAGGACACGATTCGTCCAGGCCTCGTCGACGATCTCGTCGGCCAGCACCTCGCGCTCGAGACTGATCTTGACGTACGCCAGCAGCACCGCGAACTCCGGCGCGGTGAGCCCGTCGCCCGCCTCGTGCCGCGCGGCCAGCTCGGCATCGGTCGGGAGCGCCTCGAGCTCACGGTTGAGCTGCCCGCCGGCCTCGAGCTGGTTGAGCATCCGCCGGTGCACCGGCAGCAGCGAATGGGCCTGGGCCCGGGCGTTGCCCAGCGCCGTCGCCTGCTCGTAATTGTCGCGCAGGACCAGCGCCGCCACCTCGTCGGTCATCGCGGCCAGCAGTTCGTCGCGCTGTGGCAGGGTCATCTCGCCGTCGGCCACCGCGCCGCCCAGCAGGATCTTGATGTTGACCTCATGGTCGGAGCAGTCCACCCCGGCCGAGTTGTCGATGAAGTCGGTGAAGATCCGCCCGCCGGCCCGCGCGAACTCGATGCGTCCCCGCTGGGTGAGCCCCAGGTTGCCGCCCTCGCCGACCACCCGGACCCGCAGCTGCGACCCGTTGACCCGGATCGCGTCGTTAGTCTTGTCCCCCACCTCGGCGTGGGTCTCGTTCGCGGCCTTCACATACGTCCCGATACCGCCGTTGAACAGCAGGTCGACCGGGGCGAGCAGGATGGCCCGCATGAGCTCGGCCGGGCTGACGGCGGTCACGTCGCCCAGGTCGAGCGCCGCACGCACTTCGGGCGAGACCGGGATCGATTTCGCCGTACGGGGATAGATGCCACCGCCGGCGGAGATCAGCGACCGGTCGTAGTCGTCCCAGGACGAGCGGGGCAGCTCGAACAGGCGTCGGCGCTCGGCGAACGAGGTCGCGGCGACCGGGTCGGGATCGAGGAAGATGTGCCGGTGGTCGAACGCGGCGACCAACTGGATGTGCTCGCTGAGCAGCATCCCGTTGCCGAACACGTCACCCGACATGTCACCGACACCGACCACGGTGAAGTCCTGCCGCTGGGTGTCGATGCCCAGGTCGCGGAAGTGCTTCTTGACCGATTCCCAGGCACCCCGCGCGGTGATGCCCATCTTCTTGTGGTCGTAGCCGGCCGAGCCGCCGCTGGCGAACGCGTCGCCCAGCCAGAAGTCCTTCGACACCGAAATCTCGTTCGCGATGTCGCTGAACGTCGCCGTGCCCTTGTCGGCCGCGACCACCAGGTACGGGTCGTCGCCGTCGTGGCGCACCACGTCGCGCGGCGGCACGATCTTGCCGCTGAGGATGTTGTCGGTGACGTCGAGCAGCGCGGTGATGAAGCGCTTGTAGCACTCCACCGCCTCGTCGCGGTCGCCCGGCTTCTGCTTGAGCACGAAGCCGCCCTTGGCACCGACCGGCACGATCACCGCATTTTTGACCATCTGCGCCTTGACCAGGCCGAGCACCTCGGTGCGGAAGTCCTCACGCCGGTCGGACCAGCGCAGACCGCCCCGGGCCACGGCCCCGAACCGCAGGTGGACACCCTCGAAACGAGGCGAATAGACGAAGATCTCGTACCTCGGGCGGGGCTGCGGCAGGTCGGGGATGGCCTGCGGGTCGATCTTGAAGGCCACGTACGACTTCGGGCGCCCGTCGGCCCCGCGCTGGAAGAAGCTGGTGCGCAGGGTGGCCTGGATCAGGGTCAGGTAGGAGCGCAGAATCCGGTCCTGGTCGAGGCTCTCCACGTCGTCGAGCAGCGAGGTGATCCGCTCGACCAGTTCGCCGGCCAGCCGGATGCGCTCGGACTCACCCGCCTCGAGCCGGGGCGAGAACCGCGTCTCGAAGAGCCGCACCAGCAGGCGGGCGATCTCGGGATAGGCGATGAAGGTCGATTCGAGGTAGCGCTGGGAGAAGACCGTGCCGGCCTGGCGCTGATATTTCGCGTACGCCCGCAGCACCACTACCTGGCGCCAGGTCAGCCCGGCCCGCAGGACCAGCTCGTTGAACCCGTCCACCTCGGCCTCGCCGCGCCAGGCGGCCGCGAACGCGTTCTCGACCTGCGGTCGCACCTCGGCCAGTTCGCGGTGCGACTCCGGCGGGGTCAGCCCGAAGTCGTACAGGTAGATCGTGCCGTCGCGGCGGCGGATCTCGTACGGTCGTTCGTCGACGACCTGCACGCCGAGTGAGTGCAGCACCGGCAGCACCGCCGAGAGCAGCATCGGCTCGCCGTACCGGTAGACCTTGAACCGGATGTCGTGCTCGTCGGGCTCGCGCACCCCCGTCCGGCCGAGCCGCCGCTTGCGGTAGAGGTGCATCTCGAGCTGCCCCGCCTCCTCGAGCAGCTCGAGCTTGGCCAGATCCTGCATGCCCTCGTACGGCGTGTGGCCGTCCTTGTAGCTCTCGGGGTAGGCCGTCGCGTACCGGGCGAACAGGTCGCGCGCCGCCTCCTCGCCCAGCTTGCGCTCGAGCACCAGCGAGAAGTCGTCGTCCCACATGCGGGTGGCGTCGGCCAGCATCTCGGCCAGCTGGTTCGGATCGACCTGGCCCGGCGGGTCGGTCGGGTCGGTGCGCACGATGAAGTGCACGCGCGCCAGCATCCGCTCGGTCACCCGGGTCGTGTAGTCGACGCCGACGCCGTTGAGCTCGCGCAGCAGGATCTCCTGCATCCGCAGCCGGTTGCCGGTGGTGAACCGGTCGCGCGGCAGATAGATCAGGCACGAGATGAACCGGCCGTAGCCGTCGCGGCGCAGGAACAGGCGCAGCTGGCGGCGGCCCGCCATGCGCAGGACGCCGATCACCGCCTCGTACAGGTCATCGGTCTTGATCTGGAAGAGCTCGTCGCGCGGATAGGTCTCGAGGATCTGCAGCAGATCCTTGCCGGAGTGGCCGCGCGGCGAGAGGCCGGAACGGTCGAGCACCTCGCGGACCTTGCGCTTGACCACCGGCAGCTCACGCACGCTGGTGCGATAGGCCGAGGAGCTGAACAGGCCCAGGAAGCGGCGCTCGCCGATCACCTCACCGGTCTCGTTGAAGACCTTCACCCCGATGTAGTCGAGATAGGCCGACCGGTGCACGGTAGCCCGCGAATTGGCCTTGGTGATCACCAGCAGGCGTTTTTCGAGGGCTCGCTGGAAGGCCTCGGCGGTCATCGTGGAGAGCTTGCGCGGCCGGCTGTCGCCGCGCAGGATGCCCAGCCCGGTGCTGGGAACGCCCACGAGCACGTCGCCGTCGAGGCGGTACTCCCGGTAGCCCAGGAACGTGAAGTGGTCGTGCGCGAGCCACTTGAGCAGCTCGACCGAGTCGGTGACGTCCTTGTCGGGCACCGGCAGCTTGCGCTCGGAGCCGCGGGCGGCGGCCAGCTCGTCGGCGATCACCAGGGCCCGCTGCCGCATCCGCGGCCAGTCCTCGACCGCGTCACGCACGTCGGTCAGCACCCGGCGGACCTCGTTGAGCAACTGGTCGCGGGCGTCGCCGCCGCGGATCGGGTCGATCTCGATGCGGATCCAGCTCTCGACGGTGTCCCCGTCGATCGCGTCGTCCGGTTCGACGTCGGCGGCCAGCTCGCTCAGCGTGCCGAGCGGCTCGCGGCGCACCACGATCAGCGGATGCACCATCAGGTGCACCTGTTGCTGGTGCGCGGAGAGCAGGGCGATCACCGAGTCGACCAGGAACGGCATGTCGTCGGTGACGATCTGCAGCACCGAGTGCAGCTGCGACCCGCTCGGCGGCGTGATCGCGATCTTCAGCTCCCCCGGCAGCCGCGTGCCGGCCAGCTCGCGATGGCTGATCACGGCCTCGTACATCTCCTGGGGCGTGAGCCCCACCAGCTCCTCGTCCGGCGCGAACCGCCAGAAGCGCCCGACCAGGGAGGCGGTGGCGTGGTCGAGGCCGGCCACCTCCACTGCCTGCGCGACCAGACGCTCCCCGTTCGGAAGCTTTTCGTCGAGCTCGCCCTCCTCGGCGCTGGCGCCGAGCCGGCCGGTCAGGGCCAGCCCCGGTCCGGCGATGAGGTCGTGGTCGGCTTCGGATTCGGACGCTGCCTCGTCGGCGACAGCCATGGCTCTGGCGCTCCCCTCACCCACGACATTGTGGGTTCGAACTAGTCGAGGACAGCCTAGAACCCCGCGCGAAGCCCTAGGAGAGGCGCGGTACGAGCGGTCCACTGAGCAGGAGCTCCGACCCGGTTCCCGGGAGGGGGTCAGCGGAAAGTGGATTCGTTCACTACCGTCACCAACATCAAGACCCGATACCCGGGGAAAGGGGTTCGCATGCACCGCGGTCCGTACCGTTCCGTGCGACGCGCGACCGCGGCGGCTGCCACGTTGGCACTGGTCGCCGGCGCGCTGGCCGGATGCTCCAAGGACGGCCCCGACGGCACCCTCGACGATTTCCTCGCAGGCTGGCGCGGTGGCGACCTGAGCAAGGTCGGATTCGTCGGCGCCGACGGCGGCAAGGTCGCCTCCACCGAGGTGCTCGCCCAGATCAAGGCCGCCTCGGGCGATCTCGCCAAACAGCCGCTGACCGTCACCGCTACGGGTGACCCCAAGACCACCGGCGACGACGCCACCAGCGCGGTCAAGCTTGACTGGACGCTGCCGGGCGACGTCAAGTGGTCCTATCCGAGCACCGTGCGGCTGACCAGGCGCAACACCGACGGGTGGCGCGTGGTCTGGGAGCCGGCGATCGTGCAGAGCGAGCTGACCAGCGGCGACAAGCTTCAGGTACGCCGCCTGGCCGCCGACCGGGCGAGCATCGCCGACGCGAGCGGGCAGCCGATCGTCACCCCACGCACGGTGATCACCATCGGCGTCGAGCCGCGACGCGTCACCGACCTGGCCAAGCTGCGCGCCGGCCTGTCCGCCGAGTTCAAGAAGATCGGCGTCACGGTCGACACGTCCGGGCTGGCCGACCGCATCAAGAACGCCGATCCGGGCGCCTTCCTCGACCTGATCACGCTGCGCGAACCCGACTACAACAAGATCCGGCCCGGCGTACGAGCGCTCGACGGCACGGTCTTCACCAAGCAGAGCCGTCCGCTCGCGCCGACCCGCACCTTCGCCCGCGCGCTGCTCGGCACCGTCGACGAGGCGACCGCCGAGGACATCGAGAAGCACCCGCAGACGCTCACCCGGGGTGACACGGTCGGGCACGGTGGCCTGCAGCAGCGGTACGACGCCACGCTGCGCGGCACCGCCGGGGTGTCGGTCGTTCTCGCTCGCACCACCGAGGAGCCGAACGCCAAGGGCACCGAGCTGTTCAACGCCCCGCCGGTGGCCGGCAAACCGATCAAGACGACGCTGGACGTCCAGACGCAGATCGCCGCCGACCAGGCGCTCGCCGCCGAGAAGCAGCCCAGCTCGCTGGTCGCCATCAAGGTCAGCGACGGCTCGGTGCTCGCCGTAGCCAACGGACCGGAGGGCGGCACGGTCAACACCGCCCTGACCGGCCAGGTCCCGCCGGGATCGACCTTCAAGGCCATCTCGGCGTACGGGATCCTCGAGAAGAAGGTCGCGACCGCCGACACGACAGTGAACTGCCCCAAGACCGCGGTCGTCAGCGGTCGCCAGTTCAAGAACTCGCACGACGAGGCGTTCGGTCCGGTGCCGTTCCACGTCGACTTCGCCAAGTCGTGCAACACGGCCTTCGTCGGCCTGGCCCCGAAGCTCGGCGCGGACGGGCTGCGCTCGGCCGCCGAGGCGCTCGGCCTGGGCGGCAAGTGGGACCTCGGGGTGGACGCGTTCAGCGGCAAACTCTCCCCCGCCGACAGCCCGACCGAACTGGCCGCGGCCACGTTCGGGCAGGGCGCCACGGCGGTCAGCCCGTTGGCGATGGCCGGAGCGACGGCGGCCGTCGCCCGGGGTCAGTTCAAGCAGCCGAGCCTGATGGTCGAGCCGGCTCCGGCCGCGCCCGCGGCGGACGGCAAGGCGCTGGACCCGGCGGCGGTGGCGGCACTGCGCAAGATGATGCGCGAGGTGGTCACGGGCGGAACGGGGACGGCGCTGCGGGACGCCCCGGGCGGGCCGGTCTTCGGCAAGACGGGTACGGCCGAGTTCGCCGAGGGCACCGAGGACACCCACTCCTGGTTCATCGGCTACCAGGGTGACGTGGCGTTCGCGGTGATGGTGCAGAAGGGCGGGGCGGGGTCGGAGGCGGCAGTTCCGGTGGTGGGGCGCTTCCTGCGGGCTCGGGCGAAGAAGTAGGCGCCGGTCAGGCGATGTCGGCGGGGGTGCCCGAGCCGAGCTCGAAGGCCGGGCGCTGGACCGGGAGCGAGAAGCCGTCCCGGTCCTCGGCGAACCGGGGCCGCAGCATGCCGGGCCGCGTCGCGGGCAGCGGCTCGGAGTCGAGCAGCGGCGCCTGACCGAGCGGCCGCTGCACCAGCCGCGAGGGCAGCCCGTCCGCGCCTTCGACGTCCGCGCCTTCGATGTCCCACTGGTCGTCGTCGCCGGCCGGCGCTGCTTCGCCGGCTGCTTCGTCGCCGTCTGCTTCGTCGCCGTCTGCTTCGTCGAGCTCCGCGGGCGTTCCGTCCGTCCAGTGATCGGTCGGGCCGTCCTCGGCCGAGCCGGTCGTGCCCGACTCCTCATCGTCCTGCTCGGCAGGGTCGTCGTCGGCAGCACCGAGGTCCTCGGCGGGCTCTTCCCCCACCCCCGAGACGGCGATTCGGGCGTACTCGTTCGTGGGTTCGTCGGCACCGTCGTCGTCGGCGAACTCGTTTGCCGCGTTCCCGTCGTCCTCGGCCGGGAGTTCGTCGCCGTCCTCGACGCCGAGGAGCGTAGTGGCCGGAGCGGCTGCCTCGTTCGGCGCGTTGGGCGGCCCGCTCGACATGCCGGCAGCCGCCAGCGACACACTCTCGGCCGCCGCCGCGGCTCGCCGCTGCTCCCGTTCCCGCTCCTGGGCGAACTTCTCGTCATCGGACGAGGACGGGCGATCGAGGCCGGCCGTCGGCCCCAGCCGATTCAGATCGGCCGCGGGCCCCAGCCGATTCAGGCCGGCCGCGATCTCGGAACGCCGGATCCCGTCCGCGAGGCCACCGCGGTGGAGACCGCCCGGGCGCTCGGGCCGGCTCAGCCCCGCTCCAAGATCTTCCGACCCGGCACGATTCAGACCAGCCGGACGCTCAGACCGATTCGACCCCGCCGCGAGCCCCGCCCGATCGGACCCGGTGGCCGGCGTGTCGGAGGCGGCCGAGGCGGCCGGAGCCATAGCGGCGGTGCGGTCAGGGTCGATGCGGTCAGGGTCGATGCGGTTGAGGTCGGCCCGGGCGGCGATCAGGTCGGGGCGCGGCGTCACTGTGTGCGCCGCGGCCAGGCCGGCCGCCAGGGCGTTGACGATCTCGGCCGCGTACGAGCCGTCGGTGTCATAGTCCGGGTCGAAGACGGTGATCTCGACGCCCAGGCAGTGCGGCGACTCCACCAGCCCGGCCAGCAGGATTTCCAGCTCGGGGAAGGCGATCCCGCCCGGCGACGGCGCGTCCACCGCGGGCATCACCGCGGGGTCGAGCACGTCCACGTCCATGTGCACCCAGTAGCCCGCGCAATCGACGAGCTGGTCGCGAGCCCACTGCGCGCTGCGGGCCGCCCCTTCGGCGCGCAGGGCCGGCACCGGGCGGGTCACGATGCCCGCCGCCTGCAGGTCGAGGCGGTATTCGTCCTGGGCGCGGATGCCCATCACCACGACGTCGATGTCGCGGAAGTAGGGACGGCGGCCCTCGATCGCCGCCAGGTCGGCCTGGCCACGGCCGGTCACCAGCGCCAGGTCCTCCCCGGCCGCCGCACCCACGTAAGGCGCGTTGCCGGGGTGCCGGAAGTCGGAGTGGCCGTCGACGAAGACCAGGCCGATGCGCCCGCCCACCGCCTCGCCGAGCCGGTGCATGGCCACCCCCGAGCCGAGCAGGATCGAGCAGTCGCCGCCGAGCACCACCGGGAACTCCCCGGCGTCGAGAATCGTGCCGATGCGGTCGGCCAGCGCGCGCGAATAGGCCGCGATCTGCGACGCGTGGGCCACTCCGTCGCCCGGCCGCCAGTCCCCGGCGTCGTAACGCGGCGGGGTCAGGCAACCCGCGTCACGGGCGTCGAGCTTGCCGAGCAGGCCATGATCACGGAGTGCCCCGGGCGCCTTGGCACAGCCCGGCACCGAGGTCCCGGTCGGCGGGCGCAGACCGAGATTGGACGGTGCGTCGAGAACGGCAATACGGCGCACGGGGCGGCTCCCTGACTAGAAGAGGGCGCTGGCCAGAGCCCGCCGGGCGCCGGCCACCGCGGGATCGTCGGGACCGGCCACGCTGAAGAGCGAGAGCAGGTGTTTGCGGACGGCCTCGCGCTCCTCGCCCGAGGTGCGCCGGACCAGGGCCACGAGCCGGGCATAGGCCTGGTCGGCCGAGCCGCTGAGCACCTCGATGTCGGCGGCCAGACGCTGGGCGTCGAGGTCGTCGGGGGACGCGTCGGCCTTGGCCACGGCGGTGGCCGGGTCGGCGCCGGCGATCCGGCGGTAGAGGTCGACCTGGGCCAGGCCGGACTCGGCGGCCGCGTCGGCCGGGTGCTCCGCGAGGATCTTGCGGTAGGCCGCCTCGGCCTCGTCGAGGTCGCCGACCATCAGCGCGTCGTCGGCGGCGTCGAGCCGCGGGTCCTCGGGCTCGGCGACCGAGAGACCGCCGGCCTTGAGGATCGCGTCGACGTACTGCTTGACCTGGGACTCGGGCAGCACGCCGGTGAAGCCCTCGACGAGCTGGCCGTTGACCACCGCGACGACCATCGGGATGCCCTGCACGCGCAGCGCCTGGGCCAGGCGCGGATTCGCGTCCACATCGACCTTGCCGAGCACCCAGGAGCCGCCACCGGCCGCGGCCAGCCGCTCGAGGATCGGCGAGAGCTGCTTGCAGGGCTCGCACCAGTCGGCCCAGAAGTCCAGGATGACCGGGGTGCTCAGCGAGCGCTCGAGCACGGTCGTCTGGAAGTTGGCCTCGGTGACCTCGATGATCGTCTCAGGCCCGATCCCGCCGGGCAGACCGCCCGGGATGGTGCCGGACGGGCCGTCGTGGGCCGCATGCGGGGCGTCGCCGTTAGGCGCGGGGCTCTTCGCCGGAGTCGTGGCCGGGGCGCGCAGCGCGCTGAGATCGACCGCGCCGCGGGTGAAGATCGACGGAGTGGTCCGTGGGTCGCTCATGGTTACCTAGTCTCGCACGCTGGCAAGGCGCCGCGCCGCGCCGCGGGGCAGCTGATATCGGAGGTCACAGGAGCCTGTTCCGCTGATCCTCGACGGCGACGGGCGGATGCGCAAGGTCCCGCCGCCGACCAGCGCGAACTCGCTCGGGCGGGACGGCGGGATGTGCCCTTTCGGTCAGAACCGGGCGGGCTCGCGATAGATGCCCCACTCGTCCTTCAGCACGCCGCAGATCTCGCCGAGCGTCGCCTCGGCCCGCGCCGCCTCGAGCATCGCGGGGATCATGTTCGCGCCGCTGCGGGCAGCCTCCACCAGACGGTCGAGAGAGGCCTTGACCCGTACGGGATCCCGCTCTGTCCGCCGGGCGCCGAGAACCCGCCGCTGCTCGGTCTCGACCTCGTGCGACACCCGCAGGATCTCGAGTTCCTTGGTGACTGTGCCGGTGTGCGCGTTGACCCCGACGATCCGCTTCTCGCCCTTCTCGAGCGCCTGCTGGTGCACGAAGGCGGCCTCGGCGATGTGGGCCGTGAACCAGCCGTCCTCGATGCCGCGCAGGATGCCGGCGGTGATGCTGCCGTCCTCGCCCAGCTCGCGGATGCCCGCGAAGATCTCCTCGGCCTCGGCCTCGATCCGGTCGGTGAGCTCCTCCAGGTACCACGAACCGCCGAGCGGGTCGGCCACGTTGACCACGCCGGTCTCCTCCATCAGCACCTGCTGCGTCCGCAGGGCGATCTCGGCCGACTCGTCGGTGGGCAGCGCCAGCGTCTCGTCGAGGGCGTTGGTGTGCAGCGAGTTGGTACCGCCGAGCACGGCCGCGAGCGCCTCGACCGCCGTCCGCACGACGTTGTTGACCGGCTGCTGCGCGGTGAGCGAAACCCCGGCCGTCTGCGTATGGAACTTGAGCCACAGGGCTTTCTCACTGGTGGCGCCGTAGTCGTCGCGAAGATGGCGGGCCCAGATCCGGCGGGCCGCGCGGAACTTGGCGATCTCCTCGAAGAAGTCGATGTGCGCGTCGAAGAAGAAGCTCAGCCCCGGCGCGAACTGGTTGACGTCGAGCCCGCGGGACAGCCCCAGCTCGACGTAGCCGAAACCGTCGGCCAACGTGTACGCCAGTTCCTGCGCGGCCGTCGACCCCGCCTCGCGGATGTGGTAGCCGCTGACCGACAGCGGCTTGTAGCGCGGGATCTCCCGAGCGCAGTACTCCATCAGGTCGCCGATCAGGCGCAGGTGCGGCTCGGGCTGGAAGAGCCACTCCTTCTGCGCGATGTACTCCTTGAAGATGTCGGTCTGCAGCGTGCCGTCGAGCCGGTGCAGGTCGGCGCCCTGCCGCTCAGCGGCGACCAGGTACATCACGAAGATCGGGACGGCCGGGCCGGAAATGGTCATGCTGGTCGTCGTCTTCTCGAGGTCGATGCCGTCGAAGAGCACGTCCATGTCGGCGGCCGAGTCGATCGCGACGCCGCAGTGGCCGACCTCCCCGACCGCCTGGGGGTCGTCGGAGTCGCGGCCCATCAGCGTGGGCATGTCGAACGCGACGCTCAGCCCTCCCCCGCCCGCGGCGAGCAGCATCTTGTAGCGCTCGTTGGTCTGTTGCGCGTTGCCGAAGCCCGAGAACTGCCGGATCGTCCACGTGCGGCCGCGGTAACCGGTCGGATAAAGACCTCGGGTGTACGGGAACTCGCCCGGCCAGCCGATGCGGTCGAAACCCGGATGGGTGGCACCCGCGGGCGGCCCGTAGACGGGCTCGACCGTCGCGCCGGAGAGCGTGGTGAAGTCGGCGTCCCGCTTGCGTGCGGCGTCGTAGCGCCGCTGCCAGCGCTCACGCCCGGCGGCGATGTCGGCAGAGTCCATGCCCGACATCCTAGAGCCATCCCTGAACGATCGCTAAGGTCAATCGTCCCCCGCCGATCCTGGATAAGGTTCGGCGGAGCGGGCGGCCCGGTTGAGGATCTTCGGCGCGGGCCTGGCGCCCCGACCCTCGACCGAGCTCAAGTCCGCGATGCGCGCGGCCACCCGCGCGATACGCACCCGGGTCGCGCTCACCGCCTCGCTCGGCGGGTTCGAGAGCGCCCCGGTCCGGCTCGTCGAACAGAACTCCGCCGCGGCGACCGGTCAGATCAGGACGTCCAGGGCGTGATAGAGCCGCGACGTCGTCGTGTCGATCTCGGCGAGGCGGGACGCGGGCAGGCCTGAGTTGACCGCCACCCGGCGCTCGACGGCGGCCCGGGTCAGCAGCATGCCGACCTGGGACGAGGCCCGGTCGATGACCGACTGGCCGGCCAGCTCGGCGACCGGGTCGGAGGAGGTCGCCTTGTCGCCGCGGCGGACGTTCTTGACGGTCACGGCCGCCGCTCGCACCGCGTTGGCGGCGTCGCGGGCCAGCCGGTCGGCGTAGGTGGCCGTGGCCTGCACCGCGTTCACCGCCGACACGGCGGGCACGGCCGACTGACGTACGGTCGTGGTCGCGGAAGTCGCCTCGGCGGACTTGGCCGCCGACGAGAGCACGGTCGACTGCAACACCGCCGACTGCAACAGAGGGTGAAGGTAGGTGGCCGTAGTGCCGCCCGCTCGAGGGAAGGTGACCGGGTTGATCATCGCGTGCCCCTCTCCCGTTCTGTCGTTAACATATGACCAGCTTATGGCGTTGCGGGCGGGTTGCCGACCGGGCGAACGGCGGTATTCGCGCCACCGGAACGGCCGTCGGCCGACCAGTTACCGAAAGTGACCGAAAAACACTTCAGTCGACGCGCGGCCCTACTCACGGCCGAGATCGCCTGGCTGCGGGCCGTCGTGGCCGACCTGGCCGAGGGCCGACTGACCTGGGACGCCCACGTCGTGGCGGCGACGCTCCAAGAATTCGGGTTAAAGGCCCTTGATGAGCTCATCGGCGGCGGCGTACGGGTCGATCTCGCCCTTCGCGACCGCGGCGGCGAGCGTGCTCAGCGCGGTGCCCTCCCGCAGGTCGCCGATGCGCGCCCGCAGGGTGCCCAGGGCCAGCGCCTCGACCTCGACAGCGGCCCGTCGCTCGCGGCTGCTCCGCAGCTCCCCGGTGCTCTCGAGCCAACCGCGGTGCTTGTCGATCGCGGCCACCACGTCGTCGATGCCCTCGCCCTTGATCGCCGTCGCCCGCACCACCAGCGGCCGCCAGTCGCCCGGCGCCCGCTCACCGAGGCTGAGCATGCCCTGGATGTCGCGGTAAGTGGCGTCGGCGCCCGGCCGGTCCGCCTTGTTGATGACGAAGACGTCGGCGACCTCGAGCACGCCCGCCTTGACCGCCTGGATGGCGTCGCCCATGCCGGGCGCGAGCAGCACCAGCGTGGTATCGGCGAGCGAGGCGATCTCGACCTCGGCCTGGCCCACGCCGACCGTCTCGACCAGGATCACCTCGCAGCCGGCGCCCTCCAGCACACGGACGGCCTGCGGGGTCGCCGCGGCGAGGCCGCCGAGCTGACCCCGACTGGACATCGAACGGATGTAGACGCCGGGGTCGGTGGTGTGGTCCTGCATGCGGATCCGGTCGCCGAGGATCGCGCCGCCGGTGAACGGGCTGGACGGGTCGACCGCGAGCACCCCGACCCGGTGGCCGGCCGCGCGCAGCGCACGCACCAGCTCGTTGGTGGTCGTCGACTTCCCCACGCCGGGTGCGCCGGTGAGGCCGACGACCTGGGCGTGTCCCGCGTAGGGCGCAAGCGCGGCGGCAACCTCGGGCAGCGCCGGATCGCCGTTCTCGACCAGGGTGATCAGCCGCGCCACCGACCGCGCGTCCCCTGTCCGCGCCTTGCTCACCAGCGCAGGAACGTCGGGCCGCGCCCTCATGGCTGAACACCCGGGGCATGGACTCCTGGCCCTACGAACACTTCACTCACTCCGGTGCAGTCACTCATGCCCTGATGATTAGGGCGTCGCCTTGGCCGCCGCCGCCGCACAGGCCGGCGGCGCCGTAACCGCCGCCGCGGCGGCGCAGTTCGAGCGCGAGGGTCAGGACCAGGCGCGCGCCGGACATGCCGATCGGGTGGCCCAGCGCGATCGCCCCGCCGTTGACGTTCACGATCTCCTCGTCGACCTTCAGCTCGCGCATCGACTGCAGCACCACCTGGGCGAAGGCCTCGTTCATCTCGATCAGCTCGAGGTCGTCGACGGTCAGCCCGGCCTTGTCGAGCGCGTTCCTGATGGCGTTGGCCGGCTGCGACTGCAGCGAGTTGTCCGGCCCCGCCACGTTGCCGTGCGCGGTGATCTCGGCGAGCCAGCTCAGCCCGAGCGCCTCGGCCGTCTCCTTCTTCATGACCACGACCGCGGCCGCGCCGTCCGAGATCGGCGACGAGCTGCCCGCGGTGATCGTGCCCTCGGGGGTGAAGGCGGGACGCAGTTTCGCCAGCGACTCGGCCGAGGCGTCGGGCCGCACCCCCTCGTCGGTGTCGACCACCGGGTCCTCGCCGCGCTGGCCCGACTTGATCGGCACGATCTCCTCGGCGAAGCGCCCCTCGCGCTGCGCGGCGGCCGCGCGCCGGTGGCTGAGCGCCGCGAACGCGTCCTGCTCGGCCCGGGTGATGCCGAGGGCGGCGCCGCTCCGCTCGGTCGACTCGCCCATCGAGGTGCCGTCCCACGGGTCGATCAGGCCGTCGTAGGCCGTGTGGTCGCGCACCAGCACGTCGCCGAACTTGACCCCCTGGCGCTGGGTCATCAGCAGGTGGGGCGCGTTGGTCATCGACTCCATGCCGCCGGCCACCACGATGTCGAACTCGCCGGCCCGGATCAGCTGGTCGGCCAGCGCGATCGCGTCGAGGCCGGAGAGGCACACCTTGTTCACGGTGACCGCGGGGGTGGACATCGGGATGCCGGCCGCGACCGCGGCCTGCCGAGCCGTGATCTGCCCGGCGCCGGCCTGCAGCACCTGGCCCATGATCACGTATTGCACCTGGTCGGGACGGACGCCGCCACGCTCGAGGGCGGCCTCGATCGCGTAGCCACCGAGGGTCGTGGCCGACACGTTCTTGAGGTTGCCGAGCAGGCGGCCCATCGGGGTGCGGGCACCGCTCACGATCACCGAGCTGGTCACGGTCTTCGATTCCGATCTGCCGGGTGGAAAAGGGGGAACCCCTTGCGACCTTAACGGCCGTTTAGGCAAGACTAATAGGATGACCAAGCTTCCACCTAGTGCCGCCATCCCCGAGAATCTCACATCCGGCGAGGTCGGGCTCCTGCGCGTCGATCACGTCGGCATCGCGGTGCCCGATCTGGATGAGGCGCTGCGTTTCTACGCCGAGGTCTTCGGCATGCACTGTGTGCACGAAGAGACGAACGAGGAGCAAGGCGTGCGAGAGGCCATGCTCGCGGTCGGCGACGGGGACGGGCCGCGCATCCAGCTGCTCGCCCCGGCCCGCCCCGACTCCGCGATCGCCAAGTTCCTCGGTCGCAGCGGTCCGGGCCTCCAGCAACTTGCCTACACAGTGGCCGATGTAGAGGCCGCCGCGGCCGCCCTGCGCGCCCGCGGCCTGCGGTTGCTCTACGACACGCCGCGCCGCGGGACCGCGGGCTCGCGGATCAACTTCGTCCACCCCAAGGACGCCGGCGGCGTTCTGGTGGAACTGGTGGAGCCTGCGGGGATTCGTACGCCTAACGGGTGAATCATCCTGACGTGGCCCGTGTGGCCTGGCAGGATCTCCGGCATAACGGACCGCAGCCGTGGTCCTTATGCGACGATCATCTCGTCGACCCCGGATACACCAGGTGACAACGGGGCGGACCGGGACCCCCGCTTGGGTGACGTGCCCCGCCGAACAACCGGCCCGCGCGACGGCGAGCCTGCTCAAAGCTGATCTACGTGTCTTTTCCGATGCAGGCCCGGTCTTGCGTGGCTCGTGCGTCTTCGCCAGGATGGCCCAATGCCCCAGCAGCAGGATCAGAATTTGGCATTTTTCGACACCGCGAATTCCCAGCACGACTTCACTGTTGTGCTGCGCGGATACGACCGCGGGCAGGTGGATGCCCACCTCGGCCGCCTGGTCGCCGCGCTCAACCAGTCCGAGCAGGCCCGCGGCGAGGCCGAGCAGCGGATGAACGATGCTCAGCGTCGGCTGCGCCAGGCCGAGCAACGGCTCAACGCGGTGGAGCAGAAACTCGCCGACAGCAACAAGCTGCTCGAGGAGAACAACCGGCCGACGCTCTCCGGGCTGGGCACCCGGGTCGAGCAGATCCTCCGGCTGGCCGAGGAACAGGCCAACGACCACCGGAGCGAGGCGAAGCGAGAGTCCGAGGGCATCCTCTCGGCCGCCCGCCTCGAGGCTCGGGAGATCACCGACAAGGCCCGCGCCGAGGCCGCCGCCATGAAGGCGTCCGCCGAGCGTGAGGCCGGCCAGGTGCGCACCCACGCCGAGCGCGAGGCCGCCGAGGCCCGGGTGCAGGCTCGCCGCGAGGCCGACACGCTGCGCTCCGACGCCGACCGCGAGACCAAGCAGTTGCGCACGGTCACCGCGCACGAGGTCGCCGAGCTCAAGTCGACGGTCGAGCGCGAGGTGGCGTCGCTGCGCGCGACCGCCGAGCGCGAGATCACTCAGCTGCGCGCCAAGGCCTCCCGTGAGGCCGAGGAGAAGCGCGCCGAGGCGACCAAACTGCTGACCGACTCCCGCGACAAGCGCGACAAGGACCTCCAGGCGCTCGCGATCGAGACCGCCGAACGCCGCGAGAAGGCCGAGCGCGAGGAGTCGCAGCGGCACGCCGCCCAGGTCAACGCTACGCAGAAGATGGTCTCCGAGGCCGAGGAACGCGCTCGCGCCGCCGAGGACCGCTCCAAGGAGATCTCGCAGCGCGCCGAGCAGCGCCGCATCGAGGCCGAGCGCAACGCCGCCGAGACCACCGAAAAGGCTCGTGCCCTGGCCGAGAAGACGGTCGGCGAGGCCCGAGCCGAGGCACAGCGACTGCTCAGCGACTCGCGCACCGAGGCCGAGCTGACCACCCAGGCCGCCAAGCGCGAGGTCGACGACCTGACCCGCCAGAAGGACGCGGTCACCAACCAGCTCGGCCAGATGCTCTCCGGCCTCTCCGGCCTGGTTCCCGGCGTCGGCCCGGCCAAGGCGGCCGAGGCGGTGGCCAGGGCGGCCGAGGCCGCTCCCACCCAGCGCGAACCCGAGGCGAAGCCCGACGGCGACAGCAAGCCGGTGGCGGCGAAGACGAATTCCTGAGTCGGCGACTACGGCGTCTGCGGTTGCGCGCTTCCCCAAGCTGCGCGACCGTAGTGGGCGCCCGATCGTCATCCGACTATCGATGCGGGCCGTATCGGAGTTTCTCCGGTACGGCCTGACTCGTTTCGCGCATAGCCGACTTGCGCAAGGCGAGTCAGACAAATCACAACTAGGCGCATACTCCCCCTCGGAGGGTGTGTAACCCTCCAAGGCCGGACGATGCGTATGTGAGGATGGACAGCATGTCGCACGGCGGTGAAATTCTCGGTCTCGGCGGAGGAGCGGCCACCGAGCCCAGCTTCGACACCGCCCTGCGAGGTTATGAGAAGAAGCAGGTCGAGCGTTACGTCGCTCGCGCCGAGAACGAGATAGCCGCGCTGGCCGCCGAACGCGAGCAGGCCTACGCGCAGATGCAGGCGATGAACGCCCAGATCGAGCGGCTCCAGCAGGAGATCGTGCACTCGCGCAAGCTGAACGCGCCGGGCCCCGAGATCTCCTTCCGCCACCTCGGGCCGCGGGTCGAGCGGATCCTCGCGCTCGCCGAGGAGCAGGGCGAGGCGATCAAGGCGTCCGCCACCGACGACATCGCCGCCCGCCTGGCCGAGGCCGAGCGGGTGCGCGCCGAGGCCGAGACGCACGCGCAGAACGGCATCCGCGACTTCGAAATCGCGCTGGCCGCCCGCCGGGCCGAGGAGGAACGGGCCGACGCGGCCAAGCGCGCCGCCTCCGACCAGGCACTGGCCGCCACACGTCAGACGGTCGAGCAGATGCGGGCCGAGGCCGAAAATACGCTGACCCGCGCCCGCGCCGAGGCCCAGCAGCACACCGAGCAGGTCGCCCAGGCGGCCCACCGGGTCCGGAGCGAGGCCGAGAGCTATGCCAAGTCGGCCCGCGCGCAGGCCGACCAAGAGATCAAGGCGCTGCGCGACCGGACCCAGCAGGAGATCAACGCCCAGCGCGCCGCCGCCGAGCGCGACCACAGCGAGCAGCGGGCCGCCACCGACCACGAGCTGGCCCAGAAGCGTCAGGCCGCCACTCAGGAGCTGACCCAGATGCGGGCCGGCGTCGAGAAACAGTGCGCCGATCTGCGCAGCGAGGCCGACAAGTACGCCGAGGAGGTCCTGCGCCGCTCCGACGACCAGGCCACCGCGGTCCGCAACTCGATCGCCGGCCAGCAGGAAAAGATCGCCGAGTCCGGCCGTCAGCTCGAGGTGGCCCGGGCCAAGGTCGCCGACGCCGAACGTGATCTGGCCGCCGCCCAGGAGCGTGCCCGTTCCGGGTCCGACGCCGCCGACGAGGTTCGCACGCGTCTCGCCGCGGCCCACCAGGAGCTCGAGTCCGTGCAGGCCCGGGTGGCCGAGGCCAAGAGCGCGGGCGAGGCCGCCGAGCGGCACGCGGCCGACGTCCGCCGCCAGGTGCAGAAGGAAGCGAAGCGGGTGGCCGAGCTCGCCGCCGCCGCGGTGATGGCCGCCGCCGGCCCGCCGGACGAGCAGGACGAGCCGGCCGGCGCCGAGAAGGTCGGCCAGCACGCCGCCGTTCCCGGCAAGGTCACCGGTTCGGCCAAGGTGACCGTCCCGCCCGCGTCGCGCGTCGGGGCCGACGCCGAATAAAGAGCTGTCCGCCACGCTCGGGGCCGCCGGGGTAGCGGCCCCGGCCGTGCGGCGATAACGTCGCCGCGAGACTGTGCGGCCGGCTCCCCCAACTCCGGCGCTCCCACCAGTGTGGAGGATCCGGTGACCAGGGACGACGAACTACCCGCGGACACCCCCGACCGGGACGACGCGGAGTCGCTCGACAGGGTTGCCGAGGAGCACCGGGAGGGGCGTTTCGGCCGCCCCGGGCCGCCGCTCGACCGCCGCAACCCGTTCATGCTGGGCCTGGTCGGCGGTCTGGGCCTCATCCTGGCGTACGCGTTCTTCCTGGGTCTGCGCAACGCGGCGTCGATCCTCGTCCTGATCTTCATCGCGCTCTTCCTGGCGATCGGGCTCCACCCCGCGGTCGTACGTCTGCGCAAGTGGGGCGTCCCCCGGGGCCTGGCCGTCACGATCGTCGCGCTCACCGTGGTGACACTGCTCGCCGGCGCCATCGTCGCGCTGGTCCCGCCGCTGATCAGCCAGACCACCCAGCTGATCGAGAACGTGCCGGGCTATATCCGCAGCCTGCAGCGCAACGAAACGATCAACGAGCTGGTCACCCGCTACGACATCCTGAACAGGGTGAGCAGCGCGCTGAACGCGGGCACGGTCGGCAACGTGGCCGGCGGCGTGGTGGGCGTCGGGCGCATGGTGGCCGGCACGGTCTTCAACCTGTTCACGGTTCTGGTGCTGACCATCTATTTCATGGCGTCCTTCGACCGGATCCGCGAGACGGCCTACTCGCTCGTGCCCGCCTCGCGCCGGGTCCGGGTGCGGCTGCTGACCGACGAGATCCTCGCCAAGGTCGGCGCCTACATGGTCGGCGCGATCTCGATCGCCGTGCTGGCCGGGGCCAGCACCTGGCTGCTGGCCGTGATCCTCGGCCTGGCCTACCCGTTCGCCCTGGCCGTCGTCGTGGCCGTGACCGACCTGATCCCGCAGATCGGCGCCACCCTGGGCGCGATCGTGGTGAGCCTGGTCGGTTTCGCCTCGTCCCTGAGCGACGGCATCGTCTGCGTGATCTTCTTCATCGTCTATCAGCAGGTGGAGAACTACCTGATCTATCCGAACGTGATGCGCCGCTCGGTCAAGGTCAGCGACGTCGCGGCCGTGGTCGCCGCGCTGCTCGGAGTCGCCCTCTTCGGCGTCGTCGGCGCGTTGGTGGCGATCCCGATGGTGGCCGCCATCCAGCTGATCATGCGCGAGGTGATCGTGCCCAGTCAGGAGGCGCGCTAGCCCGCCTCGGGCCTGGGCACTTCGGCGAAGGCGGCGGTCGTCCGGTCGGCGTAGGCGTTCATGTCACCCGTCTCCATCGGACCGTCCCAGGTGCGCGGCAGCGGGACCGGCACCGAGGGCGCGACCCGGCGGACGACCTCGTCCAGCACCTTCTCGGCGTCGCCCACCCAGAGGTGCTTGGCGCCGGTCATCGGGAGCACCTCGGCGTGCGGCACGACGGCGAACCGCTCGGCAGCCTCGGCCGGGCGCAGGTAGTCGTCGAACTCGGGGATCAGCGCGGTCAGCGGCTTGCCCTCGCCGGCCCACGCGGCCAGGTGCTCCGGCTGGGAGTAGCGCAGCGGCGGCGAGAGCAGGATCGCGCCGGTGACCGCCGGGTCGAGGCCGTGCATCAGCGTCAGGTCGGTGCCGAACGACCAGCCGAGCAGCCAGACGTTCGGCAGGTCGGCGAACTCGGCGTACTCGATCGCGGCGGCCACGTCGTACTTCTCGTCGATGCCGGCCGAGAACGTACCCTGGCTGGTGCCGCGCACGCTGGAGGTGCCGCGGGTGTTGAAGCGCAGCACGGCGACGCCGGCCAACGCCGGGAGCCGCCAGGCCGCCTTGCGGAAGACGTGACTGTCCATCATCCCGCCGTGGGTCGGCAGGGGGTGCAGGCAGACCAGCGTGGCGACCGGCTCGCGGTCGAGCGGGCGGGCCAGCTCACCGACGAGGGTGAGGCCGTCGGCGGTCTGCAGCTCGATCTCCTCGCGGTGGGCGGGGAGGATCGAGTTGGCACGGATCGGAGTGGTCATGCGGAAGATCCTTCACCCATAGATCCGTCATCCATAGCGGGGGGCGTTGCGGGAGCGCTCCACCCCCGGGCCGCGCCGGTCACGCGCCTTCCAACAACCGGTGTGCCAGTGGCGGCGGTCGGTCTCGTCGCCGCGGCCGTCGATCGGCCAGGACACCACGTGGGCCACGCCGGGGCGGATCTCCTGCAGGCAACCAGGGCATCGGTACGTCTTCGTGGCCGCCCCACCGAAGATCGACCGCACCATCCACTCACCGTCCCGCCACTGCTGAACCCCCTCGATGCCCTTGCGGACCCGCTCGTCGGTCAGCTCCCGGCGCGGCTCGGTGCCGGCCCGGCGGCGGGGACTGTTGCGGCGGGGACTCACATTCACAAGCGTACGGGTAACGCCGATCACGATCGGTTGATGACTCCCCAGTAACAAACGAACTATGCTCGCGTTCATGACCGCTACGCGCGTGCCCGGACTTCCGGCCGTCGAGGACGGCGTGTTGATCTCCACCAACCCCGTCTCGGGTGCGGAGGCCGGCCGGGTGCCGGTCGCCGACGCCGAGGCGGTGAACGAGACCGTCCGCCGCGCTCGCGAGGCCGCCGTCTGGTGGCAGGCGCTCGGCTACGACGGCCGGCGCGAGCGGTTGCTGCGCTGGCGCTCGCTGATCGTGCGCCGCATCGAGGAACTGGCCCAGCTCACCGGCCTCGAGACCGGCAAGCCGCAGGCCGACGCGATCGTCGAGGCCACCGCCGCGGTCGAGCACCTCGACTGGGCGGCCCGCAACGCCGAACGAGTCCTCGGCCCGCGCCAGGTCCGCACCCGGCTGCTGGTCGCCGAACACTCCGGCCACCTGGAATATCAGCCGTTCGGCGTGGTCGGCGTGATCGGCCCGTGGAACTACCCCATCCTCACGCCGGTCGGTCCGATCAGCGGTGCGCTCGCGGCGGGCAATGCCGTGGTCTTCAAGCCCAGCGAGTACACCCCGATCGTCGGCCAATGGCTGGTCGACACGTTCGCCGAGGTCGTGCCCGAACAGCCGGTGCTGCAGGCGGTGCACGGGCTGGGCGACACCGGCGCCGCGCTGTGCCGCTCGGGCGTCGGCAAGGTGGCCTTCACCGGGTCGACCGCCACCGCGAAGAAGGTGCTGGCCGTCTGCGCGGAAAATCTGGTCCCCGCGGTCATCGAAGCCGGTGGCAAGGACGCGCTCATCGTCGACACCGACGCGGACATCCCGGCCGCCGCCGAGGCCGCGGTCTGGGGTGCGATGACCAACGCCGGGCAGACCTGCATCGGCATCGAGCGGGCCTACGTGGTCGCCCCGGTCTATGACGCCTTCGTCGAGGCCGTGGTCGACAAGGCCGGCAAGCTCCGCACGGGCCACGAGATCGGCCCGATCACGATGCCCGCCCAGCTCGACATCATCCGCGACCACATCGACGACGCGCTGGCCAAGGGCGGCCGGGCCGTGCTGGGCGGCGCCGAGGCGGTCCAGCCCCCGTACGTCGCCCCCACCGTCCTCGTCGACGTGCCGGCCGACTCGCGCGAGATCCGGGACGAGACGTTCGGGCCGACGCTGACGATCACCAAGGTGGCCGACGCCGACGAGGCTGTCCGCCGGGCCAACGACTCGGCGTACGGGCTGGGTGGCTCGGTCTTCGGCAAGAAGAACGCGCTGCGCATCGCCCGGCGGCTGCGCTCCGGCATGGTGGCGGTCAACTCGACGCTCTCCTTCGTCGGCATGGGCAACTTGCCCTTCGGCGGCGTGGGCGAGTCGGGTTTCGGGCGCATCCACGGCGAGGACGGGCTGCGCGAGTTCTCCCGGGCCAAGGCCATCACCGTACGGCGGGGTCCCTCGCTCCTCCCGGCGATGACCTTCGAGCGCACCCCGGCCCAGGTGGCGAACATCGTCAAGGCCCTGCGCTTTTTGTATGGCCGCAAATAATCCGTGAGACGCGACTGCTAGCGTCCGTCAAGTGGTGGATCATCCCGCGGTCGAGGTCGACGACCTGTACGTCGGTTATGGCTCGACGCCGGTGCTGGTCGGCGTCTCGCTGACCGTCGCGCCCGGCGAGGGCGTCTGCGTCACTGGCGAGAACGGCATCGGCAAGTCGACGCTGCTGCGCTGCGTGAGCGGCCTGCAGCAGCCGGACCAGGGCACGATCCGGGTCTTCGGCGGTGATCCGGGCGCCACCCCCGAGTTCTGGCGAGCTGTGGTGACCACGGTCGAGCCCCCGACCTGGTACCCGGGCCTCACCGCGCGCGAGCACGCCGAACTGGTCTGCCGCGCCCACGGTCAGGACCCGGAGGAGGCGGGCGTCGACGAGGCGCTCGAACGGTTCGGCCTCGGCGGGCACACCGACGCGATCCCGCCGTCGCTCTCGTCCGGCCAGAAGCAACGGCTGGTTCTCGCCCTCGCTCTGCTGCGGCCCAGCGCCCTGCTGATCCTCGACGAACCCGAGCAGCGCCTCGACCGGGAGGGCCGGGCCGACGTGGCCAGTCTGCTCACCGACTACGTCGCGGGCGGCGGCTCACTGCTGATGGCCAGCCACGACGACTCCTTCGCGGCCGCCTCGGGCGCGGCGATCACCACGATGGAGTCCCTCAGCGCGGACCTGCCATGACAGTCGTCCCGCTCGCCCCCGTCCGGCGCTGGATCAGCCGCACCCAGTCGTCGCACCGGGAGCGCGGCGCGACCCTGAGCAGCCTCTACGTGGCCGCGCTGACCGTCGCGATCATCGGCGGGATCCTGCACCGGCAACTCGCCGAGGTCTTCTGGCCGCCCGCACCGGACTCCTCCGGCCTGGCCGGGGCGTCCCTGGTCGCGGTCTGCTTCGGCGTGCTCTATCTGGCGCTGCGCCGGTTCGGCCCGCTCGCGCTGAGCCGTCCGGCGGCCTCGTGGCTGCTGCCCGCGCCGGTGAGCCGTCGCCGACTGCTGCTGCCGTCGCTGCGTCTGGCCGCGATCGCCGCCGCGGTGATCGGCGCCCTGGCCGCGCTGGCGATCGTCGGCCACGTCGTGCCGCGCGTCCTCGCCGGCGCGGAGACCGCCCTGCTGACCACCGCGGGCGCGCTGCTCGGGCTGGCGCTGCTGCTGATCGCGACGGCCGCGCAGGCCGGTGGGCGCTGGGGCGACGTGGTCGACACGCTGGCCGGGCTTTTCCTCGCGGCCGGGCTCGCGGGCCTGGTCGCGTCCACGACCCTCGACGAGCCGGTCGGCGTACGCGGGTGGCCGCCGGTCGGCACGCTGGCGCCGATCGTCGGTGGCGGCGCCGTGGTCGTGGTCGTGGTGCTGGCCCTGGTCGTCCGTGGACTCGCGGCGACGCCGAGCGACCGCATCCTCGAGGCGTCGCGCACGGCCGGGACACTCTTCGACGCGGCCTTCGGCATCGAGCCGTCGTTCCTCACCGACATGATCGAGCGGCGGTACTGGGCCCGCCGGAAGCTGCGGTCGACCGGCCTCCCCTCGCGCCTGCCCGTGCTGGTCACCCAGGACCTGCTACTCACCGTTCGGCGTCGGCGCCGCCTGCTGTGGCTGGCGCTGGGCACCACGCTGCCGGTGCTGCTCGGTTCGGCCCCGGGGTGGTTGCTCGGCGCGGCCGTGCTGCTCGGCTGCCTGACCGCCGGGATGACGGCCACCGGCAACGTCCGGACCGACGCCGGCAACCCGGTGCTGCTACGGCTGCTCAGTCTGTCGTCCCGGCAGGCGGTGCTCCAGCGGTTGTGGGTGCCAGGCGTGCTGGCCGGGCTCTGGGCGGCCGTCGCGTTGACCGCGCTCGACCTGTTGGGCGACCTGCCGTCGGGGCCGTGGTGGGCGCTGGGGCTGACGCTCGGCCCGGTCGGGGCGGCCGCCGCGGTGCACCGGGCCCGGGCCGGATTCGTCCGCAACGAGCTGTTGCCGCTGGACACTCCGATGGGCACCCTGTCGACCGGGCCGCTGGTCAACGCCGTGATGGGGCCGGACCTGCTCCTGCTCGGTCTGCCGGCCTGGATCGCGATCGGTCAGGGCGACGACCTCTCCTGGACGACCGTGCTCCTCCAGGGCGTGATCGGCGTCGGCGGCGCCCGCGTCTACTTGTCCGGCACCACCAGCGACGACCGCACGGAGCTGTCCCACTAGGTGGCTGGTGTTAAGTGAGGTGTTGGGGGCTGGGACTGGGGTGGTGCGGGCCGCTCAGTTTGTCTGTGCGGGGCTGTCGCTCGGCGGCCGTCGCGGGCGAGATCCGGTCTTGGTCGGGAGGGGAGGTCCGTGTAGGGGTTCGGCGGGGTCAGGATGTCGTGGTGGGTGCGGGTGTCGTGCCTGCTGGCGGGTCATCGGGCTGCGGTAACCCAGGTGCCGGGGCCGGTCGAGCGGATGGCGAGCACGCTGAGCCGGGCGAGGTTGACGGCGGCGGCGAGGAGTTTGAAGTCGGCGGCGATTTTGGTGCGGCCGCGCATCCGGGCACGTCTGCCGCCGTGGCGGTGACGCATCAGGTGGGCAAGTTTACGTTCGACCTTCGGTCGGGTGGCCTGGTAGTCGGCCCGCCAAGCGGGATCGGTGCTGTTGGTCCGGGCCTGGGCCAACCGCCGTTCGTGGCGGCTGACCGCTACTTTCCGGCCGGTCTTGCCGGTGGTGCACTGCGCTGCCAGGGGGCAGTCGGCGCAGGCCTTGCCGAAGTTGGCGGTGCCGTCACCGTCGGAGTTGCGGCGGATCGGGGTGATCACCTGGTTCGGGCAGGTCACCGTGTCGTTGTCGAGGTCGATGTCGAAGGCGTCCTTGGTGAACCGGCCGCCCGTGTTGGTCGGCGGCTGTGTCTTGGCCTTGGCCTCGATACCGGCGTCGTCCAGCTGTTCGAGGAACTCCCCGGTGCCGTAAGCGGCGTCACCGTAGACGGCAGGCCGTTCCTGCCCAGCCTCGGCCTGCCCAGCCTCGGCCTGGCCGGGTTCGGCCTGGCCGGGTTCGGCCTGGCCGGGTTCGGCCTGGCCGGGTTCGGCCTGGCCGGGTTCGGCCTGGCCGGGTTCGGCCTGGCCGGGTTCGGCCTGGCCGGGTTCGGCCTGGCCGGGTTCGGCCT
>Ga0247781_1000022_pt1 | contig 43405 bp, 32 predicted proteins | sample UWRJL184509B5_FD_179922 | JGI IMG/M metagenome (GOLD analysis project Ga0247781, IMG submission 179922) | Plant litter microbial communities from Arlington Agricultural Research Station in Wisconsin, United States - UWRJ-L184-509B-5 | ecosystem: Environmental > Terrestrial > Plant litter >...
GCCGTGAAGCTCAGCACCCCGGCGACCAGGGCGACCCTCGACCCCGTACCGATGCCGACGGCCAGAAGCCCGCCCGCCCCGGCCGTGCCGAGCCACCGCGCCAGGGTGCGTGCGCGACGGCGCAGCGGGCCGCTCGTACGCAGGCTCAAGAACGTCGCCCCGAGCATCAGTGCCGCGTAGAGCGCCGCGAGCGCCCCGAACCCGGCCGCGGGGGTGAAGACCGGCCCGAGCGTGCGCGACAGACCGCCGCCGGTCACCGAGCCGTCCGCGCCGATCGCCAGCCCGTGCGCGAAGGCGGCCAGCAGCGCGCCCCAGACCAGCACGATGCCGAGCGAGCTGATCGCGAGCGCCCCGTCCGCCCGGCGCCGGTAGCGTTCGCCGTCGCCCTTGCCGCGGAACTCCAAGGCCACACCCCGCACCGCGAGCAGCAACAACAGGACGACCATCGGCAGGTAGAGGCCGGACAGCAGCGCGGAGTACCAGTCGGGGAAGGCGGCGAAGGTGACACCGACGGCGGCCACGAGCCAAACCTCGTTGCCGTCCCAGAACGGGCCGATCGTGCGTACGGCGGCACCTCGCTCGTGGTCGTCGCGGCCGAGCAGCGGGCCGAGCAGGCCGACGCCGAAGTCGAAGCCCTCGAGTACGAAGAAGAGCACCCAGGCGAGCACGACGATCGAGAACCAGAAGGTGATCATGTCAGGGCTCCTCAGTAGACCGGGGCGGGTTCGGGCTCGGTGGCCGTGGCCGGCGACGGCGCGAGCGGCTGGCGGGACAGGTGGCGGATCAGCCGGAGCCAGACCACGGCGACCACCCCGTAGACCACTGTGAACCCGGCCAGCGACGCGATCACCTCGTTGCTGGTCAGCCCGGGGGAGATGCCGTCGGCCACCTTGGCGACGCCGAACGCGATCCAGGGCTGGCGGGCGGTCTCGGTGAAGATCCAGCCGAACGTGTTGGCCGCCGCGGGCAGCAACGGGATCAGCGGGAGCCACCGGGTGAGCCAGCGCGGGGCGTCCTGCTTTCCGCGCGTACGCCAGAGGTAGTAAGCCGCGACCACGGCCGCCAGCATGCCCGCGCCGATCATGAGCCGGAACGTCCAGAAGGCGACCGGGATCATGGGCACGTACGAGCCGGGGCCGTACTGGGCCGCGTACTGGGCCTGGAGGTCGTCGATGCCCTGGACGGTCGCGGTCGGGTCGCCCTTGGCCAGGATGGAGAGCAGCCAGGGGACCTCGAGCGCGAACTCGGGCAGCGGCTTGCCGGTCGCGAAGATCGCGAAGGGGGCGCCGGTGGTGGTGTGGTACAGCGCCTCGGCGGCGGCCATCTTCATCGGCTGGACCTGGGTGATGACCTTGCCGAGGCGGTCGCCGGTGAGCGCCGTCAGTGCCCCGCCGGCCAGCGTCAGCCAGGCGCCGAGACGGGCCAGGATCCGGTACGCCGGGTCGGCCGCGACACGCCACGTACCGATTGCCAGCAGCAGCGCGCCGCCGACCATGAGCGCCCCGGACAGGGTGTGCGGGAACGCGGCCAGATTGACCTTGTTGAGCATCAGTTCGGTGAACGAGGTGAGCCGGGCCCGGCCGGTGCCGGGGTCGAGGACGTACGCCACGGGGTTCTGCATGAAGGAGTTGCCGGCCAGGATGATGAAGGCCGACAGCATCGTGCCCACGGCGACGATCGCGACGCAGGCCGTGTGGATCGCGCGGGGGAGGCGGTCCCAGCCGAAATACCAGAGCGCCAGGAACGTCGCCTCGAGGAAGAACGCGAGCATCCCCTCGATCGCCAGGGTCGGCCCGAAGACGTCGCCGTAGAACTTGGCGAACGCGCTCCAGCCGAGGCCGAACTGGAACTCCTGGACCAGGCCGGTGACCACCCCGACGGCGAAGGTGACGATCAGCAGCTTGCCGACGAACTTGGTCAGCTGCAGATAGTCCTCGCGTTCGGTGCGCAGCCAGGCGATCTGCAGGCCGGCGGCGGTCGCGGCCAGGCTGATCGACAGCGGCACGAAGAAGTAGTGGTAGATCGTCACGACCGCGAACTGCAGTCGCGTCAGATCCAGCACGTCCATCGGGAGCCCTCCTCTACGACGTTTCGTAGTAGATACTACGTCCCGTAGTACGACGCCGTGCAGTAGTATGGCCCACATGGCTCTCGGAGATCTGGAACGCGAGGTCATGACGCAGTTGTGGGACGCCGGTGAGCCGCTCACCGTGCGGCAGGTGCACGAGCGCCTCAGCCGTCAGCGCGACTTGGCCTACACGACCGTGATGACCGTGCTCGACCGGCTGGCGAAAAAGGGCGTCGTCAGTCAGCAACGGGCCGACCGCGCCTATCGGTATGCCCCGGCGCAGACCCGCGAGGAGATGACCGCCGCGGTCATGCTCGACGCGCTCACCGCCAGCGAGGACCAGGACGCCGCCCTGGCCTACTTCGTCGGGCAGCTTCCGCCCGGTGCCCTGGCCGCAGTCATCGAAGCCGCCACCAAGAAGCGGAGATGAGTTCCTTCTTCGGGTGGCGGGCGGGGCGGTCGGACGGATGACGGCGCTTCTGCTGGGTGCCCTCGGTCTGACCCTTTCCTTGGTCGTGCCGGGGATCCTGGCCGGCGCGCGCTGGCCCGACCGGGCGCCGATCGCCGCGGTCGTGCTCTGGCAGTCGATCACCCTGAGCTCGGTGCTCGCCGCCCTCGGCGTCGTGCTGGCCGCCCCCGAAGAGGTCACCCGGGCCGCCGGCTCCGGCAAGCCGGTCGCCGAGGCCGCCCTGATCGGTGCCCTGGCCGTCGCCGCGCTGATCATCGCGCGGCTGCTCGTCTCGCTGATCGGGGTGAGCCGTCGCGCCCGCGCCCGCCGCGCCCGGCACCGGCTGCTGGTCGACCTGCTCGACCGGGCCGAGCAGCACCGCGAGCTCGGCCCCGAGAACCTGCGGGTGCTCGACGGCCCGTTGCCGCTGGCCTATTGCGTGCCGGGCCGCGAACCGCGGGTGGTGCTCAGCAACGGCGTGCTCCAGGTCCTCGACCGCGAGCAGGTCGACGCGGTGCTCGCGCACGAGCAGACCCACCTGCGGCATCGGCACGAGGTCGTGCTGGAGTCGTTCACCGCGTTCTACCGCGCGGTGCCGCGGCCGCTGCGCAGCCGTAAGCCGCTCGACGCCGTGCACCTGCTGCTCGAGATGATCGCCGATGACGTCGCCCGCCGCCGGGTCGGCGCCGGGCCGCTGCGCCGCGCGCTCGAGCAGCTGAGCGACGCGGTGCCGCTGGCCGAGGAGGTGAAGCCCGGCCCGAGGGGCGACGCGCGCCGCCGCCGGCTCGACCGGCTGGACGGGTCGCACACCCCGTCCGCCGCCCTGAACGGGCTCGCCGGGGCCGCCGCCGTCGGCCTGCTGGTATTACCCACAGTGATCCTGGTGTTGCCCTGGCTCGACCGGGCCCTGAATGCGTGGCCCCTTTAGGTCACTGTGCGTATAGGTGAGGGTGCGTACAGTTTCGGGTCCGAAGTGACTTCATCTGGCGACATGATCCGGAGTACGGTGTTGCACGGTCCGGCAGCCCCCCATCGTCCGACCGGGCGATCTGGCGGACCACCGCCTAATCGTCCTCGCTCGTCCCTCGACGGCGCGGTCGAACCGGGGACCCGAGCAGTTGGGGTGAAGCCGCTTCGCGCGGCCGGGCGCGCTTCCCGTCCGAACCCGTCAGCTAACCCGGTCGGCGGCTCGAGGGAAGAAAGGACACCACACCTACGTGCGTCGAGCCGCAGTAGTGCGCAGCCTCGTCTGCGCCGCCGCCGCGGTCGGGATCATCCTCTCCGGACCCGCCGCGGCGCACGCAACACCCTCGCCGTCCTCGGTCGAGGCGCAGATCGACAAGCAGTGGAACGACCTCGAGCCGGTCATCGAGCAGTACAACGACGTGCACGGCAAGCTGCTCAAGAACCGCGCTCAGCTGAAGAAACTCACCGCGCAGCTCACCCCCCTGCAGGTGAAGGTGGATGTCGCGCTGCAACAGGTACGGGGCATGGCCGTCGACGCGTACAAGCAGGGTGCGCCCAACGCGATCAAAGCCATGCTGGTCAGCGGGTCGCCGACCGGCCTGACCGACAAGCTCATGTACCTGGACCAGGTGGCCCGCCACCAACGGGACCAGATCGCCGACGTGGCGGCGCTGCGCGACAAGCTCGCCGCGACCAAGGTCGATCTGGATGTCGTGACCAAGTCGGTCGCCGCGCGCGACGTCGACCTGGCCAAGCGCAAGACGGCCATCGAGGTGAAGATCACCGCGTTGCAGAAGACGCGCCTCGCGGCCTACGGCTCGGTGGACGTCGACGACGGGCCGTTCAAGACCGGGCCCTGCCCCGTCACCTACAGCAACGACCGGGGTGGCCGGGCCGCGCAGAAAGCCTGCGACCTGGTTGGGCTACCGTACGTCTTCGGTTCCGTTGGGCCGAAGACGTACGACTGCTCGGGTCTCACCCAGGCCGCTTGGGCAAGTGTCGGGGTCTCCCTCACCCACTACACGAAGGCGCAGTGGAACGAGGGCAGGCGGGTGTCGAGGGGCGAGCTGAAAGTGGGAGACCTGGTCTTCTACTTCCCGGGCAGCCTCCATCACGTGGCCATCTACATCGGCGGCGGGAGGGTGGTGCACGCTCCGCACACGGGTGACCATGTGCGGATGGCGACGATCGACCTGGCTCCGATCGCGGGCTACCGCCGACCGGGCTAGGAAGCCGCTTCTGAAGGTCGAAGGCCGCCGTGGTCACTGCCACGGCGGCCTTTCGATCTTTCCGGGGTACGCGGGCATAATTTGGTGTCATGAGCGACTCGCCCCTGATCGACAGCCTCACCGCGGCCGTCGAGGCCCGGCCCGACGATCTGACGTTGCGCCTGCACCTCGCGGAGCTGCTCGTCGGCGCGGGGCGGGGGGTCGAGGCGATCGGGCACGCCGCGCAGATCCTGGCCCGGGAGCCGGCCAACGCCACCGCGCGGCAGCTGATGTCGTCGGCCCTGGGCGGCTCGTCTGATGCACCACCGCCGGTTTCCGCCGGTTCGCCTCCACCGGTTTCCGCCAGTTCGCCCCCGCCGGTTTCCGCCAGTTCGCCCCCGCCGGTTTCCGCCAGTTCGCCCCCGCCGGTCTCCGCCGGCGTCGACTGGGCCGCGATGGAGCAGGATCTCGGGGACATCGTGCCGCCGCGGTTCTCGCACTCGGCGGAGCCGGTTCGCGGGCCCGAGGACCGGACGTTCGACGTTGAGACCTCCACCATCACCCTCGCCGACGTCGGGGGGATGGAAGAGGTCAAGAAGCGCCTCGAGATCTCGTTCCTCGGGCCGCTGAAAAACCCCGAGCTGCGTACGTTGTTCGGCAAGAGCCTGCGCGGTGGCCTGCTGCTCTACGGGCCGCCCGGCTGCGGCAAGACGTTCCTGGCCCGGGCGGTCGCGGGGGAGATGGGCGCGGCGTTCATCTCCCTGTCGATCACCGACGTGCTGAACATGTGGGTCGGCAGCTCCGAGCGAAACCTGCACGACCTGTTCGACTCGGCCCGCAGCCACGCCCCCTGCGTGCTCTTCCTCGACGAGATCGACGCGCTCGGCCACAAGCGCAGCCAGCTCAACTCGTCGTCCATGCGCACGGTCGTCAACCAATTGCTCACCGAGCTCGACGGTGTCGACGGCAACAACGACGGTGTCTTCGTCCTGGCCGCCACGAACGCACCCTGGGACATCGACTCCGCGCTGCGCCGCCCCGGCCGGCTCGACCGGACCCTGCTGGTGCTGCCGCCCGACAAACCGGCCCGCGTCGCGATCCTGGAATATCACCTGCGTGACCGGCCCGTCGCCGGCGTCGACCTGAGCCGCGTCGCCGACGTGACCGAGCACTACTCGGGTGCCGACCTGGCCCACGTCTGCGAGACCGCGGCCGAGTTCGCCATGCGCGACTCCATCGCCACCGGCGAGATCCGGATGATCAGCCAGGCGGACATGCTGGCCGCCGTCCGCGAGATCCGGCCCTCCACCGATGGCTGGTTCGCGACGGCCCGCAACGTGGCGATGTTCGCCAACGAGTCCGGCGAGTACGACGACCTCGCGGCCTACCTGAAGAAGCGCAAGATCCGGTGACCTCGCCGCCGCCCCGGGCGTACTGGCGGGCCCAGCAGCTCGCCCAGGTCGGGCACTACGCCGAGGCCGAGCAGATCACGCGCCAGGGCCTCGCCGAATCGCCGGACGACGGGTGGCTGCTGACCCTGCTCGCCTCGGTGCGGCGGCTGCGTCGCGACTACGCCGGGGCGCTGCGCGCGGCCGACGCCGCCGTCACGGCCGTGCCCCTGCTGGCCGACGCGCACCTGGAACGAGCCGAGAACCTGATCGTCCTGGTCCGGGCGCGCGACGCGGTCGAGGCGGCCACCGAGGCGGTGAGGCTGGAACCCTCGGTGGCCTCCGGGCACTTCGTCCGGGCGCGGGCCCTGGCCGCCGCGCGGGACTTCGAACGGGCGCGCACGGCCGCGGCACACGGTCGAACGCTCGACCCGGCGTCGGTCGAGGGGCTGCTCACGGTGGCCGACGTGGAACGCGACGCGGGCAACCGGGAGGCGGCGCTGGCGGCGGCCCGGGCGGCGCTGGCCCGCGCCCCCGACAACCCGTACGGCCGCTGGCTGATCGCGATGCTCGACGCCGAGCGGCTCAAGGTGCGCCGGTCGATGCGGGCGCTGCACGAGGTGGCCCGCGACAATCCGGCCCGCGCCGACGTGGTCTCGATGACCTGGCCGATCCGGGGAGTGCTCGGCGGACTGCGCCGCGGGCTGGCGGCGACCGCCGGGCTGGTCTGCGTGCTGCTGGTGGCGCACTGGTGGTGGCCGCCGGTCGAGACGTTCGCGCGGATCGTGGCGGCGGTGCTCGCGTTCGTGATGGCGGCGTTCGCAGCCCGGGTGCTGATTCCGGCGGGCCGGCTGCCGTGGCGATGCCTGACCCTGCTGCCCCGCCTGATGCGCCAGGCCGACATCGTCGCGCTGATCCTCACGGGCGTGGCGATCGGGCTGCTGGCGTTCTATGCGGTGGTCGCCTGGTGGCCGCTGCCGGTGATCGTGCTGGCGGTGACGCCGCCGCTGTGGGTGCTGGGGTTCGCCGAGCTGCTGGGGGCGGGGCTGGACGACCCGGGGAGCCGGGAGGCGCTGCGGGGCTGGGCCGAGGAGATCCGAACCTGGTGGCGGACCACCAAGAAAGACCTGCGCGAGGCCTGGAACGAGCCACCCGGCCGCTAGTGGGCAGTCGCGCGCTGGGGCCGAAAGGGCTTGGGGCGCGCGGCCATTCGGTGGCACTCGGCAGTTGGTTGCACGCGGCAGTCGGTTGCACTCGGCCGATGGTTTGCACGTGGCAGTTGGTTGCACTCGGCCGATGGTTTGCACGTGGCAGTCGGTTGACGTGGCCGTTCGGGGCGCCGGGCCGATCGAGCTGATCGGCCCGGCGTTCGGCGATTACTTGTCGGCGGGCTTGGCCGGTACGGTGGCGGTCTCCGGGCGACGGCCCGAGCGGGCGTACGCCAGCATCGCCACGATCAACGCGAGCACACCTGCGGCGAGCCCGGCGATCCCGAAGGCGTCCGGCCCGTCCGACTTCTCGGCGGTGGGCGCGGCCTCGGTGGTGGCGGTGGCGGTCGGCCCCGCGGCGGCCGCGGTGTCGGTCGCGGCGGCGGCCGCGAGTTTCAGCACGGGGGCGGGGCTCTCGGGCTCGGTGCCGTCGCTGGCCGGCTCGTCGATCCAGCGCACGATGGTGCCGTCCGAGTAGGTCTGCAGCGTCTTGAAGACCATCGCACCGGAGGCGGGCAGCGGACCCAGCGAGACGTCGAACTCCTGGAACTGGCCCGGCTTGACCTCCGACCCGGCCTTGGCCGTCCAGATGATCTTCGAGACCGCCTCGGTGATCTTGGTGCCGTGCGCCTCGATCGGCGTACCCAGCTTCGAGATCGTGGTCGCCACGTCCCAACCGGTGATCGGCTTGACCGAGACCGAGGCGACGGGCTTGTCGGCCGGCAGGTTGACCTCGACCTTGGTGGTGGACGCGGAGTCGGACTCGTTGGGTACCCGGAAGGTGACCTTGGCGTACCCGCCGGCGGTCGCGGAGTCGGGGTTCACCGTGACGTGGGCGGAGGCCGGGACGGCCAGGGCCAGGGTGAGCCCGGCGACGGTGGCGCCCACCAGAGCCGAGCGCTTGAACAGGGACATCCTTGTCGAACCTTCCACGTGGGGGAATCCGCCCGGTGCCGGGCACACCCCCATTGGTCGCTCCCGGCCGCGAAAGAGTTCCCAGGATTTTCTATCGCAGGGCAGGCAGCCGTACGTCGACCCGGAGCCCGGGCTGAGCATCACTCAAAGTAACGGTTCCGCCGTGCCGCCGGGCCAGTTCCCGCACGATCGCCAGGCCCAGCCCCGATCCGCCCGCGTCCCGGGCCCGCGCGTCGTCGAGCCTGGTGAACCGGTCGAAGACCCGCTCCCGGTCGGCCTCGGGGATGCCCGGCCCGTCGTCGGTCACGGTGATCACCCGATGTGTTCCGCCGGCACTCACCGTGACCTGCACCTCGGACTTCGCGTGGCGCACCGCGTTGTCGAGCAGGTTGGCCACGACCCGGCCGAGCGCGTCGGGTTCGCCGGTGACCTCCATCGGCACCGCCGGGCGCACGTACCGGACGGACGGGTATCGATCGGTGACGACGCCGACCAGGGCGCCGAGGTCGACCGAGCGGAACGGCACCGAGATGGCCCGGCCGCCACCGTCGTCGGAACGGGCGAGCAAAAGCAGGTCGTCGACGAGCCGGCTGAGCCGGTCGACGTCGGTCAGCAGGTCGTGCGAGAGCGCCGGCCAGTCGGTGTCCGGCAGTCGCTGGGCGACCTCCAACTCCGTCCGCATGTTGGTCAAGGGGCTGCGCAGCTCGTGGGCCGCGTCGGCGACGAACGCACGCTGCCGTACCCGGGCCGACTCGAGCCGGTGCAGCATGCCGTTCAGCGTCAACGCCAGGCGGTGGATCTCGTCCCGGGACTCCGGCACGGGCAGGCGGCCCTCGCGCGTGCCGCCGGTGATCTCCTCGGCCCCCGCCCGCAGCGCGTCGACCGGATGCAGCGCGGCCCCGAGGACCCGCCACAGCACGGCCGCGAGCAACGCCACCAGCAGCGGGAACGTCACGAGAAGAGCCAACCGCAGGATCCGTACGCCCTGACTCAGGTCGTTGGTCGAACGTGCCACCAGCACCCGGACCGGGTCGGTCGGCGGCCCGGCCGTCACCATCACCACGCGGGCCTCGCCTTTCAGGCCGATCCGGCTGCCCGGGATCTCGCGGACCGCCCCGTCGGCCAGGCCGCGCAGCTCGTCGTCGTGCAGCATCGGGACCAGCCGGTCGGCGTCGGGGGAGAGGGCCAGCACGCGGCTCTGCGCGTCGATGACCTGCACCTGGATGGCTGGGTTGACCTCGATGCGCTGGCTCAGCGAATGCTGGTCGACCAGCCGCGCCACGCGCTGCGCGGTGTCCAGCGCCTCGGCGTTGACCGCGCGCAGCAGCGCGAAGTTGAGCGCCCCGACCAGCAGCACGCCGCCGGCGGCGAGCCCGAGGGTCAGTACCGCCACCGAGACGAGCACGAGCCGCGCGCGCAGGCTGATCTCGCGGGGTCGTCGCACCTAGAGCGCCGCCAGCCGGTAGCCCGCTCCGCGCACGGTCTCCAGGCGTTCCCGTCCGATCTTGCGGCGCAGGTAGCCGACGTAGACCTCCACGGCGTTCGGCGCGGTATCGAGCGCCGCGTCCCACACGTGGTCGAGCAGCTCGATCTTGCTGACCACCTCGCCGGGGCGTCGCATCAGGTATTCGAGCAGCGCGAACTCGCGGGCCGTGAGCGCCACCTCGACGCCGGCCACCGTCACCCGCCGTTCGGCCGGGTCGAGATCGACGTCGCCGTGCCGCAGGACGACCGGGCGCTCGTGCACCCCGCGCCGCAGCAGCGCGCGCAGCCGGGCGAGGAGGACGACGTACGAGAAGGGCTTGGTCAAGTAGTCGTCGGCGCCGCAGTCGAGACCGTCGGCCTGGTCGTATTCGCCGTCCTTGGCCGAGAGCATCAGCACCGGCACCCAGATCTGCTCGGCGCGCAACTGCCGCACGACCCGGTAACCGCTGAGCCGGGGCAGCATCACGTCAAGAATCATCGCGTCGTAGCCGCCGTGGCGGGCCAGCTCGAGCCCGTCCTGCCCGTCGCCCGACACGTCGACCGCGAAACCCTCGGCCTGCAGCCCACGTTGCAACGCCGCGGCGAGCCGCGCCTCGTCCTCTACCACCAGCAACCGCACCTCTTTACTTTTGCACGTGCGGGGCTACCCCTAGGGGCGGCTCTCAGCCCGGTCACAGCGGCCATGTCGCACTCTTGTGACAGATCAACGGGAGGTGGACATCGTGTCCGTGTTCAGGTCAAGGCCCACGCTGCGCTGGCTCGTGCCGTCGGTTGCGGCAGTGGTCGTCATCGGCGGTGGCGCGATCGCGGGGACGATCGTGGCGAGCGCCGACCCGGCGCTGCCCGAGCGCAGCGCCGCTCAGCTGCTCGTCGACGTGCAGAACGCCGAGGTCGACGGGCTCTCCGGCACCATCGTGCAGAGTGCCGATCTCGGTCTGCCGCAGATCGCCGGGCTCTCCGGCGGTGCGACGGGCGGCGCCGAGCTGGCCAACCTGCTCGCCGGCAGCAACACCGCGCGGGTCTGGTACGCCGGTGAGGACAAGGCCCGGCTCGCGCTGGTGGGAACCCAGGGCGAGACCGACGTCATCCGCAACGGCGAGGACGTCTGGCTCTGGAAGAGCAAGGACAACGCCGCGACGCACTTGAAGGTGCCGGCCGGGGCTGGGCGGAAGCCGTCCTCGCTGCCGACCGAGGTGCCGACGACGCCGCAGGACGCGGCGAACGCGGCGCTGGCGGCGATCGACGACAGCACCGAGGTCAGCACGACCGGCGCGGCCAAGGTGGCCGGGCGGGACGCTTACGAGCTGGTGCTCAGCCCGAAGGCCAAGGAGTCGCTGGTCGGCCAGGTGCGCCTGGCGATCGACGCGGAGCGGCACATCCCGCTGCGGGTCGACGTCTATGCCAAGAACGCCACGAGCCCGGCCATCCGGGTGGCGTTCCAGCAGATCAGTTTCGACAAACCCGACGCGCAGCAGTTCGTCTTCAACCCGCCGCCGGGCGCGAAGGTCACCGAGTCGGACGTCAACAAGCTCGAGAAGGACGCCGCGAAGCGGGCCAAGGCGCACAAGAAGGTCGAGGCCGAGCTGGCCAAGGGCCCCGAGCCGAAGGTGATCGATGCGGGCTGGGCCTCGATCGTCACGGCGCAGCTCCCCAAGGCAAAGGGCGAGGAGGGCAAGCAGGCCGAAGGCGTCCTGAACATGCTGCCGAAGGCGAGCGGCACCTGGGGCAAGGGCCGGATCTTCGCCGGTCCCCTGTTCAGCGTGCTGGTGACCGACGACGGACGGGTCTTCGCCGGCGCGGTCTCGCCGGAGACGCTTTACGCGGCGGCTGCCAAGAAGTAACACTCCTATAGTTCTAGAACTCCCGGCCGCGTTATGCAACACTGCGGACGGGAGTTCTAGAACTATTTGGAGGCGCGATGCTTACCTCATTGAGCGAATCCACCTCGATGACCGAACCGGTCGCCGGTCGCTTCGGTGACTTCGGCGGCCGGTTCGTCCCCGAGTCCCTCGTCCCGGCCTGTGGCGCCCTGGCCGCGGCCTTCCGCCAGGCCTGGGCCGACCCCGCGTTCCGGGCCGAGCTCGACGAGCTCCTCGACGTCTATGCCGGCCGCCCGACGCCGCTCACCCCGGCCCGCACCCTCTCCGCCGAGCTCGGCATCACCCTGCTGCTCAAGCGCGAGGATCTGGCCCACACCGGCTCCCACAAAATCAACAACGTGCTCGGCCAGGCGCTGCTCGCCCGGCGCATGGGCAAGCGCCGGCTGATCGCCGAGACCGGCGCGGGCCAGCACGGCGTCGCCACGGCCACCGCGGCCGCGTTGCTGGGCCTCGAGGCGACAGTCTTCATGGGTGCGCGCGACATCGAGCGCCAGCAGCTCAACGTCCTGCGCATGACCACGCTCGGCGCCGAGATCGTGCCCGTCACGACCGGCAGCCGCACCCTCAAGGACGCCACCAACGAGGCGATGCGCGCGTGGGTGGCCGACGTGGCGGGCGCCCACTTCCTGCTCGGCTCGGTCGGCGGCCCCCACCCCTACCCGTGGATGGTCCGCGAGCTGCAGCGCGTGATCGGCGACGAGGCCCGGCGCCAGACCTCGCGCGTCCCCGACGTGGTGGTGGCCTGCGTGGGCGGCGGCTCCAACGCGGCGGGCACGTTCGCCGGCTTCGTCGACACCCCCGCCCGCCTGGTCGGCGTCGAGGCCGCGGGCGGCGCAGCGATGACCGCCGGTTCGCCGGGCGTGGTGCACGGCGCCCGCTCGATGGTCCTGCAGGACGGCGACGGCCAGGTCGCCGAGGCGGAGTCGATCGCGGCCGGCCTCGACTACCCCGGCATCGGTCCCGAGCACGCCCACCTGGGCGCGGTGGGCCGGGCCGAATACCACACGGTCAGGGACGACGAGGTGATCTCCGCCGTCCGCCGCCTGGCCCGGGCCGAGGGCATCATCTGCGCGCTCGAGTCGGCGCACGCGGTCGCCTGGGTCCTGCGTGCGGCGGGCACGCCGCTGCTCCCCACCGGTTCCCACGTGATCCTGACCCTCTCCGGCCGCGGCGACAAAGACATGGCCACGCTCGGAGCCGTCGCATGACCGCCCGGTCCTCCAGCGCGTTCGCCTCCGAGGATTCCGCTTCTCGGGAGGCTTTCACCGGGCCCGTCGCGACCGGCGGAGGTGCGGCCGGGCAGGCTGACGCGCGCGTCGACCGAGCGGCGGTGCCTGTCCCACGAACCCGCAAGCTGCTGGTCCCGTACCTCACGGCCGGCGTGAGCGAGAACTGGCTCGACTATCTGCTCGCCGTGCAGGAGGCCGGGGCCGACGCGGTCGAGATCGGGCTGCCGTTCTCCGATCCGATGCTCGACGGCGTCACCATCCAGCAGTCGACCGAGCGGGCTCTCGCGCGTGGCGTCACGGTCGCGGCGATCCTGAACGACCTGCGCGGCGTGCGCGACCGGCTGCACGTGCCGCTGATCGCGTTCACCTACGCCAACCTGGTGTTCCGCCCCGGTCCCGCCGTGTTCTGCCGGCAGCTCGCCGACGCGGGCATCCGCGGACTGATCGTGCCCGACCTGCCGCTCGACGAGGCGCGAGAGGTAGAGGTGGTGGCCGCCGCGGCCGGAGTCGAGCTGACACTGCTGGTCGCGCCGGTCACCCCCGACGACCGCCTGGCCGAGATCGTGTCCCGCAGCCGCGGCTACGTATACGCGATCAGCCGCATGGGCACCACCGGCGAGCGCGATTCCCTCTCCGACTCCGCCGTCGCGCTGGCCACCCGCGTCAAAGCCGCCCAGCGCCCCGCGGCCGACTCTGGTGCAGGTGTTTCGGGGGGAACGGGGCAGTTGCCGGTGCTGGTGGGATTCGGGGTCTCGGGGGCGGAGCAGGTGGCCGCGGCGGGGCGTGCCGGGGATGGAGTGGTGATCGGGTCGGCGCTGATGCGTAGGGTGCTGGACGGAGCCACGCCGCAGGACCTGGGTGCCGAGGTCGCGGTGTTGCGCGCCACCCTTGACCGTTGCGACCAGGAGGCTTCCGCTGAGCGCACCGCGCACGCCGAAATACCAGGTCATCGCGGCTGACCTGAGCACCAAGATCCGGGGCGGCGAGCTGGCCCCGGGCTCGGCGCTGCCGCCGCAGAAAGAGCTGAGCGTCCGCTACGGCGTCACGCTGGCGACTCTGCGCCAGGCCCTGCAGCGGCTCGAGGCCGCCGGGCTGCTCTCGCAGCAGCCCGGCCGGGGCACCTTCGTGGCTGAGCCACGGGCCGCCTACCGCCTCGACTCGCTGCGCGGCTTCGCCGAGGATCTGCGCGCCCAGGGCGAGGTGGTCGCGACCCAGATCCTCGACCAGACGGTGTCGCGGCCGCCGGCGTGGGCGGTGGCTCATCTCGGCGACAGCTTCCACGCCGTCCGGCTGGAGCGGCTCCGCCTGCTGGCGGGCCACCCGGCGGTGCATCAGGTCTCCTGGATCCGCGGCACCGCGCTGGCCAAGACCGACTTGAGCGGCATTTCGCTTTACGCCGCCCTCGCCGACCACGGCGTCGCGGTGCACCGCGCGAGTGAGTCGGTGCGGCCCGGCACGCTCGACGAGGCGAGCGCGACCCTGCTGCGCCAGCCGCCCGGCACGCCGGCCTTCCTCTCGGAGCGGGTCACCTATGGCCTGGACGACACGGTCCTGGTCGCCGACCGCGCGACCATCCTCGGCACGATGCTCGAGATCCGCACCGAACGCGAGGTCACCGGCCTGTCCATGCATTGGGTCCAGTTCGGCTGACCGGCGGCCGCCCGGGCCGTCAGCCGGCGTAGCGTTTTTCCGCGCGGGCTCGGGCTTTGCCGGCCTCGACCTCGCGGTTCTTCGGTGGGGCGGTGGTGACCAGCTCTGCGAGGAGCTCGGCGGTGCCAGCGGCGATCGTGGCGACGGCCCGGTCGAAGGCCGCCTGGTTCGCTTGGGACGGGCGGGCGCTTCCGGCGACCTTGCGGACGTATTGCAGGGCGGCAGCGTGGACCTCGTCCGTCGTCGCGGGTGGCTCGAAGTTGTGCAGCTGGTGGATGTTGCGGCACACGGCTCTGACCTCCGATGGCGGGGACCGGACGCTTGCCAAACTAGACCACCCGTACGACGAAACTAAGCTTGATTGATGGCGCACTGGTACGAGTCCTCGATCGACCGGCAGCTTCGGGAGGCCGCCGAGCGGGGAGAATTCGACAATTTGCCGGGTGCGGGCAGACCGTTGCCCGGGCACGGCAAGGAGTACGAGGACGACTGGTGGGTGAAGGACTGGTTGCAGCGCGAGGGTGCGAATGCCGCCGTCATCCCGCCGACGCTTGGAAGGCACGCCGCTCAACGCGTTGAGCGGCGTCACGGCCCGCGGTGTCCGAGCGGCGGCACGGGCCCGCGGCCCGCGGTGTCGGCGGTGTGTCGATCTTCGGCGGAAAGGGCCGCCTGCCCCGAGCGGCGAGCGGTCAGGAGGCTGCGGTGAGCTTCTCGCGGATGTCGAGCGGGTCGGCGGTCAGGGTGTCGCAGCGGACATAGGCCAGCTTGATCGTGACGTCGGTGAACCAGAGGATCGGCAGGGTCAGCGGCGGCGGTTGCTCGGGGGTGAAGGTCACCGGGATCACGCCGAACAGGTTGGCCTGGAACTCGGGGGTGTAGAACCGCACGTTCCCGTCGGTGACCAGCTCGTTGCTCTTGATCACCGTGACGGCGTTGCCGGCTTCGTCCATGGTCAGGGTGAACGGCTTGTTCACTGCTTTGTCCATGCTGAACTTCAGGGCCTTGACGCTGCCGTTGTCCGTCGGCATGTCTACCACGCCGTCGTAGGTCGAGTCGTACATCGTCAGCGAGTCGACCTCCATCTTGCCCGGTTTGAGCACGACCCGCGGAATGCCGTCAGGGTTCGCCTTCTTGCCCATCACCCGGGGGCCGAGGCAGGGGATCTCGTCGGCCGAGGCCGAGGGCGAACCCGGGGCCGACGCCGAGGCGGATGTGGCGGCCGAGCCGGATGCCGGTGCGGACGCGGTCGGCGTCGGTCCGCCGGTCGTGGTGGGTGTGGCGGTCCGGGTCGACTCGGGGGGCGCCGGCGCGGACGTTCCGGGCGCCGGCTCCGACGGCGCCGGCGACGTGCTCGGTGCCGGCGACTCCGCGCCGACCCCGAGCAGATTGCCCACCCCGTCGAAGAAGTTACCGATGCCGCCGAGCACCGAGCCGTCGTCTCCCTCCTCGGCCCCGTCGTCGGCCCCGTCCCCCGCGTCGGCCGGAGCCGACGCGGAGGAGGTGGGGGCCGCCGTGGCCGGCTTCGAACCGGCCGGCGGCTCGGTGGTCGGCCGCGAGCTCCCGCCGGCCGGGGATTCCGGCGGGGTCGTGACGGCCGAGGCCCGCGCCGAGGACGTGACCGAGGAACGGGACGGAAGCCCCTCGGGACACTCCACGGCGCTGGCCGGCAGGCTGCTCCCGGCGACCAGCAAGCCGGCGGTCATCGTGATCAGCAACAGGGCGACGGTGAGCGCCCGCGGGTTCTTGTGCGGTCCGCCCCGCGGCGGCTCGGGTGGGGGGCCGCCGGGGCCACCGAGGCCGGGGATGAACGCGGTGTCGCTGTCCTGCACCGGCCGGCGCACCGGCGGCTCGTGCGAGCGGTCGTCATGCCCGGCGATCTCGACGGTCGCGGGGGTCACCGAGGCCTCCGGGTCCGGCGCGGGCCCGTCGGCGTCGGTGGGCGGCCGGGGCGGGCCCCACGCGATCACCAGCGCGCCGCCGACGATGCCGAGCAGCATGCCCAGGAAGAAGCCGCCCAGGTTGAGCCCGAGGAACGTGTAGAGCGCGGTGAGTAGCCCGATGATGCCGTAGAAGACGCGCTGCGCCGGCGTGAACCAGGAGAGCACGCCGCAGAGCAGCAGCAGGAGCGGCAGCAGATAGGAGAGGAAGCCCTGCGGTCCTAGGTGGACCTCCAGGCTTCCGAGGTTCATGTTCGCGGTGTAGAGCAGTTCCAGGGCCGACAACACGAGGAAGAAGCCGCCCCAGAACGGCCGCTTGCGCCGCCATCGCCGGAACCTGTTCCAGAAACTGTCCTGTGTCACCTGGGTCGCCCTTCAGCAGGCGGAGGAGCTAACGGGGAGGAGCGGGATGTGCACATGGACGGGGCTCGCGGATCGCTCTCCGCGAGCCCCCAGGCTGGGGATCAGCCCTGGAAACACTCTTTACTGCTGTCCCCGAGGTAGATCTTCAGGCTCATGCCGGTCAGCTTGAAGGTCGACGCCGAGGTCATGTACGCCTTCTGCTTCAGGCCGACGATCGTCACGCTCGTGGCCTGCTGGCCGAAGCCACCGATCTCTCCGTGCTCTTTGCCGCCGTCGGCGTCGAGTCTCGAGGCGTCCTGGCCGATGTCGATGTTGCCGAACGTCGCGTCGCCGCTCAGTTCGGACATGCCGATCAGCAGGTCCTCGGCCTCGGCCGGCTTGTTCGGATCGGTGCCGGCCTCGATCCGGAGCACGACCGGGCCCGCGGCCACGGACTGGCACAGCTTGTGGATGTCGGCTGTCTTGATGCCCGACATCGCGGCGACCACGTACTTCTGGCCGGTGGTGGACTGCACCGTCTCGGTGGGCAGCTGCTTGCTGTACTGGGTGAAGCCTTCTCCGACGAGTTTGTCGGCGCTCAGCTTGAACTGGGTGCCGGAGACGGAGAAGCTGGCGGCCAGGGCGCCGTTGGCCAGGGCGACGACCAGACCGCCGGCGACCACGGCGGGCACACCCACCGCGACGGCGAAACGACGCCAGTTGGTGCGTCCGTACGCCGGATCGCCTTGCGCATCCTTCACGGATCCTCCTAGCTGGTGGAAGACGGCTGTAGCGAGCCGCACCTGACCGAGGACATCGACGGGAACCTGTTGTCGATCAACCGCTGGCAGTGAGGTCCGTCGATGCCGTCGCTTAACGTGCGGGAAATGTTGCCGCTCCGGTCCCGTGGGGACAAGGGCCTTGGCTACTAGTCAGTAACCCACGTCACGAGATCTCAGTGACGCTGCGTGATCACGGTGGAGTGACCGACGCCGATCCGACTCCGAATTCGGTCATATCAGCGCTCGTGAATCCGTGTGATGGTCACCACGTGTATAGGGCGAGCGAAGTGTTACGGATCGGTAACGAAACCCAGGTTGCTCCCAGGAAGCGGTGTTAACGACTTGGTCGACCGCTGTTCGGGCAGGACCGGAGGACCCCGTCGATGAAATCCAGCAGACCCCGCGCCCTCGTACGCCTCGGTGGGCTCTTGGGTCTGATCGGGGTTCTGGTCGGTGTGACCGCGATCCCGGTCGGCGCGGTCGTGGCCGCGGGAGCGCACTGGAACCAGCGGCAGCGCGCCGATCTGCCCGCCCAGCTCCTCGACCCGCCGGCCGCCCAGCTCACCCGGGTCTACGCCGCCGACGGCAAGACGCTGATCACCACGTTCTACGACGAGGACCGGCACGACGTCACCCTCGGCCAGATCGCCCCGGTCATGCGCGACGCGATCGTGGCCGCCGAGGACACCCGCTATTACTCCCACGGCGGCGTCGACCTCAAAGGCCTGGCCCGCGCCCTGGTCTCGGACGCGCGTAGCGGCCGCGCCGAGCAGGGCGCGTCGACGCTGACCATGCAGCTCGTCCGGAATGTCCTGAAGCAAGACCCGGCCGAGCGCGCTGCCGCGACCCAGGACACCCCGGGGCGCAAGCTGCGCGAGATCCAGTACGCCGTGGAGTTGGAGAACCGGCTCTCCAAGGACCAGATCCTGCAGAACTACCTCAATATCGTGTATTTCGGTGCCGGAGCGTACGGGATCGAGGCCGCCGCCCGGCGCGTCTTCGGCGTCACCCCGGCCCGGCTCGACCTGGCCCAGGCCGCCCTGATCGCCGGCATCGTGCAGTCGCCCGAGGCCGACAACCCGATCGGCGGCGACCGGGCGAAGGCCCGCGAGCGCCAGCTCTACGTGCTCGGCGCGATGGCCAAGGCCGGCCTGATCACCGCGGCGCAGCACCGGGCGGCGGTCGCCGAGAAGCTCGCCTTCTCGGGCCGCACCCAGCCCAACGGCTGCGTCGACGCCACCGGCACGGCCGACGGTTGGGGTTTCTTCTGCGACGAATTTGAGCGCTGGTGGGACACCCAGGCGCAGTTCGGTGCGACGAAGGCCGAGCGCGACGACGCCCTGCGCCGGGGCGGCTACACGATCGTCACGACGCTCGACCCCGAGGTGCAGAAGGTCGCCGCCGAGCAGGCCCGCGAGGTCTACTCGTTGAAGAACAAGAAGGCGTTGCCGATCGCCGTCGTCCAGCCCGGCACCGGCAAGGTGCTCGCGCTCGCCGTCAACCGCCACTACGGCACCGCCGACAAGCAGACCGACACGGTAAACCCACTGGTCAGCGGCGGTGGCGGGGTCAACGGCTACCCGTCCGGCTCCACCTTCAAGATGTTCACGATGCTGGCCGCGCTCGAGGCCGGGATGCCGCTGAGTACCGGCTTCGACTCGCCCTCGAAGCTGGTCACCGAGTGGTCCGACGACGGTCCCGGCAACTGCGCCGGGAAATACTGCCCGGGCAACGCGAACCCGAGCTGGATGGACGGCTATCGCACCATGTGGACCGGGTTCGGGCGCTCGGTCAACACCTACTTCGTGCACCTCGAGGAGCAGGTCGGCCCGGCCGCCGTGGTCGCGATGGCCAAGCGGCTCGGGATCAGCTTCCGCGCCCCGGCCGACGCGAGACTGGCCGAGCACCCCGATTCGTGGGGCTCCTTCACCCTCGGCGTGATCGACACGACCCCGCTCGAGCTCGCCTCGGCGTACGCGACCGTCGCCGCCGAGGGGAAGTACTGCGCGCCGCTTCCCGTCGAGTCGATCGTGCGGGACGGCCGCCGGCTGCCCGTCGCCGAGAACTGCAGGCAGGTCCTCGACCCTGAGATCGCGCGGGCCGCGACCGACGCCGCCCGCTGCCCGGTCGGGCAGCAGAGCACCTCCGGCACCTGCGACGGCGGCACCGCGGAGCAGGTCGCGGGCATCTTCGGCGGGCTCGACGTGGCCGGCAAGACCGGCAGCACCGAGGACAACCGCACCGAGACCTTCGTCGGCTTCACCCCGACGATGGCCGCGGCCGGTATCGCCAACGACCCGGTCACCCCGTCCGACCGAGTCGGCAGCGCCGTCGAGTCGCGGGTGGTCACGGCCGTCGCGCGCACCCTGCGTGCCGCGGTCGGCGCCGGCGGGTACGCGGGGTTCACACCACCGAGCAGCGCAAAGGCGTACGGCGGGTAGAGATCGGGGGTTTTCTCGGCATCAGGGGGTTCCTGCCGACATCAACCCGGTGACCGCAGCCCGCGAGCAGCGACGCCTGATCGCGGACACCGTCACGATGACCCTGCCGCTGACCCTTCGTCCGGTCGCGACCCGGCCGTCCGCAGAGCCGACCAGATCCGGTCGCGGGTGAAAGGCAACTCGGTCAGGCGTACGCCGGTGGCGTCGCGCAGCGCGTTGGCCAGCGCCGGCGCGACCGGGTTGAACGGGCTCTCGCTCATCGACTTCGCGCCGAGCGGGCCGATCGCGTCGTCGGTCTCGGCGAAGAGCACCTCGGTGCGCGGCACATCCGCGTACGTCGGCAGGTGGTACTGCCGGAAGCCGGTCGTGGTCACCTGGCCGTCCGCGCCGATGTCGACATGCTCGGCCAGCGTCGCGCCCAGTGCCTGGGCCACGCCGCCCTCGATCTGACCCCGGCACTGCAGCGGGTTCATCACCGTGCCCGCGTCGGCGCTGTGCACGCTGCGCAGGATCCGCAGCTCGCCGGTCTTCGGATCGACCGCGACCCGGAACCACTGGGCGTTGAACGCCACCGACCGTGGGCTGCCGCCCCAGTGCCCCGCGGCGCTCAACGGCCGCCCGGCCCGCGCCGCCAGCTCCTTCAGGACGGCCTCGGTCAGGTCGGCCCCGCCCGCCTCGGCCCGGAGCCGCGCGTGCAGGCCCCGCGACGCGTCCAGCACTGCCCGGCCGGCCACGACCACCCCGGTGGAGGCGAACGCGCCGGTGTCGTGCCGCACCACGTCGGTGTCCGACTGCCGCACGGCGATCCGGTCGACCGTCGTGCCGAGCGCGTCCGCGGCGATCTGCGCGTGCACGGTCGTGCTGCCGTTGCCGAACTCGGCGGTGCCGACCGCGATCTCGAAGCGCCCATCGGGCAGCAGCGTCGCGGTCGCGTCGGCGTGGTGCCCGCCGGGCGGTCCGGCCGCGATCATCGTGATCGCCATTCCGTCGCCGACCAGCCAGCCCGCGGGCACCGCCGGGGTGGGCGCGGCGGCGGCCCCGCGCAGGTGATCGAGGCACTGGTCGAGACCGTACGACGCGATCGTCAGGTCGTCGGCGTGGTCGCCGGGCGCGGTCAGGAGGTCGCCGGGCCGCACGACGTTGCGCTCGCGCATCGTGATCGGGTCGACGCCGAGCAGTTGGGCCAGCTCGTCGAGCGCCGACTCGACCGCGAACGACACCTGCCCCAGCCCATACCCGCGGAACGCGCCCGCGGGGACCGTGTTCGTGTAGACCGCCCGGGCGTCGGTGCGCATGTTCGGGCAGCGGTAGACGGCGATCGACTCGTGGCAGGCGTGATACATGACCGCGGGCCCGTGGTTCCCGTACGCCCCGGTCTCGGAAGTGACCTCGAGGCGCAGCGCCGTGAGGGTGCCGCCGAAGCGGGCCCCCACCTTGACGGTGACCGTGAACGGGTGGCGGGTGGTGGCCGACGTGAACTGCTCGGCCCGCGTGTACTCGTGCCGGACCGGCCGGCCCAACCGCAGCACGGCCAGCGCCACCAGGTCCTCGACCAGCATCTCCTGCTTGCCGCCGAAGCCGCCGCCGACCCGCGCGGCGATCACCCGGACCCGCTCCTCGGGCAGGTCGAAGAGGACGGCCAGGGCACGCCGGGTGAGGAACGGGGTCTGCGTGCTCGTGCGGATCACCAGGCGTCCGTCGTCGTCGAGCCAGCCGATCGCGCCGTGCGTCTCCAGGCTCGCGTGCTGCACGCGCGGGGTGCGGAACGTTCCCTCGTAGATCGCGTCGGCCTCGGCGAAGCCCGTCTCGACGTCCCCCAGTCCGGCGTGCAGCTCGGCCACGACGTTGCGTTCGGCGCCCGGGTGCAGTTGCGGGGCGCCCTCGGCCATCGCCTCGGCGGGGGAGAGGACGGCGGGCAGCACCTCGTAGTCGACGGCCAGCGCACGGCAGCCCTCCTCGGCGGCCGCCTCGCTGGTGGCGACCACCGCGGCGACCCGCTGCCCGGCGAAGCGGACCACGTCGTCGAGCACCCGGGTGTCGGCCGGGTCCTCGGCGGCGTTCTCGTGCTGCGCGGTGGAGAAGAGCCTGGTGGGCGCGTCGGCGTGGGTCAGCACCAGCTCGACGCCGGGCACGGCGAGCGCGGCCTCGGTGCGGACGGCCAGGATGCGCGCGTGCGGGTGCGGCGAGCGCAGCACCTTCAGATGCCGCACACCGGGGACGTCCAGGTCGAAGGTGTAGCGGGCGGCGCCGGTGACCACGTCGGGCCCGGCCGGGGCGCCGAGGTTCGCGCCGACCGCCGACCCGGGGGCGGGCTCGGCCACGTTGACCACGCCGGCCAGCGCGTCGGCGACCGCGCGGTACCCCGTGCACCGGCAGAGGTTGCCCTTGAGCGCGCGCGGCAGGTCAGTGCGCTGATCGTCGGTGAGGGCCGCGGTCGTCATGATCAGGCCGGCCGTGCAGAAGCCGCACTGGAAGCCCTGCGCGTCGAGGAAACGCTGCTGGACGGGGTGCAGGCCGTCGTCGTCGGCGAGGCCCTCGACGGTGGTGACGGCGCGGCCGGCCGCGCGGAAGGCCGGATAGACGCAGGAGTGCACCGGCACCCCGTCGACGTGCACCGTGCAAGCGCCGCAGTCGCCCGTGTCGCAGCCCTTCTTGACCCCGAAGCAGCCCTGTTCGCGCAGGTAGGTGCGCAGGCACTGGCCGGGCCGGGGTGCCTCGTCGTGCTCGGTACCGTTGATCTTCATCGCGCGAGCTCCGCCCGGACCTGCTCGGCATAGAGCCGAGTCAGGTGCCGGCGCCAGGCGGGCAGGCCGTGCACGTCCTCGACGTACGCCTCGTCGGCGATCCCCTCGGCCAGCGCCACCGGCAGCACCTCGGCCCCGGGGACCTGCTGGAACGTCAGCACGTACGGGCGCTTGGTCGCGGCCGTCACGGTCACCACCAGCCCGCCGCCGGCGTCCCGGCGCCCGATCACCAGCACGCCCGAGCGCCCATGGGGATGCAAAGAGCCTTGGCGGTACGCCGTGACAGCGCTCAGCGACGACGCGGGCAGACGCATCGAGCGCAGCAACTCCCCCTCGCGCAGAACCGTCGTCCCCTCGCCGGTCACGAACTCGGCCACCGGCACCGTGCGCTCGCCCTCGGGGCTCTGCAACAGCACGGTTCCGTCCAGCGCGGCGCCGAGCGCGATCATCGGCCCGGCCGGCAGCGCGGCGCAGAGGTTGCCGCCGACGGTCGCCACGTTCCAGATCTTGAAGGACGCCAGGAACGCTTGGCAGCACTTCTCGGCCAGGTCGTAGCCGCTCGCCGCGAGCTCGGCGATCGTGCAGGTGGCGGCGATCTCCAGCCCGTCGTCGTCGCGGGTGAGCGCGGGCCAGCCGGCCGCCGTCAGGTCGAGCAGCCGGACCACGTGCGGCTGCGGCTCGCCGAACAGGGCCGTGCCGCCGCCGAGCCACGCGTCGCCCGGCCGCCACTGACCCACCCGCGCCGGGCTGATCACTTCAGCGACGGTGTTCAGATCCACATTCGTACGTTACGCGACCGATGTTTCTGATCCTGTCGTTCTTTTCGGTCGCCTTCGCTCCTGCGCTTTCTCTTCGATCGCTTGTCAACCAAGGATCAGCAGCGTCGCGGCGACCGTCGCCGCCCATGCGGCGAAGAGCAGGACCGGGCGACGGGGTACGTCGATCTCGGGCGGCGGAGGCAGCGGGCTGAGTGCGAGGGCGCGCAGGCGGGTGTCGCGCAGGGCGGCCACGAGCTGGTCGGCGGTGCGCTGGTAGGACGTCGACGGCCAGGGCGGGGGCACCGGCACGGTGAGCACGGCCTCGCCCGCGGTCAGCACCACCGTGCCGCCGTCGTCGTGGACGATCGCGCTGTCGGTGGCCCACGGCTCGCGGTTGCGGCCGCGGAAGCCGATCGCCGCGACGCCGCCCGCGTGCCAGCGCAGCCGGGGGCGTAGCTGGGAGCGCCAGCCGTACTCGTAGGCGATCGCGGCGGTCGGCCCGACCACGGCGAACAACGGGAACCCGGCCAGGTCGGCCAGTTCACCGGCGGCCAGGGCCGCGCCGAGGCCGATCGCGACCGTCGCGATCCACGCCCGGCGCGGTGAGATGCGGTGCTCGCGGGGCTGGAACGCGTCGGCGTCCCGGTCGGCCGTGCGCAGCGCCTCCGGGTCGACCAGTTGCTCCTCGTCGTCCTCGATCTCGCGGGGCAGGCCCTCGACCACGTCGTACGGCACCTCGACGACCGGGCCGACCGGGCCGACCGGCACGTGCAGCCGGTCGCCGACCTCGAGCGCGCACCAGCTGCCCGGCCGCGGGTCGCCGTAGAGGACGGCGACCTCGGTGTGCACGTCGTCCTCGTCGTGGCGGGGCTCGGGCTCGGCGACGTCGAAGGCGAACTCCCGGGCGGTGCGCCCGTCGTCGGCGGGGAGCAGCACGTGGACGTACCCCTCCTGCTCGACGGCGCGCACCGAGTGCACCGGCTGCGGCGCGAGGAAGAGCCGGCGCAGGGCGGCCTGGTGCCGGACCGCGCGGGTGAGCAGGGCGCAGCCCAGGGCGAAGGCGGCGATCGTGGCGGCCAGCCAGGGCACGGCGGCGTCGTCGAGCGCCACCCAGAGCACCCCGGCGGCCGAGGCGAGCAGCAGTGCGAAGCCGAGCGCCTCGGCCGGGGCGGCGACGTGCGGCAGGGCGTACGGGGACGGGGGTCTGCGGTGCGGGACGGGCAGCGGGGCCGCCGGGCGGTCGAGCCGGGCGACGACCACGGCGACCCCCGCGTACGCCCAGATCGCGAAGACTGTGCCGAGGCCGATCGCGAGCGGGGTCCACAGCACCGCGCCGAACAGACCCGCCCACGCGGCGGCGTTCCGGTCCGCGTACACCGTGATCGCCGGCGCCAGCAGGACGCCGAGTCCGACCCAGCGCGCGGCCGGAGCCGGGTCCGAGGGGCCGCCGAAGAGCCCGAAGACCAGCACGAACGCGAGCAGGCCGGCGGCCGGGACCGAGGTCTCCACCCGCAACAGGGGACGCATGCCCCCATCGTCGGGGACGTGGGCGGCCCCGGGAGGCGGAATCGCACGGCCCGCCGTCGGGGACCTCGGCGGTCGAGGTCCCCGACGGCCGGTCGCTGTCAGGGACCGCTGACGATGCTGGTCACCTGGTGGCCGCTGTTCACCGTGGCCCCCGTCGTGTTGATGACGTTGGTGATCGTGCCGACGCCGCCGAGCGAGACGGTGACCATGTCCCGCAGCCGCACGCCCGACTTGACCGGCACCTCGAACGCCCGCGCCGCCACGACCGACGGGTTGACGTTGAAGAAGCAGTAGCTGCCCAGACCCCACGCCTCGTGGTTGTTGACCGAGTCGGCCACCTTGTACGCCGTCCAGCCGCGCGTCGACCCGTTCATCCAGGCGGCCTGGTTCGGCGGGTCGTACGGCATCTCGTTCTGATAGAAGTACGTCCGCCCGCCCTCGCCGTTCCAGATCGTCTGGTGTTGCTGGTAGTGCTCGACGAAGAGGCCGTAGAAGGTGACGTTGTCGCCGTTCACGATCAACCCGTTGCGGGCCGGGTTCTGGGTCCAGCCCCAGGTGCCGTCGTTGCCGTGGTCGGCCCGCCAGATCCAGGCGTGGTCGCCGATCACGTTGTCGCTGTTGACCTCGACGCTGACCGTGGCCTTGCCGGCGATCGAGCCACCGATCCGCACGAAGACGTCGGAGAGCACGGTCGGGTTGGCCGCGTGGTTCGCCGCGGATCCCGGCGGGCCGACCTGCAGCAGCACGTTCGAGTTCGTGGTGCCGGCGTCGAAGAGCACCCCGGCCAGGCGTACGCCGTCCACGTCGGCGATGCGCATGGCGTCCACGCCACCGGTCGGGATGAAGGTCGCGAGGCCCAGTCCGAGGATCACGGTGTTGGCACGGGTGACGTTGAGCGTCTGGTTGAGGTTGTAGACGCCCGGCGTGACCAGCAGGTTCTTGCCGGCCGCGAGGGCCGCGTTGATCGTCGCGGCGGTGTCACCGGCCTTGACGACGTAGAAGGTGGTGATCGACAGGGAACTGCCGGCCGGGTTGCCGTTCGCCCAGGAGGTGCCGGCGGTGTTGTTGCGCAGGGCGGGCACGAAGACCTGGTACGCGCCGGCCGAGTCGACGTACAGGTAAGGCTTCTCGGCGACCACCGGCGTCGAGCCGATCGTCGTGTACGGCGGGTTCGGGAAGCTCTGCGCCGGGGCGCCGGGGGAGCCGACGAAGACCTGGTTCCAGTTCGAGCCGTTCCAGCTGCCCATCTGCGAGTTGCGGGTCAGGAACTGCTGCTGGCTGCCGGACTGGATCTGCCCGTCGATCTTGGAGTCGGAGATGAAGCCACCGGACGACCAGCCGCCGTCGGAAAGGGCCAGGTTTCCGCGTACGTGCATCCGGCGGTACGGGGCGGCCTGCGACACGGACCAGCGGTCGAGCCCGTCCGGCGGGGTGACGCTCAGGCCCTCGGCGGAGCGCCAGAAGTTCTGCGTGGCGTTCTGCGAGCCGTCGTGCCACCAGTCGGCCTCGACGTGCACGTGGCCGTTGATGTTGACCTGGTCGGGGTTGAGGCCGAGCCCGGCGACCTGGGTGAAGAAGCCGACGTTGGCGTCCACGTTGTAGCTGCCCGGCTTGAACAGCAACGCGTACCGCTGGTTGCCGAACTGGTTCTCGACCTGCTGGTTGAAGACCGTGTTCAGCCGGCTCTGGATCGTCGACGCCGACATCGACGGGTCGAAGACGCTCACGTTGGGGCCGAGGTCCGGGTTGGTGGGGTTCGGCGGAACCGTGGTCGGCGGCGTCGTGGGGCCGCCCGAGTACGTCCACTTCTGGTTGGCGCCGCCGCCGCACGCCCAGAGCTGCAGCTTCGCCCCGTCGGCCAGGTTGTTGTCCTTGATGTCGAGGCACTTGCCGGCCTTGACGTTGACCAGGTCCTGGGCGGCGTTGAGCGTCCACTGCTGGCTGGTCAGGCCGGCGAAGCAGTCCCACAGGTGCACGGCCGCGCCGTCGGTGGTGGCGCCGTCGGCCACGTCGAGGCACTTGCCGAGGCCACGCACCGAGCCGTCGTCGGCGAACGTCCAGGTCTGGTTGGGGCCGGTGGAGCAGCCCCACATCTGCGGCTGGTTGCCGTTGGCGGTGCTGCCGTTCGTCACGTCAAGGCACTTGCCGTTGGCTGAGCTGACCAACGTGCCGGTGGTAGCGGCGGAGGCGCTGGTCATGCCGACGATGCCGAGGCCGCCGACGACGACGGTGAGGACGATACCGGTCAGGAGCCTTCTCCTGAGCTTGTTCCTGTGCATGGGGGATCTCCCGGGTCGGGGGTGGGGAAACCGGAAAGTGAGTTAACAGTTCCCGTGCCGAGAGATCCCGGTCAAGCACGTATCGACTGACTTAAGTTTCTCTTAAGGTTCTTTCTTCGGGACCTACTTGAAGTAGTGGCCGGCGCTGAGATCGTCGATCAGGGTGGGGCCGGTCGGCTTCCAGCCGAGCAGCTCGCCGGTCAGCTTGTGCGACGCGGGGCTGTCGAGGGCGAACAGCGGGCCGATCCAGCCGAAGTCCTCCGGCGTGGCCGAACCGGTCGGCAGGCCGAGCCCCCGCCCGATCGCCTCGGCGATCTCCCGGCCCGTGACGCCCTCCTCGGCGACGGCGTGCAGCACCGCTCGGTCGCGGCTCGCCTGTGCCTGGTCCGCCTGGGCGTGCTCCGCCTGCCCCTCGCTCGCTCCCGCCTCGCTCGCTGCTGCTTGGTTTGCCGCTGCTTCGACCGCCAGGCGGAACAGGGTCGCGGCGTCGCTGCGGTGCACGGCCGTCCAGCGGTTGGTGCCATCGCCGATGTAGCCGGCGACTCCCCGTTCGCGGGCGATCGTGATGAGCGTCGGGAGGAAACCGCCGTCGCCCTCGCCGTGCACGGTCGGGGCCAGGCGGACGATGATCGGGCGGACGCCCCGATCGGCCAGGGCGAGAGCCGCGGCGGCGGACTGCGTCCGTGGGTGGGCGGTGGCCGGGTCGGGCGTGTCGCGCTCGGTGGCGACCCGGCCCGGGGTCAGCCCGAGCGTGCCTGACGCGATGGCGAAGGGGTGGCCGGTGCCTTCGAGCGCGCGCCCGATCGTGTCGATGGCGCCGCGGTCCTTGCGCAGCGACTCGGCGAAGTTGCCGAAGTCGTGCACGAAGGCCAGGTGGATGACGGCGTCGGAGCCCTTCGCGCCCGCTTCCAGAACGTCGAGGGTGTCGAGGTCGCCGCGCAGCACCTCGGCGCCGGCCGCGGCGATGCGCTGGGCTGAGGCGTCGGAGCGGGCCAGGCCGACGACCTCGTGGCCGTGCTCCAGCAACTCGGGTACAACCGCCGAGCCGATCCAGCCGGACGCCCCGGTGACGAAGACGCGCATGACGGTTCCTTCTCTCTGTTGGCTGCCCCGCACTTTGATGCGCTGAGTGTCAGCTTGATGCGCTGAGTGTCAGCTTGATGCGCTGAGTGTCGGCGGAGCGCGGGTGTATGTCAGTCGCTGTCATCAGCCTAGCACCGTCATGTCAGTTACTGTCATCGTCGAGCGGCGGTGATGTTGTGGAGCTGCGGTGATGTCAGGAGCTGTCGTCGCCTAGGATGGGGGTATGGGTCGCTGGGAGCCGAACGCGCAGGCCCGCCTCCGGCAGGCGGCGATGGAGCTCTACGCCGAGCGCGGGTTCGACCGGACGACGGTCGCCGAGATCGCCGAGCGGGCCGGGCTGACCGAGCGCACCTTCTTCCGCCACTTCGCCGACAAGCGCGAGGTGCTCTTCGCCGGCTCCTCGCAGTTGCAGGAGCTGCTGGTCACGTCCACGGCGTCGGCGGCGCCGGAGGTGGGTCCCGGCGTCGCGGTGGCGGCAGCGTTCGAGAAGGCCGCGGCGGAGTATTTTCCGCCGGTCGAATATTCGCGCCAACGCCAGCGAGTGATCGACGCGAACCCGGCTCTCCAGGAGCGTGAGCTGGCCAAACTCGACCGGGTGGCGGCGGCGCTGGCCGGAGCGCTGCGGGCTCGCGGGGTCGACGGGCCGACCGCGGCGCTGACCGGCGAGAGCGGGGTCGCGGCGTTCAAGGTGGCGTTCGTCCGCTGGATCACCGACCCCGCCGACCGACCGCTCCTCGGGCACGTGCGCACGGCGTTCGCCGGCCTGGGCGACGTGTGGGCCTTCGCGCCCACCCGAAACTGAATCTTTCTCAGCATTTCCGGTACATTCCCGGGTCATGGACGCAGACGTCATCGTCGTCGGGGCCGGACTGGCCGGACTCGCCGCCGCCCACGAGCTCACCTCGGCCGGCAAGCGAGTCGCGCTCGTCGACCAGGCGAGCGCCGCCGACCTGGGCGGGCAGGCGTACTGGTCCTTCGGCGGGCTCTTCCTCGTCGACACCCCCGAGCAGCGCCGGATGCGCGTCGCCGACTCCTTCGACCTCGCCTGGAGCGACTGGCAGGGTAGCGCCGGCTTCGACCGCATCGCCCCCGGCACTTCCCCCTCGACTTCCGGCGCTTCCCCCGACGGCTCGTCCGGCACTTCCTACCCCGGAGAGGACTCGTGGGCGGTGCGCTGGGCCCGGGCGTACGTCGAATTCGCCGCGGGGGAGAAACGCGCCTGGCTCTCGTCGCTCGGCATGACGTGGCTGCCGACCGTGGGCTGGGCCGAACGAGGCAGCCTGCGCGCCGACGGACACGGCAACTCGGTGCCCCGCTTCCACGTCACCTGGGGGACCGGGACCGGCGTGGTCGCCCCCTTCGTACGCTCCATCGAGGACGCGGCGGCCCGTGGCCTGGTCACCTTCCACCATCGGCACCGGGTCGACGAACTCGTCGTCTCGAACGGCGTGGTCACCGGCGTACGCGGAAAGCTCCTCGCCCCCTCGGACGGCGCACGCGGTGAGCCGTCGAGCCACGAGATCGTCGGTGACTTCGCTCTGACGGCGCAGGCGGTGGTGGTGGCGTCCGGCGGCATCGGCGGAAACCACGACCTCGTACGCAAGTACTGGCCCGACCGCCTCGGCACGCCCCCACGCAACATGATCACCGGCGTTCCCGAGTACGTCGACGGCCGCATGCTGCAGATCTCGGCCGACGCGGGCGCCCGCCTGGTCAACCGCGACCGGATGTGGCACTACACCGAGGGCATCCAGAACTGGAACCCGATCTGGCCCGGCCACGGCATCCGCATCCTGCCCGCCCCGTCCTCGATGTGGTTCGACGCGCTCGGCCGGCGCCTGCCGGCGCCGTGTTTCCCCGGTTACGACACGATGAGCACGCTGAGCTACCTGCGGACGACGCCCGAGATCGCCGGGTACGACCACTCCTGGTTCATCCTCACCCAGAAGATCATCGAGAAGGAGTTCGCGCTCTCCGGCTCGGAGCAGAACCCTGACATCACCGCGCAGGACAAGAAGGCGTTCCTGCGCGAGAGAATTCTGGGCAAGGGCGCACCCGCACCGGTCGAGGCGTTCAAGAGCAAGGGTGCCGACTTCGTCGTGGCGTCCGACCTGGACGACCTGGTGGTCGGCATGAACAAGCTGACGGACCAGCCGCTGCTCGACCCGGCCCATATCCGTGCACAGATCGAGGCCCGCGACCTCCAGATCGCCAACCCGTACGGGAAGGACGCCCAGGTCCAGGGCATCCGCAACTCCCGCCGCTACCTGGGCGACCGCATCGGCCGAACCGCGACCCCGCACCGCATCCTCGACCCGGCCGCCGGCCCGCTGATCGGCGTCAAACTGCACATCCTCACCCGCAAAACCCTCGGCGGCATCCAGACCGACCTCGACTCACGCGCCCTGGCCGCCGACGGCAACCCCATCCAGGGCCTGTACGCAGCGGGCGAAGTCGCGGGCTTCGGCGGCGGCGGCGTCCACGGCTACAACGCCTTGGAGGGCACTTTCCTGGGCGGTTGCCTGTTCAGCGGCCGCGCCGCAGGCCGCCACCTGGCCCAAACCCTCTGACGCCCGCGGCCTGGTTCGCCCGGCCCGCTCGCCGCACCGACAGCCTCCGACCTCGCTGACGCCCCGGCCAGGTCACGCCGCATTCTCGCCACGATGACAGCCTCCGAGGCGACTGTGCGTCGGCACGGCGAGGCCACTCAGCTTCTATTGCAGGGACCAGCGGCTTCTATTGCAGGGACCAGCGCTGGCTGGCTGAGCCGTCGCAGTCGGAGACGCGCACGCCGGTGCCCGGGCGCCGGCCCTCGGACGGGTCGGTCAGGCAGTCGTTCGAGGCCGCGTTGATCAGGCGTTGGTTGTCGAGCCGCCACTGAGCTGTCGTGCGGCCGTCGCACCGGACGATCCGGACGGAGTCGTCCCACGCCGCCAGAGCGCACTTGCCCAGGACGCGCAACGTGCCGTCGACGGCCAGGGTCCACGTCTGGGCGTTCGTCTCGTTGCAGCCGAAGACCTGGATATGGTTGCCGTCGAACGGAACCCCGCCGTTGAGGTCGAGGCAGAGGCTGTTCTGGCCGCGGATCACACCGACACGATCGCCCGCCGGCGTCGCGGGGGTGCTGCCCTCGGGGGAGCGGGGCGTCGTGGTCTTGCCGCCGCCGTTGGGCGACGGATCGAGCGCGATCGGCACGCCGGCGGACGGGCTGCCGGTCGGCTTGCTGGTCGCCTGGGCGATAGGGCCCGCGGGAGCGCCCGTCTTCGTCGTCGACCCAGGCGCGTCGCTGCCGGAGCGGCCGAACGGAGTGGTGGACGTGCCGGACGGGGGCGAACCGGCGGCACCCGTCGTGGCCGGCCCGGTCGCCGCAGGAACCGGCCCACCGGGCAGTCCGGTCGAGACTGACGGACGTACGTCGTCACGCAGCGCGGCATAACCGGCGGCCGCGGCACTCAGCACGACCACGGTGGCGACGCCGACCAGGACGGTCAGCCGCCGGCCGCGTGTGCCCTTGGCGGCGGGACGGATGGTGGAGGCAGCCGCGGCGTGTTGGCGTCTGAAGGGCAGGTGCAGGACCGCGGTCGGCGCGTCAGCATTGTCGGGCGCGTCCCGTGACCGCACGTCGCGGACCGCAGCCGAAGGCCAGGTCTGAGCCGACTCATCGTCCCCGAGCGCACCGGAGTCGTGCAGCACGAACGGCCGAACGAGCAACGGATCCCGCTCGTCGCCGTGCCCGTCGTCCGTCACGCTTCACCCGCCGCCATCGAGCCGCCAAGAGACGATCGGCCGCCCAACTTACCCGCGAAGATCGAGATCATGCCGTCCCCTGAACATCCGACTTTCCGCACCTTGTGGCCGATCCAACGCCGATCCAACGCCGAGATCGACCGGCTTCCGTCGGCAAGTGACAGTCGACCCCGCCGCACCGTCCGACTCCACACCGGAGACCCAAGTTGATCGAGCCAGAACCTACCTGCTTGATCATCAATACGCGACCCTGGCACCACCATCACAGAAAAGGCCCGCCCCCCGCCCGCGGGCGGGGGCAAGCTACGGGGTCAGCGTTTCCAGAACGCCTTGCGGTCTGAGGTGGGGGGCGGCGGTGTTGAGGAGTCGGCGGAGGGCTCGGGTGGCGTGGAGGTGCCGGCGAAGGTGGTCAGCACGTCTGTTGCTGTTGTCCACCTCTCGTTGAGGGGGGCGTCGCTCCGGAGCTTGGCGATCAGGTCTTTCAGCGGGGTGAAGTCGCGGTCGTCCAGGGACCCGACCAGGACGTCGAGGCGGCTGGTCAGGTCGTCCAGCAGGTCGCGGCGTTCCCAGTCGGGGAGGGAGGCAGCGTCACGCAGGCGCTGGGCCTCGACGGCGGCCAGGGTGCGCATCTCGTCGAGTGACGGGATGCCGGTCGAGCCTGCTACGGCCTTGCCCGCCCGCAGCATCGCCGGGGTGGCTGCTGTGCCGGGCCCGCGGGCGCCGGCCGTGCCGCGGCGGCCGACGTAGCCGTGGGCGGGGCCGCCGAGGATGCCGGCACCGCCCGCGGCGAAGCTCGGATCGGCAAGAGAACCCTCGGCGAGGGTCGGGGCGAAACGGCCGGGGGCAGCGGGCGGCATCGGCGGGGCTGCGGCGGAGGCCAGGCGCATCATGACAGGCGAGGCGGAGGCCGGGGATTCCCAGCCGTCGGGCAGTTCGACGGGCTGGGTCACGCGGCGAGTCTCGCCGCCCTCGTTGACGATGCGGCTGTCGACGGCCACGAACGCCGTGAACCGGCACAGCACACCGTAGCGCAGAGACGTCGCGACGATGCGCTGCTCCAAGGAGCGGTCGCCGGCCGCGTAGGCATCTTCGAGGTCACGGAGTCGGGCGCGCGCCCACTGAGTCTCGACTGCGGGCTCGGTGCGCTGCTGGAGGGCGATCGTCGTGCGGAACTCGCGGTCGTCGCGGGTGCGGCCGGTGACCACCAGCTCGCCGGTCGGGCGGCCGGTGTAGCGGCCGCTCACCACCAGCGGGACACCGGGAAAGAGGGCGGGCAGCCGGGACGGAGAACGGTCGTCGTCGTGCAGCTGGATGCCGGTGGCGGCGATGCTCAGGTCAGTGACCGCGGGGGCGCCGATGCGGCGGTGGATGTGTTCCATCGCCGCGTCGAGCCGGTCCTCGCTCTCGACCAACTCGGCGCGACCGGCACCCAGGGCGGCCAGCCGGCCCAGGAAGCCCGCATTGACCGCGCGGTCGATGCCGATGGTGTGGATGCGGGTCGTGCCGATCAACGGGGTGACGTCGTGGACGATCTGGTCCTCGTTGCCGACCTGGCCGTCGGTGACCAGCACGAGCACCCGGTCACGGCCCTCGCTCGCGCGCAGCAGGTCGAGGCCCGCGGCGAGCGGGGACAGGAGCTCGGTGCCGCCGCGGGCGGTCGCCTTGGCCAGGTGCTCGACCGCGCGGAAGCGGTGGCGGTCGGTCGCGTCGGCCAGCCCGGCGGGCAGGTCGTCGGGGCGGTCGACCTGGTGGTCGAAGGTGAGCACGGCGAAACGGTCGGCGGCGGTCAGCGTGTCGACGACCCGGGCCGCGGCCCGGCGGGCGGCCACCATCTTCCAGCCGCCCATGCTGCCCGAACGGTCGAGCAGAAGAACCACGTCTTTGGGCCGCGGGGCGGCGGCGCCGGCCGGGGGCAGGACGATCAGCTGGTAGATGCCCTCGGGCTCCTCAGCAGTCTCGTCGGGCACGGCGATCGCGGTCTCCCCGCCACCCGCGTAGGGCAGCCGGAGGATGAAGTCGCGGTTGGCGCGCTCGTCGGGGCCGATCGTCAGCTGGCCGTCGCGGTCGACCACGGTGTGCAGGCTCGACCGCACCTCGCCGAGTTCGAGCCCGGCCGGGTCGATCTCGACGGAGATGCCGAGGCGCAGCGGATTGGGGAAGCCAGGGAGCAGCACCGGAGGAGTGATGCGCGAGGCGTCGGGGACGGCGTCGGTGTCGGGCGTCCAGCCGTCGCCGACCGCGGGCCCGGGTAGGGGGTTGCCGGGGATGTAGCGCGGCGCCACGACGAGCGGGAACCGGAATGTGGCCTCGCCGTCCTCGAACGGCAGCGGGCCGACGAGGCTGAGCTCGATCACGACGCGCTCACCGGGCAGGACATTGCCGACCCGCATCGTGAAAACGTCGGGCCGCTCCTCCTCGGCGATCGACGCCCGCTGCCCGGCCGCGACGGCCCGGTCGTAGGCTTCGCGGGCCTGCCCGCGCTCCTGCAGCTCGGCCGTGATCGTACGGTTGTCGCAGGTCATGGTCATGCTGGTGACGGCGGCACGGTCGGGGAGCGGGAAGATGTAGGTCGCCTCGAGCGCGGCGTCGTGCACATTGACGAACTCGGTCAGCAGGACCGTGCGCGCGACCAGGCCGCTGATGCGGGCGCGCACGTCGAGGCGGTCGAGCGGGAGAGCGCCCCGGTCGGTGCGCAGCATGCCGAAGCCCGAGTCGGGCAGGATCTTGATGCGGCTGATCTCCCCGGAATCCATCGGGGTGACGGAGAGGGTCATGACGGGTTCCCATCGATCAGGCCCTCGGCGGAGGTCAGGCCTCGGGCGGTGAGCAGGTCGAGCAGGGGAGCGGCGGCCTCGGCGATGGCGTCGCGGTCGCGGTCGGACAGGGCGTGGGGGACGAGCAGCAGCACACCGCCGCCGAGCGCCAAGCCGGTGAACGGCTGGGTCGTGGCTGAGGGTCTGGGCCGGACAGGGTCGGACGCGGTGACGACGGCGGTGGACATCTGCGGCAGTTCGGGCGGGGGCAGGCTGGCCTCGGTCGGCCGATCGGCCCAGAAACGCGGGCGGTGGAACTGGCTGTCGGGACCCTCGGTGTCGATCTCGATCAGCAGTTGGGGCGGCACGTGGGCGATGTCGGTAAGCGCGGACGGAGAGATGCCGGTGAACTCGGCCTGGATCTCGGCGAGGCTGTAACCCTCGGCCTGCCGGCGCTTGATGGCGACGAGCTGTTGCAGGTGATGAGGACCGTAGAGGGCGGTGCGCCCTCGCATGCCGAGCGGCTTGTCGACCAGGCCGATCGTCGAATACCACCGGATGACCCGCCGATCGGGCACGTCGCGGACGCGTCCGTTCGGCACGCCGGGGTATTCGGCCTCGAGGGCCTCGCGCACCCGTTTCACCAACTCGTCCAGCGTCCACATGCCGTTACTTTGACACTGTTACCATGACACTGTCAATGAGGTAGAGTGAGCGAACCGATGCGACTGATCAGCCTGTCCCACGTGAACGACCCCGCGACCACCAACCTTTACCCCGGCGACCCGCCTTTCGAGCTCGAGACGGTCGCCACGATCGAGAGAGACGGTTATTACCTGCGATTCGTCCGCCAGGGCGAGCACACCGGCACCCATTGGGGGGCGCCCGGCCACTTCAACCAGGGCGAGCCGCTCGCCGACGAGCTGGACCTGGAAGACCTTCATCGGCAAGCGGTCAAGATCGACGTACGGGAGCAGTGCGCGCGCGATCCCGACTACGCCGTGACGATCGCCGACCTGGAGAGCTGGGAGGAGGAGCACGGGCGGATCCCCGACGAGTCGATGGTGATCATCTGGACCGGCTGGGACGCCAAGTGGGGCACAGCCGACTTCACCGGTGCCAGCACCAGCACCAGCACCAGCACCAGCACCAGCGGTGGTGGTGGTGCTGGCGGTGGCGGTGGCGGCCTGCACCATCCCGGCTTCGCGGTCGAGACGGCGCGCTGGCTCATCGACACAGGCCGGATCGGCCACCGAGGCGGCACGGGCACCGACGCCTTCAGCCCCGACGTCGGCATCGACGCCGCTTACACGGTGTCCCACCTGGTCTACCGAAGACACCGCATCAGTCTGGAGATCCTCGCCAACCTCGAGACACTCCCCGAAACCGGTGCCCACATCCTCTGTGGCGGCCAGATCAACAGGGCCGGCTCCGGTTCCACGGCGCTGATTTACGGCTTGTTGGCGTAGGGCCAGGGGCGGCAGGCCGCGGACGGGAAGAGCGGCGGGTCGGTGGAGGCTTGTCACCGCGGCGGGAGGTTTGCTGTCCGGTGTCGGCGCAGCAGTCGACGCTGTGGCGGACTCTCTGTTCCGCCGCCGGGCTGGAGGGTGCCGTTGGCGGTCAGGCGGTAGGGGGCGAAGCGCTTCTCCCGCTCGGACGGCTCGTCCTGGGCGACGACAGCGACCACCCGGGGATAGCTGGCCACCCGCGCGAACTCGGCGAGCGGCACCACCTCGGCGTGCCGGCCGCGCAGTCCCACCAGGCGCACGTGCCAGCCGTGCACCGGCGTCGGGCGGATCTCGGTGGGCGACTTCCAGCCGGACAGCGTCGAGCCGTTGTTCAGTGTCCGGCCGGCCAGCGTCACGTTGCCGATGCGCCAGCCGCCCGTCGCTCCGGCGCCGTCCGTCACGTAGCGGAGGCCCAGCAGTGCCGGCTTCCCCGCGTACGGCTTGAGGTGGTATCTCGCCGAGACGACGCCGCCGCTCACGCCGTTCAGGCCTGGGCCGAGCGGGCCGGGAACGGTCCGGTCGCCGGGCACCGTGTGGTACGTCCGGCCGCCGTCCGTCGAGATCGTCACGTAGGCGAAGTCGTGGCTCCGCTCGGCCGCGTACGCCGTCTCCAGGGACAAGACTGGCACGCCCGGCGGAATCCGGACCGGCAGCACCGCGTACGAGTCGAGATCGTTGCCGTTGCCCGAGAACAGTGTGTTCCCGGCGATCGTCCAGCCGGTCGGCAGCGGTGGGAGGAGTTTCGCGCCCTGGAACGACACCGAGCGCAGCGGTGTCGGCAACGGCACGTAGTCCGCTCCGTTCGGCGCCGCGCCCGGCATGTCGTACGCCGATTTGTTCGCCGGATTCACCGAGGAGCGAAGACTCGCAGCCGTCACCCGCGACGCCGCTATCCCGGAGACCGTTCCGCCCGGGGCATCCACCACCCCGTCCACCAGCGTCATCAACTGGTAGTCGTGCAGCACCTGGTAGAGCCCCACCCCCGTCGGTAGCGCCGCCTGCACCCCCGCCAGGCCCTGCCGCAGCCCGTCCCGGTGCAGGAGCGACACCACCCCGACCCCGAACCGGTCCCGCAGGTAGAGCACGAACTGGAACGCGTTTCCGTAGTCCGCGAGCACCTCGCTCGGCGCCCCTTCGTTCCACAGGTGCAGCGAGTTCTGCGGCCCCCCGCAGGCCCGCGGCGTCCGGTTGTAGCGCGTCCGCACCAGCCCCCAGCCCTGAAAGCACATCAGGTGCGTGTCGTTCCCCGGCTCCGGTACGCCCGCCCGACTGTCCACATAGCCCAGCAGCGACGTCGCGAAGTCGGCCAGCCCCTCGTTCAGCCAGGTCGACTCCTTCGGGTCGGCGTAGTACTCGAGCAGATGCTGATACTCGTGCGCGAAGGTCGCCTCGTACATCCGGGGTCGCGCCGGCCGGCTGGTGCACGGCACATCCGTCGGGTCGTCGGCCGGTCGCGGGCCGAGACGGTGTCCCCAGTCGTACGCGTCGATGGTCATCACGTTGCGGTCGAAGAGCTCGTTGAGGTACTGCGAGAAGAAGCCCGCGACGTACGTCCCGGCCGCCGGGAACTTGTAGTAGTTGGCATCCCGGACGTTGTCGACCAGTGTGACCGTCTTGCCGCCGTCCCCGCTGAAGTCGCCCGCCATCGTCGCGCGGGTCCCGTCGCGGTCGGGTGGCGTGCTGAAGACCGCCGTCTCCTTCGGATAGATGTTTCCGTCGAACTCGGTGATCAGCGCCGAGATGTTCGCGTCGGTGACCTCGAGCGAGTTCTGGCGGCAGTCGCCCGCCGGGAACGCGAGGTCCCGCGCCACCCACACCTCGATGTGCCGGCCGACCGCCCGCAGCGTGTACGTCTTCGAGTAGTAGTCACCGGTCGTGTCGTCGAGCCCGGCCCACTCGCGCACCGTCCCCACCGGCGGCGTCGGTCCGGCCGGCGACCGGGCTCGCACCCGCGGGGGAAGCGGCAGCGGCCGGCTGCGGGCGAGTTCCCGTCCGTCACCCGCGGCTTGTGCCTGCACCGGAGTCGCCAGACCGGCGAGCAGAGCGATCACGGCAAAAGCTGCAAATCGGGCGCAAGTCATGAAACCGGACGCTACCCGTGGTGCTGAGTGATCAGGCACCTATTCGAACAGGGAGTGGGTCACGTCCACCCTCGGCCCGGCTGTGGGCCCGGCGCCGCAGCTGCACCACCACCACGAAGTCGACGACGGCCGGCACCGCCCAGGCGAGCAGCCGACGGCTCAGCGGGCCGGGGAGAGCGGCCAGAGCGGCTCCTGCGCCAGCCTCTCCGATTCCCGCAGCACCCGCAGAATGTTGCCGCCGGCGAGCTTGCCCAGGTCCTCCTCCGACCAACCGCGCCCGGACAACTCGGCCAGCAGCAGCGGATAGCTCGACACATCGCCCATGTCGTCCGGCAGCTCGGTCGTGCCGTCGTAATCGCCCCCCACGCCGACGTGGTCGACCCCGGCCACGTCGCGAGCGTGCTCCACGTGGTCGGCGACCTGGGCCACGGTCACCGGCGGCCGCGGGTTGGCCGCCAGCCACGACGCGTACTCGGGCACCACCAGCCGGTCCGGTCCGGGCCAGTCGGGCATCGTGGCCAGGTCCTCGCCCGGGTACGGCGCGCGCGGCCAGTCGGCCGGTCGGGGCAGCGGGCCGAGCCGTTGCCACTCCGCGTCCGCCGCCAGCGACCAGGACCGGGCCTCGGCCGAGACGAACGACGCGACAAAGGTCAGCATGAGCACACCGCCGTTGTCGCGCAGCCGGGTCAGCACGTCGTCGGGGACGTTGCGCGGGTGATCGTGCAGCGCCCGTACGTCGGAGTGACTGAAGATCACCGGGGCGAACGCCGTGTCGAGCGCGGCGTGCATCGTGACCGGCGCGACGTGCGAGAGGTCCACCAGCACGCCGATGCGCTGCATCTCCCGGACGATCGCCCGGCCCTGGTCGTTGAGCCCGTCGACCTGGGACTCCCGCACGGCGGAGTCCGCCCACGAGGTGTTCTCGTTGTGGGTCAGCGTGACGTAACGGACACCGAGACGCGCGAACGCCCGCAGCACCCCCAGCGAGCTCGCCAGGCTGTGCCCGCCCTCGATCCCGATCAGCGAGGCGATCTGCCCGGCCGCGACGGCCCGCTCGACGTCGTCCGCGCCGTAGGCGATCGCGAAGTCGTCCGGGTAGGCCGCGACCAGCCGGTAGACGCTGTCGATCTGCTCCATCGTCGCCACGACCGCCTCGGGCTCGCCCAGGTCACCGGGCACGTAGACCGACCAGAACTGCCCGCCGACCCCGCCCGCCCGCAACCGGGGAATGTCTGTCTGCAGCTCGGGACGCGGCTCGTCCAGCCCGTCCACCCGGTATCCGTAGCGCCCGCGCAACTGCATGGGCAGGTCGTTGTGCCCGTCGATGATCGCCTTCATGTCCTCTTGGCTACCTGCCCGACGGCCGGAAGCGCAAGTTGCGGAAAACGCATCGGCAACCTGAACGCACCGATGCCGGTCCTGGAGGTGCACCGGGAGCCCCGGAATCTCTTCTCCTGCCCGGCCGAGACGGCGAACCCGCGGGTGAAGCTGGGCTGAACGGGTCTTCGACCGCGCGGGCCCGCTACTTCTCAGGCTCGGGGTCGCGGTTACGCCGGCTCCGTGGCCGGACTGGGCGCGCTCGGTGAGACCGGACTGGGCGCGCTCGGTGAGATGAACCGCCCGCGATCGCCTGTTTCCGCGCGGCGCGGGGTTTCGCGGGGGAGGATCCGGGGAGAGTGATGCCCGACATGGAGTGCGTCGTCGGCCTTGTGATCTCGATGTCGTCGCCGTCGTCGAGCACCGTTTCGTGCCAGGATGAAGTCGAGAGTCCGGGTTCGAGGAAGAGACTAGGACAGAAGTGACTAGGACGATGAGCGAACACGTTTCCGACAGCACCGAGTGGCAGGCGGTGCAGGGCCTCGCCGAGAAGTTCGCGGCTGTGCACCTCCGCGATCTGTTCGGCAGCGACCCCCAGCGCGGCGAGCGCCTCACCACGCGGTTGGCCGACCTCACCGTCGACTACAGCAAGAATCTGGTCACCGACGAAGTGCTGAGCGCGTTGTTCGCGCTGGCTGAGCGAGCCGGGCTGCGGGAGCGGACAGCCGCGATGTTCGCCGGTGAGCACATCAACGTGACCGAGGACCGGGCCGTGCTGCACACCGCGCTGCGTCTGCCGCGCGACGCGACCCTGGTGGTCGACGGGCAGGACGTGGTCGCCGAGGTGCACGACGTGCTCGACCGGATGGGCGCGTTCAGCGACAAGGTGCGCTCGGGCGAGTGGGTCGGCATCACCGGTGAACGCATCAAGACCGTGGTCAACATCGGCATCGGTGGCTCCGACCTCGGCCCGGTGATGGCCTACGAGGCGTTGAAGGCGTTCAAGACCCCGGATATCGAGTGCCGGTTCATCTCCAACATCGACCCCACGGATCTCTACCAGAAGACGCACGACCTCGACCCGGCGACCACGCTGTTCGTCGTCGTGTCCAAGACTTTCGGTACGCAGGAGACGCTCACCAACGCCACCGAGGCCCGCACCTGGCTGCTCAACGGCCTCGGCGGCGACCAGGCCGCGGTGGCCAAGCACTTCGTGGCGGTCAGCACCAACGCGAAGCGGGTGGCCGACTTCGGCATCGACACCGCGAACATGTTCGGCTTCTGGGACTGGGTGGGCGGGCGCTACTCGCTGCCGTCCGCGGTCGGCCTCTCAGTCATGATCGCGATCGGCAAGGAACAGTTCGCCGACATGCTGGCCGGCTACCACGCCGTCGACGAGCACTTCCGCAACGAGCCGGTCGAGTCGAGCGTCCCGGCGCTGCTGGGCCTGCTCAACGTCTGGTACGACACGTTCCTCGGCGCCCAGTCGCACGCGGTACTTCCGTACTCGCAATATCTGCACCGCTTCCCCGCGTACCTGCAGCAGCTCACGATGGAGAGCAACGGCAAGTCGGTACGGCTGGACGGCTCCCCGGTGAACTTCCAGACCGGCGAGGTCTTCTGGGGCGAGCCCGGCACGAACGGGCAGCACGCGTTCTACCAGCTGATCCACCAGGGCACCAAGATGATCCCGGCCGACTTCCTCGGGTTCAGCACGCCCAACCACGACATCGGCGACATGCACGACCTGCTCATGTCGAACTTCTTCGCGCAGACCGGTGCGCTGGCGTTCGGCCGCACGCTCGAGCAGGTCCTGGCCGAGGGCACCGACCCGAAGATCGCGCCGCACCGCGTGATGCAGGGCAACCACCCGACGACCACGATCATCGCGCCCGACCTCACCCCCGCCGTGCTGGGCCAGCTCATCGCCCTCTACGAGCACATCACGTTCACCCAGGGCACGATCTGGCAGATCAACTCGTTCGACCAGTGGGGTGTCGAGCTCGGCAAGGTGATGGCCAACCAGCTCGCCCCGAAGCTGACCTCCGCGTCCGCCCCGGAGGCCGACGACGACTCGTCGACGAACAATCTCATCAAGGTCTACCGCGAGCAGCGCGGCCGCTGAATGTCGTACCCCAGGCCTAGGGTCGTCGTCATGGAACGGACGACGGCCCTGGCCTTTCGCATGACCAGCCTGCTGCTGCGAGACAATTCGCGGTCCTCGGTCGCCGAGATCGTCGAGTGGTTCGGAGCGATGCAGGCGCAAGACGTGAACAGTGGTCTCTGGTCGCTGGGGTGCCGTCTGCCCGGCGCCACGCTCGCCGAGGTCAACGCCGCGCTCGAGGACAGGTCGGTCCTGCGCACCTGGCCGATGCGGGGCACGGTGCACTTCGTCCCGGCGGCCGACGCCCACTGGATGCTCGACCTGACGGGCGTGCGCGCCCTGGGCGGGGCAGCCAAGCGCCGCGATACGCTCGGCCTCGACGAGAAGACGGCCGACCGTGCGGTCGAGATCCTCGGGGGCGCACTGGCCGGCGGCGGCCGTCTCACCCGGTCCGAGTGCCTGGCCGCGATGGTCGAGGGCGGGGTCGAGGTCACCGGCCAGCGGGGTTATCACCTCCTTTGGTACGCGTCCCAGCGCGGCGTCACAGCGATCGCGCCCCACGTCGGCAAGGAACAGACGTTCGTCCTGCTCGACGAGTGGGTCCCGCAACCGCTACGGCCGTCGCGCGAGGAGGCTCTCGGGCTCCTCGCGCTGCGCTATTTCCGCAGCCACGGCCCGGCCGCACGCAAAGACTTCGCCGGGTGGACGGGCCTGCCCATGAGCGACTGCCGCATCGGCATCGCAGCGGCCGGCGATCAACTGACCACCGTGGACGTCGCCGGCACCGAGATGTTCGCCGCGACGCAGATTCTCGACGGCCCGGCGATGGCCGGGCCGGGGGACGCGTCCGCGACCGACCAGTGGCTGGCGTTGCCCGGGTTCGACGAATACCTGCTGGGCTACAAGGACCGTTCGTTGATGGCGTCGCCCGACGACCTCGCGGCGATCATTCCCGGCGGCAACGGCATCTTCCGGTCCACGCTGGTGCGGGCCGGTCGGGTGCGGGCGACCTGGACGCGCACGCTCACCCGCAAGGGCGTCACCGTTACCGTCCAGCCATTGACAGCCTTCACCGAGCGCGACCGCGCCGCCGCCGGGAAAGCCCTGGAATCGTACGCCGCTTATCAGGAACTGCCGCTGACTGTTAAGAACCCTTGATATTTATACAGGTGAACTTCATGATGTGCGTATCCCAGGTCACGTACGCATCATCGAGGGAGTCGAGATGGGTGTCCGTCGTCGAATGGTGGCGCTGGCCGCAGCGCTCGGAATGGCCGCCGGGGCCTTCGCCGTGCTCGCCCCCGGAGGGGGTGCGGCCTCCGCCGCCGTGACCTGCTCGGGCACTGTCTGGTCCGAGGGCCCGACCTACACGATCGGCCAGCAGGTCACCTACAACGCCCGCCTCTACCAGGCCCTGGTCACCCACACCGCACACCCCGGCGCGGGCTGGAACCCGGCGGCCACGCCCTCGCTCTGGCGCGACCTCGGCGCTTGCACCGGCGGCCCCACGACCCCACCACCCACGACGCCACCACCCACGACGCCACCACCCACGAC
>Ga0247781_1000023_pt1 | contig 43000 bp, 73 predicted proteins | sample UWRJL184509B5_FD_179922 | JGI IMG/M metagenome (GOLD analysis project Ga0247781, IMG submission 179922) | Plant litter microbial communities from Arlington Agricultural Research Station in Wisconsin, United States - UWRJ-L184-509B-5 | ecosystem: Environmental > Terrestrial > Plant litter >...
TGCCTACCTTGTATTCTAAAATGAAAGCCTGGTAAAACTCGTCTCCCATTAACATGCGCAAGGTTTCTTGGGCGCGGTGGATCAGGTGAGATACTTCTTTATCCGGAAGGTTCTCGGGCATATCACACTCGTCTTTTAGATACGCGTAGGTAATGAGTTTATCTAGTTTAGCCATGCGTCCAGTTCTTTAAGCTTTGTCTCCAAGAAAACTTCCATGTCCTTCCCTCCCCAGGCGGCATACTGTAAAACATTGCATCCTTCGTTAAATGCGCTGCTGGCATATTCAGGACGCTTTTTAAGGTATGAGTGAATCCGTTTAAGATTCCTAAGCCCGAGGTTCTGATTGTTTAAAATCGCCTCAGCTACCTCCCGCCCGCCTTTACCCCCACAGGTCAAACCCATTTTGTCTTGATAATCTAACGCTTTTTTTACCATTGCCCGAACATTTTCAGGAAAAGGAACAGGAACTGAGTTGGTTAATCGTGCTTGTGGTGGTGCTTTTGGCTCAAGTGAATCGTCCATCAGCTCAATCTCTGTGTTCTGATCGATCCAAAGACGTTGTTCTTCCTCACTCAACACATTCCAGATCTTTTCATCGATTACTTCAAGTTCAGGATAAGGATTGTAAGGTGTAATGGTTATATCGCCCGTATAAGGCACTGAAAAATACTTCCAGATCATTTGATAGGCGTCTGTCAAGAACCGCTGAGGCTTCTTAGATCGCTGCTGCATGAGCTTCACCGCGACTCGGACCGTATTCCCATCCCCGCCTAAACTCACGCCCTCATTGATGTTGGCTAGAATAGAGGGTACTTTAAAAGCGATGGTTATCTTTTTGGTCGCCTGGTTGTCGATCGTAACGAACAAATCCCCGTTGTTATTGGATGGCATCGGTAGGATCTCAGGTTTTTCGTCTGGATTGGTCACCCAATAGACAAACATATTACCGATACGCTTGGCACCCATGAAATTATTACTCACAAGCTCATCGAACGCCTCGGCTACGGTCTGTCTTGGCTCTGTATCGCTGGCTTCCGGGTTATTTATCGGTTCGTTCGGGTTGCCCTTCATTAAAAGCATGAACGACTGAAGAAACCCGTTGTTGATATTGTCTTCGTGGTAGTCAGAAACCCCGCTTTCGATCTTCATCCACTTGATTGCTGAGTGTGCGGCCGGTAAAGGATAGAATCTACTCAGTGCTGTGGTGGTTCCAAAGAACAAAACTTGACCTTTGTAGTTGTTTCCCTGATCTTTTAGCTGCTCTTTGATCGTGCGTTGGTCGAATGCGTCATAGTAACAGGTGTCCTGCTGTTTTAACGTCGTAAAATCTGAGGTTCCAAAGTAAGGATTGTATAAAATCTTTGAGATATAGCCCGTACTATCGGGTTTTCCTAGTCTGCAGTTCTCAAAAGGCAGTACATACCACTCGGTTATACGTCCAAGGGCGTCAAACATGAACCGCCAGGCGAATCCTTCGAACTCTCCGAAGTCTTTTACCGTCTGCTGATGGATTTGGAAGAACGTTTCGCCTTTGGCGTTTACAATCTTCTTTTCTAGGCCTGTTTCTTTCGATCCTGCGAACCCTGAGCCTTCAAGAAAGTCTTGTATCGTTGAAACACATGAAGTCCCTGACGGGCTTTCTGATATGGCCTTATGCCACGTTAAAGGGAAGTCATCTGATCCGTGGAAATATGGGATGTACTCGTTATAGTTGAGGTTTTGCCTCCGTGTCGGCTGACGGAATAGATTATAGATCTTGCCGAAGAAGTTCGCCATACTCTGGGATGTTGAAGCGGTTCGGCACACGGACCAAACGCTTGCCGTAAAACTTACACATTTCCCCTTCTTTCGCAGACATTAAATCTTGCCTGATGGTCGAACGCTCTAAATTTGCGCGTGCGGTACTGTTGCGGATCTTTATTTCGTAGTCTTTGCGTACCCATGAGTAGTGGTGCATCGTTACTTCCTCGGTGTACTCAACCCCTGAGGTGATGTTCAGTGAGCGGGTAGGATCGATGCGGATTTTTCCATCAATCCAGGCGAAAGGGTATTTGCGGTTGAATTCGTGCTGTATTGTTGGCGTAAGTTCATGAATAAACGGAACGAGTGTCGTATCCCGTCCTATGGTTAATTCAGGGGACGCGAAGTAACAATTTAAAGGACACACAAGCCCTTTTAAATTTGGTTCGTCTAAAAACCGTTGCTTGGCTCGTTTAAATTCTTCCGGATCGTAGAATTCGTCTGCGTCCATGGTTAAAAAATGCGTGTAACCTGCCTTTCTTGCGATATTAAGGCCAAAATTCCGTTTGTCTGTCTCACTGTGTACAGCCATTGGATGTGCTGGCTCCCTTAAAATGATGTTCCCGCGCCAGTGTTCCGGTATAGGAAAGTACTCCCCGTAGTTAGATTTCGATGATCCTACAACGATTATGCCATCCACCAAGTCATCGATGTTTTTAACCGCATGGTCGAGCAAATCCCAATCAGCCCAAACGTTAAAAATTGCGCATAATTTCATTTAAATGGATTTAAATTTCTAAATTGCGGTGTACTGTTATTTCCAATAGGCAGTAGGTAAAAAAACCATTAGCCCGGAGACTGGAAACCTTCGGGCTTATTTTTTTGCCAGTATCCCTTTGGGCATTCTTCTTCTGGTAGTCTTGCCTTTGCCTGTAGTACGCAACCGCAATATCCACATAACATTCCATGGCGTACAGGGCACTCTGAACACACCTTTAAACGCTGCTGAGCTAATTTATTATTGGTGTTGGTAATCCAGTACCACCATCCGAGTAATATAGTTGTGATCTTTCTCATGGCATCCCTTGTAGGTAAAAAACTACTCCTTGTTCCGGTGTGCTGTATCCAGGTCCCAAGTACGCACAATGTGAGCCCCCGCGCTGATACTTTAACCCCAACCTGGAAGCTATGATCGACGCGCAGGTCATGTCATGGCGGTGATCGAGCCAGTCCCCTGCGAAACATCCGGCTTTTGCTGAGGCCTTCCATTGCTTAAAGAACTCCATCGCAACTTCTGACTTTTTATTGAGCCCCAAGATGCCTGCCGAGAACATAAAGAACCCGCCCGGGACTTTGCTTTCCTCCTCTGTCAAATCAAAGTATTGCCGTGTGTGTTTATTGGTCCATGATCCGACCCAATGTCCTGCTTCTTCTCCAAAGAACCCTGTTTCCTTTACGATGTTCTCAATTACTGAAATATCCCCAACCCGGTAAACAGAGCTGTCCAGCCATAGAACTATATCATCCTGCTCAAATGCTTTTTCGATGGCATAGATCTTAAACTCATAGGGGCTTTCCTGATGCGTAGGGCTTCCGATCTGTGCGTAATCCGTGAACATCAATTTAGGATAGTCACCCAAAGAGTTTATTAACCGGCGCTGAGGACGGGAATAGTTTTCGGTGGAGAAGTTGACTATGATCATCTCGCGTAAATTAAATTCTCAGGACTTGTATAGATCAACTTAAACCCTCCGAGATACTTCTCATATTTGTCTTTTAATTCCTGGTTGCCATTGTACTCAATACAAATTAGCTTCGTGTCAATCAGGTTCATATCTGGCAGGATAGACATTTCATTTCCTTCTATATCGAGTGAAATAAAATCAAAAGTCTTTATCTTCAACCTGTTCAGGAATGTTTTCCACTTGAATATCTTAACCTCGACAGGCTCATATTTAACCGTAGCTTTGAAGCGGTTCATTTCTGACTGATGAAAGGTTGAGACTAACCCCACATCATCACCGATCAGTTTGCCTGACTCCTGTAGTGTATCTGTCCCGTTGTGATCGCCCAAGGCGAAAGGATAAACGTAAATACCCTTATGCCCTTCATAGAGAGTCTTTAGTTTATCGAATGCCTTTGGGCTAGGCTCCACTAAAACCCCTCGCCATCCTTTCAGAGCCAGTGCGCGTGTGTTGGAAAGTGTGGCCCCGTCATTTGCACCTATATCGATAAAGGTTCCGATGTGATCACCGAAGTATTCAAGGATGTATTTTTCTTCTTCTGATTGTGAGAACATAATATTTAATTATTGTTGCTTTTAGTCTTTTCCAAAATGTAATCTTAAACGGGTAATAAACCTTTGCTTTCCCTCCCCATAAAACTAGCACATCATATTCGCGCAATTGTTCATTGTCTATAATATAATCATCGAATTTTTTTGCATATTCTGGTGTGTATGAATCACCATTAAACTCAATTATTATTAGTGGCTTCATGTCACTTAAAAAAGTAAGCTATATTTGAAATGAATTTGTAATCCGGTTCGTATCCGATTAAGGCGAAGTACTCTTTGCAGGCGGCTTGACAACCGGGTAGCTGCCAGTCATCAATAATAACCACGCCGCCCTTGATTACCTTCTCGAAAAGATGTTGAAGGCACACCCATGTGGAGTTGTATAGATCGCCGTCGAGTCGAAGGATAGCTATATCTTCAAATAACATCCTATCAGGAAGGTCGGTAACTGTTTCCTCGAACCATCCTTGTACAGTGTATAGATTATACTTTATCCTTGAATTGTAATCACTCAGATTTTCGCTAAACGCCATCCTAATATTATCCAAAAAATCATCAATAGATACAACGGTTGCGCCGCTCGTTAGTAGAGCCTGTTTACCAGGATCGGGCAAAGCCTTTTGTTCGGCCTTGGTAAGCATTATAATACCTGGCATCTGATCGTCTCTGTTACTTGGAAGTGGTATACCCTCGAATGAATCAAATGCAAATACCAATTTATTAGCACCATAAAGCATGGCAATTATCTGAGCCCCTGCCGCTACCCCGCATTCAACGTATACGCCTTTAGAGTCAGCGTACTTCTTCGCCATTTCATACGTGAAGTTCAGCGTCTCAATTGAACTGTAAGCAATCCTAGCGGCGTAGTCTAATGGGGTCATCGTTTCGGTTTGTTAGTTATGTAATCGTATAGGTACATTGGCCTTGTGATATGAATCTCTGTCTTCAAAACTTTGCGTTGCATTACCTCCGTTGCCCACAAGAAATCTTCACGCTCCCAAATAGGCTGAAAGGTTATTCCTTTAACTGCCTCGCGTCGCACACACGAAATATGATTCGGGTATCTGAAATATTCACCGTTTCTTTCTTCGTACTTCTCCCCTAGCTTTATAGTAAACTTTCGCTTGTTAACTCCATTGGTGGTCATGTCTCCGATGAACGTTACAACGTCAGGTCCTTCTGATATTGCCCTCATTAAATCATCAACATAATACGAAGGAACCAGATCGTCCGAATCGACAAAGACAAAGTAGTCAGAATCAGTATTTCGAATAAGCTCATTGCGCTTTGTTCCTGTTGGCATTGATCGCCCGGCGTCGTGTATGTGCTTTGTAACCTGTCCATGCCATTTAGCAATCTGAGGATCGAGGATAGTATTTAATCTATTCAGTAAGTTTATACTGTATGTTTCTGGTAATGTTGGAATGAGAATTGCTAACCTCATACCGGAAACCCTTCTGCTTTACGTCTTGCAAATGTAGCTTTACCTTGATCCCAATTAGCTTCGCTGCGTCGATAGGTTTCGTCTACAGGTGCTTTTCCTATTGAGTAGTGGTGATGTGGAAATTTTATCTGAGGAGCTAATTTTAAAGCCCCGATCTTTTTACAAGTGTGATATATGTCCTCGTCAACGTGCATGGATAAGTATGCAGGATGCCAAAAGTATCCAAGCTTCTCATAGAGCGGCCTATTAATAATAGGGATTGTGCATACCTCTGTTTCGAATCGCTGCAAGCAATCATCAACCTTTAAAAGAATTGGTTTTTTTGTGAAGTCCCCACGTTGGTAAAACTGATCAATAATAAGACCTCCCCAATTTTCAGGGCACTTGAAATCATCACTCATATATACCAGAATCTTACCTGATGAAACCGATGCGGCTCTGTTTGTTGCTTCGACTACTGACTTATTATCGTGTATCAAGTATGGGAAATAAAGCTCCTTTGCATATTCCGGTTGTGCCGGATCTGTTGAATCGGTCGCAACAATAATCTCAACTGATGCACTGCATTTTTTTGTCCATTCAATGATGTTTTCTTTGCACTTTTTAGCGCGTCCTCTACTCGGATAAACACAACTTATTATCATATATGCGTTATTTTTAATCCCTCGTTCTGAACATAAACCGAAAATAGACGCTCCAAAAGAAAAGGGACAAGCGGGTAATAGTTAACTCCAATCTTTTTTTGAAGGTGTTCCGCTGATTGGTTGGTGAGGTCTGAATACTTGCTGTCTTGCATCGCAAGATTATTAATTTCCACATCATCCATGATGGATTGCATTGCAGGAGATAGGTAGTTCTTAACATATTGAACATAGATTTCACGTTTCGCGCTAAAATGGTTCTGATAAATCGGTATTTTTATCTCTGAGGGTCTGGTTTTTCCGATTGCAGACAGAATTTTGTCGAACGTTTTCAAAAATCCTGGGTGCCACTGCTCTGCTGCTGATAACATTCGATGTTCTTTCGTGTTTTTTGTGAAACTCATCACCTCATAGTCGCTTTCGAGTAGTTCCTGCGTCAATTCTCGCGGCCTGCCGATGTACCACCTGAACTTTTCCCTTAATTTCCAGCTACACACCGCTATTTTGTCGGCCTTTGTCTCGCTCACTAGCTTAACGATGCAATCATTTTCAAAGAATATCGTCAACTTATCGTTATAGTACGGCTCAGCGAACGGATACAGTTTTGAAAGCTGGCTTTCCTCATAATAGATCTGAACTAACTTGGCTTTAGCCATTTCAAAACACGTGAATAACATGAACCGCACTTAGGATTTACCTTGTCACCAGTCGCGGCGGTATACAATTTAAAAGCGTGATCCCATGTAGCGTTGAAACTGTGACTGTAAGTATTGAATTCCCCTTTTGCGGTGAACTCTGCTATGATTTGCTCCTTCGTCATGACCAAATTTAAAATTAAATCTGAAATTAAAAAAGCCCTAGAAAATTAATTCCAGGGCTTTCGTTTACAGTTAATGAGATGTTTACACAGTCATTGCGTTCAAGTAAGCCAGCGTAGTGCTTGAGCTTCCACCGATCAGAAGTCGTTTAGGCAAGTACCTTTCAGTGCCCACTAAAACGATTTGTGAGGTTGTAGCGTCAACCGCTTGCCGTCCTGCTCCACCGGTAGACCCGTCAGAAGTTAGGCCGTTCTCAGCCCCTAGGATAAGGAATTCACCGGCGTTTGTCTTCACAACAAAGACCGTATCCGCTACACCTAAGTCCTCGATAGCCGCGTCATCCGTTGGGTTAGAGTTGAACAGGCGAAGCGTTAGGCTTTGCTGGTAGCTCTTGTTTCCGCCGTCTGATGTTTGTTCCGTCCATGTAAATTCATGGCTGAACTTTGTACCACCAAATTTATAGAGTCCGCGGTACGTGTTTAGCGGCAAGTCTGTAACATAGGCAGCAGCAGTCACGGGAAGCGGATTTCTTAAATCAGAAAGATTGAACCCCCAGGCTTCACGAGAAAGCCCGCCGGGTTTGCGGAGGTCATCGCAGTTTACGTCAACCCCCGCGCTTATTCCGCAGTTCAGTGGCATATTAGTAAGCGATAGTTGTCAAATCACATTGGATGAACTGAGCGCCGAAACGCATCTCCCCTTGTAGATACAGCGTCTTGTCCTTGCAAGTGTAGCAAGCCTCGATATTGTTAAGGTCTGCCATGTTCTCCGTACCGAAAATTTGATTTTCTGGTATGGTCATGATTGCAAAGTGTCTCAGTAAGTTGTAGTAAGGGTTATCGGTGTCAAGCTCTAACGCAAGATCCCAAACATACATTGGAACGATTTCTATTCCTTTGTAGTATAGAGTTTTAGCGCCGTCCTGGCCGAGTTTCCAGCTACCTTCGACACAGCAGTTGTCGATAAGGGAATCTTCGTAGTTTTCCCACATTGAACCAGTGGCGAATATTTTTGCTTTACCTTGACGCGCCAATTGTTTCAGCAAAATGCCTGATTGAGCATACATCAACTTAAATGTATCACGGGCTTGGTTAGCATTAAGCACTGAAGTAGCTCCGTTTGGAAGTGAGTTTGTAACTGGCTTAACGCAATAGCTTGCGAATGAATCCAGGTACTTCGTCCACAGGCCGTCGATGGTCGTATACATATTTGAAGAAGAACTGAAAGAGTTATTCCCGAACATGTAAACTTTCCAAACGTCAATACGGCTTTGTTCAGTGATCTCGTCGAGAACCACATTTAAAAGGCGGCCCGTCAAATCGTAACCTCGAAGACCGTCGCCAATCAGTTTAGAGTCTCCAAGTACATTGGGGTTTGAAAGAAGTCCTTGGAATTCTTTTTTACACCATGATTTATTGATCTCAAAAAGACCGGTATCGATTTTGCGATCTGTGATAGCGCCTGACTGCGTATAGGTAGGAATACAGTTCGCGGTTCCTTTCTCAAGTACGCGGGTAAGGGGTTGAACCAGGTTTAAATGTTGACCGCTCCTGATGCCCGGCATAACCGTGGCAAAATCGGATATTGCAGGGGTTACAATCTTAGGCTTCTGAAGAAGCTCGTCTGTTAAAATTCCCGGATACGTGTACGTAGACAGATCCGGCGTAAACATGGAGTTTACAATTCTAGTCTTCTTCATTTGGGATAAGGTTACGGTTTTTGTAGTATTTAAGCATGTACTCGCCCATAGGATCTTGCTGATCCTGATTTTTAACGTTCTTGAACGAAGGTCCTTTACCCGGTTGTGAGTTGTCGCCTACAGTCTTGCCAGCTTCTTCCTGAAGGGCTAAGAATTGTTTTTCAATAGCTGCAACCCGGTTTTCAAACTTGGATGCTTTCGCGGTTGCCTGGGTAGCGAGTGCTTTTGCTTCTGCGGCAGCAGCCTCGGCGGTAGACTTAGCGGCGATGGCCTCGTCCAGTTGTTTTTGTAGTTCTTGAATCTTGTTGTCCATTTCTTCGGATTGTTGTTTGTCGGCCGGTGCTTCGGCTTGTTTGACTTCTGTGATGATCCCGGCGTCATCAACTGAAATAATTTTACCTGATTTGAGCGGGTGATCTCCTGCCGGAAGCGGTGATCCATCCTCAAGCACTACTTGTTTACCGGCCCAATCTTCATCCTCGCTCATCACGATGATTACGCGGCCGTCAGCAAGAGTTTCGGTGAACTCGTTTTTAAATTTGGTCAGGTTAAAAAGATTTTTAAGCCTGCCTAAAAGTGTTGTTTCCATTCTGATTTGTGTTAGGTCTACTTTTGCTACGGCCTTGATGGCGTCTACTACTTCGTCAACAAACCCAAATTCAAGGGCCTGCTGAGATGTCATCCAAGTATCCTTATCGTATAAGTTACTCAGTTGATCTGCTGGTATGGATTTGCCGTTTCTTGCAACGCGTCGTTGGGAAACGTCAACCAAAACATCTTTTATCTTATCAAGCTGATCGGCTACGTTCCGGATCTCACTTGAATTACCGCTTAAGTCTTTTATCTGTGGGGGATGGACCATGAACTCAGAAGTCCGATTCATGATTATTTTCTCCCCTGCGAATGCGATCAGGGTCGCTATGGATGCGCAAAGTCCCTCAATGTGAGTGACAATTGGCTTGCCTGTATTCTTTAGAATGTTGTAGATTCCGTACCCCTCAAACACATCTCCACCCCTAGAAATGATGTGAATTATATAATCTGTCGCGCTCTTATCTAGCTGATCTCTCACAGCTTGGATCGATACCTCTCCCGTACGTGTCCCTATATCACTGTAAATGAATACGTGCCCTGTCATTGCGTTTAAAATTGCAGGACATGGGCTTAAAAAGCAGACATGAAATTTTACCTTAGCCGTTGTATGGCTTGCTTGGCGGTGCTGTGGGATACTTTAAACTCGTCTGCTAACTGGTAACAAAGTTCGGATTGGCTCTTGTTGGGGTGCTCTTTTTTAAGTTCCTGGTAGCGGTCGAATAGGTCCGAGCGCATAGGCCAGGCGCAAGAGATAACGCCGTCTTTAACCATCTTAAAAACTACTTCTGAGGGAATGCAATATTTATCGGCTAGTCTGCTCATCGTTTTGATGTTTGTTCCCTGAACTCTACCCGGCGTCCTACCTTCTGGCCTTCTACCCATGACACGTAAACGGGGGGCTGGTTCTTTATTGCGTTGGCTGTTATTAAAGCGTTCTGAGACGGTTGGGAGTTCTGATTAGTGACAAACCCACCATCGGCGTATCCTCGTACCCTGGCTGTTTCTAAAGCGTTTATATGCTGTTTTCCCACCGGACTGTTAACGATGTGTTTGGGTACAACGTATTCATCGGCGTGAACTATTCCGACTGCCTGGTATTTAGACCCTGGGCCTGTCCATCCTCCTTCCGCGAACTGTACGCCATTAATTGCTGCGACGTTGGCTAACCCTTGAGCGATGGCAGCAGCAGCATAAGCCGCACCGATAGCAGGGGATGCGATAGTAGGCGGAACAAAGGCAGCTTCATACGCTTTCGTCGCGGCAGCGTAGGTAGAAATCAATGCCTGAGCTGTGGCGAAGATCTTGTACTGTGCGCTCTGTTGGTCGAATAAAGAAGCCGCTGAATTAAGGATTGAAATCGTGCTGTTTAGTTGGGCCTCTTCGATCAGAGTTTTGGCTTGGGCCGCTGCGTTCGCCGCCTGAAGGTCCATCAAATACATCCGCTTATTTAAAGCTAGAATGTCGTTGTTGATCTTTTCGGTCTGGTTGATACGTATCTGACCCTCGTCAAACATCGCTTGGGTAATGAGCTTCTGCGTGTCTTGAGCGGCAACTACCTCCTCCGGTGTTTCTCCTGTCCGTTGTCCTCCTCCAAAAGATTGAAGGTTTACCCCTGTAGACAACCTCTTATCAGCAGCGGAAACGCCTTTATTTAAAGCGATCTCCTCGGCAATAGCCTTATTTAAATTCCGTTGAGCGGTAACATTCTCTGTTAACTTTCCGGTTATTTCTTCTCTTTTATCACTGATTTCAGCCTCCAACTGAGCCACATGAAGTTGTGCCTCAAGGTTTTTGTCGTATGCTACCGTCGATCCTTTAACCGCGTCTATCTGTGCTTGGATAACGGTGATCGTTCTTTCTGCCGACCGTTCCAGAATAGGAGTAATTTCTTTAGATGCCTCAAGTCTTTCTTGCAACGATTTGGTTTCGTCGTCCCTTAACCGTCTGGCTATCTCGGCGCGTCGTTCATCCTCTTTGGCAAACCCTTGAGCAAGTCCCCTAGCTATTTCTAGCTGCTTCTGGCGTTGTTGAGCGGCAGCGATAATAGCAGATTCAACCGCAACCCCTTGGTTTAAAGCAAACAGAAAAGCCCCTGTTAACTGGCTGACAAGTCCTATGCTCTCCTCTCCGTTATTAATGAAGTTTGAAAAAGATTCAGAGAGAATACCCGTAGCGGCTGCAAGCTGGTTTTGTGCGAACTCTAAATCCCTGGCTCCTGATGCTGAGTTGGCATACAGGGCTACCAATGATCCAAGTATCCCCACAGCAGCGGTTACCGCACCGTTAACACCTGCAAATTTTGTTGTAAGTCCGTTAACCGATACCCCTGCGACGTCGATGCTTTTGGCGGCTTCTGTGAATTTATCCGGGTAGTTTCCAATCTGATCTTTGAAGAGTCCAGCTTTCTTGGATGTGTCGCTGATCGTTGCTGAAAGTTGTTTTAACTCCTTCTCAAGCTCCTCAGCGCGTTTTGCCCCGGCAGCGGTAGACCTGTTTAAATTATCGTACTCTTTTACAAGCTCGGAGGTACGTAGTTTTACCGCGTTACGCGAATTACTCTCCGTAGTCAGTAACTTATTTAATGTAGCTTTTTGGGCTGTTTCTGCTTTTAAAGACCGTTGTAACTTCTGGTTTGACTCGATGTACTGATCCTCGGAAATCTTACCGGCTTTATATTCCTTGTTTAAGTCCGCCTGTTCTTTCTTAAGGGCAAGGATTGCTTTCTCAGTTGCAAGTAATTGTTTCTGAGCGTTGCTTTGATCGATCTCAAGATTTAATATAATCGTTTCCTCTGCCATTACGGAATTTTTATGAGTTCACAAACTGCCTCGCGTTCACTTCCCTGGTATCCTGATATGCGGTTAAGGTAAAATAAATTAGACGACTCTAAAGTTTTAACCTCTATCGGTCTAAGGAAATCCAATTTAAGGAAAATACTGTACGGCAAATGTACTGTATCGAATAACTTAACCGGGTCATTCACGATCCGTGAGAATAAATTCCAATAGCTTTCAATGATGGTCCTCTGATAGAACAACGGGTTTTGAATCTCCCCGAAGCTAAGAGATTGTTTGAAGTCATCATTGATCTGCCTTCCAGTATTCAGCAACGCGAAGTAGGCCGTCGCCATTGTTTCTATATCCGTGTTCTCAAACCGTATGAATGTGTTACCGCTAAAGTTTGACACGGAGTAAAGCGGTATGTGATGCATGATGTACACATCGTCACTTTCATTGTATACAAAGTTCATCTTGGCTATTTCTGCCGTAGCATCGGTATCGAACTGTAAACCGGATAGTTCAATATACCCAGCTCCAAGTGTGACGACCATGTAATCCCCGTTGTACTTTGGGTTGGTGCTGTTTGAAACTCTTACTAAATCACTTAAAAAGAACACGTCTTCACTGATGGCAAACCTCGCGTTGCCTAAGTTATTGGTCACTCCTGTAGCATCTATTTTTATTTCTTCGTCAAGGTCAATAATGTTCACCCGCTCCATACTCATATCAAATACAGGATTGATATAGGATAACGGATTAGAGAAATCGCTTTGTACCACATCCTCTGAGTCAGACAGAAATTCATTATCCGCCTCGATTACCCCTTGTGAGTACTTGAAGAAGTTGGAAATATTATAGGCCCGAAGATCGTCAATGTCCACCTCCTCATAGCTTAGTAGGTTTCGTTTACCGTAATTCGAAATGAAGTCGATATAGTCTACCTCTGTGTTTGAAATGTATGGTGATAAATCAATAGGCGGTTTGCTCTTGATCTTGTCGAATAGATTAAAGGTTAATGTCTTGGTGACTGGTTCGTAGTGGGTGATCACGTTAAACATTCTCAAGATGTTTGAAACATACTCTTGTTGTGTCCAGTTTGGAACGATAGAGTTACCAAAAGCCTTGTATAAAAATATAGGTGTTATTTTTAAACTTGCTTTCGTTATCGGGTCTGAATAAATAGTAGCGTCATTATATACATACGTCTCAAGAATGTCCCCTGCCTCAAGGGTAACAAACGCTAGGAACGATGAAGAGTCGGCCGCTAATGTAATGTTCTTTTCCTGATTCAAAACGCCGTTTACATAAAACGCAATCTTATAACTTCCAAACGCGCCGGGTACAATGGGTTCATTTATCGTTAGTTCAACTTTGACCTTCATCTTTACGTCTGCCACATACCGGCTATTGGCCAGATCAAAGTTATTCTGTTCACCGTCGAAGTATGGGAATGTAGAGTCATCCGTCCACGTCATCTTGTGATAGGTAGCGTCGTGTGGTGAGGGTGAGTTTGTAGTATTCACAAATGATGAACGTGCATCTATTTGATCCTGGCTCTTTCCGTTACGTAAGGTTATGTCGGAATTGAATTCCACATCTTCTAAAAGCTCCCCTTGTATTTTTATATCGTGGTAGGTGAAGATCTTTTTAAATACAGTCTTAACGTAGATGGCTGCGACGAAGTCTTCAACCTTCATTAAGTTAAACCCCCGTGTGACTAATACGCCATTATCCACTACCGGGAATACAACCCCTTCGGTATTAAATATAGCGGCCTGTATGTTTGTTTCTGTTTGGTCTACATCGAACTCTGAGAAGTTCACATCTGTCAACGGTCCAGACAACAACCCAAACCAGTTGTTATTCCCTGAGAAGAAAGCAACCTTTATGACATCAGTTACCCCCTCGATCCGAAGATAACCGTCATACATTTGAAGACCGCTGTCACTTATTAGTTGACAGATTATCTTGTGATATACTAGCTTGGTGACCGAATCCGGGAATGGAAATCCTAACAGCTTTAAATTGTTGGATGTCTTTTGTAGTTCGAACTGATAGGAGTAGTCTCCGTCTGTGGTGTCTATATCTTCGAATAGCTTGGCCTGACGTTCGACTTCGATCGAATCGTTAAAGTCTAGGTATTCGTTTCCGATCTTGATCATCATCGTTGAGACGGGATTTCATCGGTGAACATCACACGAAACTGCAAGGTATAAAGTTTATCTGCCTCGTCGTACTTCTTAAATGAATCAGCATCTACCAGTAACGTCCTGCGATCTAACCGAGAAGTGATGACCTGAACTAACGGAGAGGTGCGGATATAAGATAAGGCTTCTAGTTGTTCTAAACTTAAATGCTGGCTTCTGATAATGATGGCGTTCTTTGAATTGCGGAACGTTTGTTTATCGATCGTATCGGCGTTGAGTCCTCCCGAGTTTGGCCAGCCTGGAAACAAGTTTGTGCGTGTCTCTCCCACTTCCAATACGTCTACCTGGAATTCTTTCTTAGCTGTAAAAGGAAAGTATTCAAACCCTCCAAGATAGTTAAGCCACGATATGTAGTATAAGGTTCTCATTCCAGTAGTCTAAAATCTCCGTCCTCTAACAAACGTCTGCCGTCTGATGACAGTAATGTATCTTCACACTCTTCTAAAACAGTTATGCAAATCTCCTCAGTGATCGGCGAGTCCTCTATCCACACCTGGATACAAGCCTCCTCGGCAACTGTGAACTCCAACGGCACGCGGATAACTCCTATACCTGGTCCTTCGATGGTGTCTATCAACACCCCGTTCTTCTTGATGAGTAAGTCCACCGGTCCGGCAGGAGTTGCGGGTATGTCTACAGTTTGATCGTCGATCGAGTTGATGGTAATAGTCTTGTTCTGTGTAGCTCCGGAAGGAAATTCGATCACAATTCCAAACTTAGTCATCCCGATAGGGGCAACAAATTCCCAGGTGCTTACATAGGTGTTCTCTGGAATATGGTCTTCTGTATACTCATCCAAGATTACATTAAGTACAGTCAGCGCCTGTAGTCTTAACCGGGTAGTGACAAGCTCTACGCCAACCCCGTCAACGGTCCATGTAACTTCATACTTATAGGTTTGTCCTGCCTCATAGGTCATCGTTGTAGGCGTCAGGGTATCTGACTTACCCCCGGATGAAATAGGAGCGGTGCCGGTTACAAATGGACTTGATATACCACCCGTCCATACAACAGGGTCGCTGCTATCTGCTATTATCCCCCAGGTGCTTAACCCTGGTAACGGAACGTGTGTAAACCCTGGGCTTCCGGCCTGGCCCTCATGTTGAAGAAGAAAAGACAGATCAAAGAACCGTCCCGCAATTGCGATAGGGTTTTCTTGTAAACATAACCATTTGGCTAAGTATACGTCCTCATCCAGGTAGGCCGATAAGAAGCTAATATTTGAATCTTTAAAAGGCATTTTGGCTTGAACCGCATACCCGACGAATGAGTCTAAGGTTTCAGCATCCTCAAATGTTGTTATCTCCGATCCGTCAGACTCATCGTAAGACTCAAAATATCCTATGCTAAATGAGGTCCAGAAGTCCGTATTGTTCGGTAAAGTATCTAACGTAAGGTTGTTGCGAAGCTTTAAATATCCCCGTAGAATATCGTTTATCGAGAACTTCACCCGGTTGTTCTGATCAGGGATTAGTCTCAACGTCGCGGCCAGTTCAATGGGCTGTTCTGCTTCCCAAGGGTGACCGTCTGGTATTCCTGCGTAGATGTTAATGTTAACCGCGTAGTTATTGTAGTACTTCACTACTGGTCCGAAAGTGTTACCTGCGTCATACGCCAGATCAATAACAATCTGCCACGGTTGTAAAACGGTGATCACCCGATAAACTCCCGGGGTTCCGCTTAACACCTGTATCCATGTTAGTTCCTCGGGTGTGCGTAGTGCGCCGGAAAGGTTGAGTAACGTATACCCGTTTGAGTCTGCCTGACTGACTACTGTGTTAGGGGTGTAGGTTTCCTCCACCGTGTTCGTCCGGTAAAGGTCTGATTCTAGTTCGTAAACAATTGGAAGATGCGCGCACTGCCATCCATGATCAAGTACCGATATTTTGTAGACAATATCAGCGTCTTGTTTATAGGTGATATTGCTTTCATTCTCGGAGTTCCGGATTTTAAAGGAGTTGTATGCAGTTGAATCCACATATTTGTAACCGTTGTAAGATTCGATATTAGACTGAATGAATATGAATTGACCGTCAACCAGGCCGTGAGCGAAGAGAGTCGTAACCAATGCCTCGCCCCCGGACGTTGAAACCGATCCTTCTAGCTCTTGGGTGGTGAGCTTGTGGCCCTGGGGTCTACTGATTACGGTTATCATTGAACATATTTACAGTCGAAACTAAGTATTCCCTGGCAAATTGTTTTAAACTATCCTGACTTATTTGGTCGACAAGCGACTGATTGACCACGTTTGAAACGATGTCCTTCCGTCCTCCCTGTTGCCAAAGCTTCGTTCCGGTCTTATGGATCATCTTTGCAATCGCATACGCCGCGCCCTGATCACCACCGCGTGAAGCTATCCATAGCCGTATGTCGTTAACGAAATCATAGGATGGTTTGGTGTACTGAGGGGTGGCCTTTCTTCCCGTCTCCACGACCATGAAATAAGGCTTGCCAGTTATTTTTAAGATAGCTTTGGTTTCGGTGTTGGTGACTGTGAACCGCAATGACTGAGCCGTTTTACCCGATGCGTTGGTGCCTGTGGTGGCAAGGTTGTTTCTTATCCTGTCTACTGTGGACTGTCCGTAAGTGGATAATATTTTGACGATCTCGGCTGTCATGGACAATCTTCGCAATATTCAAAGTCGTCGTTTACCAGGATGTTGAAGGAGAGTATCCACCCAGTGACAATATCAGCCATCACTTTAATCGCGGGATCTTGAGAGGTGACCGTCAGAACAAAAGAATCAGATTTGGCCTGAAAGAAGTTTAGGTTTACTATGAACCGATCGACTAGTTTATCCATTTCGTCGAGTATCTGCGAGTAGTCTTCCTGGTCGGAGTCCTCCTTATCTATCTTTAGGAATGCCATCTGGACATTCCATTGCTTCATGTAGTTGGTGCCGTCTGTCCTGAACCCTGGAATAGAGTTTAAAGGGGAGGTGTTGATATAGGTAAAGGATTTTTTCTCCTCCTGGTTGAAGTCTGTGGTCTTTCCGTAGGTGTAATCAATGTCGTCCTGCAGCCCTGTGGCGGCGTCCTCGATTAGCTTACGTATGGATTTGTGACTCATGATAGTTCATTTAGAAGTATGAGTACCAAACCAACAATATCAAAGATGATTAGCGATAAAATTATAGCTTCGAATAGAGAAGGTAATCCGCCAGACTTTACAGAAACCTCGTTACTAATGATAATTATCGGCTTGTTCACGCCACAATTTAACTACTTTTTTTCATAATTGCTTTATGGTATTCTGCCTGAGCCGCCGACCTGTGAGATAAATACAACTGAATGGTGTAGTATTCCCTCGCTGTCTTGCGGTACAAAACATCCGGATCAAGGTGTAAGGTTATCGCCGCTTCCGTGATGGTGGCGAAGGAACCAAACGCCTTTTGGAGCCTGTCGAAGACTTCCTCCTCTGGTTCGGGGGTGTGTTGCGGGAGTCTTTCGTAGTACCACTGAAGGAGTTCGTTAGCTTTAAGAAAAAAAAAGCACCCAAGGTAATAACCTGATAGGCAGGATAGCCTAGTATCTCCTGCTCGATCTCAGGCACTACCAAGGGGTTATACTCGTTGTCGCGGATCTTCTGTAGGTAGATAGCCACGTACTTACCGTAAGCTTGCAGGACGGGCAACTCCTGTTTCATCACGTGCCTCATGTCCTCAAACTGACCTAGGGATTCAAATTGAATATCGAACGCGCCGCTTGAATTGTTGGGTATCTTGTAAGGGCCGCACTCGCTTACCGATCCAGGAAACTCGGGCTTGGTGTTGATGAAAGACAATGCCGTTAAAATCTGATCCAAACCCACGATGACCATTTTCTTTAGCTGCTCGTACTCCATATCCGTGAAGATCGCAACGAGTTCTATCGTGTCGTCTTTCAGGGTCAGTAGTTTGATGTACTGCGCGTAGGTGACTTCTATCCACTGAGTCGGGATAAGAATAGGTTTGCCGTTTAGTTTGAAGTTTATCACAGAATATTATTTGGTTTCGTTTGTGTCGTCTCGGTGGTCAACAGTATGAAATTTGGTTTTCATACCTTATGGAAGCTAGAGTGAAAGCCTGATTTAGGTTTCCTGAACGATATTGCGGCGTACCTCATGGCATCCATGGCGTGATCATTGAGTTTTAATGGTTCTTCGGGCTCGTTTGTCACCTTTTGGCCCTTGGTTTTGAACTTGTAGCTCTTGATCTCCTTCAAAAGGTTGGCCGATCCCTGATGAATGAACAGCTTTCTGGACTTAATGAAGTCAATACCTGCTTTTACGTCCTTATTTGCGGCTACGGCCTTGAATCCCGCCCTTCTGATCTCCTCAATACGCTGAGGCTCGGCAGCATCGCAGTAAATTGTCTCATGAGACTTGACTATTTGCTTGAGCATACCTATCAGATCGGTGTTTGTGAGTCTGGACTGGTAGATTTCTTCTTCCGCGTATAGGTTCTTGTCGTTTTCAGTGACTCTAACAAGTGCTGTAGGGTTGTTGTAGCCGAAATCGAGCCCGAATACCGTCTGTCCCGCATTAGGCAAACCCTGGCTTGTTGTCCAGTGAGTGTAAATAACGCCTTCACTATGTCCTCTCTCTCCTTCTCCGTAGATTCTCCAAAAGTTAGGGTCAGCTTCACGGTATGATTCAATTTCATTTATTTGTTCTTTAGGTAAAAAAGGGTTGTCTCGGTATGTAGACTTGATAAAGTAGCAATCGGGTCTGGTAAGAACTTTATCGTATAGCCAATGAAACTCATCAGCCGGATTATAATCAATAAAAATGCACTTTTTAGTCCGTAATAGAAGCTGACGAAACGTTTCATACTGGATTATATTTGCCTCGTTTATGAATAGAATGTCCCTACCCGGCCCCCGTACCTTCAATGTGTTGTCAACCGAAAAGAACTCCACGTATGACCCGCTCGGGTATGTGTACATCTGTTCGGTCTTCATGTGGCTGGCTGGATTGTAGAGTTTGAAGTCCTCCATGATCTTGCGCCAATCTCTCATTGCCCCCTTTCTAAGGTGAGGAAAAGCCACTGAACACACTGAAATAGAATACTTTTGCCGGAATGCCAGGTAGATCAAATACTGAGTTAACGAGAACGTCTTGCCCGATCTTGTGCCCCCTTGATTGACAATGATTCGATACCCTTGATCAAAGGCTTTCCGGGATTCCTGAATCACTTTGATCCGAGGCAGGGTAAACGTAATCTCCTGGGTCCTGGAACTTGATTGTAATGCCTCCACTTTGTTCTACCTCTTGTTTATCTTTCCATCCAAAGTTTTTCAAAGCAAATATTGAACCCGCTGGATTACGCCCAAACAGCTCCCTTTCGTAGGTTTCTTCGATTTTAAGCAGTGCTTTTTTAATCGGGTAAGAAAATCCTGGCTTTTTTTTATAGTCTTCTAGGCTTTGTCTGGACTCGAAACCCAGGTGAATAGCTAGCCCTGTCCATGTATGAATCCTTTCTTTATCTTCAAAGAATTCATCTACTGCTTTTTCAAACGCCTCGGGGTCTTCCCATGTTGCTGGTCTTCCTGCCATACTATAAATTTAATGATTTCTTTTTACCGCACCCGCTGTTGTTCTTATCGGGGCAAGGTTCGTCCTCTTCATGTTCACAACCGCAAACGATTAAGAAGAGGCAAAATAGTATTGTTTTCATATTAATTTTCGGGTCAACGCTTTATAAAGCCTGTCCTTTTCGGCAATCTCCTTGTCTTTCTCAGCAAGAAGTTTTTTATACTTTTCCTCAACTGAAAGCAAAGTTTCGTAACGAGTCTCAGCCAAAGATTTTTCTACTTCCAACTGCCTTGATAGACGGGATATTTCAGCGTCACGTTTCTCAGCGCTGTCTACAACTAGGTTTTTGCTCTCCATGAAGTCAAGGAAAACGTGATACCATTCCAAGTGAGTCAATTTATCTTTATAAGTATGCCAACGTGTGAAGTATTCCTTCATGTGGCTTTCAATGATTTCAGATCTTTCAAGACCGCCGAACTGAGCATTAAACATCATTTCAATGACCGGCACTTTTTTTGCGATAATGTATGGTATCTGGCTCATAATTGTGGCTGTTTCATTTTGCTAATCGTGATAGACTGTAACTCTTTTCTTTTGCCCATTTTGGCCACATTTCTATTTTTTGGTGGCACGTATAACAAACGGCTAAGAAATATTTAGTGTCAGTCAATAACTCGCCAATACGTCCTTTTTTATGGTGTATTTGAAAGCTATGAAACCACCCACACACCTCGCATTCTGGATGGCTTTCCAAATACTCAACCCGAACCTTCGCATATTCCCGTTCCTGCGCTGCTCTTTTCTTGCTCCGGGGTTTTATCCTTGTTTTGATCATGAGGTTAGCTAATTTAAAAAAAACACCGGTCTTTCCCGGCCGTCCACCAATTGACTGTTCTTCTAGCTACCCCCGTCGTTTGGCCACCGGGTCGTTCGATCTTTGGAGGTTTTGACGCTATCGCCCCTCTTTTTAGGTTAAACTTTTTGTTTCTTTTTGAACTTCGACTTTTGGATCAAGGCCGTGCGGATGTAATTACTCATACCGATTGATTTGAAGTCTGGTGTTGTATCTATTATGTGAGTTTCCAGCTCCTTTTCAATTTTGCTTTGTACTTTACGATCTCTCATTTCCTTTATTCGTTTCACGAAGGTAGTACCAAGTAGTACACATATCCAAATGTTTAGTTACATTTATTTTCTGCAAAGACTACAATTGCGGAGCAAAGGAAACGGTAATGAAGAAAGGTACAATAAAGAAGTTAACCCCCTACCCCCTGAGAGAGTCAACCTCTATTATGTATGACCTTGCGTCGCAATAGGCGTCTAAAGTTAGATGAGGCTGTCAACCCTAAGAAGTTACCATCGGTATTGACATTTAACACGTGCCTGATAGTTTCACTCTAATCAGGACTTATTTACCCTTGAACACGGGGAGCGTTATTTGGTATGGCTGTAAATAACAAAAACCAGCCCCGAGATTGCGCCTCAAAACTGGTTTTGTTTTCGATATCGGAGTCATCAGCGCAATTGACATCTCCGATCTATTCAACAAAGTTAAAAATATTTTAAAGATTTATCCAAAAAAACTTGACAGGTAGTACAAAAGGTAGTACGTTTGTTAAGTCAAATCACTACAGAGAAATCTAAACAGAAAGAAAAATGAGCTTTGAAGTTGAGAAAATAAAGTATCGCAACAAATCGCAACTATCTTATGTGGATTGCTGCATGAGACTGATCGATGAATCACGTCCTTTTGAAGCGATGACCGACGAAGATCTGGATAGCATTTACCGTGTCGCTACGGACCGATGGGCATTTCATTTGACTAGACAGGGATATATCGACACTCTTAACACTGAACGCGCTAAACGCATTACACAATCATGACACCAGAACTCCAAGCCGCAATTAACCGCATCCATCGCCGCAACATCTTATGGATAGTTGTAGACTCTATCTTGATATTAGGGGGTATGGTGCTTTTGTATATAGCTTTTTAAACAACAAAAACACAGCAGATATGAAAACACAACCGAAAGTCACCTGCCCTTTTTGCGAAGGCACTGGTTGTTGTAATTGTGAGTACTCAGGAAAAGTGCCTTATGGTGAAGGTTGCATTTTTGCATCTGAATCCGAGGCCATCAACCACGATCCTGGAATTTCATACTTTGATTTAAAGTTGAGCAAGGCGCTAGTCTCTCCCCCTTCGTCAGTAGATAAATAAAAAAATATGAAATACTTACCGCTTTACTATGAATGGCTCGAAAAGGGGGAGATTCCACTAAAGGAAACTAGTCATCTATATGGTGGCCTATGTTCAATATTCCATACTGGCAAAAGGCGTAATAAATTTCTTTCGCTATTAGCTCCTGATTACGATCATGATTCTTATTGGGGTATTGAATTCCATGAGTGGCACACTATTAAAAACGCCGAGACGGATTTCACCCCGTTACGTCAAACAATTGTACTATTTATGGCCGCAATGAACGGCGAGTTGTAGTCTCTAATCACAAAGAAAGCATGGAAACAAAAACACATAAAATAATAAAAATGGAAAGAACATACGAATTTAAGATAGGGCAAAAAGTTAGAATGGTGGACCCTGATGATGGTGAAATGGTCTACGGCATTGTTACCGACAAAACCAGAGATTCAGTATTTATCAAATGGGTAGATCTGAGCGAACCTACTGAACATACTCGTGATGAGTTTCCACAAATCAAACTTGGTATGTGATGGAAACAAAAGAAATCGTTAAGCAGAACGAAACCGTAATACGGATATGTCTAAAAAAAGTAAAGTAACAAAAGTAACCAAGTTCGACAAGGTCGATAGCTATGGTAACATCTCTTTTTCAATTGAACTTGAAAATGGAGACAAGGGATTTTTCAGTACGAAACATGCAGACCAGACAAAGTTTGTCGTCGGTGTAGAGGCTGAATATAACATTGAAGAAAAGACTTCTCAGAAAGGTGGGGTGTATTATAAAATTACCTTGCCTCAATCCGAGAAACCTTTTACACCTGGTGGTCGCCCTCCTGTTGATCCTAAGGTGCAGATGATAGGATTTGCTATGTCATATACCAAAGATTTGATAGTTGCGGGTAAGGTTGACATGAAGGAGCTATCGGTAACATTTGACGTAATCTATAACGAAATGACTGGAAAACTATGACACCAGATACACCAATTTCAGCACTACGGTTGATGCCGTCAAAGACTTCCGAAATAGCCAGCTTCTCAAAAGGTGTAATTGAAAGCGTTCAATCCGGGCATACAGATCCTATTGAAGTGCTGGTGATGCTCCGGTCGTTTGCAAAGGCATCTGAATTGATTCTGGATTGCATTAAACCGAACCTTTCCGCTGAGACTGATAAATACTCAGAGAAAACTATTGAAGCCTTTGGGGCCAAAATAGAGAAGGCTGAAGTAGGTACGAAGTACGATTTTAGTAAATGTGGTGATCCTACTTTTGAGCGGTTAGAGGTTGATTTCAATAAGGCAAAGAGCGATCTTGATGAAAGGAAGGAATTCCTTAAAACGATAAAGGTGCCCACCCCGATTGGAGATACAGTTACAGGTGAACTTGTGACTGTATATCCTCCAATCAAAACTAGTACATCGGGTTATAAAGTTACGCTAACATGAACGGAATTCTAGTTGGATGTACAGTAGAAAAGATTTACACGATGAAGGATCGGAGTGTAAAAATTATCTTGGAAACTTCCGAAATTTCATCAGGCAAGGCCGGTGAACTATTTGCGCTCATGAACCAAGCCGCTACGGTGTATATTAAATCCGCTGAAATAAACCAAAAGGAGATCAACCAGGTAGACGCAATTGAGGTAGACTTAGGCGGCAAGACTCCAAGCAAGCGTATGCGCAACGTACTATTCCGGTGCTATGAGCAGGACAACGAAGGGTTTGCGGAGTTCGATAGTTATTACAAATCACGGATGGAGAAATTTATTACTGAACTTAAAAACAACCTGCCATGAAAAAACCACTTCTTTCCTCCGAGGATAAAATTTTCCTCAAATGCGAACAAAACCATGACCTCCCCGACTCCATTGACTTCACGCGCTTCTTAATCAAGTCGCTGATCGTCTGCATCCTTATCGCCGGGGCTGCTTCCTACGCTGTTATCTGGCTCTCAGGACCGGTTATAAACAAGATACCGGACTACATGAGGTTCCGGGTGTTCTGCTGGTTTATGTGCTTTGTGGCTATCGGTGTTTTGGTGTGGGTGGTTAAAGGGTTGAGGAAATGAAAGTACTGAGTCTTGTTTTAAAAGGTAAATGGTTCCGAATGATTGAGTCGGGTATAAAGACCGAGGAATACCGAAATATTACCAATTATTGGCAGAAAAGACTTTCGAAATATACATTCGATGCGGTTGTATTCTATCATGGTTATTCGAAAGGTAGGCCTGAAATGACATTTAGAATAGAATCTATCATTCATGGAGATTTTGGAAAGACAGAATGGGGCGCTGAATCTTGCACAAGATACTTTGTAATTAAACTAGGAGAACGTATAGCATGAAACTCGTAAACGGCAAATTCTACGAAGGTGACAAGGTCGTGCCGCTTGAATTCGGAAACAAAGAGCAGATACGATTGATTCGTAAGGCAGATGAAAAGATTGAAAGCCTAAAAGGTGATGGTTTATTCATAGAAACTCATATTCACCCAAACCAAAAAGGTATATGGGTTGTGTGGGCTGAGTTCGAATGCGTTTGCGGTGTTAGCTTTCAAATGTCTTCTCCCTGTGATGATGGTGAAGACGCCGATGCTATCTCAGGAACATACAAATGTAAGTCCTGTAAGAAGAAATACATAGTAGACGAAGATCCAGATATGGGAGAATTTTATATCAAATTCGCATGAAACACACTCCCACCCCAAAGAAGCAGCAACACAAAAGCGCTGTAAGAGATCAGGAAATGAACGGATTTAGGTACGATCTACGATTTTGGAGTTCTACCGATGTTAAGGACTGGTATCAGGGACTTTCAAAAGTAGCAAAGAAGTCGAAGCCACTATTCTAACCCCTCTCCTCACCACCCGAAACGACCTGGGAGGAAGTACGGGAGAACGGAGACGCCGGGGTGAGGGAGGGTTTTTAAACGATAAAGCTATGAGAAAGATCAGGGAACGAGAATTAACACCGCCGTTTATGACGAAGGTACAATTGGAGACAGGATCGAAACTACCGTCTATAAACGATTTGGCGACCTGTAGCGCCCTACTTCAAAAGAAGATACTCAAGAGTAAGAACAAGGGTAAAAAGCATCTCATGAAGGAAATACGGCAGGAAATTGAATGGTTAATTAATGCTTTATGATAACAACACACGCACTTGAATTCGAAGCAAGGCCTTGGGAGCCTTCTTTATCGATACGCGGTCAAAGAGACTATGCGGAATTCAGGGTAGGCACCTGTGAGGGCTTGTGGTCAACCATTGACGATGCATATCAAATCTTGGTAATAACTAATCATGCCCCTGGCAATGGTCACCTGACAGATGTATTTGAATGGTTTGAGAACTCGTGTAAACGGGATGGCAAGCACCTCAGGATTTTAGAGGTATGGAACCAAGGATTTCGTAAACACCTGATCGAGAAGCGAGGATTTAAGCCAGACGGAGGGGATAACTTGATTAAGAAATTGAAGGCAATGAAAAAATAATCCTCCTTTTTGTTTGGAGAATCTGAGAAGAGAAGTAAATTGGTCTTTGAATTGTAACTGATTCGCTCTACCTTTGTATCGGTTTCTGAAGAAATTGTATAAAAGCCTTAGTGCAGCGGGAGTAGAGCCCCAACGTGCTGAGGCTTTTATCTTTAACGGCCTTCCGCTCTACAGGGCCACTCTCAGCAGTCAGCATAGCCGATCCAAGGTAAGAAGTCCCCGCTATAACACTTGTAAGACCTTAGCGCGGCATCCTGTTAAATCATGGCAAGCGTTCGCAACTTGACAGCCCCATGAGCCAAAACAACAACTATACGGAAACTTCAGGTGATTGAATTTGTGTCAGGAAACTGGTTTACTTCCTTTAGGGGTAGGGGTAAACTTGTTTTCTGGCCTTCGTCCTTCCGTTTTCTTAGGCTCTTGAATATCACTTTTTTTAAATACTGAAAATAAATATTGATACATAGGTACCGTATTATACGTATTATACGTATACTTGTGTATGAGAAAAGAAATAGACTTAACAAAAGAGCAATTGCGTGATATAAAAATACTCGCTGCTCACGACGGTACGAATGCAAAAAACTATATCGAAACATTAGTTGCAATTCATATCGAGAAAGTAAGATCAGGGACGCGCAACATTTTAAAATAGTGTTTTTTATGGGAACTCCTTTACATCAAATTGTTAAGAATCATCCTGAGCATGCAAGTACAATTGCTAAGCGTCAGGAGATAATTTCAAGGTTGAATGACGCACAGTTAAAACTTTCAGCACAAATTAAAAACGGACCTGAAAGGCATCGACTGATAATAGAAAAAGATGAATTGGTCTCAGAGTTGAGAGAAATTAACAAAGACATAAGACAGAACGGTGCAAATGTTGCTTCCTTTTTTATGGAGGTTGTTACCGAATCGTTACCGGACTCTGTACGTCATCTTGTTTTGCATGAAGCTGATCGTCGTCAAAAGGGGGAACCTCCTAAAAGAGTATCACTCTATACAGAAGAAGAACAAAACGCACTGGATTACCATGTCCAACTTGATCGTCAATACAAGGAATTGCGAAAGAAGGTTTTTGAAATAAAAAAATGGATCGACGAGAAAATGCCGAATCTTAAAGGTTCATTGAATCAAAATGAGTATATGGTAAGGGCTCAGATAACAAAAGCATACAGCAAGATTTTGCAAATACTCAATGATAAACAATCATGAAAATAAAAGTTGAATTAACAAAGGATCAGAGGCAAGAGATAAAACACGCTGCCCATGATTATGCTAATCCTAAGACTAAAGTAATACAAAGTTACTGTCGTCTGCATGATGCTTTCCAAGCAGGTGCTTTATTTGCTATTCAATCAATCAGGGATAAAAAACTCATCATATGAAAGACTTCGACGACTTCTACATTCAATTAATCGAAGACCAAGTATGGTTTGAAAACGCGAGTTTACATCACAAGCCAGAAACCTTTGAATCCGTAGCCCGGAAAGTATGGACGTTGGGGCTTGCTGACTTTGAAGCGTTCAAATCCTGCCCTATGCGGGAACACCGGATGCACGTGTACAACAAGGTAAGCAAGCTACCACATGACAAACCTAAAGTAGATTGGGTTGCTAAAGCGTTACAGGAACAGGAAGCGGAGAAGAAAGCTAAGCAAGAAAAGGAAGAACCCCCGCTAGTCCGTGGTAGTGAGCAGTACTTGAAACGTACACAGGAATTTCTTGATGCCCTGCGAGCTTGTGAAGAGCCTAAGCGTGTAGCTCCTGTATCTGCAAAAGAAAGAATGGATGCTGAAAACTTAAGACCGAAGCCGTTTGACATTCGGGAACCAAGCCAGGAAGAAAAGATCCGCGCCGCTCAGAATCATTTAGCGATGGCATTGAAGGCTAGGACAAAGATGTTCCGTGAGAAGTATCCGGACGGAACGGTGAAGGAGCTGCAAAAATATCTAAAGCAATTTAAGAACATCGACAATCCGTTTAATCTTTAATGATATGCCAAAACTAAAAGGACTCCCAGCGACAGTGCCCATTCATGAAGTATACAATGCGTTCCGGTTTGGATTTTACGCGGGGTGTAAATTTTCCCAACAGAGCACATCAAATGATGATAACAGTTATTTGAACATTAAACGACTTGAGTATCTTAAAAAGAGATTCAATTTCGAGCCACCGGGAGAAATGTGTAACCCACAACCATACAAAGGATTTACGAAGAATGGATCGAACTCCAAAATTTAATGAAGGATGAAAGACTATAAACAAATATTTAGGTCTGAACAAATGGAAGGAAAGACCATTGCAAAGGCGAATGAGTCCAACGGAAATTTATATCTGATTTTTACTGACGATACATTCGTGTGCATCGCCCCAGGCGAAGAGGATGTAGAAGTCGCGTATTGGGACATGAATCTTCTGCCTACTTATCGAAACGTGTTTGATTTAAACCAGGCAGGTTTTATTGAAGATGACGAATTCGAAAGACTTCAAAAAATGTTCGTCGAGCAGGAGCAGAAAGAACAGGAGATAAAGGACCGTGAAGCCCTGGCGCGATTGAAAGCGAAGTACGAGAAATGAAGGACTAATTTTTAACCCTGCTCTCTCTGAGGGCGCAAAGAAAAGAAAGATGAGAAAACTAATGAAATTATTTCGAATCATATGTGGATACTGCGGTGATGACATTGACGAAAAGGGTCAAGACAACATGTCCACAACAAACAGTCCCATGTGCGAAGACTGTCATAAGCTAATAAAACAGGCATAAACGATGAACCAAAAAACGTTTGACAATTTCAACAAGAACCTAAACGCTCAACTTGAGAAAGGCGAGGAAGGGCATCAGAAATTAATCGCGATGATTCAGAAAGAATTCGAGCATTTGCATTATCAGCCTTTCCGCGCATCCGTGGAGCACTTTCTTGAAACCGGGACTGTAAACGGAAGTCTGTTGCTTGCTATCCTATCTGTAATGCAAAAACATCAAGAGAAAAGATGATAACACACTCGGAAGGAATAACCACAATTCAGTGCGACAAGTGCAAAGTTACTTCCTTGGCTGGATCATCTTGGTACAACGAGGTGTTTTTTCAAGAGGGATGGCTTTTACATAAGGGGCGTAAATACGAACATCTGTGCCGCGAATGCCTAAGCCCGAAAGCGCGCCGAGCAATGGACTTCGTAAAGGAAAAGTTTGGAATGTGATTTTTTGAACCAACAAAACCATAAAGGAAGATGAAAGATCTAGAGCAAGAGGCAAGTAAAGCCGCGAACGAAGAAACCGGCTATGAACTCAGTGAAACACACAGGATTTTCAAAAAGGGTTACATCGCCGGAGCGCTGGCAGAGCGAAAGAAACTTATCGATGAGGTTATTTCCGAGATTAAAAACCTTGAAAACTATACGCTTTGGTGGGACGACGATGTAGCCAACGGTCAGGCGGTTCAGGTTGCAAAAGGCGCTTACAAATGGCTTTACTCTAAAATAGAACCAATGAAATTAGAGAGCATCACACCTAAAGATAACCCATGAAAACCATCGCCGCAACCCTCGCCATACTTCTAGGACTAAGCAACTGCGGTCCAGCGTCTAAACTTCGCCGGGCTGAAAGACTCATTAACCAGGCCGAACAAGCCGGTTACACCTGGAAGATTGACACGGTGACCGTTAAAGTACCTGTAATTGTCACAGAAACAAGGCTAGATTCGATTTTGGTCGTAAAACCGGGCGATACCGTGGTTTTGACTAAAGATCGCTTAAAAGTCAAATACGTGCGTTTAGGGGCTGACACCGTTTTCCTGGAAGCTGAGTGCGCTGCCGACACGATTTACAAGGAAGTCCCGGTCCGGATTGAAAAGATGATCGCCGCAAAGTGCAATCCTTGGTGGTGGCTGTTAGTTGCGGCTATAGTAGGTGTCGTTTTTGGAATGTTTTTGATGAGGCGAAAATAAATACTAACAACCATGCATCTTTTACGTAAGTCGTGCGTATATTTACAGCATGGAAAAAATAAGAAAAGAAGTTTATCTCGACCCCGCTGTAGTTGCGGCGCTTGAAACAATAGCCGGAAGCCAGAACAGGAAAACAAAAAACTTGATGGAAAATGTTTTGATCTCATTCGCTTTGAACAACGCAATTAAATCCAAAAAGAAATGAAAACCCTCACAGAAACCGTAATGGAAAACATTTTCTGCATCAACAACGACCGAGAAAGCATCGTGCTAAAAGGTCATGAGATCACAACACAGTGCCATCCTATTGACTTTCACACGGAGTTTAAGGTAAGGTCAGGAGATGACGCTAAATGGTTTGATACCCTGGAAGAATCTATTGATTACATTAACGAACTGGAAGCATGAACAAAACAAAACACACCCCCGGACCTTGGAAACTCCATGAATGGGAAGACGGATGCTATGATGTATTACCTAACAACGGTGAAAGGCTTCATGTTTTAGCTATATTAAGATTGTGCTATAACAAAGCCGATGCCCAACTTATTGCAGACGCGCCCCGGTTAGCCGAAGAGAACGCAAAGCTGAAAGAGGAATTAGAAGAAAGCAAGTATGAAACAGTTCAATGTACCTATTGCGGTCCTGGGGGCACTATACAAAAAGGCGATGATGAATTAATATGTCCTCATTGTCATGGCAGTGAAAAATTGAAAGTATTGCGCTGGGAACCTAAAGAACTCTCAGACCTCAAACAGATCAACGCCGAGTTAGTGAAATGCCTGAAATCATTTGTGGATGATGCTGAGGCATTGATGCAAAACGCTGGGCATAATACATCTTTTCCGATTAGAGACGCTAAAAAATTAATCAATGCTACGAACGATAATACCACAAAGATCGCCTGAAAGAAAAGGTATGTGTCGCCGTTGTGTGTTTAGTGACAAGGCGCAACAACAGACGTGCGGTTTCTATGGATCTAAATCAATGTTAGTCGCCAGAAATTGCGCAGGACCATTTGAATCAGCAATCAATAAAGCCAAAGCACAATGAAAGACATTGAAAAACTAACACTATCGGAACTTCGTGGACTCATTGCCTGCGCTCGTTATCAGCTTCGTTCATGTGATTTAACCTACACGGAAATAGCAAAACGTCTAGATCAGATACAGGAATTACACGCTGAGATTCGACGCCGTAAGATTGTGAACATTACTCCAGCACCTTTAAATTTATCCATCTAAAAAATAACTATATGACGAACATTGAAAAGTTTAACGACACGGTTTCTATCCTTGTGAATGCGTATCTGAATAACGAACTTGAACATGGTAATTGTGCCGCATGTGCAGTGGGTAATATTATTGCATCAAAAAGGGGCGTTAAACCTGTTCTTTCTTGCGAAATGGTAGCTAATGGGGGACGATACAGATTTTCAGATGGCAGCTTCCCGGCGTGGATAGATGTTTTTATAACAAGAACCAGATTCTCCAAACAAATATTCGTGCTCGATGGATACATTGGTGAGGCTAAAGAAGAGATTGATTTAACTGGATATTCTGTTTTTGACCTTGCAAAAATAGAGTTTGCTTTTGAGCGTGCACTGAATCAAGATACAGAGGAGAGGATGTTTGAAGGGTTAATGAACTGCGTTGATGTACTTGCTGAAATCCATGGTGTACCTCTCACAACAACCGAATCAGCTAAGCAATTATTTGTACGCGCATGACCACCGAATTTACCATGTACTTTATCTGGACAGCTATAGGGCTAGTGGCTGTAACAAACTGCTGGATTTTTCAGGATTTTACTTTGCAGGAAAACGAGAAAAGATGAGAGAGCTTAAATTCCGCGCTTGGGACAACGTAGATAAAAAGTGGTTGTTCGGATATGACTACAATGGACTTGGCGGCTTCAACCTGCTAGGAGAAGTGGTTTTGCTTGGAGAACTATCTAGCATCAGCTTAGATCGCCTGAAGGATATTGAAATAGATCAGTTCACCGGGCTACAGGATAAAAACTTGGTTGATATTTACGAGGGTGATGTTATTAAATGGTGCTTTGTTAACACTGGTGACCTGGATGAAAAAGAATATACGGAAGTTGTGGAGTGGAATGAATGTGGATTTTTTCTTGATGGAGGCGCACCATTAACGGTTGCTATGGACGACTGTGAAGTAATCGGAAACATACATCAAAACCCTGAGCTTATATGAGAACAGAATTTATCAAAGAACTAACAGGCCGATCTTTTGAAGATTACTCTAGTGCCGAGCTCGAAATACTTTTGGATGCTATCCGGTGCCGAATGGTTGAACTGGAAAAAAAAGGATGGGAACCTCTCGAAACTTATAACGTCTTGCAGCAATTCCGCACCAAGATAGTTGAGGCCAAGATTTTAGTTCTCCAAAGGGAAAAGGTTTTAAACGGGTAGGGTATGAAAGAGAAAATTGGATTATTGTGTATTGGGTTCATATCTGGATGTATTTGCATAGCCGCAATTATGTCAGGAATGGAAATCACGGAATACCAAAAAGCCGTGCGAGAAAGAGATGCGTATAATGAATTATACTTAAAATGTGAGCGAGATAAAGCTTACAAAGAAACAGAAGAAACGATTGAAGACATAAACAAAACCATTAGAAGTATACAAAAAGAATTAGGAATAAAGCAATGAAACTCCTCATCCTCCTTCGTCTCTACATCTTATCCAAAAGATCAGAGCATCCAGCACACAGAAAGATCTATTACAACGCTATTCAAGAGATACTAAACGAGAAAGAGTCGTTTGAATGGAAGGTGAAGGTGTTTAAATTGACGCAAGTTTGGCCTTTATGAATAAGCTTTATGACATGCTACAAGAGGCGTTTGAGGCCGGACAGGACCATGCTACTGACTACGAGCACGGATCAAGAGAATATTACCCTGATTTCAAAAAATGGGTCGAACAGAACCAAAAAGAAATTACAGAGCTTTACAACTTCATTAAAAAAGCCGCTGACATGGAGTCAAACGGCTTTCATTAACAGCCACTAAAAGCTATTATGCCTCTGGTGTTACTGGCGGCTCTGTTGGCGCGTCAGCGATAGTTCCTTCCAAATCTGTTTTAATCGCAGACAATGCGTCAGTGTTAGCGGTAAGTTTGCCAACAACACGATCAATTATTTCTTGTGATGCTCCGAGTTCTGCAAGTTGTGCGGCGAGATCAGCAATTTGAGCAGTCTGGTTGCTTATGGTTGTACTCAGTCCGTCAATTGCCGTTTGAATTTGTCCTTGCTCAGTATCAAGGGTGGTTTGTAAAGCTGCAATCTGCTCACTTTGTGCGTCCACTTGCGCTTCTAGGTCTGTCAATTTTGCCATGATTTCAGTTTTTGAGGTTAGAATTTCTTTTAAAATTTTGTCTGCTTTCTCATCCAAACCTTTCAGTTCTACATGGATATGCAGCTCTTTTATTTCGAATGTGATTAAGCTCATAGAAAGGCAATCTACAAATTTTAGTCCTACTTTGAAAACACTCTGTATGCAATGGTAAAACTCACGCCGAACAATGCGAAGTACAGCAATGCGTCAGACAACCAAGCCCCGAACACCGGCCTGTAGAATACAATGCTCAACGTGAGTAATATTTTAAAGCAGAACTGGAAAAAATGGTAAGAATCGGTAAACGTCACAAAGATCGTAGCCGACCCCGGAAATCTTTCCTTATGAAGGATCTTGAATAGCTTATAGTATCTGTTGTTGGGCGGTGCCTGTAATGGCTTCTTATACTTATTCAGCCACGATGCCGACCCGAACCAGCTTGCGGGGTCTTTTGACAGTTTTCCATGAATGGACATTTGTGATAATGTATAGAACACTACTGATAAAGCGAATAGAGGTAGCGAGATCATTTCTTATTCCAGATTACCAACTGAGTAATACAAGCCACAATAAACAAGGCTGCACACACACCATAAGCCCAGGGAAAGCCTGGATCAGGACCGTATAAACGGCCCGACACGTAGATAAACAACACCGCAAAGCCTGAGAAGCCAGCCATTAGCACAGATCCGAAATTCCATTGGCGGTTTTTCATGGTTTTGTTGGTGATGTCGGGGTTGGTGTACCTAGTGTTCCGTCTAAAGCATCGCTCTTATCAGTTTTGAAATCTATACTTTTTCTAAAATTTGACTTAGCCACACTCATCAGTTGAAGTATCATATAACTACCGGAAAAACCGACCAGAATAAATATTGATTTGATCTTGCCTAATATTCTCGGGTCCATATCCAGCCACTCGTCAGCAACAAACACAAGTCCGAACGAAGACAATGCGTCTACGATTAACGCCCACTTGTCGTCTTTTAAATAACCTCCTAGTGAAAATTGGAGATTGGCTACCTTATGATCAACCGCCAAAGATCTAACCTTAAAAGCGATGTGTATAATATTGCCGATAAGGCAAGCTATTACGCATTGGTAATATAGTTCGTGTGTCATATAGGCTTTAGTTTTTCTACCATCTTAATGCTTTCCAAAAGGCAATTTGCGATACTATTTTGACCCTCATCACTCAAAAGGAATCCCGCTTCCTTACGATTGTCAAAGAAAAGGTTCTCCACAAGCAACGCCGGGCAGTCCGTCTTTCTCAAAACGTAGAATTCCTCCTCTTTATCTGCATCTCCGTCCTTTTTATCCTCACGAAAGGGAATATTTGGGAACATTTTTTTATAAACATCGCAAAATATCTGTGCAATCTTGTCACTTTTTGTTTGGCCCTTGGAGGTGAAGATCTCAAAACCTGATCCGGCACCGGCATTTGAGTGAATTGACAGGAAAATACACCGTTTATCTTTCGCGTATCGGTTGTCTGCCTTCTGTACCCGCGTCTGTAGACTAAGATCGTCTACATCGTCAGAGATAATGTCGTATTCAATCTTCTCATGATCGAGCAACCTGGCTAATTTGTATGTGATCAGCCGGTTTATTACGCCTTCATAGATGATTGTGCCGTCCGGAAACTTGAACATCTTGCGCGGAGCGGTGACATAGTGGTCCTTTATCATACCCCCATGTCCTGCATCCAATAAAAACACGTAGTTGCTCATCTCCCTTGATATTTTTGTGATGGTTTTTTACCCACTCCTCCAATTGCTGCGTGATTAGTCCTGCTGAAGTAGAACCCAATCACAAGCGTGAAGGCCATTTTTATGGCCGCACTGTCAATCTTTTTTATCTCGCAATATAAGAAGGCTATAGTTACAACAATCGCCACAATCGCCTGTGTGTACTCCCAAATCATATTTATCTTCCGCTGACCCGCTGTTACTACGTCCTCTTGCTCTGTCGTGGTCGGGGGAAGGGATTTGGCTCTCACCTTGTTTTCCTCTTTTGAAGCTCTTTTATCTCCGCTGTGTGTATTTCTATGTCATCCGCATGGGTTTCCAGGATCACAGAGTGCCGTTCAAACCCTAAAACCAATTTATCAACTGTCACTTGAAGCTGTTTTAAGATCGCCGAAAGCTGATTGGCTATCAATCGGAACATAATTAATCCCGCCGCGAACAGAAAAACTATCGCCCAAATCAGTATTTGCTTATCAATGGCCTGCGCCGTCTTATAGATGTCTTGCTCCATTGTCTCTCATTGTTTGATACCGAAATACAACTAATCCAAAGATACAGGTCTTTACTACATTCCACGGAACGTCTTGCCAAAACCAACCCCTGTAGTATATCCGATACAAAATCAAATCCACAACCTCAATACAAAAATAAACGACATAAGCGAACCTATGCCGTGTGTTTGCTGGCCAGATCATAAATGAAAGCATTACCCCGGCGAGGATAATTTGCCCCACGTGTTCAAAAATGTGGTAGTAAAATACGTCTTTTGGGATATGCTGATAGTCATTCCCGAGAGGAAGGTAAACTACCTCCTTTGGATCGAACAGCTTAAACAGTACGCCGACTGCGTTAGCTAAAAATATTGCCCAAAGCCGTACCATTAATGAGGAGGCGGGAACGGAGCCGGTTTTCCAGAATTTTGCTTCATATTTCCGTTCACAGTGATGTTGTAGTCACCCGCGACGTGAATCGTGAAGTTGTAAATAATGTTTTGAGTGTAGTCTTCTGCCGGTTCTTCCTCAGTCAATGGTGAAACGGTCTTTGCTTTCAATTTCTTCAACATATCCAAGTATTTTATTGATCCTATTTATCACCTGTTTTATCATTATAATCCCCCAACTCACCCCCGATACAAACATAACCGCTCCTAGGAGACATAAGTAAACTGCAACTGTCGCTACGGCCTCCTGATGTGGTGTCATTTCATATTTTGTTTCCTAAATTTACGCTAACGGTTGAAACCTTCCCATACCTAGGTTTGCGATCCAACTGACTTCCGGGGGTTTTTGCTAGCGACATTGATGTCGTGAGCAAAATTATGGCTCCAATGTGAAGCTATCCAAGTTACAATTTCGGTTAGTTGTTAAGCTGATTGCCCCTGACCCTAGCCCCACAAAGTTAAATTTATCTGACGGCACCGGAGTTCCCCATCCGCCTGTGTGCTTCAAAGTAAACGTGCCTATTACGGTCGTTCCTGCCCTCACTGTGACCACCAAATTAGGAGGCTCGTTCGCTACTGCGTATTTAAAAGTAATCGATTTAAAGCCTGCTGCTGTCTGTGAGTAGTTCGCTACACCACCCTGGCCACCTGGAGAAATGTAAGTACCTCGATTAGTGACGTTCGTGCTTGTTGGTAGGAAAGTTTCAGCCTCTACGGTTACCGGTTTGGGCGTTGGGGGGTCTACTGGGGGAATAGGTGTCGCCGTATCGCGAATGGTAAAATCCAGCACTAATGTTTTACTTTCGAAGAGTAATTTATACAGTTCATCCCCTTGCGTGAGCGTTCCCTTTTGACCTGCTTTTAAAACCAGATCCTTTGAAACATAATCTTTGTCGTCTCCTGATGGATCGGAACGGAGTTTTACGGATTGAGCCGCCAACCTCCCCGCTGTCGCGAGAAGGAACAGGGCTATGGTGAGCTTAATGATGGTGTTATTCTTCATTGTCTTTTTTGGCTGGTTGTTTCGCTGCTTTAATACTGTCCCGCTTTACTTGTGCCTGAACTCGTCTCATTTCAGTTTCCATGCGTCTTATTTCCGCTTTGTACTTTTCCGCAATCTGTTTACGTGAATCCGCGTTCTCTTTCGCAGTGTCAGCTTTGTGGTAGGTGCTTTGAGCGAAAATTGTTCCGCTTACCAGCATTAAAAGGATTACTATTAAGTTTTTCATAATATAAATATAGTTCAAAATCCACAACCCGGAACCCAGGCAGTTACCCCAAATTGATACCCTCCAATCGTGACGCCGCTGCCAGGAGTAATGCCCGGAACTACAACCCCTGCGTTTATCGCTGCGCTCCCTGACTGCACTTGATATTGTCTGCCATCATGTGCACTGAACCCTCCAACAAAATTGGGGTTCGATGTTAAATTATTCGAAGCTGCACTTCCTGGCGCACAAGAAGGATCTCCATTACACCAATTCAACCCGCTCCGGGCAATGTTATTGCGTATAACATCACGCGCGCCGTCCGTATAATTTATATATGATGCCGTCTCTGCTGTGTCCCACGTGTTGTTTAAAAATGAGCTGGCCGGTACGCTACCACCGGTTTGATGGAAAACAATTCCGTTTGTATAGTTCACTGTTCCCCAACCTATGTTGTAATAAAATGTGACCGGCCCCATATACTGGTCGCCATAGTGTGAAACGATCTGCGCGCCTTTATCTCCTCCCGCAGCTCCTTCTGTGAGTGCATTGAAATGATGCCACCAATTATGATGCACAATCGTTCCGTCAGTTCTAACGCCTTGGCTACCGTATAGAAGAGAACCATCAGAACTGATGAGTCCGCCTTCGCCAAAGTTGTTCCAGGCAATGACCATATCGTTATGTGTATCACTGGCCTGGTTACCGTAGTCAATCGCAGAACGTCCGAAAATTTCACCGGTATTATCTGTTATTCTTACTCTCGATTGTCCGGCCCATGGGCGTACAAAGGCTCCGTAGTTACCTAAATATGAAATTGCGTGTGCATGGTTATTATGAATGTTATCATCATTGTATCCCCAAATTGCTGTGCCTTGGCTGTTGGTTATGTAAAGGTTTCTGAATTCATTATTTCCACCTGTCACCTGAAATCCGGAATACGCATCGAGTCCTAGATTTTGATTACCTGCAAACATACCGTGATATGGATAGGCCACAGTTGCATAAGTGAGTGTGTCAGTTGTTTCCGATGGACGACCGTCATAAATCATATGATCTGTATTGGTTCCAATCACCCCGCAACCAAATAACTTGATACCTCTGATGGTTATGTAATCCTTGCCGTTAAAATCGATTCCGTTATTAAATTTCTTGTACGTTATATTGGTCGGTGATGATGTGGCGTACACGTATAACACACCTCCTGAATAGTAAAACTCTCCTGGGTAATCTAGTAATCCGAGTGCCCCCCAAAGAAAATACCTTTTATGAAAATCTGATCCTGATTCAAAACCAGCACCTAAGGTTAATGTCGTTCCGGATCTACTTGAAATCGGTGCTGATTTTGTAATGAACCATCCTGATGAAGTGGCCGCCGCGCCTGTGTAGTCAATCGTCGGTATACCCGTGTCAGAAATAGTAGAGTTTGTAAATGTAGTTGTGTTGCCGTCATCCCTCCATTTTGAGCGGTCAAATAAATCATCGTATGAATCAATATTAGGCCATCTGGCTTGAATCATTGCGACACCATTGTCCCACACTTGGTTATTTAAAAGTGTTGTGTTTGTAGTTATTGCCGTTATCCATTGTGCCGATTGTGGAAGCGTGATTGTTTTCTTCCACACGTTAGTACTGTGTAATGTCCATCCTGACGAACCGGCATCATCAGCGCCAGAAATAACAACTGTAGCCCCTGATGCGTTTTCAAAGACTATTCTGTTTAAAGCGGTGCCGGATGTGGCCATTAAAATAGACTCTCTATAAGTCTCAGTTTGTCCGCTTGTTCCTATTATGCACTTTCCACCTGGTTGTACAACATCTGCACACTTCTGACAAGTCAAAAAGGGCTGTGAGTTTGTTCCTGCGTTACCGTCTGACCCTGATTTCTTAACGTAATAATTTCCGGGTACTGTTGGTGTTCCTCCACCCCCATTTCCGACCGTTGTTAAAATAAGCTGCCCGAAGGAGCAGAAGGGGAAGAGAAGGAAGAGTAATATTTTCATAAAAAGTTTTTAGTTAGCCGCTGGACCCCACCATGAACCAGTACCGATTTTTGCAGTTATGTCACCCGTGCCTCCACCTGCCCCGCCAGCCGTTCCGGTGATCTTTAAAATATTTGTGTTCGTGAAGGTTAATCCGGTCAAGTCCGTCTCTGTCGTATAAATTGCTGTGCTTGCTCCTGGCGTGCTGATCTTAACAGTTGATCGGGCAGTGCTTGCGCCGGTTCTTATGATCAAGACCTCGATATTCCAACCACCAGTGGCAGATATTGTCAAGGCTCCAGTATCTCCAATTGTAGTTCCTGCGAACAAAACTTTAAGTTGGCCTGTAGCGGTTATATCGCTGAATGTACCCGCATATTCAGCTTTAATCTTTTCACCGTTGGCTGCTAAAGTACTCGCAGGTGTGGTGTATGAATAAAGATCCGTTTCCCCGGTACCTGTATTTGAAGCGTCAGCAAAATTATCGAATACCGTTCCACCTTGTGCGTACCTCAAAGCACTGGCCTTAGTTTCGTAATGAGAACCGTTATATTCGTGCGTGGCCGCTTCTGCTGTTGTGAGTATTGTACCAGACGTATACTTTAATGGTGCCGTGTTCGCAGTAGCGGTACCGGCTGGTAATTGAAGACGTGCCGTAGCTGTCGTACTTGCATTTCCTATGTTGACTCTACCTGATGCCGATATATTCATTTGTACTGTTCCTGTCCCAGCACTATATGTACTTAATAAAAACTTAGCAGAATTATCTGCACCGTCTCTAACAAATCCCAACGAACCAGCACTGTTATCCACTGCATCTGTATCCCTATTCTGAAAAAACAATAATCCACCAAACCCATCAGCCATCGTGCCCGTAGATATAGCTTTTATTATAGATGAAGCAAATGATGTATTTGTATTCGCTACCTGTCTCTGCATTGCATAAGCACTGCTGTTACCATTACCAAAAACCAGATCGTTTACTCCCACCAGAGCGGAAAATGTAATAGAGGATTCGAATAAGTTTGACGCAATAACATTATTATCAGACGTAGAGGATGTCTTGACAGCTACGTCAGAAACTCCAGCAAGAAACGTATTACCAATAACCGTGTTATAAGATCCCGCCGTAAGCAATATATACCTGGAAGGAGCAGCAGCGTATGGGTCATTGCTTGCTGTTGTATGTAGGTTTGCAACGTTAAAAAAGTTGTCAGTTATCTTATTATAGAAAGAAGTTGTCGAAAAGATTATCGGTGTTATAGCGTTTGAAATAAAATTGTTGTTGCTGATAATTGAAGGTCTGTATTGATCAGCAACAGTAGAGTAAATAATAGGTCCCCAGTTGTGATTAAACTGGTTATTAGAGATCTGCATCTTACCGTTATTGGCCGCACCGCCCTCCATGTGAATTCCGCCCCCATGATCAACACCACCCCACCTTCCAAGGGTACCGGTAAATTGACACTGCGACACAAGCCCATTCGCTCCGTTATAGCTCCATATGCCACAGTTAATATTACTAAAGCTACACCCCGTAATTTTATAGTATTCAACTGCGTCGTTAAGATACAATCCAATGCCTTTCGCTGTGTTCGAATTGTAGTCGAATGATGAGGAGCCTAGAACATTAAAAAATTGACAGTTTAATATAGTCGGTCCTGGAACCCTATAATCAGAAATAGTAAATGTGGGTGAATTAGCAAGCTTCAAACCTATATCATTTTCATCTTCAAAATTGAAAAAACTACAATCTTGAATTATTGTCACCCCCATAACCCCATCAATATCAATACCTGTAGTATTTGCGGCTACGTTATTCAAGTCCATGTTAAGCCCTCGTATAGCGACCCCGGCAACGCCATCAATATCAATCATAGCAACGTTAGTGCTTGTTCCATTCACAAGGTTTGCCCCCTCAGAATAAATCCTAACGCGGTTCATATTAAATATTACAATAGGACTGGACACTGTGTACACTCCGGCCGGGAACCAAATATTAACATCTGAACTTGCAGCTAGTCCAGCTAAGTATGTTTGAAGAGCTGCCACGGTTGAGACAACGTAAAAGTTACTGTAGTTGCCCTGCTTCAATGCCAAAGCATCAAAAAGTACATCTTCGCTTGGAGATGTGGTAGTTACCCCGTTGGTGATTGTCTGCGTGGTGACCGTCAAATTTCCGGACCCTAAAATCGAAGTGCTATTAACAGTCTTGATGTTCGTTCCTGAAACTAAGGCCGCTTGTTTCTCTGCATCCAGTTCCGCGTTAGTCGCGGCTTGGTTGGTAGCCGCCAAATTTCCGGCAGGTGTGGTCACTACGTTGGCTGCTGGAATTGATCCGGTAGTTACCGTTCCTAAAGTCGTTATCGAAGTTTGGCCTACGTAAGTAGCCGCGATGTCAATTGCGGGAGTTGTACCCCCTGATGACGTAATCCTGTTTGTTGTTCCTGTTACCGCCGTTACCGATCCACCGCCAGCCTCGGCCGCAACCTCTGCAATAGCGGCTTGTACATCCGTTGCCGAAACTGTTCCACCTGGTGTAAATGGCACTTCTGAAGCCACCGGAAAGGTTAAAACAGGATTCGCCGGGTCAGTGTTGTCAACCCCGTCACCGGTTACGCTTTCAACTGTACCGGAACCCCCTCCGCCACCACCGATAGAATAATCCCATTTCCCTGATGCTTTATGAATGAAGATCATGTAAGCATCCTTAGTAGTCGAGATTACCGGCGTGGCATCTTGGAAATCACATCCTGAACAAACCACAGTGATCATTCCAGTGGTGTCAGGCTTGGCAACAAGCTGGGCTCCTATTGGAAATCCTGTCGCCTCACTGATCGTAAAGGTTACCCCTGTTAAAGAAGTCGTTTGAACGATCTTCGTGTTGGCATCTGCAAGTTCGAATGTCGTGCCCCCGCTTACTGTTCTATAAGTATAGTACCTGTTCGCGCTCTGACCGAAAGCCAGCGAGGTGATAAGTAGAAGAAATGGTATGAGTAATTTTTTCATATAATTTTCCAGTCTGATAATGTGTTCCCGGGAGAATTTACGATCGCCTTTAAGATGGTCTTATCCCCGCTGCCTATTGCAATCCCTCCCGGAAGTCCTGCAGTCGTTCCTACAGTCACTAGCCATTCGTCGCCAGCCGATATGGCCCCTGCTGTTCCCGATCCACCTGAAGAAGGATAGGCATCTCCTGAGGCGTCATAGTTGCCCCGGAAGTGCTCCGCTCCTCCTGCACCCCCGACAACCTCAGCGGCGGTTATTTTTTTATTCAAACCCCCTTGTACGACTTCAAAAAGCTCTGCGCCTGTTAAAGCTGTCGCGGTAGCTAGTTCGCTGATCCTTGCATTTGCCATTATTCTAAAAGTCTAAATCCACCATCTTCTAAAAGTCTATAAAATCCGTCTTCCAATAGTCTGAAACTCTCATTCGCAGGAGTCGAGCCGTTCACCTTAAACCGGTTTCTATTGCACAGTCCAGTCCGCACCTTGCCGGTGTTTATTTTCTGTCTGTTCGATATGCAAAGCCCTACTCTCATTTCACTTTCAGTACTCCAAACATTAACGCGATCTCATAACCCCCGCTCTGAACGTAGCCCATTTCATACCAGTAGTTGCCGTTGTCCTCGAAAGTCATATCCAGCACGCTAAAGTTCATCACAAGAGCGGATCCGTTCTGCGTCAAGACCAAATTTTTGATCAACGTCCCGATTCTTTCGTTATAAACCCGGAAATATCCTGAGCTAAACCCAGGAAAATCAAAGTCTACCTCCTCTTCCTCTAAATCATCGTCACAATCATCGGTAAAGAATTCAGTTTCACGTGAAACCACTGCTTGCCGGTTGAAAATAACCAGTTCTTGTTCCCTGCCATCGAATAAATTATGTCTAATCATGGCAGCGGCATTTATATTTATGTTCGCACTTGTGTTTGTTCTTCACCGCACTGATATGAAACGCATTTCCAGTAACTTTTTTGTTACAGGAGTACGGATAAAGTGGATAGTCGGCGTAATGGTTATTTAGATAGTCTAAGAGCAGTTGTTTATAGTACGCTGCCTGGTATTTAGCATCCTTCGTAAGGATCGCCATCTGAATATCTGTCGCCGCCGTACTGTTCTCCTCGGTATGCACTCTAAATCCTGCCCGAGTCTTTTTAAAGTTCGCCTTAGGAACCCAAAATTCATGCGTCTGCCAGGCCACATATTGTTTTACGTAAGGATCAAAGAGTGATTGATATACCACTGTCGTAAACGGGGTGCCTACCTTGTATTCTAAAATGAAAGCCTGGTAAAACTCGTCTCCCATTAACATGCGCAAGGTTTCTTGGGCGCGGTGGATCAGGTGAGATACTTCTTTATCCGGAAGGTTCTCGGGCATATCACTCGTCT
>Ga0247781_1000025_pt1 | contig 42270 bp, 68 predicted proteins | sample UWRJL184509B5_FD_179922 | JGI IMG/M metagenome (GOLD analysis project Ga0247781, IMG submission 179922) | Plant litter microbial communities from Arlington Agricultural Research Station in Wisconsin, United States - UWRJ-L184-509B-5 | ecosystem: Environmental > Terrestrial > Plant litter >...
CGTTCCATTTCCACCAAGTGATAAGAACTTTCCAGCTCCAGGGTCATAAATCATTACAGATGCACTGTCATAACCCCCGATTCCGTTGTCGAGTTTGGCTGTAAATCCACCCTCTGATATGAGTCCATTGAATCCGTCACTGTCATAATGAAGGTCACTGCTTGCTCTAAAGCCTCCCGACCCATCACTCAGTTGTACGTCACCATCTGACCCGTCCGATCCGATAGCATCAAGCTTAGCCTCATCACTAGTCGTAAAGCTGGCGGTTGTTGCATCAAGTATGGCCTTGTTTGCATGGGTATGACGAGCAGAAGTATTTGCCGCTACATCAGTATTGTTCGATACCTCAGCATCAAAGTCAGATATGGTATTTGCGAGTTGTGTGCCAGTGTGGTTCGCGCGATCAAACACATCGGCCTGTATGTCGTTTGGATCGTAAATGTCTGGAGACATCCCACCACCAGTATTAATCTGCTTCAACACGATCTTTATCGGTTTACTTGTGCCGATCTTTATATTCATTATGAGATTGCCTTTACTCCGCTTTCAATTATTTTAAGTTCTGACACAGCTTCATCAACTATCCCAGGCCCAATTACCTTAATAGCTCGCTTCCAGTACCCAGTAGGGAAGTTGACATTATCATCAGCAGATATGATAAAGGTGCATTCACCGGCACTGTTAAACGTCCTATCGTCTATGTATATAGCGTTTTCATCAGAGTCTTCGAAGTCTTTCTTTATGGCGAGGTAAACTTTGTAGGTGCTGTAGTCAACAGGGTCATTAAGCGTATCCTGGATGGTTATTGGGAAGATCCATGTCGTACCTTTGGTTACTTCGTCGTCATTTTTGTATGCCATATTACTCCTTGGTTATTAGCCGATAGGCTAGGTTCCGTTGTTCCGCCGGGTGCTTCTGGAAGACCTGTTATCCCTGGCCTATCCTCTTCATCGTTCATTATCGCTACCCATATGCAGCGGCAGTTGAAATGTATTGGGGGCATCCATTTGGTGGCATAGTAAGTGGCCTCTTCAACCACGCTACTGTCCAGGTCGAGGCACACCTGACAGACCTTTGCATCTAATATAGCAGAGTATTGATACGCATATATGTCCTTACTGAACTGTTGGAACACATCATCACGGCCAATATTTATGGCAGTTGTGATTATCGAACTAGCGGTAAGTGTCTCTTTCTCGTCAAAAAACAAGCTGAATGACGAAGCAATCAGAGAAAGTATATCACCAACAGACAGTTCTTGAACAGTGCTAAGTTTATTCTTCCTTACTGCGTCTGTAACGATCGTCTTAAGGTTGAACAGCATATCAGCATACTGCTTCTCGACTATAGCTTTGGTGTGTTCTGCGATCAGTTCCTTTGACTTCTGCTTGTTAGATGGTGCGGATGCCTTTATCTCATCGGCTGCGCTATTCTTTGCGGCACTGTAGGCAGATACCATATGGTCTGACATTACCTTCTGGAGCTTGTCACCGAACTTTAGCTCAAACCCGTCGAGTGCTTTAGTACCCTTTTCTTCAAGCAAAGGCTTTAGACGGGTTGTGGCATCCTTGCTCATGTCAGTAAAGACAGGACGAAGATCATCGATAAGCTTAGCCTCTTCGTCGTTCGCCTTCTTTTCGATTGATGAGAAGTTAACCTTTGATTCGGTGGTGGTCAGCTCGCGCCACCATTTAGATTTTGCGAGCTTAGTCACTTTTGTTGACTTGGATTGCTCAACTTTCTGGCCGGTGCCGTTTGTTGTATTGTCATTATCGTCGGGCTCTTCCTCGTCATCAGGCTTCTCTATGTCAAGTTGGTCGGCAACACGCTCAGCAATGCCATCTGTTATCCACTGAGGCAGAGTGCCCTTAGTTACCAGGGAGTTAAATGCTTCCCTAAGGAGCTTCTCATTTGCATCGCTTAAGTCATTAAATCTGAAAGATGAATATAAAGGCTTCTCGAAGTTATAATCATGAAGCTTTGGAATTAAGAAAGAATTAATATGTTCTTCGATTGACATCATGGTCGATTTAATGCTGAGGATAAACAGGTCAGTATGGTTCTCGCTTAGCGCATAGCTACCACCGGCGCTGCTCTTTGTAGAGCCGAGCAAGAGCATCTGGGCAAGCAGTGATCGTGCCATTTGGGAGTCGTGGTGATCGATGTAAGGCAGCATGTCCATTGTCTGGCCAGGATTGTGTACGTTTAGCTTCCAGCCGAAGGGCAGAGATACACTTGGTCGTATAGCCATAGCATCTACTCTCGCAAGGTTAGCGGCCCTGACATCGTCGAGCACACCGTCTGGCTCTTCGAGACTCTTAGGGTTGATCGCTGAGGCCTGAGCCTGTTGATTTGCTAAGAAGTACAGCTTACGCTTATTAATGTAGTGCTTGTAGGCAGCAGTAAAGTTACTCATACCCTTAAGCTTCTTACGGTCCTTGCGGTTAGTGAACAGGAAGCAATATTGCAGGTCGATAGTTACTGTCGCTTGCTTGCCGTCTTTTGTCACTGTCTGCTTAACACCGCTAAAACCACCAGTGTCGTCGGCAAGTATGTCGACAGATCCATAGTCACGGCTAGCAAGCTTCTTGAATACTACATTGCCATTATCATCGATCTTATAAACAATCTCGAAGAACTTATACCCCTGAGCGAGAGCAAGGAGCATCTCAGATAATACCAAGCTAAACGGAGTGGACATGCCACCTTTGTGCTGTGGGTTACGAAATGCTGCCTCTGCTAAGTCTGCCTGAGGGTGTGTGATAGTCTCATCGCCGTTCTTGTCCTTAACCACAAGCTCATCCTCAGGATCAGCGTCGATTCTCCATGAGGTTGCCAGCACCGGGAAGGTAATAACGCTGTAGAGCATGGCGGCAGTACCGTCAGTGTCAATCATATCCATTATCTGGTGTACAGAGGGCTTCTTGCTCGTGTTAAAGTTCTCGTCAAGATAGTCCTGATATGATTTCGCGCCACTAGCTGCGCTGGAGCCCTGCTCTTTGCCAATATTTTTTGGTTGAGGTTCACGACTCAGTGTCACCTCATAGCCTAATATTTTCACTCTAGGGCCTCCATAATTTATGTTTTAGAATCCATTAAGATTATTGTACAACTGATCGTAGGTTTGACCAACAGCAACCACAGCCTTTGCAGTGTCGTCAGTGAGACCGCTTATCATTCTTACCCAGTATGCAATCACTGCCGCATCTGCAATATCTGGACTGGCGCCGAGCCTCTTCTTGAGCTGGTCTTTGCTCTCCACTGCCAGTATTTTAGAACCGTTGTCGTATTCATGAAGCAATAACTCTTTCTTTAAAGCGCTAATGAATGGACAACCGGAGTACATGAACATCATGCTGTTATCTGTATCCATTGCCCACTTATGGAACACCTGGGATCGAAGCATGTTGTATGGCGGCTTGATGTTTTTAGACTTCTCAGCTGGGGTCTGGTATGGTGCGTCACCTGCCCTAAACTGCCGAACCTTGTAGCCCTTCATGTGCATGTAGGTTAGCCACCCTTGACCGATTCCAACGACATCGCCTCCGATATGTGTATATCCTACACCTTCACGCTCTGCCATATCAATCGTAAGTCTACCGATAATTGCACCCGGGTTGAATGGGTCAAGCTCAGCAGGAAGCGCTAGGCGCCTGAGGTCTTCCGTGGTGTACACTTCAATGTCGACAAACGTATCTTCTTCAAGCAACGCTATTACTGCACGGTCTTTACCACCGGCGTTAGGGTCAACACCTATATACCTTTGGCCGCGCTTAATGCGGTTTATGGTGAGGCTATCTAACGTCCTGCTCTTAAATAGCGACCCATCATCATCGAAATAGTTCCAGTTATTGTAGAGGAAACGCTGTTTCCAGCTCTCTGCATTCTGCATGAAGCCGTCATAGTATCCAGTGAGATACAGCGGGCTATCTTCCATCTCAAATTCGATTACCATAACGTTATCGGGTAGTGGATCGATAGCATCCCACTCGTCGACGCTCATGTTGTCTGGTCTGCGTCCTATCCTTTTAAGCCAGGGCAGATATACCTTTCGTTTAGTCCAGCCATCATTCGGGTTGCATGCCGAAAGCATCACACTCGGCGCGCCACCGTCGTTCCTGCGCCCTGTTCGTGACTGGAGCGTTATATATCCACCCTCGTCAACATCGTCCACCTCGTCAACGCCAGCAGTTGTAGCGGTGATCTTAAGCTTGGCCCAATCACGGTCGCGACTCTTGTTCATACCGATAAACTGTATGATAGAGCCCGTCTTAGTGAACTTTATTCTCAGATCATTGGCCGCCTGTCGTGTCGAGTAATGCTTTCCTGACACATATCCCATCTTGGAGAGTGCCTCCATGTAGACCTCCCAGGTACCAATCTGAGCTTCTGAGAGATCCTTACGTCCTACGGGTATGATTACGCGCTTGAACTGCTGGGCGATGCTGATATGAGTCATGGCCATAGCAAACGTCTTGGTGCTACCAATCGGTCCAATGAGGAATATCTCGGTAATGCCATTCTGTTTAGCATCACGAACCGCACACATTACCTCTGCTTGTTTAGGCCATGCACCAAATGGCAATTTTTCCTGCATAATCTATTCTTTTTTGGTCTTTTTTGGCTTCTTAGCCTCAGCTGGGCGCATATTGAACACCATGAGCGGCACTATCTGCTCATCGTCGCTAGTAATATCCAGCCTGTCGCCATACTTCCTAGGTGCTAGTTTGGACATAAGCTTAAGCCTGGTATCTACCCTCAGCTTTGACCGTTGAACAACATCAAAGTCGGTCTTAACATTGCCATTGCCATCAATGTAGGTATCGTTCTCGCCATCGTCAGCTATGTCAATAACCTGCTCGGCCCAGGCATCAGTCCGATCCTGGACAGCAAGGTCATATTGGTTACGAAATTTCTGTAGTGAAGGCATCCCCCGCCATCTTAGTACTTGTGACTTCTCTGGCATGCCCTCTTCCTGGCAGATCTTACTCAAAGACTTGCCCGCGCGTATCCCCTGGCATATACGATCACCCATCGCTTTAGTAAAAACTGTATGACGTCCCATTGCTACTGATTCCTAAGCTTTGACTCTGCCTGATGACGAGCTGTCGTCGCGGTGTGCACAGTCATGTAAACGACAAATAACCATAAGAACATAATCCCTATGCCCGAAAATATAAATCCAATAATAACTAACAGTTGGTCCATTTGTTTGTTCTCCTCTAGCATGATTATACAACAGCCACGTTCAATGGACTACTAGTCCTTGGCGTTAGCAACTGACTTGCCTGGTGGCTTCGCAGTAGGCGGTGGCGTCTCGTACTTATCAAACGCACCAGACTTCAAGCGTTTCTTCTGATCCTTAACGATCTCTGAATAGGGCTTAGCCGGTGTGAGTACAGGCATGGGCTCTTCTTCTATATCGAGCGCATCGCTCACACTAGTGTTTATCTTCGCTATGCCCTTATCAATCTGCCTCTGCTCTTTTACGGCCCTACTGCGCGACTTGCACTCGTATGAACAGTAATCACCAGTCTTAAGGTTTATCTTATCGCACCACTTACACTTCTTCACGGGCTTAGTGACAGGCTGCTCTACAACAGATCCCGATGTGGTTGGTATGTTATCAAGGATGGTCGCACCCCTCGGTGAAACAGTAACAGACTCTATCTTCTCTAACTCAACTGGCCTGGGTGTCGTTGAGACTTCATCTGGTTTTTGTTTGGCCTCAGACCTTCTTTTAGCGGCAAGTTCTCTCTTGTATTTGAGGGAACAGGATTTGCATCGTCCCTGAACTGCGTCACTACGGTTATTACGAATATAGAAGTCTATTACCGGCTTCTTCTCACCACACATGCTGCAGACAGCGTACTCTCTTGACTTGAGTGATTTAAGCTTCTTTATCATGTCTTCAAGAGATGCTATTGCCTGTTCTATGATTTTGTTTTTATCAACAATAAATTCATACCTCAATTCCTCATTTTCTGAATCAAGTGTGTGCTTTATCTCTTTGATAAGTGGCGCTAAAGCCTCTTTAGATATGTTCATGAAGTCACTCTATACTAAAAAATAGACTTGCGCAAATCGCTTATATTTGTGTATGATGATTCTAGAGTTTAAAGCCGCAACCGCGGATGTGTCTTATAAGCTCACAACCACTACAAATAATAAAACATCAACAAAAAACCCAAGCTATTACACTTGGATTTGTTTGTAAGCTAAGCGAGTGCTTAAACTTGTTTGCTCACGAACTACTACTCATTTATAGTAGCATGGTTTGGTGTGGGAGGCAATAGTTAATGCAGAGAATTTCGGAGATTCCCCTCTATAGATCTATAGAAACTAAGGTACTTAAATCTTCTATAGAAACTATAGATTCTATAGAGAAAGAACCTTCGAGTGAAGCTAAGTTACGACACGAGAGAGCAGACCTGATCATTGATTCAATGCCTGACTTAGTTGATAGTAAATACCGGCCATTCTTTTTTAAGAAACTATATACACTTGGTCCAGAGTTATTTATTAAACTAGCTGAGCATGCACGTAAGTACGGTACGCATAAGAATGGTCAGAAGCTCTTCGTAAAACTATTAAAAGAACAGTGCTTAGCTGTTCAGGAGAAGGCATAGTGAACTATATTGGCTCAAACGATAACAAACAACGGATACGGGCTATATACGAGCATATCGAGATTGCTACTAACCAGGCATTCCATGAAGGTCTAAAGCTTGGCGTGAAAATGAAAAAACCTACCCAGGAGGAGTTCCACGAGCAGCATCAGGAACCGATGGAGTACATGACTGGCAAGCAGTCACTGGCAACGTATGTGATCAGTGGCAAACTCAAAAAAGAAACTGCGGTTAGTAGATTTGAAGCATTCCTAGTACGTAAGAATGGCGAGCTGCCCGCTGGATTCAATGTTAGTGATAATGTTGAGCCCTGGGGCATTACCCTGACGATCGATGATCGCGGTGAGCCTGATTTCTACCTAGCAAATGATATTGATGGAATCTACCCGGCGTGGATACTCGAAACTAAGAAATGGGAGACAAAGTAATGAGAAAAATGGTTGGATATAAGACTCTTGAATCTAGGCTTAGTGAGCACCTTGATGAGTTGGTCATGGAATCAATGGATGATGGATGGACAGTTTATGGCAAGCAAAATGTTGCTGCTGCACATGATGGCTTACGTATGACTTACGCTTTCTTTCAAGTCATGGTCAAATACGAGTTCACTGATACCACCCCACCATCATTCGTACCTGAGATTCGAACAAGCGGGGAGCAGTATCATCAACGCTAGTATGCATCGATGCTAAATGAAATAGCAGTCCCGGAGACAAACGAATGGAATCGTAAGAGTGGGGCTGCTATTTCAAAAATGAGTATATCAGACTTACTATATTTAGGAAACTCATTGACAAATAGCCGCAGGCGGTATACAATGAAAGAGTACATTAATAAACAGTTTTGACTAGCTAAATGGGAAGACAAGGACGAAATGAATTATAATTTGAGGTTTTTAACTACTAACGCAAATATAGATTCATGCTTGGTCTTTGCCTTTCCAATCTATTGGGCTGGACATTCTACGAAGCAAGAAATCCCAAAGTCGTGCAAGTCTCATCGGAGACCCTTTATCGCAAGGGTAGAGACTCTCTAGATTGTCCAGTTCATAGTTATGTCAGCAGGATCAATTAAGCGTAGTAGTGCTGGTAGTAAGGAAAAACGACGACCGCACTCGTACAGGGGCTACTAGCGGAATGCCCCGACTTACTACTAGCACCATACGCTTAATTGAACACATGGAAGGGTTGCCAAAAGAGTAATCTGCGGCATGGTGCGGCTTTCGAGCCAATCGCTTTGCTGACCCAGTCCATGACTGCTGACTGAATGCTGGTAATGAGTGGCGGAATAGGTAGACGCATACTTTGGCAACGGTAAGGAAGTAAAGTGGCGGGAAATCGTTGTGCAGGTTGTGGCCCGTCTTACAGCGCAAGTGACTCATACTTAAAGGTCGTAGTGTAAGCGGAGTGCATAGGCGAGCAGCCCAGAACATCATGCAGGGTGACTATACGAGTAATAGGGTTGAAAGTCCCGACGGCATGGAAAAGTGCCCAAACACTCGTCAAATCCCTGCCTCATTACCAGCACCAAGATATTGTGTAGTGACACATGGTAGTAAGAGTCCATTATTGGAGCTGGCGTAATAATCAATAGGCCAATGGCGCATGCTAGACCCTGCGTTATCTTGAAACTCCTGTAATGCTTACTACTAGCTGCTACTACACAATATTCCAGTTCTGGCTATATGGCGCCGCTAATAACGGTACTGCGTATGCCATATAGCCAGAACTGGCTAGTCAAATGCGAGAGTAAGGAGACAAAATGTTTAAAAACTTATGGAGCCAAATATGCCAATAGACATCAACCTAGCAAACAGAGTCCACGATATAGCCCACCAGCTTACTATGCAGCCAATACGCTCAGGCTCTATAAAGGTTCGAAAGCCCCATCCACACGCGTACATGATAGGAGCAGAAGAGAGAATGACTATTAAGAAAGTTACTATCGAGATAGAGTTTTATGATAGCTCAGTGACCGATTGGCTCGATGGTATGTTCGGACAGGGTGCCAAAAAATGAGCTCCGATGCTTATGTATGTGTACTAAATATCTTTCTTGAATCCAAAAAGAAGGAGTTCCCAGATTGGCATATGCATCATAAATGGCCGATCAGGAAACAGAATAGTACTGCCATCAGCTTCACATCAGACACGCTGAAACGTTTTGGTGGGCTTGAGTCCGGGAAAGTAGTAAGTGTTAAGCTGTCCGGAGACGATGGATACATATCTATTAAACCCTACTATCGCAAGCGAATGGGCAATGACCTGCACATATTTGCAGTTGAAGTTCCTAGTGTTAAGGAAAGATTGGAAGGAAAAATCTAGCATGGATATGAAAATGGTTGATAATGAGGATCAGCGTGACGACCGTAAGAAGGTACCGATTAATGGCCTGAACAGGATCACTCGACGAAAGCTTGCAAAGGCTGACCGCGTATTTCGAAAGAAAGGTTTGTGGAAGCACCTAAGTCGTGAGCATCGCAAGCGAAGCGGCCATACCGATAACGACAAAGACTAATATCTAAGAAAGGATGTCATGAACCCTCATAGACATGAAATGGCTCAGGAGCTAACAAAGACCTATTTCCCGGCTCTATGGGACATGCGCCAACACCAGATAGGAAACCAGCCGGTACTTATCGTGAAGTGCCAGAGCCCACAGATATATATATTAACCCAGACAGTTAAAATGTATAAAGCGATAATCGGGGGCGAGAATGATAATAGCGATGAAGCCGTACCCACTGAAGACAAAGAGCTTAGCAACTCTTACTCAGTCGTGATACCTGCGCGCTATTTCTGCATACAGTGCTACAACTCATTCGATACCCTAAGAAACTTTAGACGTCACTTCTCTGACGATGACTAATTAACAGACTCCCAAAAGCGGAGTCTGTTAAAGTTATTGACAATTAGCCGCAGGCGGTGTAAACTAGAGCTATGGTAAAGGAGACAAACCAAATGGAAAAAATATTAAAACTTCTACGCGCTATCATTGCTAAGGCAGGTTATTGCGCGCACAGTAATTATGGGGCTATCGTTCATCAACCATATTTGTTCTGGGGCAAACTAGTCACACCAGAAACAAGGACTTGTGTTGATTGCGGAAAGACATACAAAACTAACTCTGAAGTGTCAGAGATAATTCTTGGAGAATAGTATGGAAGAGTTCAAGAGATACGTTAAGGAGCTGTTCGCAGTCGCAGTCTTTGGTCTGCTCATTGGGACCGTCGTGCTTGCTGTAATAGTATATGTTAATTCTGTTGGTGGAGCTTAGGCATGAAATACAAAGTCGGCCAAAAAGTGAGAATAAATGAAGATAACTTTATAGCAAACAGAAAATCTGACGGTACCTACCAGGAGGATGCTATATATGTATTCAGCAGCGGTACGGTTGTTGCCTACCAGGCTGGTAATGAACCCTACCTAGTCGAGATTGATATAGCTAGCCAAGATAGAACACTATCAAGTTACTATGAATCCGACCTCGAACCACTCCTACCATCTGACCTCGAACCACTCGAAGAACCCAAAATGAAATACAAAGTTGGCCAAAAAGTAAGGATTATTGGTAATCATGACATCAATGGCGATGAACTATATTATCAATCAATGATTGGAGAAGTAGACACAATAGAGAGAGTTGACGAACAAAGTAGGTATCCTTATTATCTGTTTAACCAATACACCAACTTCCTAGAATCCGACCTAGAACCGGTCGAAGAGCCCAAAACACTAGACAACCTCCAGCCCGGTGATGAGCTATATAACGATGGTAACAGGATAACCGTTTTGGCTAAAATACCGGCATACACTGTGAGATACGATGGTGGCCACGAGGGTGAGCTCACAACCAGGCTTCTTAAAGATTTTGGCTATGTCATCGCCCAAGACACTATCAAGATAGATGGCAAGACCTATAAGAAGCAAGCTGTAATGCAAGCGCTAAGTAATTTAGAGGAGATTAAGTAATTATGGGAGTTGATGTTACGGCAATAATGGCCTTTGGAACAGCTAATGAGGGTAAGGGTCAAATGATCATCGAACTCCTTAATCAGGAGGATAAGAACGGTGATCGCCTCAAGTATTACCTAACTGGAGACATCCCTGAGGCTCACATAAAAGATCTAACTCCAGAACAACAACAGATTGTAAATGATTTCATGGGATTTGAGCTATGGGAGAACAGCTACAGTGGCGACTTTGAGGGGTTTGGGGTGGAAGACAATCCCAATACTCAAACCGAAGAAGATAAAAAGTCTACTATAGATCTATTTAAAAAGTATAACCTTGGCGAGCCTGAATGGGTAAGCTTCTCTCACTGGTGGTAATCATGACCCCTCTAACTAAAGAAGAGCTACAGCAGGACATCCAAGCCATGCTTGAGAATCTCTACCTAGCTGGTTACAGGGACTCTACACGAAGAGCAAGCGGCAAAACACCGCAAGCTCATGCTACTACCAACAAAATCATGTCCCTCATCGAGCAATATGGTGTGCAGGAGAGAATTGATGAGCTCAGCTGGGCACGTAACTACGCATTTACTGAGCTTCACGATTGTTGCTATATGACAAATGAGGAAATGATCGACGAAATCGATGAACGTATAGCCCAACTTAACCAGAAAGAGAGTAAATAATGAGCAAAAGAATAACATTCACAGATTTTGAGGTAGAACAACTAATTAAGGGCTTAGAACACATGTGTAAAGAGACTTCCCTCGGATATGAGGTTGTCAATGTAGGGAAACGTTTCTATGCACAACTCATCAAAAAACTAAAAAACCAACATCCACGATCAGTCGAGATCTTAAACGTATCTGGTAATGGTGATGCTAATAGTGTGGCACAGAAGGGTAAGTCATGACCAAACCAATAGATGCTAACAACTCTGACTACATAAAAGACAAACTACCCACAGGTATAAAGATTAGTGGTGAGATTAAGAATACTGGTGAAATGACAATCGAAGGGGAAACAATGCCAAAGGATGACAATATTGAGAGTAAGCGCTTAGATGATATACTGCTTCAATTTGCTATGGACATAGCGGACGCTGATAGGTCGACTAAACACTGGCTCTTTGGTGCTGATAAAGACATTTTTGCCACCAAATGCGACGAAGCTATAGCTAAGGCAAAATATGCCTTTCAACAAATAAAGGCAAAACACAAGCCTAGCGGCAAGAACTCAGAGATCTGTAACTGTGATGGTTTTTGGCACGTAAGCATAAACGATAACACCCACTATATATCAGGGGTAGAAGCCAAGATTGCAGAAGCACGTTTAGATGAACGCAAACAGGTTGCTTTAGATAATTACCGCGGCCAGACATTCAGCGAATCGACTGACTGGAAGGGCAAGTTTGATAAGTTTGTTGAGAATAACGAACGCCGTATTGCCAACCTCACCCCCAACAATAAGGACAACAAATGAAACTATCACCAGCCACTGTTTGTAGATCAAAGGTAAAGTATCACACTGAGAGGTCAGCTATAAGGGCCGTTAGTGCTTTATCAGATGCATACAAAACAAGATTCATCTACTACAAATGTGGCACCTCAAGGCACTTTCATTTAACCCATGCAAACATCTCAGAACGTATAGGATATGGCAATAAACTTATATTGGACAATAGGGAGACATCATGATTCAAGTGCACAAACCCTACATGGCGGATATATCATTCCTCCAGCCAGTCATCGAGGCATATAAGTACGGAGCCTTTGATAACAAAAACCTCCCGTTAAGAGTACTAAATGCTCTAGATAGCCTTAGCTGGTATGGAAACGTAAAACAGACCACTTGGGTTGATGAGACTAGGATCGGTCGCCGTAAGAAATACACAAAGCGATCTGATTATTGGAAGGATAAAACAAACGAGGAGACATCATGAGCACACAGAATAGCGAGCCTGAATACTTTACACCACTACATCACAAGGTAGCTGAAATGCTCGGTTATCGGCAAACTCCGGGTTATGCAACTTGGGACAAAGTAGAAGCAACGGCTCCAGTGCAAGAGGTGGATAGAGTTGTTTATCTCATCAACCAAGAGGCACTAGCATTGTTGGATAGGCTGGAGAAAAGAGCGGACGGTGATCTATGCACAGTACGTTACTCAGACGGAAGTGTCGCGCGTATGCGGGTTGTTGACCTAAAAGCTATCGAAGCAGAAAAGAGTAAATATGCAGGAGAATAATACAATGAGTAATGAAGAAATAGACTCCATATTAGCCAACTTCATGAACGACATTGAGGTGTTCGGCAGCGAAGTCGTAGGCACTCCGACAGAATCTGATATGAGAAAGCTCGACAACATATACGAAGAATACAGGAACGAGATCAAATCCCACACCCAACAAATAGCCTTGGAGGCAACTGAGAGGTGGAAAAGTATATGTGGATGTCCAATGTGTGAACATCATTCAATAGCCTATGCCACCCTCAAATCACAGCAACCCCAAGAGAAAGGACAGGAATAATGAAAGTATTTTTTGATACAGAGTTCACAGGGTTGCACAAGAACACCACGCTCATGAGCATCGGCCTCGTGGACATGGATGGCAGAACCTTCTACGCCGAGTTGTCCGACTACGATCAGTACCAAGTTGACAGCTGGTTGGCAGAAAACGTAGTTGCAAACTTTACGGGAGAGAAATTACTTACTACTCCCATGCTTGCTACCGAATTAGCCGAGTGGTTGTCTGTCTACGATAATGTAGAAATATGGTCTGACTGCCTGGCCTATGACTGGGTACTATTTAACAATATATTCGGTACTGCATTCGATATTCCAAAGAACGTCTACTACATACCCTTCGACCTGTGCACATTAATGAAGCTAAAAGGTGTTGACCCTGATATTAATCGTGAAGACTTTGCAATGGTTATCAAGAAGGGTGCCAAACACAATGCACTTCATGATGCGATAGTTATTAGGGCCTGCTATGAGCGACTGGAGAAGATGTAATGCAAGACGAACTATTTGGCATTAGGATCATAGAGGACCCCCAACAACTTCCGTCCATCATAAAGTTCGTACACCCAGGTGGCCGCGAGGATGTATTCACGACCGAAGGCGAACAGATTATCGAAGAAGAACCCTCTAACAAATCTAAGGAGTCCAGGTAATGCCCCACCCTACATTTGAAGAGAAGGTAAGAGGACTCATCGAATATTACGATAGCTATGATGAACACGAAAAGCTTCTAGAAGCCATCCTCGCCGCTCATAAGGAGGAGGTAGAGAGGGTTATCGGTGAAGACCTACCAAACGATATTCACGGCTCATGGACACGACGGAGGGACGGCACAATGATACTTCTATCCGATGAGGTAATCGTTACGAATAATCTAAAACGTGAACAACGCCAGCGTGCGGGATTGGGGGAGTGATGTACGAGAAGCAGTTGAAGAACTTGAAGAACTTGCTATCCCTTATTGATATAAGAATAGCACGAGGGTCAGCAGTAATGTGGGATGATGCCGAAAGGCTGGAGAAAGCGAACGCCATATCAGCAGAAGCAGAACAAGCGTTTCTAAGATCAATCACTAGCAACAGGGAATCACTGAGGCAAATACTCGTTGAATATCAGAAGTACGAGACGGAGCTACTGAAAAAAGAAATAGCTGATGGCGCACCCCGTCCAGCCGATGGGCCGCGCTTCAGCTTTGCGAGATTCTTTAACTGGATATTTGATTTGGAGCAGAAATGATAGAACTAGATACATTCATTAAGTTATCCGGAGTAATGCCGCTGGTAGACCTTGTCATAACACAGGTAATCTCGTGCATTTCAATCTGCACACTGATACTTGTTTATCGAATCTGGAATAGTCTAGATGACTAACTACGAACACCAAGCCCACCGTGCTACAGAACTTACAGACTGTGAACTAAAACACACTTACAACAACTTAATAATAGAAGCTCATGAGCAGATACCTGCATCCAGCACAGCAGTGCAATGGTTGGGGTGGTTGGCTTTTGAGATGACGGAGAGAAGCAATCATGACACATTCACCTATACAACCAACACATGATGCAGAGGAGCTATTTGAGAACTCCTTCTATGAGTGGCTAGAGGCAAGTGGCGTTGATCTTAGCTCGATGCTTGTCGGTGATAAGTTTGTCGCTCATCTAGACATCAATAGGTTGAAGTCGGCTATCCTAGCCCGTGAGCAAACCATCAAAGACCAAGCTGCTATTGAGGCAAGGATTGATGAGAATAATTTCTGGATCGGTAATTACAGAACAACGCTTGATAGCCTCAGACCTGGTGATACCTACGTCAAGCGCTCTATGCGCATAACCATCGATTTATTTGAAGAACGGAAAGACGGTCTTAAACAACAAAAGGAGTCACTATGAACATTCAAGCAGCCCTCCTATTCATAGCAGTAGTGTCCTTCGTAGCCTCCCTGCTTACCAGTGTATTTGTTATATCAGCTGTGCAAATGGAGGTACCATCTGGAAAGTGGAAATGGCTATTCTTTGGATCAGTAGCAATATTCATTGTTTGTGGCGTAGCGGCAGCAGGAATGATCTGATATGCTGAGTAGATTCAGAAAGAAAGATTATCTGGCCATGAAGTGGTGTGCCGAAGAGCACAAGTATCGGCTGACCATGACCGTTTATCCTGAGGCAAGGTTTATAAAGCCTGATGGTACGGAGGTTAAAAGGGATATAATCGGTTTGGTTAATGAGCATAATCAGTGGAAGAAGAGGAAAACTGGATCAAGTTAAATAAATGTAATTGATAAATAGCCGCAGGCGGTGTATAATAAAAACATTAACAACAGTCATGGAAGGAGACACTATGGCAACAGATACAGAAGAAGAAAATCCAAGATACTTTGATCAGAGAAAACTAAAGGCAAGGGTGCTTGCTGGCTCAATAACAGACTTCACTGCATCTAAGGTGCGCGAGTTCATAAGTGCCGAAGTAGCAGACACAAATGTACCAGATAACGAAGCTTTAAAGAATATTCAGCGAGGTATGGATTTTTACGATCAGATAATCCGCGCGGTCCAGGAAGTCAACGGGTACTAGGTTATGGAAGCAGAGCGAATAAACTATCACAAGCGGCCCGAGTGGTCCTATTCATCAATGAAAAAAATCATTGATAGCGGCATAGACTACGCAGTGGCCGGCAAACTGGGTATGCTGCCGCAGCCACAAAGCCCATATATCGACCTTGGGCAGCTGACTCATATGATCATATTGGGCGGCGATGACACCTTCGCAATATCCGAGTTCCCCGACTTTAGGACGAAGGCCGCTAGAGAGTGGCGCGATCTACAGATAGCGCTGGGCAAGAACATCGTTACCAACGACCAATTTGCCGCCGCTTCCGAGATTGTACGGAACATCGAAAACCACCCACACACCCCCAAGTACTTGATAGGGGACGACATCAAGCATGAGCAGGAAATGTTTGCAAAAACTGCAGAGGGCATTGCTATGCGCGGCAAGGCCGATGCTACACGTCTTATCAAGAACGCCGCTATTGTGACCGACATAAAAACAACGGCACAATTCGACAGGTTCTTTAAGTCTGCATCATGGAGCCACTACGACCTGCAGGCGGCCGTCTATACACTCATTGCGGCATCACATCTGCAAGTTGACCCCAGCCTGGTAAACTTTTACTTCTGCGTGGCTGAGACGGTCGTACCCTACCGGGTGCAGTATTTCCACGCAGGTATTGATTTTGTCGAAGCTGGAGAGCGCAAGCTGCGGCAGTGTGTCGATGAGATCGTTGCGTTTGGTGATAGAAAACCGAACTTCCTAATAGAAGACATAATGGAGCTAGGAGACTATAGCTTATGAAAGTATTTAACAGTTTAGAACCAACAGAAAAGCCGTCAATCCTGATGGTAGTATACGGCGAAGGCGGCGTCGGAAAGACCACCTTTGCGGCAACTGCGCCCCGGCCAATTATTGCCGACTGTGAGAACGGGAGCAAGTACTTTGGTCTGCGCGGTATTGAGACCGACGTTGCCATGATCGATAGCTGGGCTGATATGCAGGAGTTCCTGGAGCTGGCATTAACCGACAAATATGACACTGTAGTGATTGACCCCATTGGTGAACTCATGGAGAAGCTTATACGCTACATGGTTACCAAGGCTGACAGTAAGCTGGTGCAGAAGGATGGCAATCCTACTATGGCTGGCTGGGGATGGCTCAAGCAGACTATGCGTACCTTCCTGAAGGTCATGCGTGATAGCGGCAAAAACATTGTCATTGTCGCCCACGTCCAAGAGAAGGACGACGAGGGGAGGCTAGTCAAGCGTCCTATGGTGGCCACCAAGCTATCAGAGGAGCTTGTAAACCTTGTTGACGTAGTCGGTTACATGACTACAGTTAACGATGCCAGTACGGGCGAAACAAAGCGGGTAATAATTGTAGACCCATCAAGCGATAAGTATGTCGCCAAGGACCGGACCGGCCGCCTTGGTAAATACATCGAACCTGACTTTACCAAGATCGTCGATGGTGTACGCGGAGATGCAGAATACATATGGATTAAGGGCGAGGTAGAGCCAGTGGGAAAGGACAAGATCAAGGAGGCCACCCAGCCCCACGTACCCAACTCACGTGTAGAAATGAAGAATCCATCACTCGGGATTGCCGAGAATTAACCCGACCATTTAGTAAAAATAGTTTATTAACGGAGATAGAACAATGCCAGATGCACAAAAATTAGACACCAACCTGCAAACTTATGCCGACCACAGCGTAGAGCTGATGTCGCCTATAAAGAAAGAGTCCACCGACATGAAGGACGAGGCAGAGAAGCTAAAAATTACCGATGCTGCCACGCTCAAGGCGGCCCTAGACCTCCGCAAGAAGGTCGTGAAGCATATCAACACTACTGACGACTATCGTAAGCAGTACACTCGCCCATTAGACGAGGTTACCAAGCAACTCATATCTGGTCAGCGCGATGTACTCGCCCCGGCCGAGGAAGCCAAAACAATCGTTGGTGAAAAGATAATGGACTATGAAGCCGAGCAGGAGCGATTAGCAAAGATTGAGCGCGACCGGGTTTCTACTATCATTGCGGGCTACACTACCCAGGAAGCCGTCAACAGCAGGAAGATTAAGGTAATTGATGAGCGGGGCGCCGAACTTAAAGCAGCCTACGGTAGTCTATGCCAGGAGGATCAGCAAAACGTAGAAATCAAGTTGGCATTTACCGAAGCAATTAATCGCCTGCTAGATACAAGAGACGTCCTGAGTCGAGCGCAGGTTGATGAGGCTGAGCGGGCAAAGCAACAGGCAGAACGCGACGCCGAGGCTCTGAAAGTTCGACATGAGGCTGAAACCACCCCGAAGGCAACCGCTGCTCCACAGCCCAAGACCGGTGTAAAGATGGTCACTAAATTTGCTATTACCGATCCAGGCGCTGTGCCGCGCGAATACTGTAGTGTTAACGAATCTTTGATCCGCCAGGCTATTGCTGCAGGGGTTACCGAGATTGTCGGAGTAAGCATCTACAAGGAGCGCAGCTTCTAATTGATCAGCACCAAGATAGTTAACAAAAACCGATAAAAGGAGTATGGCTTATGCCAAGTACACCAGATGGCGCCAGAAAAATGGTAAAGACCCTGACAGAAAAAGACCCTGATTATTTCAGAAAGCTCAGTGCCAAAACTAAGAATAGGTTTGGAGGAAAGCGCGGCAGCTTTGCAAAAGGCAACAAGCACTCCATAAAGGGTGGTAAAATGCAAAGAAGAACATCCGGCAAGATACTCAGAGAGCAGGATCTAAAGAATATTGATGACATAGAGATGTTTGATTTAACCTTTGAAGAAACCTAGAAAGAGACTATAAAATATGATAACAAAAATAGCGGCTGCCGTGATAATACTAATCCTTATGGCATCGGTAGCCACGTTTGTGGCACTTGGCATATTACTCATGGCTATTGGTGCATGGTCAGAGTTCGGCTTCTATGCCGGGCTCTGCGTTGTCATAGCGATGTGTTTTATCATGGCCCTATTGGTGGCTTCATGGAGGTGAATTACTGCAAAGACTGTTACCACATAAAGCGATGGCTTGACTCCCTACCTACCTTTATGTGGACTGATGACCTATATTGCTATCTGATAGTTTCGAATGCACCTTACTACTGTAGATCCTATATCATAAAGGAGGGTATTGACAAATAGCCGCAAGCGGTGTAAGATGGTTTCATAAACAAAAAAAGGAAATATATGTTCAACAAAACAAAAAAAGATTCAAACAATAATAAACAGCGCAACTTCATGCCAGTCCTATGGGTACTAACACTATTCTCTATTGGCAGCATAGTATTCTCAAGCTGCTACATAATCATGACCTCTACCGATCTATTGCCAAAACTAATTATCTTGCCGCAGATTGTCTTCGCGGCTGCGCTAACTATTTACAAATTCGTAAAATAATAGGTTGCAGGGGGGATAATGAACAAGGTGTTTTGCTTACTGGCAGGAATGATTCTAGCGGGATACATAGTAGTGTCTGCTGAATACCTGTCATCAATTAAACCAGGTAACATAATGTACGAGACTAGTGCCCACGCTGTACGCGCTAGTCCAGCTAAGCCTCAGAGAAAGATTATTAAGAGCCAGCCATTAGAAAATATATCTGTTAGGAAGACTGCCGCCAGGAAACCGGTCGCATATTCTACGCATCAGAAATGGATGATTGCGGCTAAGATACCTCAGAGCGATTGGCAATACGTTGAGTGTGTTATAAACGGATGTGATGGTGTATCTGCCGAAGGCGGTTGGGACGGTACAATGAAGTATAACCAAGCTGGTTCTGGCGCCTATGGGTTATGTCAGTCACTACCAGCAAACAAGATGGAGTCAGCCGGAAGCGACTGGAGGACTAACCCTGTGACGCAGCTCAGGTGGTGCCATCAGTACGCCCAAGGCTACGGCGGATGGAAACAGGCATGGTCTTTTAGGAAGTGTCTCGGCAGCTGCTACAGCCACAGGACAATTGGTTACGTAGACAAGGACCATACATGGTGGTAAGTAAAAAGGCACTGCTTGGGGCAGTGCCTTTTAAAAAACTAATGTCGGCGGGCGCCGTTGTAAGTGCTTTGCCCGAAGGCAACTACTCACTATAGTACTAGATAAGTGGTTTGTCTTCAACCATCTTTTTAACCAGCTGGTTATAGGTGATCGAGGCAATGACTGGAGTGCTGAGTGCTACGAAAATATAATCAAGCGTACTTATATTCTGACCGTTTAGCGCTGGCACAATACACACGATTATTGAAGCGACGAAGCTGACTGCCAGGTTTGTCTGCACAGGGTACTTGTTTGCTACATTCGATGGCACAATATCCATCTTTAGAATTTGCACGGCAACCACAACGCTTGCTGCGGCTAATACTGCTAGTGATGCTAATAGTTCCATTATAATACCTTTCTTAATTTGTTCTTAAAACTAGGGTCATTCGCCCCGAGTGATTTTACTAAGTTTATTGCATACGACTGCGTATCGACGATACGCTTCTGATAACCATCGACTCTTGCCTTTTTTCCCAAGTCACTATCCGATCGAGCCTGCTCGTACTCTGGGCCATCAGCAAGAAGCCTTTCCATTCGCCCTACCATTATCTTCCCTAGGTATTTCGAAACCTCTGATGGCTTAGCCTTACGACCCCTATACCTTAAAAACATCCTATCTAGTTGTTCTCTATCTTCGAGCATGTCAATTGTCTCCTCTTTTATCTCTTTGCCAACCTCTACACCGATAACACTTGAAAGATGGCAATAGAAGACGTTGACAGTGCCCACGCGCACACATACATACAGCCCCCATTGTGGGGCCTGGCCAACCTTAGCGACTATGCCTGGCTTGAATGTATATGGTGTAGGATCGATGTCCTGCTGTGCCCATTCATCAAGTCCTGCCTGTATATGTAGGTGTGGTGCATATACTTGTCCCATGAAACTGCCGCTATTGCCACTGTAGCCAATAACGGTATCACCTACTTTGACCGCTGTGCCCATTGGCGTAGCGTAGTCTTTGCCCTTATGGTGGTGAACTCTGCTGTATGGCGCAGACGTCGCTGCGTAGGCAAAGCTTATTGGATAATCTCTCGCTGTCATAAGTTTCTCTCTTTCTCGTCCTGCTCATCGGTAAGAGTCTTCAGATCGATTCCGAATAGTTTACTGAGCAGGTAATCGTAATTATACATTCCCATTATGATAAGTGGGACAGATAGATTGTAGAATCCAGCTACCAATCTGTTGATGTTCTCGAAGTTCAACACAGGCTTACCCATTATAAGGCCAGAGCTTACAATGTATGCGAAAGGGTAAAGCATGAATATAGTTATCAATGATCCAAGGCCAAGCAGCAAGATACTCATCAGAGTGAACCAGTTGAGGGGCTTCAGTAAGTTACGGACCATCTTAGGCAGCACAAATACCAGCATTCCTAATATAGCAAGCGCCCTTAGTACTAATCCAAAAACTACATAACCGTTAATTTCCATGCTTGTCCTCTCTAGTTGCCTTGTAAAAAATCATTGCATAGTCATCAGTCTTTAAAAGCCTCTTATACCTCTCAGTGGACTCTTTAGAAACTTGGATGGATTTGATATCTCTATCCTGCTTATCCTTGACCCTCTTATCACTATACTTGGGGTCGAACAGTTTTCTAAGAAGCTTAAAGATCTTCATCTTTCCCCCCTCTGGGTACAATCTTCCTAACGATTTCCTGAAGCGTATCATGGACAGTATCAAGTGATTCAACAACTCGAGACTGTGATTTGTATACGTCCTCGATTCGCTTGTCTTTCTCGGCAAGTAATAATACACCCAACCTGATTGCAACAACTGATACGAGTATAAGAGCTGCGCCAAGCGTGCCTGAATCCAGAATCTTAGCAATGGCTGCATCCACCCTATTCCTCCCGGCAACTCTCGTCCTGAGAGCAATCGATTATTATAAGTGCATTACGATCATCTTCATGAATTACCTGATCATGCTTGCCATCGGGAGTCTTGCTATACGCGGCCTGACTAGCAGTCGGCGTTTCTTTCTGCTTGCTAACGGTTTTGACGGCGGATCTCGCAACAATGACTTCGGTAGGTGCTGGTTCAACGACCTTCTGAGGTTCGCTCTTAGCAGCCTTTGGCGATATCTTCTCGTCTGGTAGTGTCATTGGTGTAGGAGTGACACTGGTTGGGTTAGCTAAGGCCACCCTGCTAGTCTCCTTGGAAATATAAAATTGAGTATCCGGCTTAACGATGAAGAGCACAAGTAACACCAAGAAAAACAATATTGTAACTGACATGGTTACGGCGACTATTCTTACTGCCCGGCGGTACCTGCGCTCTTGCATATGATCAACTACTTCACAATAATCAGAGGGTGCGTGTCGCCATCGCTCTGAGTAGTCGCCGCATTGGATGCGACTTTATTAGCAGTTGATATTGGAATGGGCGTACCAAAGGCCCTAAAGAATACTTGGTAACCAGCATCAGCCTTGATCGCGCGAAGGGTAATAGTATCACTAGCGATACTTAGAATTTTTGAGGCAACAATTTCCTGATATACATTTGATTTCTTTGCCCAATGTGATACTGAACGCTCGTCAGGAGCTGTTTGGGTCTTAGTGGTAGAGGCATCCCCATAGAAGCTAGTACACACCTGGATCACACCATCGTCTGAGGGAGTCGCATTACCAGTTGATTGGTGCGCACAGTTATTTACTACGCCATTGCGACGTGACCCTACTAAGAATTCCACGGTCGCTATCTCTAGGCCTGGGAGTACTAATTGGAATACCCCCTCTTGTCCTAGTGTGAATGATCCACTCTCTGCTTTCATTGTTTTGTCTCCTATTTTGCTATAACTATAGCATATTATTGAATATCTGGACGTAACTTCATGACCATACTTAGATCATCAGGTAAATGATTGCCACAGTGCAGACACTTACTAGGCGAATCAGGGGCGTATAGACCGCAGTACTGGCAATTACCGCAAGCAACACATATAACCTGATACTGAGAGAATAGGGTATCACACCACAAACAGCTTCCAGTTGCGCACACCTTATCTTCATAGATCATGACCTTGCGCGTAAAAAGAAAGCCATCAATGTTCATGGTTTTTTCTTTGCGTTTTCGCCCTGGAGCAGGTGGGTACTTTACTGTATTCCCCGGGTAGTATAGATGAAGTCCACTTTCCATAACACCATAGTACCATTGTGATCCTCTGTCATGCCAACATACTCTTCATCTTTTACGATAAGATTTATCTCTACAGTCGGTTGTCTGCCTGCTAGAAAGCTTTCCGAACTGTAGGTCAACTTATCGAGAAGATGGCTTATGTCAACTGACTTATCGATATGTCTTGATGAGTCGGCTGAGGCATTCAGAAACATCATCTTACTCTGAGTGGGATTAACCGAGAGTCCGCCTGCTATGGGTGTAGTCTCTGGCCTTCCTCCTATCCACAGCAATTTTCTCCTACTTAAGACTGTCGCCTCATCGCATAGCATCACGATGCGGCAATACATATTCTTTATCTCTATCAAGTCCGATGGCAGACTCAAGGTAAGAATTGAGTTATATCCACAATATACGGTATTGGCCACTGAGATTGACTTATACTGATGCGTATAATCTTCGTTTCTAGTCCTCATGGTCTACCTTCCCAGTCAAGATTGATGGTTTTCATTGCTTCATGTGTCTGGATTATACCGCCCGTCATCAGGCCAGTGCTTGGCAATTTAATCGCGACCCAAATTCGCCTCTCATACAATGGATTAGTTGGCTGTGGAATTTGGTTCTTACTCAGGTCCGTTAAGCTACCTTCAAATGTCATATCAAATGGGAGGGTCACATTATTTGGCACCGACACATGTGATACCGCGGCCGATACGTCGAGACTTGCCACGGGTGCTTTATATAGCAGGTATACATCGAATGCCTGTTGTACGCCGTTAGAATCTGGACAGGTGACATTTGATCCGGCATTCGTGTATGGCAAGAAGGTGGTATCACGTAAGATGAACTGCCTATTGAAAACAGAGAATGGACTAACCTTTACTGGCCAATATATGTAATCGTAATCTGCGGGCAATATGCAGCTACCACCACCTAGTCCACCGCAGCCAGGGTTGTATGAATAATCAGCACCCTTTATCTGGCCTACAGGAAATGTTGGTATGAATCTTGATCTAGTGGTCATTACTTTATGCCTGTCACACTTTGGTGTATGTTTAGGTAGTTGAATTTGTACGGTGCTGTTATTGTTGGCATTCTGTTGAATGCTACTATTAGCACAAAAGCGTCTGTCTTGAAGTCGGTTGATCCATATTCAGGCAGCGCAGGTAGCAGGTTAAGCAGATCGGCCGATATTACCCCACTAACAGCCGCGAGTGGATCGGTAGTACCGTGTATCTTCAACCATGATGCACTAATGTAATCATCACTGTAATCAGTATTCGGGGTAAAGTACTGATCCTTAAAATAGCCTATAGCGAGCTTCATGGTCAGGTCACTATCCCCAGGACCGACGGTCATCATCACATCGGCGAAGCATTCTGATATGTCGCCGTAGTGTGGATATAGTATACGCAAGATGTTGTTCTTGCTGGGGTAAGGGAGTATAGGCACGGTCTCATTCGGAGCCCCCGTTAGTGGCAGAGCGTCACTATCCAATCTTGATAGCTGGGTGCCAACTTCTGATATGTCTCTTTCTGTGGTATCGGTATAGTTTAAGCCAAATATGCTGCCACGAACGGGCACAGAATATCCCCGGGATGATTTATCAAGTCTACCCATGGTTTATAGGGGTATAGCCCAAATCCTTCTATCCTCAAATAAAGCTGTTCCTGCTCCAGCCTTTCGCTTGTACTTGGCAGTTAGGGTAGTCGAGCCGGCAGTAAGTCCTGTGAGTAGAAAAACAGCTCCATGCCTAACCTCAGCGCCACCTGTTGATGCTTCCATGACGAGGCTCCTGTTGTCTGTAGCGACGGCAGCATTAGCACCGCTTAGTTCAAACCCCATGCTTGGTCGTGTGTCTGCTGTTCCGCTATCTTCGAGGGCATAGATCCCTACTAAGAGTAGTCCATTCACGCCTACAGCTACCGTCACAGCTGGCCCAACAGTCGCTAGGTTAGTAAATGAAGCGCTAGTTGTTGATTCATTAGTCGCAACAATGGCAGCATCAGGGTCTAAGTCTAACTTGCTAGCACTGATTTGACTGTTAGCGAAATGCCTAAGCGCTAGTATGCTGTCGTTGAAACCATTTCCAGTATTGAAAGAAGCATCGTTAGCACCCATTAAGTTCATCTTGGTAGACGTTAATAGCTCGTCAGCTACAAATGTTATTGCCGTGTATCCACTAGAAGGCATTATTTAACCCTTTCTACAATAAATGTTTCATAACGTTCAGTGTTGCCATCGGCCTCATAGTCAGGCGTGTAGCTATCACTAGCTTCTTTTGAGGCAACTTCACGGCGCATCTTGTCGCGCTCGAACGGACTGAGAGATGGAGGGGCAGGATCAGCATGTGTGATGTTGCCTGCCTTATCGTATAAGACGGTGCTGGTGGGTACGATACCCTTTTCGAGTGCTGATAATCGTGTATCATTACCGCATGCGCATTCATAACCGACCATTGGTTTGCCGGTTGGGGTTTTGTCAAGGCGGTTTCGGGTAGTCATGAACAATCCCTGATAGCCAAATATCTCTACACCGCGCTGGGTATTACCACCGCCAGGTTTAGGCACTTCGACAGCGATGACGCGCTCACAGTTCATGCACCGGATAAAATATACCATACCGTATTGTTGCGCATAAAACTCAGCCATGCTGACGAGCTCTTCTTGACTCTGCTTAGGATATCCTAGGATCTCCTCTTCTGGGGTCCCCTGTAAATCTTTTTTTTTCATACTGTCTCCTTTGCGATAATTATAACATTAAAGAGCTAATCTATCAGCACCGTCTAGCTGTGAGTGGTCGAGCTGGAAGTAAGTCTGCAGTGTCCTTTGCTCAAGATTCAATTGCTGCGTAAGCTTTGCGGGATAGTCCATAGCGATTGTGTATCCCATCACCTGAGAGTCGTAAGACTCTGCGGTATCAGGGATGGTGATATTTATAGAGTCACCTATCTGCACTTGTGGCACGGCGAAGTTATTCAACGTAAGACGCGCAAGCGGATTACTGAAGAACCTCACTAGCATATATCCCAGGGCGTTGGCGCTAGTAACGTCTTGAACTAGATTGTTCTCAATGACTATAGTTGATCCCCCATCGTCTGGGTTAAGACCGTACTCGTCGATGCTTGTTTGATCTCTCTGTGGCAATGAACTGACCGCGGTTACCTTAGCAGGCTGACCGTACAGTTGGATATTAGTAATGTATATAGGTTGAGTGCCGCTGTTAGAGAACGTCATGCGGTATTTGCTACCAAAGTTGTAGGTACTATCAAGCGTAATGAAAGCGTTCCCAGCAGCACCGCTACCATCGATGCTAAGGTTCGTTGAGTAGACGCTTGTACCGACATTGCTAGAAACATACACTGGATCAGTCACACTTATTGCAACAAATTCCCCCTCATCGTCTCTGAACTCGGCGAATATATCTTTTGATCCGCCAGGAGGTATCATTGTCTCATCACTGGCGTCAGCAAGCTCGAACATCTTATTATATGCAGCGGGCTTTAGAGGCCGGGCGTTAACTGACACGTCATTGATTATGCTCGTGGTATCCCATTCAATGCCTGCCGTATTATCATAGTCGAACGACCATTGTGTGGTCTGATTATATATAAAGTGCAATCGGTTCCACCATTGGATTATTCCCTGCTCATCAACAAAGGCTAGCGCACCCTCGGCCTCACACAGTTCCTGTATCATTTCGGTGACTATACGATCCTTGGGCATGAAGTAGCCAATCGGCTGCTGAATGCTTTCTTCGATATTAAACTGTGATGAAGTGAACCCCTGTTCTATAAGCAGTTCCTCAATTATCTCATTAGCGCGCATGTTTATCATTGTGCCTAGCGAGCTTTTCTTGTTGCTAAGATAGCTCATAGCATCGAAGCACTGCAATACAGTCTTCCTGTTTGTGACGGTATTAATGGGACGTTCAGTGTAACCGGTAAAGAGATTTATGAACTCACCATTAAATCCGACGGATAGCTTAATAGGTCGGTCTCTTACGATATTACCGCCAATTATAGGATCATATCCGGGCATGAATCTCTTCGACGCGTTGTTAAGCACGACATCGGCTTGTGCCGTTATTACGCCCCATGGTCTAGAGCTGACTTTCTTAGTGATGCGAAAGCTATCAACATACTGGCTCTCGTTAATATAATCATAACGGTCGAAAAAGCTAACGCTGCTCTCAACTCCCTTTAGCTTATCATTCCCATCAAGGTGTGAATGATCAAGCTGAAAGAACGTCGTAGAGGGGTCAATATTCTTTAGCCAAGATATTAATACCCCGAACTGTGGCTCTCGGTAATTAGCGGCTGTCTCCGTACTGAAATTCATACTGACGGCTTGCATGCTAGACCTCTAGTATCGTCGCATTTAAGATTACTAAGGTATCACCACTGCTAAGGTAGTCCGACTTCTCAAACGTGGCAAGTCCTGTGAAGGCTAGTGTCCCAGCAGTAGCATCACTCAACGTATTCACATAATCCACAGTGCCCGCCTCAAACATATCCATAATCGTGCGCGCCTCAACAGTCGACAAATATTCCCATGATAAATCAACACGGTTCTTCTTGCCCATTCTATCGCGTTGACGGCTACCAGATATAGATACTTGGTCAGTTTGAATCTGGTCTTGATTCTCGCGCACACGCGTGGGTTGTCTTATGGCTACAGCATTTAGTGTTATAGGATTCATTATCGTAGTGCCCTCATATCAGCAACATTAAGTCCTTTTAATCCTTGGCTCCTTAAGGCGTCAGCAATCTTGTGAGCCATTCCGACTGCTTGAGAATCAGTAAAGCTCGTTCCATCATTCTCAACAGTGACGCTAACTGATATATTGAAGTTATTAACTCCACCACCTATCTGACCATTCGACATAATATCCTCTGTCTGTTTTTTATTGTGTATCCTACTGCCCTTAGGAGCATCGATTATCTCTGGGCCGTTCTCGCCTACCAGGGTCCTGCCGCCAGGCCACCATGTGGTACCTGATGCATTCCTACCAATTGGTTTGGTAAATATATTACCGCCGGTTCCTCTTGGTGCCAGAAGGGGGACTGTATATTGCTTAACGCCAAGACTGCCGCGGCGTGCCTCAGCCACATTAGCAATTGAGTTAATGTTATTTATTTGTGACCTTGCTGTCCTGCTATCAGCGTCTTTAACTGCATTTAGAGCATCTTTTTGTCTTTTAAGCGCTTCGGTGGTTGCATCGACGGCCTTCTTAACTTGATTGTCGGCGTTCTTTACATCCTGTTTAGCACGCTCTAGATCTAGAGTTGCCTGTCGGGCTTCTAGAGATCCCCTACCATAGCGAGCTATTGCATCCTTAAGTCTAATCTCCGCACTCTCAACGGCTAGAGACGCCTGCCTAGAAGATAACTTAGCATTGGTCAAAGCAAGCTGCGAGTCATTGAGGCCTTGGTTAGCTAGCTTCAGTGAATCGGCAGCTGCTTTCTGTCGTTGTTGTGCGATGGTCGCGGAGTTTGTCGTCGCTATATAAGTGCCCACTATAGCGGTTACTATCGTAATGGCAGCTCCTAGGGCCAGCATCCAAGGTCCACTAATGGCATTCTTCAACATCATTAGTACCGGTATGGCAGATCCTACATTACCGGCGAACCCTGCTACTGCTCCGGCCGCTGACAGCACGGGGCCACCAAAAGCAATAATGTTAGCAGTCACTACCTTAACCGCATCAGGGAGAGCGTTGAAGGTGCTCACCGCCCATATCTGCGCGTCAGCGAGTCGCTGCCACATGGGGAGGGCAGTTTGTCCAATAGCTAAAGTGAACGCTTGCTGCGCATCCTTAAGTTGCTTCTGTACGGCCACATATTTGCTGACTGCTTCGATGTTACTAGTAGTAATGGTTATGCCTAATTTATCTGCCTGCTCCTCTAGCTTTTGTATACCATCACTACCTTGGTTGAGCACTTTTATAAGGTCTTTTCCTGATCGGCCAAACAGTTGCATTGACAATGTTGTCTTCTTAGCTCCATCTGGCAAAGCCTTGAAACGATCTGCTACCTCAAGTAATATGGCTGAGAATGATTTGCTCTCTCCCTTGGCGGTTTTAGTTTCAATACCCAATTTCTGTAGGGGTGTCTTAGCCTCGCCAAGCTCTTTTTTGTACTTGCTAATACTAATGTTCAGCGAATCAACCTGGTTTTTGTACTTCCCAGACTCGTCGCCATTCTTCTTGATCTCTTGATTTATTTCCTTAATCTTTATCTTGGCAGCTTCTATCTTGTTTGCAATATCTTTATGCGCTGCTGAGCCTTTTTCTACAGCCTCATTGGTAGCACTAATTTGTTTTTGAAACACCCCGAATATAGTAGTCGACTGTTGAGCGGATATGCCTGATCGCTGTAGTACGTATTGCAGACGAGACGTTTGTTCAACACTCTCCCCTGTAATACGTGCGACACCGGTCACAGACTTAACATAGTCAATATTGGCATTTGTTGCCATTTTAGAATAGGCCGTAAGACCTACGCCTACGGCCGCGACAGCAAGTGACGCCTTCTTTAGTTTCGATGAGAACGAGTCATGCTGCTTACCAGCTCGTTCAATCTGACTCGAGTAATTGCGTATCTTAGTGGATGCACCATCATCCTTCGCCCGAATGAGAGTGGTTAGGCTATTATCCATTGTTCTTATCCCTCTCAGCGATTATTTTCATATGTATTATGGTGAATAGCTTGTCCATGAAATCTGTGGGTTGACTCTTTGCCTGAGCGAGCGTCCAGTGCATATCGTGGCATACCATGATTATAGCAAGCTCAGGTGAGATCTCGTTAATCTTGCCGGCTAAGAAGTCTCTGTACTCTTGCCGGAATCGTCTTTTTTTTCCGCTACTTCCTCTTCTGTAGGATTAGCGACTTTCTCTACTTCGTCCTTCACAAACTTGCAATCTCTAACAGCCATGTTGTACACAAGGTCAACGATACCTAGTGGCCTACCTTCACCATCGCTGCCGTCGACAGATACTACAATTCTTTTTATAGACTCCCTCATTGATTCTGCGAGCGATTTGCCGGTAACACTCTGGGGATCATCACTGAATAACGCTGTGTTAATAGCCTCGTCATCGAAACCAGTGATCGAACTCTTGAGTACAACCTTGTGTTTGTTTACGGGTGTTGTGATTGTGTGTGTAGTAATGTCTGGCATGGTATCCCTTTTTATTATTAGTATGCAGTCCCAGCGTAAGCATTTGTTACTCGGGCGGTAATCTGTGCGCCTGTAGCTAGGTTAAGTACTGCCTTGTAGTTAACGGTAATAACTTTGACATCGTTATTGTCAAAGCTAATCTCTGGGTATTCCAGTACGATCTCTGGCATTGTAAAGCGTAGCGCTGGGTTATGGCTACCCGAGGTACCAATGATGGTATCGGTGTTTATCATATCTACACGGCATGCTTGGTGGGTGTTGTTTGCAGCAAGCGTGTGGTAAGCGCGGTCATCGTAGAATAATACGAATCGGCCGCCAACCTCAACCTGCTTGTTTCCGAAACCGTCAGGTTCGTTACTACCAAATACCATTTGTTCTTCCACATTCTTGTTGATATCCAGGGTGAATGAACTCATCTTTGCAGCCGTAACAGCATCAATCGTAGCGTCGTTAGCACCTGCTGCGGCTAGCTTAACAACCATATGCCTAGGAACAAACTCATTCTCATCTGTGTACGCTGGAGTTTCAGAGGAACTAACACCCTTCTTTGACATGAGGCTAACTGTGCGACGGATGAAGTCACCGACCTCAGCCTCAAGCGACCATGAACCGACCATGCCAAATGGATAGCGTGCAGTAAAGTTAGACTCGGCTTTCGCAATGGTAAGGCTAGCATGGGTGCTGTTCTGAGCCATGGTAAATGAGTGATCATATACACCAGTCGTGGTTCTTTGGACAGAGACAGGTGACTGACCAAATACGCCTGTAAGCTCAATACCTACTGATTTGTCCTGAATCTTGCCTGAGTAATCGCCGTCTGCCCAAGCCTTGACTACTTGTGACCCTTGCGCGTCGGCGATATTTCCATACCCGCCTTCGTTGGCTTTGTTTTTTGTGCGGTCGTCAAACCCAAGATCAAGTACTGGAATCCAGAAGTCAGGCGCCTTCTCGGTGCCGCGAGGTGTCTCTTTGCCAAGACCAAGCTTTGTTAATCGTCCAATGTCGCGTGCCATTAGTTTGAACCCTCCTTGTTGGTCTTTTTCTTCATTTTAGTAAGAGCTTCTTCGTATGATGGAGCTTCAATCGTCACCTCTTGTTCAGGAAAATAGAATGGCAAATCCACTGGCTGGCGCTCATTACCATCATCATTAGATTTACTGGTTTTTTCAGGGGTAGTCATCTATCTCTCCTTATGCTTGTTTAAAGTTTATCACTTATATTTCTTTTGCGCTACTCGTAGAACTCTGGGTTAGGCAGATGCGCCTTTACATTAAAACGAATGTTGGCCTCAACAGAAAATATGCCCGGCCCTCTACGCTCAATGCCCATGCCATAGTTAATCGATAATGGGCTGCCAACGCCTATCCACAGGTTTGGTGCTAGCTGCTGAGCCTTGCCGAGCTGATATAGTATCGTATCGTTCTTAAGCCTAAACTGTCCATCGCGCGCCTCGCAGAATTCATACAACTCTGGCATGCCCTGAACTAAGTCGTGAGGCCCATCAAGATCCTGCATTATGTCCAGTATGACCGTAAGCACCATTGAGATGTCGTGATTGTCCTCCATGTTGCTCGCAGGGGTGACGAGTACTGTATCTCTTGCGATATAGGCCATAGGAAACTCTGACTCGTTTGGCAAGAGCACATCACCATTAATGTACTTACCTTTGAGTTTGCTTGGGCCAGAGCTATCAAGCAGATCAATAACCTTCTGGGTGATAGGGTCCCGATATAAGTCGCTGTATTCCATTATCTACGTGATCTCATTAAACTTACCAGATATGCCTGGAATGCTTTTTGTATATATTGCCTTCGCTCTTCATCTACCTTCATCATAACACGACGTGGCAGCTTGTACCGCGGCTTGTTACTTTGGTGATATACGAAGTAAGGTGCCTTGTTTGATATGGTCAGTGAGTTCTTATCAACTATGCTCTCAAAGCTTTGGCGCATCTCGCCTGTCTTCTGTAATAGTGGCCAGGTATCTATACGTATGCCGTCACGATATTGTGGCTTACGTTCTCTCCAGCCACCGAACAGGCTACCTTCATCATCAAAGTTGTCATCAAATGTCTTCTTTAGCTCACCACCAATCTTATTGAGTGGGTCGGTAAAATCTGTTACGCCGTCGGCTACTATGAGTAACCGACGGCTAAGCTGCTTTTCACCTTCAAGCTCAACTGATAATTCAATGCCGCCTGGCATTATTGTCTCCGCATGAAGAAGTCTTCATCATTAACGGCGCAGGAGTCGTCGTATTGCCTAGAGAAGATATTCGGGTCGGTTACAACCATTACAGAATTATTTGCAGTATTGTCATCTGCCTTCTGCTCCTGAAGTTTGCTTTCGATAAAGGTATCGAGGAGCTTCTCTGCTAGCTTGATCTTTGCATATCCGTCTTTGGATGTATCTGAGCTATCAGTGCGAGAGCCCCAATCTCTGGTGAGTATGAGACCCGAGGCATATAGCTCGGCAACAGTCGATATGATAGTAGGCACGGTATCTAGTGGTATCTTAAGCTTAGGCACAAACCGCGGCGTTCTCAGTTTGGTATCTATAAAGCTCTCGGCTTCTTCAGCTTTTCCCTTAACATAGTCAACGCTTATTGGGCTGTATGAATAGTCGAGCGTTACCTTAGAGCTTACTGCAGGTGCTAGGGTAAGAGTAACCTTTCCGGTCGCTTCCTCAACAGCTTGTATGACGACCGGGATGCCGTTAACATACGCTGTGACATCTTCAATAGTCACTTCGTCGTCATTATCCCGGTCAGCTATCGGACGTCTCTTAGCAACAAAGATACGGTTTGAACCATCCACGATTCCATTAGGAGTCTCGTTATCCTGCCTCTTGAGCAAGCCTGAACTTTCCCTAATGGATTGTACGCTAGTATAGTGCATGGTTACTTGGTAGCTGCTGGACTCTCGTCATCGTAGTTACGACCAGCCTGCTCGGCTTCTGGCTTTTGGTCTTCAGGCTGAGAACCACGTCTTCGTCGGGTTTTGGCCTGCTCGGCTTCTGGCTTTTGGTCTTCGTTTACAAACTCCAATGATGGGTCTAACTCAATGAGCTTGACCTGCTCCTCGGTTAGCTCGACTGTCTGTGGTTCAGGACCAGGGATAAAATGGTAGCCTGCGCGTCGGTGGCCGCTAGGCATAGGAAAGCCCTTAATAAGACGTACTTGGTATTCTTTGGTTGATTCTTTGCTCATATAATTCCTCTGTAGTTAAAAGGGGCGCTTTCTGCGCCCCCTCGTTTGCTAGTTGTTAGGCGCCAACTGTGCCGGTAGCACCAGTAGATGCAACAGACTTTTGGAACAGACCGTAACCTACAGCACCGCGCCAATAGGTACCAGTATAGACCTTACGTCGCATGAACTCTGCTTCAGACTGGTTGATAACACTTCCCTCTGTTGGTAAATGTCCAAGCACCGCTAGAGGTTCGTACTTACGGTTTAGTTTTACAAATGGAGCCACAACGCCTGATTTGTTAACAAGGTACCATGCGTTCACGTCTGTAAGCCATGGGTTAACACGTACTTCGGCGGTATTGTAGAACTCGTTTGCAACACCTGGGGCTAGTTCTGGTCGGCCTACAATTGCATAGGCTGCGCTTTCAAGCTCGGGTGGGACGATTAATACTAGGTCGAGTAGTGCATTTACAGGACGTCCTTGGTCGTCTTTGAACCGACGGAACAATGTACGAGCTGCACCATACGATGTCGGACCTAGCTTATCTGTTAGCAAGTTACTCTGTATCCCACTAGCACCTACGGAGTGATCGGTATCATAGAAGTATTGGCCGTCATATGCAAGCGATGAGAAGCCACCTGGCAATACCGTGCCGTAGAGAAGCTCATCAGGGAACATTGCTGAACTTTCACCAATTTGGGCAGCAAGTACTGCGTACTTGCCAGTCTGGTCATCGTCAACGTCCTTGAGGTCGATTGCGATAGATGATTCATATTCTTCGTTTTCGATACGGTACTTGTAGTTACCGAGCTGTACAGGCTTGCGCTCACCGTTGAACAAACGCATGCGAGGTACTGATCCTAGCCACGCAAAGTCTTCAGACTGAGTTGTACTAGTAACATCCATCATTATGCCTCTATTATCGGCCTTATATGCGTCATAGGCTTCTTGGTATTCACTACGCAAGCCTTTGACAAATAGATCATCTAACATTTATTTAAATCTCCAATTAATTAGTTTACGCGTCAGGCGTAAGAGCTACAAATACTTTAGTCGCACTTACGAATTCAGTGACAACACCGACCAGGATGTCATTCGTAGTTGTAGCAGCAAGTGCTACGGTTTGGTTGTCAACTGCGTACACTTTTTGACCTACCCATGCTTGTGTAGCGCTTGCGCATGCTAAATCGATTACGCCCGTGGCCCACACGCGAACAGTCTTCGCGCCTGCAGCACCAGCGGTGTTCTTCGAAGTCTTATCAGCAATACCTACAACTTTGGTGCTGGCAGTATCGGCTGCATTTACTGCGTATCCTGCTGCATTTACTGCAACTAACGCACCCGCAAGGATGTCAGTAGAAGCCGCGACTTTATATGGGCGAATGTAACCTTGCCCACGCTGAATTGCACGGGGAACTGTTAAGTTAGCCATTATTCAATATCCTCCATTGTTATTGTCCCAGCCTTAAGCTGTTTCTTAAATGTTCCGGGATTAAAGCCCATCTTCACGATTTTAGCTTCATCCTCTTTGCTAAGCTCGACTTTTTTCTCTCCCCCAGCGCCTTTTTCACCGAATTTTACGTAATCCGGACCTGCCCCAAGAATAGCAGACAAAAGGCTAGTTACGCTAGTGCTTTGACCTTTTGACAAGTTAAGTGACTTAACATCAGTCGAAAGTGTTACTGCGCCTTGCTTAGCGAGGGCCATGAATAGGTCTTTTTGAGCAGGTGTGATTTTACCTTTAGCAAGAAGGGTTTGGTAATCCTTCTCTGCCTTAAGCGCAGCGTTCTCAGCCATCACTCGTGATAATTGCTCATCTTTAGATTCATTTTTCTTTCGTTCCTCTTCAGCCTCCTGCTCGCGCTTCTCTTCAGCTTCGCGATCAGCTGCTTCTTTTGCTTCACGGGCCTGCTTATCTTCGTCAGTTTCCTGATTCTCATCGGCTGGCTTCTCAGCAGAGTTAACCTGATCGGTTACGGCTTGTCCCTGTTCGGTAGGAACTTCTAGCTCAGCTCCAGCTTCAAGGGTTTTCTTCTGCTCGTTGCCTTCAGCGTCAGTGTAGGTAACTTCAACTGGGTATTCTTTATCGTTGGTGATCTTAGAAAATTTCATACGCCTCAACTCCTCTACTTTATCTTTACTCATCATTATAATGCTTGGCTGCAATTTACCAAATCCAGTATTTTCAGCGAACTCGTCAAATCGCTTCGAAAGCTCGAGGTTATCTGTCTTTTGGAAATCGTCCATGTCGTTCAGATATGGGTCAGTTACTAAGGCGACGTGTATCAATGTCGGGCCATAGTGCTTGCCGTCTTTCTGACTTACATAGTCCCAGTCAAAGCCCATGCTCACATCGAACACAAGACCTTTGTTTATCTTATCAAGGGCTCTCTCGTCCCGAATATCAAGGTAGGCCCACATGCCGCCTGGGCCTTTTTCCAGCTTCATTACTTCGCCCGCATTGGCAGTAACATCACCAGTGTGGTTGAGTGGCACGGACACACGTTTGCCATGTGTTTTCTTGTTAAAGTTTTCGATCATTTGATCTGCAATGTCTTCGCTGAGCTCCATCCAGAACTCTTCATCGAACCACCAGTTAGGGTTTACCCACTGGCCATAAGACATAATTTGTTTGCGAAATATAGTTCCAACAACCTGATCGGTCTTGCCAAGCTGGACTTGGCTAATTGCCGACCTCAATGTTGTATCTTTAGAGAGTGGATTCATAACCGTATTATGTCACAATGACTACCATTTTGATAGCAAAATGCTTAAAACCTAGCGATGCTATTGACATTATATAGTCTTTGTGCTAATATAATAGTGTATCAGCTGAGAACGGTCCGCCCGCTGCTGGATACTACAAAGCCCCAATAGTCGGCATCGACAGCGTAAGGCTCCTAATGGCAACCAAACCCTCGTAACTACAGCGAGGGTTTTATATATGGTATTATAACTCAGGTTACTGCCTATCAAAAAAAGACCCTCGGCACTTGGGTCTTTTTTTATTTCACCTCTTAGTTAACTTAACTCAATAGTGACATTCTCTACAGATATACTTGTGGTGCCACTAAGTAGTGAAAACTGGCTAGTAAGACTAAAGGTCTGATCAGCAGATGTATCTATTGCCCACTTCGCCGCTTTAAAGGAAGATGATACACCAAGCACCAATGGTGCTGAGGCGGTAGATTGTTCAATGCGTGCGTAAACTACTTGGCTGTTAACAGACTTATTAACTATCTTGCCTTTAAGGATAAAGGGCTCATTGGTCTGCGATACAGCTAGGGCTGTGCCTGAGGAGACTGTCAATACTGATGCACCGTACTTAAGCCTTAGCGTGAGGGTTGGCAATGAAAGAAGGGGCGTAGTGAGCATACATAGTAGCTCGAATGACAACTCCTTCACAGCACCCATCTTCCCTGCTGGTATGACCTGAGTAAATAGGTTTGTTTCTGCTGTTGTATTTGTAACCGTTGAACCAGAAAGTTCGGTGACCGCAAACCCTCTGCCTGTTTCTCGTTGAAGCTTTGCCATAGTTATACCGTTGTTAACGTCCCTCTCTGGTTTATTATTAGAAAATCTGTATTGGCTGTGATACATTCCACTGTCACACAGTCGTATCGGTTCTGGGCAGATAAGGAACCACCCGTACCTGTGGTGGTGTCTGTTGCACCGTGGATAGTCTGACCCGAGTTCTGCGCCAACCTCCATAGGCCCGCTCCTTTGCCGCGGATGATAAACTGATCACCTTGCGTGGCTGTTGTAGGGAGAGTGCCAGTCACTAGCGCAGCATTGTTCATAATGTATCGGATATTAGGCGATAGGGCTTGGCTTGTGCCAGTCACTTCAACTATCTGCGACGATTGTGCCGAGATGTCTGATGCCCATATCTTCCAGGTTCCGCCTGACGAATAGAGCACGACATATCCATAGTTTTTATTGATAACCAGTGAAGACTGACCGTCGATTGTCTGCGAACTAGTCGTTGCGATATTTATATTATTTGTCGCAGCAGTTCCAAGACCGTCCTTAATTACATAGACCCGCCCTGCATTACCTGATGAGGAGGGTAGGGTTATAGTCCTGGCTGCAGTCTGAGCGCTGTACTCAACCATGCAATGAAAACTACTCAGCGTGAAGTTTATGTCATTTATCTTGTGCAATGTCCATCCAACTGAACCAAATGACTGTACACTCGATGTATTTGTAGTAGTCACAGCACCAGATGTTACAGCTACGTTTGTCGCTGCCTCTGTGTAACCAAGACCGAAACGGTTGTTCACTGTATCGACATTAAATAGGTTTAATGTTTCAGCAGCATTAGTAATACCGAAAAAGTTAGTCAGATCTGTACCCGGGCTATGGAGTTCTCTACCCTGTCCCTGGGTTTTGTACTTACGAGTTATATTGGTGTCAGGCCCCTTAAGGATGTCTGTTACAGGCTGTCCTGTTATGCCGCTTGATACCACGGACTGGTTTAGTGACCCCGCATAGGTTGTATAGCCGTAGCTTCCGCCAACTTGCGATGTGTTGGTGAAGGCGGTTAGGGCTTCGTCGGTAGTATTCCCCTGGTAGTAGTTATTCTTAACTACACATGATGCATAACTCTGAAGGCTATCGCCATTCCAAGCCCGTACACCGGTAGGGCAATTGGAGACTCGGTTATTAGTAACAAACGCACCATCACGACGGTTAATGAGGATACCTGCACCGTCGGCACCTGTCTTGCCGCATGTATCAACCGTGTTCCCGCTACAGGTTAGATTTGGAGCATTCAGGTTAATGCCGGCACGTTGGTTAGAACCACCAGCCTGGCCGCATAGATATACATTATTGTTAGAAATTAATGTTCTTGAGAGAGTTGCACCTTGAATATTAATACCATCAGTTAGACAGTTATATATATTGTTACTACTTACAACACCATCGGTTAGTGTTGTGCCACCATTTGAGGCAATGATCTTAATCCCAGCACCACCGTCGGTAGTGACTCCGCTAACATCGTTATCTCCAACTGTGAAGAATGAGGTATTCTCAATACGAATTGCATTGCCTCGACCATCACCAGTTACCACATTGCCAGTAACAACAATATGGTTAGAGCGGACTGTGGAAGTATCAGAGAAATCATAGTCAACATCAATACAATCATCAGCATATACACCGCCGTTAACAATATTCCCATTTATAACGCCGTAATCTGTACTGGTCAGGGAAATACCGTTGCCGGTTAGATCATGGACATTGCAGCCCTGTACGACAACGTTACGACAATGCTGAATATAGATAGCTTGTCGTATAGGGCTCGCACCAGTAGGACTATTAAATGAGGCCTCACAGTTGACGATACGAACATCATCCGCATTGTTAATGAGAATACAGTTGCCGTAATTGCTTACGAAGGTAATGCCTTCGATGTGGATGTTACTATAGACTGTCTTTGTAGTACCAGAGAGGACTGTGTACAGTAATCGGTAATCAGTACTAGAGCCAGTGATCGTGACCGGGCCGTCGGCCACAAGACGCACATTACTCTTCATAACGATTGAACCGTTAGTGCTTAAGTTGCCGCGGAGTACCACGGTGCCACCTGTTGCGGTCACATCATTAATTGCCGAGTTGACTGCTGCCTGGTCACCTGTACCGGTATAGATATAATCAGCTGCCATACCAACCTGTCCGACAGTACGGGTGAATGCTCGGCTTTTCGTTAGGGGTACGCTGGCAGTCCCACCAAGATCGCCCGCTAACTGTACTCTTCCCTTGACTGATGCTGTTGCGTCTGCAGACACGACTACTTCCGCCCCATCTATGCCATAGGCCAAATCACCATTCAGCTTGGCGTACATCTTTGTCTTTCCGCCACTAATAGTTGGAGGAGGAGTAGATAACCTGTTAAATTCTACCGAATGCTTTATCTCAGTATTACCACTAGACATTGTTAACCCTTGCCCCATAGAGCTGTATATATAGCTTTGATGTGCTTGTGCTGCCACCACCAGTAGCGGAACTTGCGACTAATTGATCACCTGTGGCCATGACAATGCCCTCAAGTTCTAAGAAGTCAGCCGCGGGCACTTCTTTATCGTATATCAGGTAGTCCCTATTACCAGTGGCACCATCTGCAGCCAGACGGTGCGCGAGGCGGATAGTATAGGGAGTAGTTGTGTCTATATTGGTAATCCTTAGCTTGCCTATCTGCCAAGTCTCACCTGCTGGCACGATCGATCCGGTAACAGTCGATAACGCAGTCGGTATGTTTGTCCCGATAATTCTTCCGTAAGTTGCTCTCATTTTATTTAAAACCCTCCATATTTTATGAACTCGTCATTATCGTAGCCCGAGTTATTTCGGCACTCGTCAATCGTTGATGAGTTTACCAATTCGATTGGCTTATACGTACCCTGTCCAGTACCGATGACTGAGTTGCTGATCATTCTCTTTATATTGCAGCCCACTGCTCTAAGCGCTGCCGAGTCGCCTGAACCGCTTGAGGGAGCAATGTAGTTATCTTCTATATAGAAGCCGCTCACCTGTCCAGGTATCGTATCGTATCCCCTTAAGCTTATAGCACCTGTACTTACGCCAAACCATGAGAATACCTTATTGCCTCTGATGAACACCCTTCTGAGGAGGTTATTCGATAGGTTGTTACCTAGGGTTACAGCGTTTGTGCGTATATTTCTCATCTTGTTATCTTCAAAGACTATTTCATCGAAGGCCATGGTATAAGTCGAATCAAGCGTCTGCGCCTGCAAGCCATAGTTAAACCCATCGATTGTATTTGCAGATATGGTTACGTTCTTCGTAGTCTCGATAATGTGGGCAAATCCATCAGGGCCGGGAACCCTGTCAAAGATGTGTACGAATCCATTTGAGTGCGAAACGTTGCTAGTTGAGGCAATATTATGAACTACATCCACGTTCTGGCTGTTGATAATAGTGGCAAATTTATAGTTTGTGGTCGCGCTATAAAGGTTGTCGTGTATATTAACACCGTCACATTCCATGACACCGACTGCATTAGCGTCGCCATTCTCGAATATATTACCGGATACGTCTACGTTTTGGTTATTGATGTAGCACATCAGCTCATATGCAAGCTGGTTGGCGTTGTTCTTCCAAACATTATTCTGGATATATCCATCAAGCTCGTTAATGAATAGGATTTGCTCATTGCTACCTGCATCGCTTGACTCAACAATATTGCTGTAGAAGCGATTATTCCTACTCTGGCCATTGTAGAGTTGGTAATTGAACACCCCAGTACCCGTATCGGTAATATCGATTGTGGTGCCGGCGAGGGCGTTAACGAGACTGGTTGCAAACTTTGTAGTAGTGTTTGTCTGCTTGACCATGTAGTACCAAGTCCCAGCTACCAAAGGCGCGGGCAATGTGCCAGTCGATGAGAATCTTACCTGTGTACCGGTTGCAAAGTTCTGGCTAATCGTTACTATGTCGGTTGTAGCATTAACTTCTACTGGTGAGAATGACGGCGTAAGAGTCATCGTACCTGTTCCCTGAGAAGTAATGTCTATGGCCGTACCAGTAGTTGCATCCGCGCTAGAAGCAGCTACCTTTATTATTAACGTATTAACATTGATCGCATAATACTGAGTATTAGCTACCAACGGTGAAGGCAATGTGCCAGTCGATGAGAAGGTAAATTGTGTACCTGTGGCATAGTTCTTCTCAATATCCATCTGATCTGTGGCGGTATCAATGTCCGTCGATAAGAAAGATGCGTTCGTTTGCACATATGTACCCATGCGTATGCTCCAGTTACTCCTAGAAGGAATAATCGCATCCGCAACAAGCGACCGTTGACCCTTGAAGTGACAGTCATGAATAGAAATGTTATCGCCTTGGTATAGGTGGATGTATCCCATGTTAGGGCGAAGTGACGCATCAAATGTGAAACCAGCTATCTCAATGTCGCCTAGACCGACAGTCGAGTCTTGAAAGAATATAGGGCGGGTGTAGTTATAGTTTGCCACCACAACAGTGCGACCTATCCCGTCACCGATAAGCTTGATCTTGCGGCGACCGAATGTTATAGCTGTGGAGCCTGTCCAGTCATAAAATCCATACTTAACTAAAATAGATGCGGCGGTATCAAGAGGCACAGAGTTAATAGCGGCCTGTATTGTTGCACAGAGATTGTTGCTGTAGCTAGAGGTATTGAAATCAGCGCCACTTGCAGCCACCTTGATTACTATGTCGGCCTTTGCAACCTCCCCCTGGACAAATGCGGTAGTGGCTAGAGAGGTATCGTTATCACCCGAAGCTGCTGTAGGCGCCGTAGGATTGCCCGTGAATACAGGTGATGCAAGCGGTGCCTTCTCAGTATCGAGCTCGTTAATAGCGGCTTGTACGTTGCTGGCGGCCACACCCCCCGCAGGAGTATTCGTAATCTGGGTGGCTGTATAGTCACCAGTCTGTGCGATAACTGTTCCTGCGCGACCGAATACGGTGTTTACTTCTGAGGGGCTTACTTCAATATATGACGATCCGCTCCATCGGTACACCTTATTTGTGTTGGTGGCAACATAAATCTTGCCTATCTCACCAGTCACAGGGAAGGCTGCTAGATTGGCGTACGGCTCAACATCATCAACATAAGATGGCAATTGCGTGCTTGGCACCTTACCACCGCTATCAAGGGTTGCAACACCGTTAGGAGTACCCTTTTCCGAATTATTGACCTTGGAGTCTAGCGCTGTTTGTAGGCCAGTAGTGTCAGCGATAGCGTGTGTATGTACTAAATCAGCCTTGCCGTCGAGTTTAGTATCAGTGTCATCTACTACCTCCTGCACGTCAGACTGCATCGCTATTGTGCCGTCTTTATCAGGGAAGGTCGCTGTTCGGTTATCGGTAATCTGGGACAGGTCTATGTTTTCGTTGAGATCGTTAAGGTGGAAGCCACCACCACTTCCTAGGTTAAGATACGAGGGAACCGTTCCATTTCCACCAAGTGATAAGAACTTTCCAGCTCCAGGGTCATAAATCATTACAGATGCACTGTCATAACCCCCGATTCCGTTGTCGAGTTTGGCTGTAAATCCACCCTCTGATATGAGTCCA